>Ga0075421_100003711_pt1 | contig 18312 bp, 15 predicted proteins | sample SoiMetdeltSBSDD5_FD_75292 | JGI IMG/M metagenome (GOLD analysis project Ga0075421, IMG submission 75292) | Bulk soil microbial communities from a Populus tree surrounding site in Tennessee, USA - Soil MetaG P. deltoides SBSDD5 | ecosystem: Environmental > Terrestrial > Soil > Tree plantation...
GGCGTCGGAGCGTACTACGCGTTGCGCCACTCGCGTCCGGGCGCCATGCTCCTCGCCCTGCAATGCGCGGTCCTGGCGGCGATCGCGATGATGCTCGGACTCATGCGATGGCCCAGCATCCACTGGCACCTGGCGCAATTGCAGGCGACCGGATCCCCCGAGCAGCAGCAAGTCATCGCCGCCACCTTCGACGGACTCAACACCTACCTCGGCAATTACATCGGCGAGTTCTTGGGCGAGCTCAGTTTCAATATGTTTTTCCTGCTCTCCAGTTGGGCGCTGTTGCAGTCTCGTGCGACCCCGCGTTGGTTGGCCGGAGTCGGGCTGGTGGTCGCCGCGGCGGGGTTTGTGGGCATGTTCCGCAACGTCACACACGCGGTCAGCCCTGTGGCCGAAGTGAACAACTACCTGTTGCCGCTGTGGATGATCGTGTTCGGAGTGGTGCTGCTCCGCCACCACGCACCGTCACTAACCCCATGACTGACGCTCCGAGCCTGATTCTGGAGAATCGCCACACCGGCGAGCGATTGGCCCTCAGGCGCGTCGTCCAGGACGGCGCGGTGTGTCTGGAGCTGAAGGGCTCGCTACCTCCACACCACCAGGGGCCACCGATGCACATTCACTTCGTCGAGGACGAAGTGCTTCACATCAAGTCCGGTACCCTGTCTGCCGTGATCGATGGGCGGCCGTTGACCGTCGGACCCGGAGCGTCTGCTTCGATTCCCCGAGGGGCGGCGCATCGCTGGTGGAACGCGGGAGACGAACCACTGGTCCTCGAAGGCTACGCGCGACCCGTCGTTGACGTGGACCGATACGTTCAAGCCGTTTTCGAAGTGATGAACGCTGGACCTGAGGGCCGGCCTCCGCTGTTCTACATGGCTCATGTGGCTTTGCGGCACCGGCACACGCAAGCCCCGCTCATCATGCCGCGACCCATTCAGACGCTGCTGTTTCAGATGCTCGTCGCGGTCGGCACGGTGCTCGGGCGATACCGCGGGACCGACTGGCCCGGGTGCCCAGCGCACTGCCTTGGGGCCCCCAACGGTTGAGGATTTGGACCGCTGACCGCAGCTTTGGCACCATGCACATTCCCTTCTACCGCCTGCTGACGGTGGTGTTGAGTCCCGCCGTCCTCGGCGCACAAGCTTCGGTCGGCATCTTCGCCGCACACACGAACGTCGGCCGGGCAAGTGGCTCCGCGTCCTATGAGCCGCGGCAGCAGACGTATCAGGTCGCGGGGTCGGGGCAGAACATGTGGGACACGCGCGACGATTTTCATTTCGTCTGGAAACGGATCAGCGGCAATTTCATCCTCTCGACGCGGGCGCGCTTCATCGGCCGTGGCGTCGAGGAGCATCGCAAGATCGGCTGGACCATTCGCCCCACGCTCGATACCAACGGCGCGCACGTGACCGCGGCGTTGCACGGCAACGGCCTGATGTCGCTCCAGTTCCGCCGCCAGACCGGTGCCATCACCGAGGAGGCCGTGTCGCCGGACAGCCTTCCGGATGCGGATGCGGTGATCCAGCTCGAGCGGCGCGATGGCGCGTACATCATGTCCGTCGCGCAATTCGGCGACACGCTGGTCACGCAGCAGCTCGCCGATGTGTCACTGCCCGATACGGTCTACGTCGGTCTCTTCGTGTGCGCGCACAACGACCGCGTCACGGAACGGGCCACGTTCTCGAACGTTCGCATCACGACGCCGGCCAAGCGGGACTTCGTCCCGTACACCGATTACATCGGCTCGAACCTCGAGATTCTCGACCTGGCGACCGGGAACGCGACGATCGTGCACTCCTACCGCGGCTCGTTTCAGGCGCCCAACTGGACGCACGACGGGAAGGCGCTCATCTACGCGCAGGAGGGGCGCCTCTACCGTTTCGATCTCGCATCCCGCTCGGCCGTCGCGATCAACACGGGATTCGCGACCCGCAACAACAACGACCACGTCCTGTCGTTCGACGGCCGGATGCTGGGCATCAGCCACCATGCGGTGGAGGACAGCGGCGCCTCGATTGTCTACACGCTGCCGGCCACCGGCGGCACGCCCACCCGCGTGACCGCCAAAGGACCGTCGTATCTGCATGGCTGGTCCCCCGACGGCCGGTGGCTGACCTACACCGGTGAGCGGAACGACTCGCTGGACGTCTACAAGATCCCCACGGGCGGTGGCGAGGAGATCCGCCTCACGACCACGCCGGGACTGGACGACGGGCCGGAGTACACGCCCGACGGCGCCTACATCTATTTCAACTCGTCACGCAGCGGGCGGATGCAGATCTGGCGGATGCGACCCGATGGGACCGGCCAGGAGCAGGTCACGAACGACGGCTTCAACAACTGGTTCCCCCACTTCTCGCCCGACGGCAAGTGGATCGTGTACCTCGCCTTTCCTCCGGACGTCGCGCCGGACGACCATCCGTTCTACAAGCACGTGCTGCTGCGATTGATGCCCGCCGCCGGCGGACCGGCGCGAGTCATCGCCTACCTCTACGGTGGTCAGGGAACGATCAACGTCCCCTCGTGGTCGCCGGACGGAACGCGATTGGCGTTCGTCAGCAACTCAGGCGTGCCGTAATCAGGAGGCCAGGGTGAATCAGTTGGGGGCAGTCGTGATACTCCCGAGGATGCCGGTCGAGGTGCAGGCGCCGTTGGCGTCGCAAAAGGTCCTCGACATGGAACGCGGCCCGCTGTTCTGCTGCGCGACGCCTGGACACTGGGCCAGGTTGAAGATCGCGGGACCGCCTTCGTACCCACCGATGCCGTTCGCCATGATCCAGTAGCGCGCCGGTGCGACCGGCGTCTGGCAGAGAACCTCGATGTAGGATTTCTCGCCATCGGTGATTTGCCGCCCGTTGATGAACACGCCGGAGGTTCCACGGGACGCGTTGGCCTGCAGCGGGCCGCCGAGCGAGAGCCCGGGCATCATCTGGCCGGCGATCGGCTGACCCTCGCGCCCCCAGGCGCCCGAGATCGGGTCATACCAATAACGGCCCGACGGGATCACGACCGGATAGATCTGTTTCAGCTGCTGCACCGTTTCCGCCGACAGGGCCTGGCCATTGACTACGATGCCCGGGTCCTGCGCGGCACTCGTCCCTGCACTGCTGCTCGCTGGTTGATTGACCGGTGCGGGTCGGTCGCCGCTCGGCTGATCGACGCTCGCACGTTTGCCGTCGGACTTTGAGCACGCGGCAATCAGTGCGACGAGTAATACGGAGATGGCGGGAGTCATGGAGTGAACGATATGACACGCGCCATGGCTTGGCCACTGGAGGCCCGCTTCCTCTTGACAAGCCATAGAAGCCGCAGTATGGTGTTCCTATGCGACGCCAAGAGAAGTCCCGGTGAACGACTCGAAAACCGATATCCTCCAGGGGACCCTCGATCTCATTGTCCTCAAGCTGCTCCACGCCCGCCCGGCCAATGGTTGGGATCTGACCCAGGCCATCCAGCTCGCATCCCAGGGCGCGCTGAGCGTGAACTACGGCACCCTCTACCCCGCCCTGCATCGGCTCGAGGCACGCGGATGGGTCTCGGCCAAATGGGGCACGACGGAGCACAACCGCCGAGCGCGCTTCTATGCCCTCACCGCCGCCGGCAAACGCCAGCTCGCCACCGAGCAGGAGAGCTGGGAGAAGTTCTCCAAGGCCCTCGGCCTGATCCTCCGGCCCGTGTGACCCCATGTCCATGCTCCGAGCGCTCCTCGTCCGACTCCGCTCCCTGGTTCGACATGACCTGGTCGAAGGGGAGCTGGATGAGGAGCTGCGCTACCACCTGGAGCGCGAGTCGGAGCGGAACGTCAGCCGCGGCATGGATCCACAGGACGCGCAGCATGCGGCGCGACGCGCGTTCGGGAACGTCGAACACCTGAAAGAACAGTCGCGCGACGCGCGCGGCTGGCCGAGACTCGAGCACGTGATTCGCGACCTGGGCGCCGGACTGCGTCTGGTCCGCAAGCAACCGGGCTTCGCCGCCGTCATCGTGCTCTCCCTCGCGCTGGGCACGGGCGCCACGAACGCGATTTTCAACCTGACCTACAAGGTGCTGCTGGCTCAGCTCGACGTGCCTCATCCCGAGCAGCTCGCCGCCCTGATCCGCATCGGCGACGAGGAAGCGGACGCGGCGTTCACCTGGAACGAATACCAGGTTCTGAAGGGGACGCCCAACGTCGGGACCTTTGCCGCCGTGCGCACGGCGAGCCAGATCGCGGTCGCCACCGGAGACCGGCGCGAGTACGTGAACATGCATTTTGTCGCTGGGGAGTTCTTTCCGATGCTGGGGTTGCGCCCGCGGCGCGGCCGCCTGCTGACCCCAGCCGATGACCGTCAACGGTTTCCCGCAGCCGTCCTTTCGGAACGCTTCGCCCAAACCCTTTTTCCCGGCGACGACCAGGTGGTCGGGAAGACCGTCGCTATCCGGGGCATCCCGTTCACCGTCGTCGGGATCACACCGCGCTCGTTCCGCGGCCTCGAATTCCCGGGCCAGTTCACCGTCGCCATCCCCCTCAGCACGCTGCCGCTGCTCGCGAATGCGGGACCGCGAGACGACGATCGTGGCAACCCGCTCGACCTCGCGGCCACGAGCAATACCACGCGTCGCGCCTATCGCATCGTCGGGCGCCTGGCGATCGATCGCGCACCGGCGAGCGCCGCCCTCGCCCTGACGTTCGACCGCTGCTGCGCCAACCATGAACGACTCGCGGTGCAGGACATCCGGCGCGGCATTCCCGGCGGCAAGGCCGACTTCCGAAACGTAGCCGGCACCATCCTCCTGATCCTCCTGGCCGTCATGGCGCTCGTCCTTGTCGTCGTCTGCACGAACATCGCGAGCCTGCTGCTCGTGCGCACCGCTGCACGCCAGCGCGAAATCGCCGTCCGCCTTTCCCTCGGCGCCTCGCGCGGCCGGGTGGTGGCCCAGTTGCTGCTCGAGTCCCTGCCCTTGGCACTGTTGGGCGGTGGCCTGGGCCTCTTCGTCGCCGCGTGGACCACGTGGGTCATCGTCACGGCCGTCCCGGAGGCGGATGACTTCCTCGAGATGTTCAGCTTCCGCCCCCACCCCCTGGTGCTGCTATTCGCCGGCTCGATCGCCGTGCTGTGCGGGCTCGCGTTCGCGGTCTATCCGGCCCTGCGCGCCACGCGTGGCGATCTCGCGCCGGCGCTCGGCCAGGGCGGCCGAGCGTCCGTGGGACGGCAACAAGGCACGGTGGCGCGTGGCGTCGTCGTGGCGCAGGTGTCCATCACGGTTGTCCTGGTGATCGCCGCAACCCTCTTCTTGGTGACGCTGCGCAACCTGGGCCGCGTCGACGGCGGATTCGCCACCGACCGTGTACTGCTCGTGTTGCTCGAGACCCGAGGCACACCGTACGAACAACAGGGTGTCGGCCCCCTGTACGAACGGCTGCTGGAGCAGGTCGGCGCTCTCCCGGGAACCCGTGGCGTCGCCTTGGCCTCGATGATACCGATGTACGGCGGCAATTTCTCGTGGATGGAAGTCCAGGTCCCGGGTTACGAGTCGCCAACGGGCGAGCGGCCCTCGGTGCGGCTCGACGCCGTTGTTCCCGGCTATCTCGCGACGCTGGGAATTCCCCTCGCCCGGGGACGGGACTTCACGCGCACCGACGGGCCTCGGACCGGGCCGGTGGCGCTCGTCAGCGCAGCGTTCGCGCAGCGGTTCTTTGGCGCGGGCGAACCGGTCGGTCGCTCCTTCGGTGCCACGCTGCATGGCGATTCGCTCACGTCGGTCCGCGTCGTGGGCGTCGTCGCCGACGCGAAGTACTCGAGTCCGCGGCAAGCCCCCGAACCGCTCGTGTACCTGCCACTGGCGCAGACCGCTACGGGGTGGACCAACCTCTCCCTCGCCGTGCGCACCGTCGGCGCCCCCGCGACGCTGGTGCCCGCCGTGCGTCGAGCCATCGATGCGGCCGCCCCGGGCATCCGGATCCGCCGGGTGAGCGAGATGCGGGCGCAACTCGATGTCGCGACCACCATGGAACGGCTCACGGCAGCAATGGCGGGGTTCGCAGGCCTCCTGGCCGTCGCCCTGTCCATGATGGGGCTGTATGGCGTCGTGGCCCACAGTGTAGCACGCCGCACCCGCGAGCTGGGCATCCGCATGGCGCTCGGCGCGCCGTCCGCGTCGATCGTCGGGCTCGTCCTGCGCGATATCGCCGGGATCGTGAGCGCCGGCATGCTGCTCGGCCTGGTGGTGTCCTTCGGCGCCAACGGGCTGCTCCGCTCGCAGCTCTTCGGGGTGAGCGCGCACGATCCCGGCGCGACCCTGCTCTCCATCCTCCTCCTCGCCGTCGCCGCCCTCGTCGCAGCAGTCGTCCCGGCGTGGCGCGCCGTGCGCATCGATCCTCGCATCGCCTTGATCGCGGAATAATCCAGCCAGAAGCACTTTCCCGGCGACCGTTTTCCTGCGGCATGGCGTTCGTGAGCAACTCGGCCACGCCGTAATCAGGAGACCGCGGCTTCCCTCCGCACCGCGGGCGCGACGCGCGCGCCGATCGTCTCGATCGCCCGCATCAGTTTCGCATGCGGCAGTGAAGACGCATTCATCTGAAATGTGATCCGAGAGATCCCGCCCAGTGCTTCGCTGTGGCGCAAGATCTTCTCGGCCACCTCGTCCGGCCCCCCAATCAGCAAGGCGCCATCCGGTCCCCGCTGGGCGTCGAAGCCGGCGCGGGTTACCGCCCCCCAGCCGCGCTCCTTGGCGACACTCGCGACGGCCTTGGCGTAGCCGGGAAAGAAGTCATCGGCGGCCGCCTGGGCCGTCGCCGCGACATAGCCGAGCGAATGGACGCCCACGGTGAGCTGCTCGGGCGGATACCCGAAGCGCTCGCCGGTTTCGCGGTAGAGATCGATCAGCGGCCGAAAGCGCCGCGTCTCGCCCCCGATGATCGCGACCATCAGGGGAAGTCCCAGCGCACCCGCCCGGGCGAACGATTTTGGCGTGCCGCCCACGCCCAACCAGATGGGCAACGGATGCTGCACCGGCCTCGGGTAGACCCCCTGACCCGTGAGAGCAGGGCGGAATTCGCCGGTCCAGTGGACATGTTCGTCCTCCCGGATCTTGAGGAGCAGGTCGAGTTTCTCCTCGAATAGCCGATCGTAGGCTTCCAGGGGCAGGCCGAATAGTGGAAACGCGTCGATGAACGAGCCGCGTCCAACGACCATTTCTGCCCGACCCTGAGACAGAAGATCGAGCGTAGCGAATTCCTGAAACACCCGCACCGGGTCCGCCGCGCTCAACACGGTGACGGCGCTCGAGAGACGGATCCGCTGAGTACGAGCCGCGGCTGCGCCGAGGATCACCACCGGAGCAGAATCCAGATACTCCCGGCGGTGGTGCTCACCGATGCCGAAGGAATCCAGGCCAACCTGGTCAGCGTGTTCGATCTGCTCGACCAGGTCTCGGAGGCGTTGCGACGGCTCGACCGCCAGGCTGGTGTCGTCATACGCCGCGGCGAAGCTGTCGATGCCAATTTGAATCATTCCAGATCACGATTCCTTGGTTCAAGGTTGCTGCAGCCGCTGGCTGCAGGTACATCACTTATCAAAACAATTCGCTGTTCCCGCAGCGGGAGAGGTCGCTATAAAGCAGATGGTGATGGGTCGATGGCCCGGCGAGGAGCGGTGATTCGCGACCAGTGAGTGATTCGGTCATCGAAGTCTCGGAGCTGACGCGCCGCTTCGGCGCCACCACGGCCCTCGACGCGGTGAGCTTGTCCCTGCCACGCGGGGCGGTCTACGGCCTCGTCGGCGCCAACGGCGCGGGCAAGACGACGCTCATTAGACACATATTGGGTCTGCTGCGGGCCGAACACGGCGCGGTGCGCGTCTTCGGCCTCGATCCCGTCGCTGACCCTGTCGGCGTCCTGTCGCGGATCGGCTATCTGTCGGAGGAAAACGACCTCCCGGGCTGGATGCGGGTCGACGAGTTGATTCGCTACACGAGCGCCTTCTATCCCAAGTGGGATGACGACTACGCAGAGGAGCTGCGGCGGGCGTTCGCGCTCGATCCCGCGGCGAAGATCAAGGATCTCTCCAAGGGACAGAAGGCGCGCGCGGGACTGCTCATCGCGCTGGCGCACCGGCCCGAGCTGCTGGTGCTGGACGAACCCTCGTCCGGCCTCGATCCCATCGTGCGCCGCGACATCCTCGGCGCCGTCATTCGCACCATCGCCGATGAAGGGCGCACGGTGCTGTTCTCGTCGCACCTGTTGGAGGAAGTGGAGCAGGTCGCCGATCACGTGACGATGATCAACCAGGGCCGGATCGTGCTGAGCGATCGGCTGGACGCGATCAAGGAGTCGCACCGCGTCGACGGTCGCGTCCCTTCCCTCGATGAAATATTCGTCGCTCTCGTCGGGGTGCCAGCGGCGCCGGCCCCGGACGCGTAAGTCATGCGCTCCCCCGCGCTCCCCATCGGCTGGGAGTTCCGCCGGCGGCACCTCTGGGCGCTGATCGCCTACGCCGCGTACCTGGTCATCCTGGCGGCCATCAAGCTGCTGGTCCTGTGGCCCGCGCAGCCGGTCACCCTGGATGAAAGAGCAACGGTGGTGACCGTTCCGCTTTCCACGCTGTTCTTCTACTTCCTCGCGGTGTTCAGCTTCGGCCTGGCCGGTGACCTGGCCGCGCGCCCATCCCTGTATCCCGCGCGCATGTTCGTCCTGCCGGTGACGAGCGGGGCGCTGGCAGGATGGCCGATGCTGTATGGCGCCGCGGCCATGACGAGCCTGTGGCTGGGCACGGCGCTCTTCGCGCGGTGGTCGTGGGGCATCGACCTGCCGTTGCTCTGGCCGGGTTTGCTGTGCGTGGTGTTCCTCGCGTGGACGCAGGCGCTGACGTGGATGCCATACGGTTTGCCGGGGCTGCGCGTCCTCATCACCGTGCTGTGGCTGACGGTGCTGGATGCCGTCGTGCTGCTGGCGGTCCATTACAAGGTCCGTGAGACCGTGATGGCCGCCATGCTCGCGCCGCTGCTTCCCCTCGCGTATCTCACCGCCCGCTACGCCGTTTCGCGTGCGCGCCGCGGCGACGTGCCCGATTGGCGCGGAATCTTCGCCCGGCCCGGGAGCAACGCCGTCCTGACCCGCCGGCGAGACCATTTTCCGTCGCCCGCCCGGGCGCAAGTGTGGTTCGAGTGGCGGCGGCATGGCCGGTCGCTGCCGGCGCTCGTGGGTCTCCTGCTGCCGTTCGAGCTGGGGTTGCTCTGGCTCGCCAGGGACGCGCCGGGATTCGTCTTCGAAATACTGTTTCTCGCACTCATCACGCCGCCGTTCATGGCCGCCTGCACGGCGTGGACCGTGAGCCGGCCGAACCCCCAGGGGCGCGATTCCTACGGCGTGCCGCCCTTCATCGCGACGCGGCCGTTGACCAGCGCCGAGCTCATCGCCGCCAAGCTGAAGATGGCGATGTGGAGCACGCTGGCCGCGTGGCTGGTGGTGCTCGTCGCCACGCCGCTTGCGCTCGAGTGGTCGGGCACCTGGTCCGTGGTGACGGAACGGGTGCGGCGCATGCATGACGCCTTCGGGACGCCGCGCGCGGCGACCGTCGTGCTGCTCATCCTGGCGGGGTTCATCGTCGCGACCTGGAAGCAGCTCGTGCAGAGCTTGCACATCGGCCTGACCGGCCGTGCATGGATCGTCAAGGGGAGCGTGGTGCTCACGCTGACGCTCCTCATCCTGCTCGGACCGATCGTCGAGTGGATTATCGACCGCCCAAGCGTGCAGCGCACCTTATGGAACGCGCTGCCCCTCATCCTGGCCGTCCTGGTTGCTATCAAGATGTCCGCGGCCGCGTGGATCGCGACGCGCCTCGATCGCGGCCGGCTGCTGGGCGACCGCGCGCTCGTCCTCGGCGCGGCCTGCTGGTGTGCCGCTGTGCTCGCGCTCTACGGGGTGCTCGTGTGGTTTTTCTCCACGCCCTTCGTCGCGCACTACCTGCTCGCGCTCATCGCGATCCTGGCGGTCCCCCTCGCCCGCCTGTCGGCGGCGCCGCTGGCGCTCGCGTGGAATCGGCACCGGTGACCGCGGCGACGCTGAAGAACCGGAAAGGGATCATCGCCCCGGTACTGGTGCTCATCAGCCTGCCGGTGCTCCTGGTGCTGGTCGAGGCGGTGAGCTTCCGCGTCGCGAACCGGCCCAGCGGTTCGTTCCAGTCCTCGGGCCAGGAGCGCGAGTACCTGCTGTACGTGCCGAGCAGCTACGATCGCTCGAAGCCCACGGCGCTCGTCATCAGCTTGCATGGCGCAGGGCTGTGGGGCGCGGCGCAGAAGGAAACGAGCCAATGGAACCGGGTCGCCGACGCGAACGGGTTCATCGTCGTTTACCCGTCGGGAGCCGGCGGTGGCGGGCCCAGGGTCTGGCACGAGGATGGCGGAGCTCGCCCCTCGCGTGATGTCACATTCATCTCCCAGTTGATCGACACACTGGAGGCGCGGTACAACATCGATCCGCGGATGATCTACGCCAACGGTCTTTCCAATGGCGGAGGCATGTCGTTCGTGCTTTCCTGCACGCTTTCCGACCGGATCGCCGCGGTCGGGATGGTGGGCGCGGCTCTCCTGGTGCCGTTCAGCTGGTGCACGGACCAGCGGCCGGTGCCGATGATCGCGTTTCACGGGACCGCCGATGCGGCGGCTCCGTACAAGGGAGGATTCTCGTGGGTGGCCCCCCAGCGATTTCAGGGCGTGCGTGCCTTTACGGCGAGTTGGGCCCGAAGAAACCGGTGCGCAACGAACCCGGTCGATTCCGTGGTCGCGACGGACGTCACGCGCCTCGAATACACGAAGTGCGCTGACGACGCGGCCGTGGTGCTCTATACCATCAAAGGAGGCGGCCACACCTGGCCCGGTGGCCAGCCGCTGCCGGAATGGTTCGTCGGGACCACGAGCAACCGCATCGACGCCACGAGTCTGATGTGGGCGTTCTTTCGTGCGCACCCGCTGCCGGGGAGGTAATTGACTTCGCCTCGGCAGGCTTTTTAGACGACGGGCATCCAGCCCGGGGCGTACTCCCGCTCCCAGAGCTTCATCGCGTCCGCGTCGCCCACGATGCGGCCGGTCGCCGCCTCGGTGCGGAGCGCGCGGCCCGTGCTCTGGGCGATGTTGCCGAGGTGACATAGCAAGACGCTCTTCACGCCCTCCGCGATCGGCTGGTGCAGCGCGGCGCCGCTCCGAATCGCGTCCACGAAGTTGCTGATGTGCAGTCCCGTGGCGTCGTCGTCGGCGCCGATGTTCAAGGCGTCCCCCGCCGGCTTGGCGGCGACCGCTTCGCGGACCACCTGACCCTTGAGGTCGTACACGACGTAGCCGTCGCGGTCCAGCACGACGCTTCCCGTCGTGCCGAGCACGAGGCTGCCGCGCGAGCGCCCGAAGGTGGGCAGTCCGTTGCAGCTCTGTCCCTGCCAGATAATCGTCTTCCCTCCCTCGAACTCGAACGTCGCCTCTTGCGTGTCGGGGAACTCCCAGTCGTCCTCGAACTGGTAGCGCCCACCGGTCGAGACCACCCGGGTGCACGTGTCCACGCCGAGCGCCCAGCGGCACACATCGATCTCGTGCGTCCCGTTGTTGGCGATCTCGCCCGTCCCCCAGCGGTGGAACCAGTGCCAGTTGTAGTGGATGACGTTGTCGTGATACGGCGTGCGGGGCGCGGGGCCCTGCCACAGCTCGTAATCGAGTGTGGCCGGGACGGGAGCTTCCTTGCCGCGGCCGATCGTGCCCCGCGTGTTCGCATACCAGGCGCGCGCCAGGTAGGGACGCCCGATGAGACCTTCCTTGATCGCCTGGACCAGCTCGATCGAGCGCGGCGCCGAGCGCTGCTGCGTCCCCATCTGGACCGCGCGCTGGTACTTGCGTTGCGCCGCAACGAGCAGCTCGCCCTCGTGCGCGTTGTGCCCGCAGGGCTTTTCGAGGTAGACGTGCTTCCCGGCCTGCAGGGCAAGGATAGTCGCCGGCGCGTGCCAGTGATCCGGAGCGGCGATCACGAGGGCATCCACGGTTTTGTCTTCGAGCGCCCGTCGGAAATCGGCCACGGCCTTCGGCGCGCGAGATTGCAGCCCGCCGATGGCCGCCGCGCCGCGGGCCAGCACCTGCGAGTCCACGTCGCACACGTAGCCCACCGTGGCGTTCGTGGCCCGTGCAAAGCCCTTGCCCAGTACGGTGCCGCGCCCGTTCAGTCCCATGACCGCCACGACAACCTGCTCGGAGGGCGGACCGGCGAACGCCCAGGAACGGACTCCAGAAGCCACCACTCCCAGTCCCGCGGCCGACGCGGTCTTCAAGAATTTGCGGCGTTTCATAGCGGCCTCACCTTGATATTGCGGAAGTACACTTCGTCGCCGTGGTCCTGGAGCACGATGTGGCCGCCGCCAGGACGACGTTCACCGAACCAGGGAAACACGTGGTACTTGCTTGCCGCCAGCAGCGAATCGAGGCGCGGGGTCCCGAGATCGAACGCGACGATCCGCTCGCCGTTCAGCCAGTGTTCGCCGTGGCTGCCGCGGAAAATCACGGTCGACCGGTTCCACTGGCCCACCGGCCGGAGGTGCTTGCGGTCGTTGGGAGCGACGAGATCGTACAGCGCGCCCGCCTGGTGCGACGGGAGCTTGCCGTCCGGGTGCCGGTCGTCGTCCAGGATCTGATACTCGAAGCCCAGGGCCGCGTGATTCGGTGCGTCACGCACCGACAGCGCTTCGGAGACGTTGTACTTGACGCCGCTGTTGGCGCTGGGCGTGACCTTCCATTCCCACGACAGCTCGAAGTCCCCGAACGAATCGACGGTCATGAGGTCGCCGCCCACCAGCGGCTGACCGTCGGCCAGCGTGGGAACCCGGCCGCTCGCAATCTTCTCGATTGCGCCATCGACCACCACCCAGTGCGCCGACGGCACCGTGTCGTAACCGAGACCACGCCAACCCGTCAACGTCTTGCCGTCGAACAGCAGTCTCCACCCGGCGGCCCGTTCCTCGGCCGTGAGCGAATTGGGCGCCGCCGCACGCGGAGCCGTCTGGGCTCCGAGCGTCGCGGCACCGGCCGCGAATGCGATGATGCAGCAACGATGGAAGGGGGCGATCATGGTACTGAGAAACGCTAGTGCCGGACCGACTTTTTGCAACTATACTGAGGCCGCTGATACTCGTGGCCCACTGAATGCCGCCGCGGCGGCAGGCGCGGGGCCGGCATCCACCAACCGCCTGGTGACGGGCTCGATCCGGAAGTTGAGCCCTTCAAGGGTACGGGAGCCCAACAACACGAGATCGCCCGCTTCTCCGAACACGACGTCGTCGCTGGTTCGTTTGCCGGCGACGTGGACGAAGGCGGCGCCGGTCCAGCGCTCGAGGATGGTCCCGTCGGCCTGGCGAAAGTGCCATTTGTTGTACCGCTCGATGCCCAGAGCCTCCAGCACCTCGGCCGGGACCCAGGACAGCTCGGCGCCGGTGTCCACGAGAACGCCCTCGAGCGTTCGCCGCTCGCCCGGGCGGGCGGGATTTTCGAGCTCGACATCCACACGGAAGGTCCCCATGTCGTCGCGCATGATGGCTCCTGCTGTTTCGTCGAATAGTACCATTTCGCTGCGGGGGGTCTCAATCCAGCGCGGCAGACACGGAAACGCCCCATGACCACGCGCCGCGAGTTCCTCGAGACCTCGGCCACGATCGTCGCCGCGACCGCCTGGCCCCCAGGGCCGAAAGAACGCCTCCCTCTTGGCTTCTCGACCCTCGGGTGCCCACAGTGGGACTGGCTCCATGTGCTCGACTTCGCCACCGCGCACGACTACGCCGCCGTGGAGCTGCGCGGGCTGCAGGACGCGATGGACCTCACCCAGCGCCCCGAGTTCGCGCCGGCGCGCGTGGCCGAGGCGAACGCGCAAGTCGCGCAACGCGGCCTCCGCATCTCCTGTCTCGGCAGCTCGGCCAACATGCACGACATGGATTCGGCCAAGCGATCCGCACAGCTCGACGAGGCGCGCCGCTTCATCGATCTCGCGCACGCCCTCGGCGCGCCGTATGTACGGGTGTTCGGCAACAACTACGTCCCAGGCGTCGCACGGGACGAGATGCTCGCGCACATCGCCGGCGGCCTGCAGGAGCTTGGCCGGTACGCCGAGGACAAGGGCGTCACCGTGCTCATCGAGTCGCACGGCGATTTCACCGATTCGCCCTCGCTGCGCGCGATCCTCGAGCGCGTCGACTCGCCCGCGGTCGCGCTTCTCTGGGACGCGCATCACACCTTCGTGTCGGGAAAAGAGGAGCCCGAGGAGACGGTACGCCAGCTGGGGCGCTACATCCGGCACACCCATCTCAAGGACTCCGTCGCCGCCGGCGCCGACCGCCGCTACGTGCTTACGGGCACGGGCGAGGTGCCGGTGCGGCGGCAGGTCGAAGCCCTCAGGAAGACCGGATACCGCGGCTTCTACAGTTTCGAATGGGAAAAGCGCTGGCACCCGGAGATCGAGGAGCCCGAGATCGCGCTCGCCCAGTACGTCACGGTGGTGAGCGAGTATCTGCGCGGGAGTTAGTCTCTCATGGATCCGAAGCGCTACACTGATGAGGAGATGACGGCGATCCTTCGCCGGGCCTCCGCGTTGCAGGCGGTCGACACCGATCCTCGCCATTCGCTGGCGGAAATCGCCGAGATAGCCGCCCAGGTTGGAATTCCCACGGCGCTGATTCAGCAAGCCGCGTCCGAGATGGACCAGTCGCCTCCCCGGACACCCGCTGCTGCCTACCTTCTCGGACCTCGTCCACAAGTCGTGGCCGGCGGAGTTGTGCCCGGACAGTGGAGCCAGGATGCCATGTCGGAATTGATCCCAGCACTCCGCCAGGTGACAGGCCGGGAGGGGCGAACGGCTGACCTGAGGCGCGGCGTGGAGTGGCGCGATCCTTCGGAGCTCCAGACCCTTACCGTGACCGTCACGCCCGGGAATGACGGGACATCGGTTCGCGTCGTGGTCGATCACACGACGTTGAAATCGATGCTCTACGGCGTCACGGGTACCTTCGCCGGGCTCGGCGCATTCTTTGGATCCCTGGCTTCGATCGGGTCAGGATCGCCGGCGGTCACGCTCGCGGTTTCCTTGACGGCGTCGCTCGGACTGCTGGGCGGGGCGAGACTCTTGTGGTCCTGGTTGCACCATCGCGCCCGGCGTCGCGCCGAACGCATCCGGGACCTGCTGCTCGATCGGATTCGCGCCCTGCCCTCATCCCCGGCGAATCCAAGCCCCAGCGGTCCCTGAAACCATTTCCGGCTATCTTCCGTCATATGGGAAACCCATAGGACGGGCCATGGCCGACAAGCTCGACGTAAAGCAGGGCACCCTTGCCCTGATGATTCTCAGAACGCTTGAAGTCCTCGGCCCGCTCCACGGCTACGGGGTCGCGCGCCGCATCGAGGAAACCAGCAACAACCGCCTCAAACTCAACTACGGCACCCTCTACCCCGCCCTCTTGAAGCTCGAGCAGGAGGGGTTCATCACGGCCGAGTGGCGCCGGTCCGAGAACAATCGCCGCGCCAAGTTCTACGCCCTCACCGCCGCGGGGCGCAGGCAGCTGGCGCGCGAAGCCCGCGAATGGCACCAGACCGCCGATCTGATCGCCGCCTTTCTCGCGCCGAAACGGGAGGCCCCATGAGATACCTTCGCGCCGCGCTGCGGCGCCTGGCCGGCGTCTTCACCGGACACCGCGCGGACGATGACCTCACAGAAGAGCTGCAATCCCATCTCGACATGGAGACGGCCGAGAACATCCGCCGTGGGATGGATCCGAACGAGGCGCGCCGGCAGGCGCTGCTGGCGTCGGGCGGCCTGACCCAGGCGGCCGAAGCGGTGCGCGATCGGCGCGGATTGCCATGGATCGAGCACATCACCGCCGACGTGCGCTACGCCTTCCGCACCCTGCGCCGCAGCCCCGCGTTCACCGCGGTGGTCGTCATCACCTTGGCGCTGGGCATCGGCGCCAACACGGCCATTTTCAGCGTGGTCCGCGGCGTGCTGCTCAAACCACTGCCCAACCGTGACGGCGATCGCCTCATCTACCTGCGACAGTCCACCGACGGACCCGGCGGCGAGAACATCAATTTCTCCGTTCCCGAGGTGCGCGATTTCCGCAACGGCGTGCCGGCGCTGGCCGGTATCGCGGAGTACTCCCCGTGGAGCTCGATCCTGCAGCGAGACGACGGCGCGGTACGCATCAGCGTGGGCCTGGTCACCGGCAATTACTTCGAGGTCATGGGACTCTCGCCCGTGCTCGGCCGGGTGACGCGGCCCAGCGACGACGGTCCGGGGGCGGAACCCGTGGCGGTGCTCACGTACGCCTACTGGATGAAGCGCTTCGGTGGCGACTCCGGCATCGTCGGGCGGCAGCTGAACCTCGACAAGAAGTCGGTGACCGTGATCGGGGTGCTCCAGCCCGCGCCGTTCTTTCCGAATCGGATCGACGCGCTGCTCAACATGGTGAACAGCGATCACCATCTGAGCGCCATGATGGTCGAAGGCCGGAGCCACCGGATGACGGAGATGGTGGCGCGGCTCGCTCGTGGCGCCACCGTCGAGCAGGCCAGGGCCGAAGTGGATGTGGTCTATGCCCGGATGCAGAGCCAGTTCAAGGAGGCCTACGATCCGGCCTCCCATTACCGTGTCGCCGTCATCCCCTTTCACGCGGTGATCGGCGAGCGCGCGCGGCTCACCCTATGGCTCTTGATGTGCGCCGCCGCGTTCGTCCTGGTGATCTCCGCCGCCAATGTCGCCAACCTGACGCTCATGCGCGGCGTGCGGCGCGAACATGAGCTGGCCGTGCGGGCCGCGCTCGGCGCCGGTGTCGGGCGGCTGCGGCGGCTGCTGCTGGTCGAGAACCTCCTGTTGACCGTCGTGGGAGGCGCCCTGGGCGTGGCGATCGCGGTGGGCGGCGTCGGGCTCCTGACGTCGCTCGCCGAGCGGTACTCGCCCCGCGCGAGCGAGATCCGGCTCGACGCCGTAGTCCTGGGATTCACGCTCGCGCTCTCGGTGGCGGTCGCGCTGCTGCTCTCGTTCCTGGCCTCGCTGCCGAGGGAGGGCGGCGTGGCCTCCTGGATCGTTGCGGGCGGGCACCGGATGAGCGGTTCGCTGGCCAAGCATCGCCTCCAGCGCGGCCTGGTGGTGGTCCAGGTGGCCGTCTCGGTGGTGCTGCTCGCGGGCGCCGGCCTGCTCACCCGCACCATGATGCGCCTGGCCGACGTGCGCACCGGTCTCCGCACCGAAGAGATGGTCACGATGGAGGTGGCGCTGCTCAGTCCCAATGAGCTGCTGTTCAACCCCGCGGCCGACGCCGCGGCCAAGGAGCGCTACGAGCTGATGCGACAAGAGATCGCGGCAATTCCCGGCGTCATCGCGGCGGGAATCGGGTCTCCCCTGCCGCTGCGCGACTCGGACGTCCGGTTCGACGTCAAGGCGGACGGCAAATCCCTCGCCCCCGGTGTCGCGATGCCGCACGCCGAGCTGCGCACGGCCGACCCGACGTTCTTCGACGCGGCGGGCATTCCGCTGCTCGCGGGACGCCCGTTCGCCACGACCGATGGGCCCGGATCGGGCAAAGTCGTGATCATCAACCGGACTCTGGCCGACCAGCTGTTCCCCAACGAGGACCCGATCGGCAAGCGGATCGCGTGGACGGGGGAAGTGCTGCGCTTCACTCCCCTGACCGGCGACTGGCGCACGATCGTGGGCGTCACCGCCAATACGCAGGACGGAGGGCTGGACGCGGAGCCCCGACCGGTGGTGTTCATGCCCTTCGCGCAGTTTCCGGCGTTCAGCGGCGGGCTCGTGATTCGAGCCGAGAGCAACGTCGCCGCGCTGATTCCGGCGGCGACGCGCATCGTCAGGCGCCTGGCGCCGACGTCGCCCATCGAGCACTTGATGACCATCGCGCAGTTCAAGGACCAGAGCGTCTCGCCGCGCCGGCTGAACGCCGCCCTCATCGCGTCCTTCGGCATCCTGGCGCTGATCATCGCGGCGGTGGGGATCGCCGGCGTGCTGGCGTTCTCGGTGAGCGCACGCACCATCGAGATCGGTATCCGCATGAGCCTCGGGGCGGACCGTGGCCGGGTGCTGCGGATGATCCTGAAGGAAGGCGGCGTGCTCCTGGCGATCGGCCTGGTGCTGGGCGTCGCCGGCGCCTACGTGGCCGGCGGCATCATCCGGGGGCTGCTGTTCGGTGTCGCGCCGCACGACCCGGTGACGTTCATCGGTGTGGCGGCGATGATGGCGGCGATTGGGATCGTCGCCTGCTGGATTCCGGCGCTGCGGGCGGCGCGCATCGACCCCGCGATCAC
>Ga0075421_100003713_pt1 | contig 18310 bp, 16 predicted proteins | sample SoiMetdeltSBSDD5_FD_75292 | JGI IMG/M metagenome (GOLD analysis project Ga0075421, IMG submission 75292) | Bulk soil microbial communities from a Populus tree surrounding site in Tennessee, USA - Soil MetaG P. deltoides SBSDD5 | ecosystem: Environmental > Terrestrial > Soil > Tree plantation...
AATGCGGTGGCGCAGGGGCTCATGGTCTATCACACGGGCGGCTTCGCGCCCCCGGATGATGCGATCCCTCTCATGCGCGAGCTGGCGGTCGGGCGCCTCATCCCTGGTATTCCGAACCCGCTGCTGATCTGGATCGTGGTGGGCGCAGGAACCGTGTTCATGCTCACCCGTACGACGCTCGGTCGGCGTATCTATGCGGTAGGCAATAAGGAGCGCGCGGTATTCCTCTCCGGCGTCGATGCTCGACTCGTGGTTCTGATTTGCTTCGTGATTTCTGGCGCTTGCGCTGCGGCTTGCGGCGTCCTTCTCGCGGGATGGGCCAACCGCTCCTACCAGGCGATGGGCGATGTATACCTCCTGCCGTCGATTGCCGCGGTGGTACTGGGCGGCGCCAATGTACTAGGGGGCAAGGGCACATACCTGGGTACCGTTGCGGGCGTCATCCTGATCACACTGCTTCAGTCGATTCTGTCGGTGGTTCAGCCCCAGCAGATCTTTTTGCAGTTCGGCATCACCGTGTCGGCCGAAGCGGTGCGGCAGATCGCCTTTGGCATCGTCATCATCGGCATGCTGCTCATCTATGGCCGGGAACGGGGCCTGTCGCGGTGATGGCAGATGCGTGGGTCAAGCCCCGCGCATGACGCTCATAAAAAGTTCCTACAAAACATAATGGCCGGGGGAGCCCGGCCATTTCTCGTCCCACCTCGGGGACCATCTGCAAAACCTACCTCCCGAGCGTCACGCTGTCAAGGACTTTTTTCAATGTTCTGTCCTTTCCTGCATAGGTTCGAGCACCCTCCCCTCGCGTTGCGACGCAGGCTATAGAGAGCCAGCGTTGGGCCACTCGTCGATGTTCAATCCTGTCAATGCCATGATCTTCACGATGCTCGTATGGGGCATCGGACCGGTCTTCATCCGATCGCTGTCGGTGGGGCTCGGGGCGGCGGATGCACTCGTCATCCGCTACACGATGGTGAGCATCGGCTATGCGATCGGCCTCTATGTAGTCAGCCGCACGCCGATCGAGCGCCAAGACTGGCCGCGGCTCCTGTTCATCTCCATCGTCGGTATCTTCGGCTACAATCTAGGATCGGTGTTCGGTTTCGAACTGGTGCCGGCCGGGGTCGGCGGCATCATCATCGGCACGCAGCCGCTTCTCATCGTGCTGATCGCGGCGATCATCTCGCGCACGGTGCCCACACCTGCAGCCATTGCCGGACTGCTCCTAGGTTTCGCCGGCACGGCGCTCCTATTCTGGAACGATCTCATATTCGAGGACGACCAGGGCGGACTTGCCCTGGGGGCAATCTATATCTTCCTGAGCGGGCTCGCCTGGGCATTCTACGTCGTCCTGGCGAAGCCTCTGATTCTCAAATACGGCACCTATCAGATCACCGCGATCACCATCCTGCTCGCGACCGTTCCGATCCTGAGCTTCACGAGTTTCGGCACCTTCGAAACGCTCTTCACCATGACGCGACGGCAGTGGCTCGAAATGTTCTACATGGTGGTGATCGCAAGCCTCATCGCCACGGTGACCTGGAATTACGCCGCTTCTCGGCTCTCGAGTGTCGCGACCGGGGCGTTCCTCTACCTCGTGCCGGCGATCGCGGTCGCAGCGGGCACCCTCATTCTCGGCGAGGTCGTGACGCCCAGCATGGTCGTCGGCGGTGCGCTTATCCTTCTCGGCGTGGCGGTGACGCAGTACTCCGATGCCATCATGACGCGGTTGCCCTTTTTGGTACGGCGGCAATTTCGTGCCCATGCCGCCCTGTTCTTCGCCGTCTCGATGTGGGGGCTCGTGCCGGTCGGCGTGCGGTTTCTGGTGTCGGATCTGAGACCCGAGACGCTGCTCGTAATCCGCTTGTTTCCGACAGGCGTACTCGCCGTCATGGTGCTCCTCATTCTCGGCATGAGACCCATTAGTCGGGAGGACTGGCCGAGACTCCTGGCGGCGGTAGCCATCGGCAATTGCGGCTACCAGGTGCTGGCCCATATCGGGATCAAGACGGTGCCGGCGAGCTGGACAGGCATGATCTTCGGTCTCGAGCCCTTGTTCGTGGTGCTGTTCGCCTTATTGCTCACCGGCGAGCGTCTGGGCCTCCAGCTCGCAACCGGCATGGCGATCGCCATCGGCGGCATCGTCATTCTGACGCTCGGGAGCGTCTCCTCGGGTGGCGGCGATGTCGGCCTTCTCGGTCTTGGCCTCATCCTGCTCGGCACCATGGGCTGGGGCCTCTACACGGTGCTCATCCGGCCGCTTTCGCGCAAATACGGCAGCCTCGAGACGGCGTGCCTCACCCTCGCCGCTACCGCCATACCGATGGTGCTGTTCGTGCGGCCGGGAATCGATGGGGAAATTGCTTCTCTCTCGACCCTGGATTGGGGCGTGCTGGGGTTGCTCATCCTGCTTGGCACCTTCCTGTCGCTCATGATGTGGAACTATGGCGTGAGTCGAATCGAAAGCGCCGCAGCCGGCATGTGGCTTTATGTGCAGCCAGTCGTCGCTGCGCTGGGCGGGGTACTGCTGCTCAAGGAACGCGTCACATGGCCGCTTGTCGTGGGCGGGGCCATCATCGTCGCGGGCGTCGCCATCTCGCAATGGAAGCAGGCCGAAGAGGAAGAAGAGGAAAGTCCGGTGATCTTCCCTGAAGATACCGCAAAGACGGAGCTCGCGCGCGTCCCGTCACGTCCCGACATCAGGCACGCGGTCGAGCGGCTGGTTGCCTCTTCCAAGGAAGCCCAGCGCCTGAAATAACGGTCAAATTCCCATGCAAAATCCGCGTTGCCGCCATGACTTGCGGCGCGAGGCCGAGGTTTTATCCTCAACACCGACCAGGAGGTTCAGATGGCGGCTGCTCTGCAACGGAGGTGGTTTTTCGCACCGGGCATAATCATCACCGCCGGATGCATCATCTCCATCATCTCCTTCGGCGTGCGATCCTCCATGGGGCTGTTCACTCATCCGATCTCCGAAGCCTACCAGTGGAACCGCGAAGTCTACGGTCTCGCCATGGCGATCCAGAACCTCGTATGGGGCATCATGCAGCCCATTGCCGGCGCCATGGCCGACCGTTTCGGACCGGCCAAGGTGGTTGCCACCGGGGCGGTGATCTATGCGCTCGGCACGGCGCTCATGTCCTTCGCCGACACCCCAGCGCTCATGTATCTGGCGGGCGGGGTCCTTGTTGGCGCCGGCATCGCAACAGCCTCGTTCTCCATCGTAATGGCCGCATTCGGAAGGCTCGTGCCGCCGGAGAAGCGCTCGTGGGTGTTCGGGCTGGCGACGAGTGCCGGCTCGCTTGGGCAGTTCATCTTCGCGCCGCTGGGCCAGGGGTTCATCGCCGCCTTCGGCTGGCAGAATGCGCTGTTCCTCATGGCGGCGATCACGCTCCTGATGATTCCTCTCGCACTGCCTCTGACCGCGCCCGTGGCCCGGGAGCAGGCGACGGCCAAGGAAAATGCGCAGATCGGCATGCGCGAAGCGGTACGTTCCGCACTCGGACATCCGAGCTTCGTGCTCCTGGTGCTGGGCTTCTTCGTCTGCGGCTTCCAGCTCGCTTTCGTCACCATCCATCTGCCTGCCTATCTGGTGGAGCATGGGATCAGCGAGTGGCTCGCGGCGTCCGCCATCGCCATCGTCGGCATCTTCAACGTCATAGGCTCCTATTGTGCCGGCATCATCGGCGGGAAATACAGGAAGCGTATCTCGCTGGCGATGATCTATCTTCTGCGCTCGCTCTTCGTCATCCTGTTCCTGATGACGCCGGTGACACCGCTCTCGACGGTGGTGTTCACCGCCAGCATGGGCCTCCTTTGGCTTTCCACCGTACCTCTGACGATGGGGCTCGTGATGGTGATGTTCGGCACGCGCTACATTGCAACGCTCTATGGCTTCGTCTTCTTGAGCCATCAGGTCGGCTCGTTCTTCGGCGTGTGGCTCGGAGGCAAGTTCCACGACCTCTATGGAAGTTATGATCCGGTGTGGTGGATGGGCGTAGCGCTCGGACTGTTCGCGGCTCTCGTGCATTGGCCCATCCGCGAAGAGCGCGCGCCGGCCTTCGCGGTCTAGAGCCATGGCGGGGCGCACTGCAGACCATCGCCTTGCTCTCAAGCTTGCACTCTCCGTACTGGTGGTCTGGCTCATCGGCATGGCGATCCTCGTGCGCAGCGCAGCACTCGGACCCGACGCGTCGGGCAAGATGCTCGCCGTGTTCGAACCGGGCACGAGCCAGGATGCGATCTTCAGCACGCTCGTTGCGGCGGGCGGCAAACCGATACGCAACACGTGGCTGCCTTTCGTTTGGGTGGTGGCGGGGGATGGCGCCGGTTTCGCCGGAAGGCTCAAGGAGCATGGCGCGGTCGGCGCTTACGGCGAACTTCCCTTCGCGCCTTCAGTTGCGGGATGTCTTGCCTATGCGGACGCAAAGGTTGCCGAGCTTTTCACCCTGCGGCCCTAGCAGCACTCGCACGGCAAAGCTGCCAAGCTTAAGTGTTTGATGGTTAATAGTTTGTTAATGTGTTGACCGCAACCTAATCAAAGGCAGATCATTCTTTTAGGGGAGAGACATTGTCATAGCTGGAGGGCTCCAATGACGGCTGGCAGAGATTTCGTGAGTCAGTTGCGCGGCTATTCGCTGACGACGGCGGAAATTCTCTACTACCTGCCCGATCATCGCGACCTGCTGCAGACTTTCATCTGGCAGGACTATGACATCGCTCCGCGCTTTCCGAAGCTGATCCGGTTTCTCGACTTCTGGGCGAAGAATTTGGACGGGCCGCTCGCCAGCGTGAGGGTGGCGCATCGCGCGCTCATCGGGGCGGCTGAAATGAGACTGGTGGCACGGGAGTGGCGGATCAATTGATCCGCCATCGTTAACTGAAATCCGCTCCCCCCGACGTCGGGGGGACGCGTGTCAGGGCTAACGCGAATAATATTCGACGACGAGGCCTGGATCCATCTGCACGGGATAGGGCACGTCCGTAAGGGCCGGTATGCGCGCGAGCTTCGCCGTCATCTTCTTATGATCGGCGTCAACGTAATCGGGAACGTCGCGCTCGGCCAGCTGAAGAGCCTCGAGCAGGATCGGCAGCTCCTTCGACTTGTCGCCGACCTCGACCGTGTCTCCCACCTTGAGGCGGATCGAGGCAATGGTGACACGCCTGCCGTTCACCCGCACATGGCCATGGCTGATGAACTGGCGCACGGCATGCATGGTCGGAGCGAATTTGGCACGGTAGCAGAGGGCGTCGAGCCGGCGCTCGAGCAAGCCAATAAGATTCTCGGAGGTGTCGCCAGGCATGCGTGAGGCCTCGGCATAGATCTTGCGGAACTGCCGCTCCGACACATTGGCATAGTAGCCTTTGAGCTTCTGCTTGGCGCGAAGCTGCACGCCGAAGTCGGACAGCTTGCCCTTGCGACGCTGGCCGTGCTGGCCAGGTCCGTAGTCACGCTTGTTGACCGGGCTCTTGGGCCGGCCAAAGATGTTCTCGCCGAGGCGGCGATCGAGCTTGTATTTCGCGGAGGCGCGTTTGGTCATAGAGGCTCCATATCGTTCAGTCGTTAAGAGCTTCGCCCTCCTCTGCCGGTTTTTCCGGCCGACAGGTCCTTGAGCCAAACGCGCGAACGGCGGCCCAGGACCACGGGCAAGCAAAACGCGGGAAGAAGGCAAGCCGCCTTCCCGCGCATGGGCGGTCATCTACAAGCAAAGGGCGAAGCTGTCAAATCGGCAGGGCCAGGATTTCATGGACGGGGAAGCCCATGGCCTCATAGGCCTTGAGGCCCATGTTCGTGGAGAGAGGCGAGGTGAACAGCGCCGTGCCCGAACGCGGGCCGGCCTTCTGGCTGTCGAGACTTTGCTGCTTCAAGACATCGACGACGCGGCGGGCGATCGCCGGGGCCGGATCGACATAGTCCACGGACCAAGGGGCGGCCTTGCGAATGTCTTCAAGGAGGAGCGGATAATGGGTGCAGCCGAGCACGACCGTGTCGGTGCGCTTTCCTTCACGGTAGCGGAAGACAGGCTGGATCTCGTCCCTGATCTCGTCCAAGCCGACTGTTCCCCCCATGAGTTTGGCTTCGGCCATTTCAGCGAGCCGCGTCGCGCCGTGCAGGAACACCTTGCAGTGATAGGCGTAGGTCTGGATGAGGGCTTGCGTGTATTCGCGCCTGGCGGTGCCGGGCGTGGCGAGGACGCCGATGATGCCGCTCCTGCTTTGCTGGGCTGCAGGCTTGATGGCTGGAACAGTGCCGACGAAGGGCACAGTATAGACCTCACGCAGCTGGCTCAGGGCAATAGTGCTCGCCGTATTGCACGCGATGACGACGAGGTCGGGGCCTGCAGCCTCGATGAGCTTGCCCATGACGGCGAGGATCCGCTCGATCAGGCGAACCTCCTCCCAGGCGCCATAGGGAAATGCGGCGGTATCGGCGGCATAGACGAGCTGCGCCAGCGGAAGGGCCTCCTTCACGGCGCTGGCGACGGTGAGACCGCCCATGCCGGAGTCGAAGAGCAGAATGCGCGGCGAGCGGATCACGTGCCTTCTTCCTTGCCCGGCTTGCGACGCGTGTGCGCGTAGGTCAATCCCGAGACAATGCCGCGCAACGTTCGCACCTCCTGCTCGGTCAGCCCGGCTCTGAGGAACATGTTTCTGATGTTGCGCATCATCGAGGGAACCTTGTCTGGCGGCCGCAAGAAACCGCACTCCAGCAGCTCAGCCTTAAGATGGCGGAAAAATCCTTCAAGCTCGTCCTTGCTGGCCGGCCTCGAACCCGCGGTCGGCAGGTGCGGACCGGAATAGGCTGGCGCTTCCGGTGTCTCCTGGCCCAAGGTCGTGGCGCCGCGCTTGTACCACTCATAGCCCAGGAGAAGCACGGCCTGGGCGATATTGAGCGAAGCGAAGGATGGATCGACCGGGGCCATCACGATCGCGTCGGCGAGCGCCACTTCCTCGTTCCTCAGCCCGAAGCGCTCGCGGCCGAAGAAGACGCCGATGCGTTCGCCATCGGCGATGCGACGGCGCATGTCGTCGCCCGCCTGCTCGGGCGTGATCACAGGCTTGACCATGCCGCGCGGTCGCGCCGTCGTCGCATAAACAAAGGAGAGATCAGCAATGGCGCCGGCGGCGTCGGGAAAAACCCGGGCACCCTTGATGATCCAGTCGGCACCCGAGGCCGCTTTCTGCGCCCGTTCATTGGGCCAGCCGTCGCGGGGTGAGACCAGCCTCAGCTCGGACAAGGCAAAATTGGCCATGGCCCTGGCGGAGGTGCCGATATTTTCCCCGAGCTGCGGTTCGACGAGAATGACGACCGGCGTCGGTCCCGCGCTGTGAGGGTTCCTATGGTCAGTACCTGCCATGATTTCCGGATAGCGGAGAAGGCGAAGCGGCGGCAAGCGGCTCGCCCCGCGGTCCCTCTTGTCTTGTCCTCAGGGTTTGTTTATTATTTAATTGAGTACTTAAATAAATGGAGCCTAAAATGTCGGAAGAACGAAAGCGTAGGGGCGGATGTCAATGCGGCCAGGCCCGGGTCACCGTAACAGGCGACCCCATGGTCGGCGTCAATTGCCATTGTCTCGTCTGCCAGGGCTTGAGCGGTGCGGGTCACGTGTTCGTTCTCGTTTACCCGGCGCAAAGCGTCGAGATCGAGGGGAAGCTGTCGCAGTTCAAATACAAGGCGGACAGCGGCAAGATTGCGACGCGATATTTTTGTCCAACCTGCGGCTCGCAGCTTTACGGCACGAGCGAGCAAATGCCGGGGACATATGGAATCAACGCGACCTGCCTCGAGGATACCTCCGCCTATCGGCCGAAGATCACCGCTTATGCGAAGCGGGTGCAGGCCTGGGACCATCTAGCGGAAGGGGTGCCCTCCTTCCCCGCCATGCCGCCCATGCAGTAGGCCATGAGGCTCGTCATCACCGGGCTCAACCCGGTGATCTTGCAATGAGTTCGAGATGGCCGGGTCTTGGCCCGGACATGACGATTGGAGAGTCCTAGAACCTGCACGAGATCGGTTCCAGCCAACCCCTTTCTCGGCGCGTGCCCGATTGCTATAGAGCGCTCCGCTTCAGGCGCGACAAGAGCGGAACACTCAGGGCATGGCAAAAATCAAAGTTGAGAATCCCGTCGTCGAACTCGACGGAGACGAGATGACGCGGATCATCTGGGCATTGATCAAGGAGAAGCTCCTTCTCCCCTATCTCGACGTCAAGCTTCTCTATTTCGATCTCTCCGTGCAAAACCGAGACAGGACCGAGGACAAGGTGACGGTCGAGGCTGCCAATGCCATCAAGCAGCATGGCGTCGGCGTCAAATGCGCCACAATCACGCCCGACGAGGACCGGGTGAAGGAGTTCAAGCTCAAGCAGATGTGGAAGTCGCCGAACGGCACCATCCGAAACATCCTGGGCGGGGTGATTTTTCGCGAGCCGATCATCTGCTCGAACGTGCCACGGCTGGTGCCGGGCTGGACGCGCCCCATCGTAGTCGGCCGCCACGCCTTCGGCGACCAATACCGTGCCACGGATTTCTCTTTCCCAGGCAAAGGGACACTCACCGTGAAGTTCACGGGCGAAGACGGGAACGTCATCGAGCACGAGGTGTTCAAGTCGCCGGCGTCCGGCGTGGCGCTTGCCATGTACAATCTCGATGATTCGATCAGGGATTTCGCCCGCGCCTCGTTCAACTACGGGCTCAACCGCAAATTCCCCGTTTATCTGTCGACCAAGAACACGATCCTCAAGATCTACGATGGGCGTTTCAAGGACATTTTCCAGTCAATCTACGAGTCCGAGTTCAAGGCGGAGTTCGAAAAGTGCAAGCTCTTCTACGAACACCGGCTCATCGACGACATGGTGGCCTCGTCGCTCAAATGGTCGGGCGGCTATGTATGGGCATGCAAGAATTACGACGGGGATGTGCAGTCGGACACGGTGGCGCAAGGCTTCGGCTCGCTTGGCCTCATGACCAGCGTGCTCATGACACCCGACGGTAAGACGGTCGAAGCTGAGGCGGCGCACGGCACGGTGACGCGACATTACCGTCTGCATCAGCAGGGCAAAGAGACCTCGACGAATTCCACCGCTTCAATCTATGCCTGGACGCGAGGCCTCGCTCACCGCGCCAAACTCGACGGCAATGTCAAACTCGGCGAGTTCGCGGCGATGCTCGAGCGCACAACGGTGTCGACGATCGAGAGCGGCTTCATGACCAAGGATCTCGCTGTTCTCGTTGGCCCCGAACAAAAGTGGCTCTCGACGGAGGGCTTTCTCGACAAGATCGAGGGCAATCTGCAGAAGGCCATGGGTTGAAGGTGCCACATCGGCAGCGCTGCTGAGCCCGATCTTGGTCCCCTATCCTTCCATGGGAGGCGTGCGGAACTCCGCACTTGCCCTGCTGGTGGTGACCGGCATCCTTCTCGGCCTAATCCCTCCTTTCGGCAAGCTCGCGAGCACGCACGGCGTTCCTCCCTTGTTGTGGGCTTTGGTGATCTCCTTCGGCGCAGGTGCCGTTCTCCTCGCCGGCCTGGCTTGGCGCGGCAATCGGCTGGCGCTCGATCGGCGGCACATTCGGTACTACGTCATCGTTGCGATCGTATCTTACGCTCTGCCCAATTTTCTTATGTTCGCCGCCATACCCCATCTCGGTGCAGGCTATGCGAGCATCATGTTCACCCTGTCTCCGGTCATAACTCTGCTCCTCTCATTTCTCCTACGCGTGAGCAGGCCCAATCCGCTTGGTGTCTTGGGCGTCATGATCGGCTTTATCGGCGCGCTGATGGTCGCCACGACACGCGGTCAGGCGGGACATCCGGCCGACGTCATTTGGGTCGTCGTCGGTCTCACGATTCCGCTGAGCCTCGCGGTCGGAAACATCTACCGTACGATAGACTGGCCCGACGGCAGCAAGCCTCTCGCGCTCGCAGCCGGCAGTCATCTCGCTTCAGCGGTGATGCTCATCGGTCTTGTCTTGGCCTATGAGGGAGCAAGTTCCGTTCGAGTGCTCTGGGACGTACCTCTTCTGGTAGCGGCACAGATAGCGACTTCCTCCGCGATGTTCGCCTTCTTCTTCCGGCTGCAGCTGGTCGGCGGCCCTGTTTATCTCAGCCAGATCGGATATGTCGCAGCCGCGGTCGGGCTGGTCATCGGTGTGGTGTTCCTCGACGAGAGCTACGCTCTGCTCACCTGGCTGGGTGCTGCGATCATCGCCCTTGGCGTAAGCATCACGACGAAGGCACGGGGGACTTCCTAAACCTTATTTCTTCTTCTTGTCCACCTGCTCTCGCACACCTTTCACCTCGGCCTCGAGCACTCCCAACCTGCTCTCTTGACTGTCCGTCCACGCCTTCATGCTGGTGACCGTATTGCGGTAATCGGTCTCCATCGAGCCGAGCCTCTTATCCATGTCCACGTTGATGACGTCGAACCTCTTGTTCAACTCATTGCCGACCCGCTGTTCAACCGCGTTGGATGTGTCCATCAGTCTGCGGTCGATCTGGCCCAGGTCCTTAGCCAGGGTATCCATCCTCGCATTGACGGCCTGCGCATTCGTTTGCGCGCTCTGGACCAAATTGTTGAGCGAGCCGAGATAAAAATAAAGCAAGGTCGCAAATCCAAGAACCGCCAAGACGATGCCGGCAAGCGCGCCCAAGGCCAGGCTTCTCGCCCACAGCGCAGATTTTCGGGCCGTCAACTGGGCGTCGGCGACTGCAACGGGGAGCGCGTTGCGGATGGGGTTGCCGGAATTCGCCTTTCTCAAATAGGCGTCCGCCGACAGGTTCAATTTCGCAGGCGGGAAACCCGGGAAATAACGCTTGGCGGAAGCCTCCTTCTCCGCCGGCCGAAAGCCGAACGTCGTCTTGGTGAATTCCGCCCAAACGAGCGCCTGCGTCGTATCAAGGTCGTAATCGACCGCAGTAGGATTGTGCAGCGGGACGAGCAGCCTGCCTGAGAAGCCCGGGTCAACCATCGGCCCTGTACCCATCAGCAGGCCGCGATGAATATGGGTCGCGCGCAAGCTCAGATGCACCGCGATGTAGTAAGGCACCCGGAAATATGGTTCCAGCTGCGCGAAGCAGAGCGAGTGGGCGGGCACGATGCAGCGGGACCCCCGGCTCAGAGTTTCCGAAATACGGCGCCCCTCCCCGTCCCAACGAATGAATTCGCCCCCCATATGTATCTCGTAGGAGGCGGATTTCAGCGAACGGGAATCGAATGGATAAATCAGGCCCGTCACACGTGCGTAGTCGTCTATCTCGGCTGCGGACAAGAGCGCCAGAGGAACGCTCGGAAACGGGTCCGCCGTCAGAAACTTGGCTGCCTTCTCTGCCGCCTCGGCATCGCTAATAGCAAAGTTGAGCTCCGTCATCTGCTCCCCCCTGTTCGTTCTGTAGTGATTCGCGAAAAGGTTAGTAGACTCCGCAATGCGAGTCGAGCAACAGGAGCAGGTGGCCTTGGCGGTGCCGACTACGCCGCAAGAAGGGACAGGACCTGCCGCACGTCGACCGGCTTGTGCAGGACTCCCAGCGCACCATGGGCGATCGCCTGCTGCACCAGTTCCTCGACGCTATAGCCCGTCATCATATACACGCGCGCCCTGGGTTTGATCTTGCGGATCTCGAAGAAGCTTTCGACGCCGTTCTGCCCCGGCATGGCGATATCCATGAAGGTGATGTCGAAATTCTTTTGTTCGCAGGCCCTAATCGCATCCCTGCCCGAATTGGCCGTGGTGACGAGGTGACCTTCCATCTCGAAGATCTCGGCCAGCGAGTTGGCAATGTCGACATCGTCGTCGACGACCAGGATTTGCAGTTGCCTCGGATTGCTCATGCTGCGTCGCGCCTCTCTAGTTCGGTTGGAATGCAGGCCGTCATCCTTGTCCCGTGGCCGATCCGCGTCTCGATGCGCAGACTGCCGCCATGCTCGTCGAGGATCTTCTCGACTGCGGGAAGGCCCAAGCCAACGCCAAAAGTCTTGGTCGTGAACAGCGGCTCGCGGATCTTGTTCAGCACGTCCTCGGGTATGCCGGGCCCGTTGTCGGCACAGGCGATCTCGATGCCGCGGTTCACCATGGCGGTCGAAATCACGATCCTCGGTTCGGAAGCGGCGAATTTGCCGGGATCGTCACCCTTGCCGACCATGGCTTCCGATGCGTTGGTGAGGAAATTGACGATCACGCGGTACATGCGCGAGGGATCGAAACGGGCCGTGATGCCAGAAAGCCCCGGCTCGAACTCCACCCTGACCATCGGCGGCAGCTTCTGCGCCTGCTCGTTCAGGACTTCGCTCAGCCATTTGTCGACCTCGACCGTCTCCACCTGCAAAGTGCGGGTGCGGGTGAAGTCGAGCAGTTCGCTGATGATGCTATCGCAGCGCACGATACCTTTGCCGATGCGAGCAAGCTGGCCCTCGATTTCCGGCGTCCTGATCTCGAGCTTCCGGTCAATAAGGTAGGCAGCCGTGCGAATGGTGTTGAGCGGATTGCGAATCTCATGGGCGACGGTGGCCGTAAGCTGGCCGAGCTGGGCAAGCTTGCCCTTCCTGATGTTTTCCCCCTGCGCATCCTGCAGCTCCTGCATCTTTGCGGCGAGTTCCTCGTTGAGGCGGGTAACGTCCTCGTTCACGGTCTGCAGGCGCGCGGCAAAGGCGAGCGTGTCGGCACGCGAGTTCTCGAGCCTTTCGTAGGCATCGGTAATCTCGCGGTGGCTCTGCCTGATGAGCCGGCCGATATAAAGTCCATAGCTGGTGATGCCGGCGACCATCAGAAGTATCAGGCCGGCGACGAGGAACTCATAGCTCCTCAAGTTGCGCACCTGAGAGATGTTTTGGTTTTCATACTCGCGGGTGAGGAGGAGGATGCTCGCCATGGCCCCATGAAACTGATGCTTGAGCCGGTTGGCGAATCCTTCCGTCATGGACATGCAATGGGCGGCCTTGGGAAGCCAACCGTTGTAGTAGCTCGAAAAGGACGAGCGTCCGTGCTCGGCAACCAGCTTGAGCGTACCGCGAACAAGGTGGAGCGCTGCTATGGCGTCCTGCCCGGGCTCCATGCGGTCTGGGGTATTGAGCTCCTGCTGGAGGCGGGCGACCGTCTGTTCGAGTGCCTTCAGGTTGGCTTCGAAGTGCTTGCTCTTGCTGACAGGATCGCCAGTCTCGAACATCTCGACGACGGGAGCGCTCGTCTCCATGACGAGATCGTTCAATTCCCACATTTCGGTGAAGATCGAATCCCAGCTCTGGCGGTAGTCCACCGTTCGCTCGAAAACGCTGGCGAAATGGCTGCTGAGCATGAGGCCCGCGAGCACGCACAGCAAGTCGAAACTCGCAAGCGCGAAATAGACGAGATGGACGCGCCTGTGGCTCTTCGGCCCCGGCATTTTTGCCGCGGTTGAAGGTAGCGAGATCATGTGCCCTCCGGTAAGGTCAGCTAATCTTCGAGTGCGAAGATGCTCTAGGCGTCGTAAAAAGTGGTTAATGCGCCGCATTGCGCGCCTGAGTTGTCGTCGTTGCAGTTAGGGAAGCGTGAAGGAAAAATGACGAATTGGCAGCAAGGGATGAGCGGCGGATGCCAGTGCGGCGCCGTGCGCTACAGGTTCACCGGCAAGCCCGGCGGAGCATCAATCTGCCATTGTCGCATGTGCCAGAAGGCATTCGGATCATGGGGCGCGGCCCTCGTCTCGCTCAAGGCGGCAGAGTTTGTGTGGACGCGGGGGAAACCTTCTGAATACCGCTCATCGCCTCCCGTGGCGCGAGGCTTTTGCGCCCAGTGCGGAACGCCGCTCTACATGCGCGACGACGGGGATGAGAATTACGAGATGGCGATCGGAACACTCGATGATCCCGATCGCACGCCGCCAACCAAGCAGGTGGGGGTGGAGAGTGAGCTTAAGTGGTTCCGCTCGCTGGCGGCGCTGCCACGGCAGGAGACCGGGGATTACAACAGCCCCGAGAAGCTTGCCAGCTACAGGAGCCGTCAGCATCCCGATCATGACACCGAAGCGTGGAAGCCTGATTTCTAGCCGGCAATTGCGCTCCTGATCGCCTCGACGGCCTGCTCGGCTTTTGATCCGTCCGGCCCACCCGCCTGGGCCATGTCGGGGCGGCCGCCGCCGCCCTTGCCACCGAGGGCGGATGAACCGGCGCGCACCAGGTCGACGGCGCTGTAGCGCCGGGTGAGATCGTCGGTGACGCCGACGACAACGGCCGCCTTGCCATCTTCGGCAACGGCGACGAAGGCAACGACGCCCGAGCCGACGGCCTTTTTGCCCTGATCGGCCAACGCCTTCAGATCCTTGGGCTCGACACCCTCAACGACGCGACCCATGAATTTGACGCCGCCGACATCGATGGGCTCGGCGGCCGGGGCGCCCTTGGCTCCGCCGGCCATGGCAAGCTGGCGCCTCGTTTCGGCGAGCTCGCGCTCCAGCCGCTTGCGTTCCTCGAGCAGGGATTCGATGCGGCGGGGCACTTCGGCGGGCAGAACCTTCAACAGGTCCGATGCTTCAGCCAGCCGCTCGCTCTGGTCGGCCAGGTGACGCAGAGCCGCTTCCCCGGCGAGGGCCTCGATCCTGCGGACGCCTGCGGCTGAGGCGCTTTGCGCGACGATGTGAACGAGGCCGATATCGCCTGTCCGGCGCACGTGGGTTCCGCCACAGAGCTCCATCGAGAAGACGGGCCGGTTGCCGCCGCCCGTGGGATCGACGCCCATGGAGACGACGCGCACCTCATCACCGTATTTCTCGCCAAAAAGCGCCATGGCGCCCTCCTCGATCGCCTCATCGACCGACATGAGCCGCGTCGTCACTTCGCCGTTCTGCTGCACGACGGCGTTGGCCAGGGCCTCAATGCGCATGAGTTCGTCGGGGGCGATGGGCTTGGTGTGGGAGAAATCGAAACGCAGACGGTTCGGTTCGACGAGAGAGCCCTTCTGCGTCACATGCGCGCCCAGCACTTCGCGCAACGCCTCATGGATGAGATGAGTCGCAGAATGATGCACGCGATTGCCGGCGCGGCGCCGGTGATCGACTTCGAGCTCAACGGCATCGCCCTCCCGCAGCGCTCCCTTTTCAAGTCTTCCGAGATGGACGATGAGATCTCCGAGACGGCGCTGGGTGTCCTCCACTTTGAACAACGCGCCCTCGGCCGATCTAACGACACCCCGATCGCCGACCTGGCCCCCCGCTTCGCCGTAGAAGGGCGACTGGTTGAGAACGAGCGTGCCGGCATCCCCGGCCTTCAGCTCGCGCACCATGCGGCCCCCCGTCACGATGGCGCGGATCTGGCCTTCCGCCTTTTCCGTGTCATAGCCCAGAAAATCGGTGCCGCCCGTCTTCTCCCTGACGTCGAACCAGACAGCCTCGGTGCTCGCTTCGCCCGAGCCCGCCCAGGCCTTGCGGGCCTCCTGGCGCTGACGCTCCATGTCCTGCTCGAAACTTTCGAGATCGACGGCGATGCCGCGGGGTTTCAACGCATCCTGGGTGAGATCGAGAGGGAAGCCGTAGGTGTCATAGAGCTTGAAGGCGACATGGCCCGAGAGCTTGTCGCCGGGATTGAGGTTCGCCGATTCCTCCTCGAGCATGCGCAGGCCGCGCTCGAGCGTCTTGCGGAAGCGCGTCTCCTCGAGCTTCAGCGTCTCTTCGATCAGCCCCTGGGCGCGGTGAAGCTCGGGGTAGGCGGCGCCCATTTCGCGGACGAGAGCCGGAACCAGCTTCCAGACGAGGGGATCGCGGGCGCCGAGCAATTCGGCATGACGCATGGCGCGCCGCATGATGCGTCTGAGCACATAGCCCCTGCCCTCGTTCGAAGGCAGGACACCGTCGGCGATGAGAAAGGAGGTTGCGCGCAGATGGTCGGCAATCACCCGGAAGGAGGGCTTGCGCTCCGCCTCGGCGGCAACCCCCGTCTCTTCCTCGATGACCCTGATGAGGGCGCGAAAGAGATCGGTTTCGTAATTGTCATGAGTGCCCTGGAGCACTGCGGCAATGCGTTCAAGTCCCATGCCCGTATCGATCGAGGGCTTGGGGAGTTCGATGCGTTCCTCCTTGGAAATCTGTTCGAACTGCATGAAGACGAGGTTCCAGATTTCGATGAAGCGGTCGCCCTCGGCATCGGCGGAACCAGGAGGACCGCCCGGAATGTGGGGCCCATGATCATAGAAGATTTCAGAACATGGACCGCAGGGGCCGGTATCGCCCATGGCCCAGAAGTTATCGGAGGTCGGAATCTTGATGATGCGGGATTCGGGAAGACCGGCGATCTTCTTCCACAGGCGGAAAGCATCCTCGTCGGCAGAATAGACAGTGGTGAGCAGTCTGTCCTTGGGCAGGCCGAACTCCCTGGTGACCAGGTTCCAGGCAAGCTCGATGGCGAGCTCCTTGAAATAGTCGCCGAAGGAGAAATTTCCGAGCATCTCGAAGAACGTGTGGTGACGGGTGGTATAGCCCACATTGTCGAGATCATTGTGCTTTCCGCCGGCGCGCACGCATTTCTGGGCCGTGACGGCGCGCCTGTAGGGCCGCTTCTCCATGCCGGTAAAGACGTTCTTGAACTGAACCATGCCGGCATTGGTGAACATGAGCGTCGGATCATTGCGCGGCACGAGCGGGCTCGAGGGCACGTGCTCATGGCCGTGCTTGCGGAAATAGTCGATGAAGTGCGCGCGAATCTCGTTCAAGCCGGACATTGCTGGTTTAAGCCTGTGCTTCGGGAGCGCTGAGAGCTTCGCGCCGCCATGTTCCGGCGAAGGTATTGCCTGAGCCTCCACCGCCTGTCCATAAGCTTCAGGTGCAAGGCGGTTCGCAGAGGCTGAAGGAGGGGAAGCGCCCTCCCGGGGGACAGGGAGGGCGCCAGCGGTGTGAGGGGCGCACACCGGCCGGTTTCCCCGAGGGGTGCGGGGACCGGAACTCTCGACAATGATCAATTCGTTCAGCGCCTACTCCGCAGCGTCGGTGGCCCGATCATCGTCCTCGCCACCTGAGTCCGTGATCTTTGCTGCGATCAGGCCGGCATTCTCCCGAATCTTCTGCTCGATGGCCTGAGCCACCTCGGGATGCTGCTTGAGGAAGGTCTTGGCGTTCTCACGTCCCTGACCGATGCGCTCGCCGGCATAGGAGAACCAGGAACCGGACTTCTCGACCACGCCAGCCGTAACGCCGAGATCGAGGAGCTCACCCGTCTTGGAGATGCCTTCACCATACATGATGTCGAACTCGACCTGGCGGAAAGGCGGGGCTACCTTGTTCTTGACGACCTTGACGCGGGTCTGGTTGCCGACGACCTCGTCACGGTCCTTGATGGCGCCGATGCGGCGGATGTCGAGGCGAACGGAGGCATAGAACTTCAGGGCATTGCCGCCAGTCGTCGTTTCGGGCGAACCGAACATCACGCCGATCTTCATGCGGATCTGGTTGATGAAGATCACCATGCAGCTGGTACGCGAGATGGAAGCGGTGAGCTTGCGCAGGGCCTGGCTCATCAGCCGTGCCTGCATGCCGGGAAGGGCATCACCCATTTCGCCCTCGATCTCGGCGCGGGGCGTCAAGGCGGCGACGGAATCGATCACCAGCACCTCGATGGCGCCCGAGCGCACAAGGGTGTCGGCAATCTCCAGAGCCTGCTCGCCGGTGTCGGGTTGGGAGATGAGCAGATCTTCGATGTTGACGCCGAGTTTGCGGGCATAAATTGGATCAAGGGCATGTTCAGCATCGATGAAGGCACAAATGCCGCCGCGCTTTTGGGCTTCCGCAATCGTCTGCAGCGCGAGAGTTGTCTTGCCGGAAGATTCCGGCCCATAGATTTCGACGACCCTGCCCCGGGGCAGGCCGCCAATCCCCAAGGCGATGTCGAGTCCGAGGGAACCCGTGGAGATGGCTTCGATCTCGACGACGGGATTGGCCCCAAGCTTCATGATGGAGCCCTTGCCGAAAGCTCTTTCGATCTGGCTCAGCGCCGCATCTAGCGCCTTGTTCTTGTCCATTGAGCTGTTCTCGACTACGCGCAGATTGGTTTGCCCCATCGCCTCACTCCTCTTATTTCATACTGGCTGCCGTGGTGCCAGTGGTGTTTGGGTAAGACGCAAAATGTACCTGTTTTGTTCTCGGTGCAAGTCTTTTTTTAAATCGCTGATCTAAAAAGATTTCTCAGGTGAAGAAGAGAACCGACCCCGAACAAAGGGCGAATCGCGAGACGACGCTTGGGAAGGAAAGCGAGGCCGGCGAACATAAGGCGGACCATGCATCAGTAGTCGCCTTTTGGGGAGAGAGGACTATGCCCTCCGGCCTCGCGACCCGAGGTCAAACCGCAGTTTGAACCCC
>Ga0075421_100003714_pt1 | contig 18309 bp, 23 predicted proteins | sample SoiMetdeltSBSDD5_FD_75292 | JGI IMG/M metagenome (GOLD analysis project Ga0075421, IMG submission 75292) | Bulk soil microbial communities from a Populus tree surrounding site in Tennessee, USA - Soil MetaG P. deltoides SBSDD5 | ecosystem: Environmental > Terrestrial > Soil > Tree plantation...
TCGTTCGCGCGCGGCATGGTCGTGAAGGCGGTGGAAGCGTACGCGCGCGGGCGGGGCGAGCGCGTGGTGACGCCGGCGCTGCTCGCCGACGTTCGCGCCCAGTGGGGCGGCCGCTTCCGGCCACGCCCGTGAGCGAGGAGGCGCGCGCGTGAGCGATCGCTATCGCGCGGCCGCCTCCATGTACCTCGTCTACGGCGTCGTGTACTGGATCGGCGGTTTCTACCTGTGGCGGCATGGTGTCGGTCGCGGCTCCACCGCGAGCATCGTGTGGATCGTCCTCGGCGGCGTCCTCGTTGTGCTCATCCCCGTCCTGCTGCGTCGCCGCTACCCGTGGTTCGAGCGCTTCATCCTGAGCCGTCGCGACTTCGCGCGGCTGATGACCCTTCTCGTCGTCTTCCGCATCGCGGCCGTGCTGCGGGTGGTGGTGCGCGGCGATGCCGCCACCGTGTCGGCGCCGTGGGGCGGCGAGATCAGCTATCGGGTCGGCGGCGCCGTGTTCCTCGTGGTGGCGGCGCTGGCGGCGGTCATGCTCGCGCGCGCGGCATGGGCGGACGAGCAGCTCCCGTGAAGCGATACAAGGACATCGCGGGCGACGGCGGCTCCGACATCGCCGCCCAGGTCGACGCTCAGCGCGAGCGCCTGCGCGCCCGACTCTCCCCGGTGCGGTTCGTGGTCGCCATCGTTTCCGGGAAGGGCGGGGTCGGGAAGTCGACGATCACGGCCGGTCTCGCCGGGTGTTTCGCGGTGTCGGGCTGGCGCGTGGGCGTCCTCGACGCCGACCTCAACGGGCCGACGATGGCGAAGATGCTCGGTGTGCGCGGGGCCCGGCTCCAGATGGCGGAAGGCGGCGTGGAGCCGCCCCGCACGTCGCTCGGCGTGAAGGTCATGTCGATGGACCTGCTGCTCGCGTCGGACGCGACCCCGCTCACCTGGGATGCGCCGACCCAGGACGAGGCTCATACGTGGCGCGCGACCATGGAGGCGAACGCCCTCCGCGAGTTCCTCGGCGACACCAACTGGGGCGATCTGGACCTGCTCCTCCTCGATCTACCGCCCGGCACGGACCGCCTGGCGACCGTCACCTCGCTCGTCCCCGGCCTCGCCGGCACCGTGATCGTGACGATCCCGTCCGACGTGTCCCAGCTCGTGGTCCGGAAGTCCATCACGGTGGCTTCCCGCGCCCGCGCGCCCGTTCTCGGCCTCGTCGAAAACATGGCGGGCGTGTTTCCCGGTCGCGACGTCGCCGAGCTCGCGAACGAAACCGGGGTCGAGCTACTGGGACGAGTGCCTTTCGACCACGCCCTTGCGATCGCAGGAGACCAGGGAGAAGCGTTCGTGGTCAAGGACGCCGGGCGGGACGCGGTGAAGGCGCTTCATGCGATCGCGAGCCGCCTCCGCCAGCGCCTGGAGGCGGGTTCGACTAGGGGCAGGTGACGCCGGGGGCGAGCTGGTAGTTCTTGACCTTGTGAACGAAGACGAAGTCGTCGTCCCACGCCGCGAGCCGGAGGGCCCCCACCGACGCTTCACCGTCCCAGCCGAGCACGCGCGCCTGGGCGGCGAGCTGGGTGATGGGCGCGGCGCCGGTCAGGTACTGCTCGGCGGTGTTTCGGTCGATGAAGACGGCGATCGTCTCATGAATGGGCCGATCCTTGGCGGCGTTCGGCGATTGCTTGAGCCACTCCACGATCACCGTGTACCCATCCACCGAGGCGTCGGCGAGGAGGGGCGGCTGCGCCATGCGCCGGAGCATCGGCCCCACGTAGCGCGAGAACATCGCGGACGCCCTTTCCTCCATCGCGAGCTGGGCGAAGGCGGGGGAGGGGTCCTGGTCGATGTAGATCCGCAGCGAGAGGTAGCGGTCGTCCTGGGTGGCGTGCTTCGGCTTGAAGAATCCGATGCTGGCCTTCTGGACCTCGACCCACGGCATGCAGTGATAGATCTTCGCGTTCAGGGCCCGGAGCTGCGACGCATAGCGCGCGGCGAGGCTGCGCGCCTTCTCCGAGGTGTACTGCTCGGTGGGCAGAATCCGGTCCTCGGGCGCCGACGACACGGGAGCCGCCGCCGCCACCACCGCGCCGCCGAGGACGGCGACGAGTACGGCGCCCACGGTCAGGCTACGAAGCGTCACGCCAGCGAACACTCGGGCTACCTGTTTTGTCATGCGCGGCCACGGTGCATAGCGAGTGCCATACACGGTTTACCGCCATTTCCGATGATCGCACGCCCCCGCCGTGTCGGCCCAGGACCGAACACGGACGTGGGGCGTGACAGAAAGTCGCTGCGACTACCGCTCCTGGATCTGCTCCTGCGAGACGGTGACGGGTTTGCCCCACCACCCCTCGTCGCGCGCCAGCGTGATGTCCTTGCGCGTGACTTTCGCGCGTCCCGGATCGTCGTTCTGGTTCCGGGCCGAGAAGTTCAGATGGTCGCCGGACGCGAAGTGCGTCGGGTGCTGCTTCCAGGTCGCCCACTCATCGCTGGTGGCGCAGCCCGCCACGAGCATGAAGGCGGAGACGAGACTCAGTGCGAGACGCTCGTTGCGCATGACCTGACCCTCCCGGTGCAGTCCTCTGCAGCGCGCTATGTCCGGCTGAGCCGCGCTCGATCCGCGAGCGTGAGCCGCCGCGGGATTGTACTGGCAAATCGCGCGCCAGCGAAATCTCAGCGCCTCCGCCCCGCGCGGACGGCGCGCGTCCGTCGTCGTCGCGTCGGGCGCGGTGCCGCGCAACTCGCGTCGGACACGTCCAAACAGCCGCGTGCGAGAGGCGCGGGAAGCGGCGGCGCTGCGTGGCGCCGGCGCCACATCGTCGCCGACGCCGGGGAGGAAATCGATTCTCAGCGCGCAGAAAATCCCTTCCTCTTCCGGCAAAAACTGCCGGTCGTCGGTCGTACTGGCGCGCTGCCGTCGGCGGGGGTAAGGTGACGTCAGCACCGGCACGGAGACAACGTTTGGGCTGCCGTGACGGGCCGATGTTAGACTCGCAGTTGACGTCTTGCCGAGGAGCCGCATGGATCCCCTCACGATCTCCGAGATGCCGACAGGCCTTCGGCGGCCAATCCTGATATTGGCCTTCAGCGGCTGGAACGACGCCGCCGAATCCGCCACCACCGCCGCCCGGTATCTCGCCGCCTCGTTTCATGCCGAGAAGTTCGCGGAGATCGACCCCGAGGAGTTCTATCACTTCGGCCTCACGCGGCCTCAGGTGAGATTCCGCCCCGGCTCCGAGACCGAGCGCGAGGTGCTGTGGCCGACGACCGAGTTCTCCATCGCGCAGTCGCCCGAGCTCGCGCGCGACCTCATCGTCGGCGTGGCCATCGAGCCGCACCTGCGCTGGAAGGCGTACTGCGCGGCCGTGCTCGATCTCGCCCGCCGCTGTGACACACGTCTCGTCCTGACGTTGGGCGCGCTCCTCGCCGAGGTGCCGCATACGAGACCGGTGCGTCTCTCCGGCGGCGCTTCCGATCCCGAGCTCGCCGCCCAGCTCGGCGTCCGGCCCACGCGCTACGAGGGGCCGACGGGCATCGTGGGGGTGCTCAACACCTACTGCCGCGAGCACGGGGTGGCGACCGCGAGCGTGTGGGCCAACGTGCCGCATTACATCTCCGGGATCGAGAATCCCAAGGCGTCGCTGGCACTGGTGCGCCGCGTGCTCCCGCTGCTGGGAGGCACGACGGACCTCAGCGATCTCGACGAGGCGTCGCGCCAGTTCGATCAGAATCTCGCCGAGATCGTCGCCCAGAACGCGAAGATCGCCGGGTACATCAAGAAGCTGGAGACGCGCGACCACGAGGACGAGCCCGCGATCGCCGAAGCCGGCACCAGTGATCTGCCTCCCGCCTCCGAGCTCGTGGAGGAGATCGAGCAGTTCCTCCGTCAGCAAAGGCCCGAGTGAGCGCGGCGTCCCGCCGCATCCTTCCCGCCCTCGCCGCCGTTCTCCTCCTCGCTCTGAGCCTCCCCGTGTCCGTGCGCGCCGACACGCTGCGCGTGGTGTGGCGGCCGGCCACGCCGCGCCCCGGCGACGTGGTGTGGATTCAGGTCTCGGGGGGCAGCGCGGGCGCGACCGTCGAAGGATCGCTCGGCGACCGCAGCTTGACGTTCTTTCCCTACCCGGGTGGTCATGCCGCCGTGATCGGTCTCGACGTCGACACGAAGCCCGGCAGCGCACCGTGGCGGGTGGCGGTGGTGGAGACGGGCCGGGCGGCGCGCACCGCCCGTGGCGACCTGCGCATCGCCGCGCGCCGCTTCAAGGTGCAGCAGCTCACGCTGCCGTCCGGGATGGTCGATCTGGATCCAGACACCGAGCGCCGGGCCGTCGAAGAGGGGGAACGACTGCGCACGCTCTACCGCACGACCACGCCCGTCCGGCTCTGGCACGGCCGTTTCGTGCGTCCCGTCGCGGGCACGGAGCCGGGGACGGGATACGGCGCGCGCCGGGTCATCAATGGGCAGCCCCGGGCGCCGCACACGGGCGTCGACTATGCGGTGGAGCGCGGAACACCGGTGGTCGCCGCCAACTCGGGGCGCGTGGCGCTCGTCGCCGACTACTTCTTCCCGGGCCGCCTCGTCGTCCTCGACCACGGCCTCGGGATCTACACCCTGTACTTCCACCTCGACACCGTCGGCGTCGTGGACGGAGATGTGGTGGAGCGTGGGCAGCCAATCGGCACCGTGGGCGCCACCGGTCGTGCCACGGGGCCGCACCTCCACTTCGGAGCCCACGTCGGCGGCGCCCGCGTGGACCCCGCGAGCCTGCTCGGGCTCGCCGTCAGCGACTAGCGGCGCCGGCCGCGCGACGCCTTCTTCGCCTTGCCCTTCTTCGAGCGCGACCGCGAGGCGGCCTTCGTGCGCTTCCCGGACGCCTTCGTCTTCGCCTTGCCCCGCCGCGGTTTCGCCTTGCCGGACCGGGAGCCCCCGCTCTTGGACTTCGAGCCGCCAGATTTTCTGGAACCGGTCCGGCCCTCGCCCCCGGTGCCCGGCGACGTGGGGGTCTTGACGCTTTCCTCGTAAGGGGACGGGATCACCGTGTCCATGTCGCCGCCGCCGTTCATGCGTTCCATCGGTTCCTCCCGGACGAAATGTGGCTGCCTGCCATACCCTGCATGCTGCCATGCGATTCGCGCAAGTGATTTTCGATTTGCATGCTCACGCGAGCGGGATACGGCGCCGGATGCGGGCGGCGTCGGCGCGCAGCGCCTGATTCGACCACACCGTCGCCGCCGAGCGCGCCAGGATCGCCCGCACCGCGCGCCGCGACACCTTGATCGGCTGCGTGACAGCCAGCGGGTCCGGGTGGGCGGCCACCGCCGCCAGCGTGTCGAGCCCGATCAGCAGCGGCCACGCGCACGCGAGCCGCATCCGCCACTCCAGGCGCGGAATGGCGAGCGTGTAGGTCCAGGCCGCGTCGTAGTGACCAAGGGCGACCCGGACGAGGCGATCGAGCAGCGGGCGCGCCCGCCGCGCGCTCTCGCGGTCGAGCAGTTCCTTCGGGGTCAGCCCGAGCGTCGCGAGCTCGCGCGCAGGAAGGTAGCAGCGACCGTGGCGGAGGTCGCGGGGAACGTCGCGCAACACGTTGGTGAGCTGGAGCGCTTTGCCGAAGCGGGTGGCGCGATCGCCGGGATCGAAGCCGCGCAGGCGCGGCCGATGCGCGACGTGGAGCGCCGTCCAGAAGTCGCCGACACAACCGGCCACGAGATAGATGTAGTGGTCGAGCTCCTCGAGCGTCTCCAGTGATCCGAGCGCGTCGGCATCCTCGCCGGGAAACCGCGTGAGGTCGAAGACCATCCCGGACGTGAGCGTGTCGAGGACGCTGCGGACGCGGCTCCGGTCGAGGGGCGGCAGGCGCTCGAGCCGGCGCACCGCGTCCGGCAAGGCCTCGAGGAGCCGTCGCTCGGACTCAACGGCGGCCCGCGGCGCCGCCGCCCGCGCCACCATGTCGGCGGCGCCCCGCGTGCCGGCATAGGCCTGTCGGAGCGTCTCCAGATGCTGGAGCCGTTCCGCGCGCGGGAGGATCCGGCTGTCGGCGACGGTGTCGGCGGCGCGGGCGAGCAGGTACGCGAGACCGATCGGTTCCCGCACGCCGCGAGGCAGGATCGCGAGCGAAAGGTAGAAGCTGCGGCTGACCCCGCGAAGGAGATCGCCGAGCAGCGGGCCGGCGTTACTCGAGGTCGAAGGGGCGGACAGGCGGGTCCGGGGAATCCTTGGCCTTCTTCAGGCTCTCCTGGAACTTGCGGTCGAGCAGCTTGCCCTTCTGCCCCTCGGCCTCCATCTGCTTCCTGAAGCGCTCCTCCCGCTCGGCCGACTTCGAGCGGAGCGCGTCGAAGGCCGAGCCGAGATCCGCGGTGGTGCGCTTGGGGGGTGGCGCCTCGTGCGCGATCACTGCCTGCAGCTCGGGATCGATCGTGAGCTTGCCATGACAGCCCGGACACTCGACGGTGAACGCTTTCGCTTTGGCCACGCGCTCAACGCTAGCAGCGCGCCACGGTCAGCGTCAAGGGCAGCCCCGCGTCATGGGCGGCGGATCTCGATCTTCTCGTCGACCACGATCACCATGAGGTCCTCGCCCACCTCGAGCGGTCCCGAGTAGGCCTTGCGCGTGGGCGGGACGAGGTCGCGCTCGCCGGCGTCGGGCTGGACGATGTGCGAATACACCGCGAGCTTCGGATTGGTTCGCGCGAACACCTCTCCCGCTTGTTCCGGCGTGACGTGGTGAGCGATCACCGACTGCGCGCGCTCCGGCCGCGTCCCCGCTCGTTGGAACGATTCCGGTGAGGCCACCTCGTGCACGAGGAGATCGACACCCTGCGCGTGCTCGATCAAGTTTTCCGAGATCCGCGTGTCGCCCGAGAGCACCACGGAGCGGCCGTCGTGATCGACGCGGTAGCCAAAGGCCGGCCGCACGGGCGTGTGATCGACCTCGAACGCCGTGATCGTGAGCCCGCGTCGCTCCAGCACCACGCCCTCTTCGAGATCGTGGCCAAGGAGCACGACGCCATCCGGCGCGCAGCGATCATCGTAGAGCCGGATCCGGATATCGAACTCGTACGCCTGCTCCAGGTGCGCGAGCATCTTCGTCGTTCCCCGCGGACCCCACACCGGAAGCGGCCGGTCACGGCCACGCCCCACGAGCCAGCCCGTCAGCCACAGGTCCGGGAAGCCCACGACGTGGTCGGAGTGCAGGTGCGTGAAGAACACCCCGTCGATGGCCTGCCAGAGGATCTTCAGCTGGGCCAGCCGTTGCACCGCGCCGCGACCGGCATCGAAGAGGTATTTCTGCTCGCCGGCCTCGACCAGGATGCTCGGCCCGAAACGGTTCATGGCCGGCACCGGGGTACCGGTCCCGAGGAGCGTCACCCGGATCATTGAGCCCGTAGCAATACCACGTTCCCCGGTTCGTCGTTCGACCTGGTCGTCGAGCCCTGGCACTGACGCGCCCGGTGCCGCGGAACCGCGCCCGTGAGCCATGCGTTTCCTCGAAGCCGCGGGCGTGCTCACGCACTGCGGCGTGCAGGCGGGGCGACGATCAAGGCGAGAACGATCGATGCGAATTCGGGTGATGTGGCGAAGCCGTGGTCTCTGTTTCATCGCGGCGCTGATGTTCTGGTCTCATGGCGATGCCGCGGTGCGTGGCTCGGCCGCGGCCGCCGGCGGTGACGCAGAGCGCGGCGCCGGGCTTTTCGCGCGCCTGCCGTGTGCCTCGTGCCACGACATCACCCGCCCCTCGCCGGGCGGCGAGATCTGCCCGAATCTCGGCAGCATCGGCGTCGAGGCGGGGCGCCGGGTGGCGTCCGCCGCGTATCGCGGCAAGGCGAAGGACGCCGCCGGCTACATTCGCGAGTCCATCGTCGATCCGAATGCGTTCATCGTGCCCGGCCCCAACTACCGGACGGCGGACGGGCAGAGCGTGATGCCGAAGACGTTCGCGGCGTTGCTGAGCGCGTCGGATCTGGACGACCTTGTCGCGTATCTCTTGACGCGCCGGTAGAATCAGCTCAAACCCGTCGACAGAAGGGGGGTCCTCCTCCGCGTCGCTTACGGTGAGCACAACGCAGTTCACTCGCTCCACCAGCTTTGGAGGGTGCGCTATGCGGTTCGGACGAGCCATCACTCTGGTCCTGTGCGCGGTTGTGTTGTTCGCGGGGTGTAAATCGATGGGCGGGTCGGGCGGTACCATGGAAGCGCGGCTGTCGCCGCAGAGCAACTCCGGAGAGTCCGGAACCGCCACCTTGACGAAGCAGAGCGACACGCAAACCAAGGTCGTGTTGAACGTGAGCGGCGCGCCGGCTTCTGCTCAACCCGTCCACATCCACAAGGGCACGTGCGCCAAGCTCGATCCGAAACCGGCGTTTCCGCTGTCGCCGGTCGTCAACGGCAAATCGGAGACCGTCGTGAACGCCTCCCTCGACGAGTTGAGCAAAGGCGGCTACGCCATCAACGGCCACAAATCTGCCCAGGAAGTCTCCACGTACGTCTTCTGCGGCGATCTGAAGTAGCCTGATCGGCGGAAGGGTTCGTCATCACCGCGAACCCTTCCGCCACCGCTCCGGCCGCTTCACCGTCCTCGTCAGCGTCGCCCCCGTGACCGGCCGCTTCGCCAACTGAGGACCACGAGCGCGCCGCATCCGAGCGTGACCGCCACGTCGGCCACGTTGAAGATTCCGGTCCCGAGCGGGCCCACGTGCAGCACGGCGAAATCCCGCACGTGGCCGAAGGCGAGCCGATCGACGAGATTGCCCGCGCCTCCACCGAGGATGCACGCGACCGCGAGGACGCGCGGCAACGCCGGCGAGGCATCGCGAACGGCAACGATGGCGATCCCGAGCAGCGCCCCGGCGGCGACGACAACGAACGCGACGGAGCGAAGCGGCACGGGCAGACGCGCGCCCAGGCTCAGGAATCCACCGGTGTTCTCCGCGTAGCGGAGCTCGAGCGCGCCGCCGAGGAGCAGCCGCGGCGACTCGCCGCGGAGCGCCGTCTCCGCCAACGACTTCGCGGCGAGATCGCATCCGACGCAGCCGAGCGCAGCGACGATGAGGACGGCGAATGCGAGTTGCTTCGGCATCAATGCCTCCCGGTGGCGCTCCACCACGTCCTATGGAGGCGCGGTCTTGCCCGCGTGACCCACAGCGCGACGCCGTTGACCACGAGCGCGGCGAGGGCGGCGAGCGTGTACGTCCCGACGAGGCTCCCGCGCACGAGCAGACTCGCGACCACCGCGAACATCGTCGCATGCGAGAGCGAGCCGAGCACGATGCCACGCAACAGTGCCCCCGCGGCGGCCGCGCCGTGCGTCCGATGGGTGAAGCCACCGAGAACGAGCGCGAAGACCGGGAACGGTGAGAGCAGGCCCGTCCATCTGGGACCCAGGTTCGCGGCGAGGGTGGTGAGGGCCACCACCATGACGGAAGCCGCGAGCATCCGGACGGGAATGTCCCATGCCGGCGGCCTGGTCGGTGCGAGCCCGCCGTCGGAACCCGGAATCACACCGGCGACCAGGAGCAGGAGCGCGCACACGAGCGTGAAGGCGGTTCCGATCGAAACCGAGACGTGTTCGAGGATGAGCGTGACGATCGCGAAGGACGCGACGCCGGCCCCGGCGCTGGTCCACCACGGCGCGCGGCGGGCCGTCCAGCTGTAGCCGAGACACAGCGCGGCCTGGGAGAGGAGCCCGAGGAGCGTGCCCACCGCCGCCGTCGCCGCGAACACCGGACCCTGCTCGAGCGCCAGGAAGATCGAGACGGGGGTGGACGTGAGAGGGAGGCCGGCGACCGTGCCGCCGATGCCGGGTCCCCAGTGACGCGCGAGCAGGGTGACGGCGGCGACCAGAAGCGGCGTGAGAACGATCTTCGCAAGCGCGACCATGCGCGAGCGCTACGCGCGGGTCACAGCGCGATGCGCGGTCATGCCCGGCTGCACCGGCCGCCGTTAGAGAGCGAGCAGCTCGTGGCGCAGCGCCTCGTCGTCGCGGAGGCGGGCGGCGGGACCGCTGAAGCGAATCGAGCCTTTCTCGAGCACGTAGACGCGGTCGGCGAGCGCGAGCGAGAACTCCACGCCCTGCTCGGCGAGGAGGATGGTGAGGCCGTCGCGCTTGAGCCGCGCGATCTGATCGCGCAGGTGATCGACCACGATCGGCGCCAGCCCTTCCGAGGGCTCGTCGAGGAGCAGCAGCTCCGGATTGCCCATGAGCGTGCGCGCGATCGTCAACATCTGCTGCTCCCCGCCGGAAAGGAAGCCGCCCTGCCGGTTCGCGAGCTCGCGCAGCTTCGGAAAGAGCTCGAGCACGCGATTGACCGTGAACGCGTGTCGCCCCCCACCGTCGGGAAGCCGCCGGGCGGCGACGTCGAGGTTCTCCCAGACGGTGAGGTCGGCGAAGATCCGCCGATCTTCCGGCACGAAGCCGATGCCGGCTCGCGCCACCCGGTACGGCGCCCAGCCCGTGATGTCGGCGCCCTTCCACAGCACGCGCCCGGCGGAGGGCGGCGCGAGCCCCATGATGGTGCGGATCGTCGTCGTCTTGCCCACGCCATTGCGGCCGAGCAGGCACACACACTCGCCGGACGCGACCTCCAGCGAGATACCGAAGAGCACGCGCGACAAACCGTAGGCGGTGTGGATCTCGCGAAGCTCGAGAATCATCGCTGACCCAGGTACACGCGCCGCACTTCGGGGTCGCGCCGGACGTCCGCGGGGACGCCCTCTGCGATGATCCGGCCCTGGTGGAGCACGGTGATCTTCTGCGCGATCGAGAACACGACCTCCATGTCGTGCTCGGTGAAGAGCAGCGTGAGGCCGCGCTCGCGCGCGATGCGCTCCACGAGGGCGATGGTCTCGCGCGTTTCCGTGGCCGACATCCCGGCCGTGGGCTCGTCGAGGAGCAGGAGCGCGGGCTCGCTCGCGAGCGCGATGCCGAGCTCGAGCTGCTTCTGGTTGCCGTGGGAGAGGAAGCCGCTCATCTCGCCGGCCTTGGCGAGGAGGCCGACGGAGGCGAGCAGGCTTTCCGTCTCGTCTCGATAGAGCGGTTCCACCGGCGTCCAGAAGTCGAGACCGCGGCGCCGATGGGAAAGGAACGCCGCCTGCACGTTCTGGAACACGGTCAGGCGCGGAAAGATGTTCGTGCGCTGGAACGAGCGGCCCATGCCGAGACGGCAGATGTCGTGGGGCGGCAATCCCGTGATGTTGCGGTCATTGAGGAGCACGGCCCCCGCATCGGGGCGCAGGTGACCGGTGATGAGATTGAAGAAGGTGGTCTTGCCGGCGCCATTGGGGCCGATGATGGCCACGATCTGCCCGCGGTCCACGCGGAGCGAGACGCCGGCCACCGCCTGGAATCCGTCGAAGGACTTGCGCACGTCCCGCACCTCAAGCACGAGCCGCGCCCTCCGACGCGAGCACGACCTCAGGCACGATGCGCGACCTCGGGACGGCGCGTGCTCGTCACGCGCAGCCAGCCCGCGTGAATGGCGCCCACGATCCCGCCCGGGAACACGAACAGCAGCACGACGAGAATGGTGCCGAGCACGGCCGGCCAGTACTCGGTGTACGAGGTGATCTGCTGGTTGAGAACCAGCAGCACGAGAGCGCCCACCGCCGGTCCGTAGAAGTACCCCATGCCACCCAGGATGGTCATGATGAGGACTTCGGATGATTTCGGCCAGTACGCGAAGTCCGGGAAGACGCCGCGGTTGAAGATCCCGAACAGCCCGCCGGAGAGGCCCGCGAATGCGCCCGCGATGACGAAGGCGACCAGCTCATAGCGACGGACGTTCACGCCGATGAACTCGGCCCGTTCCGGATTCTCCCGGATCGTCGTGAGCATGCGGCCGAACGGCGAGCCGACGACCCGGTGGAGAATGGCCAGGCACACGGCGACGGTCACCACCGTCAACAAGTAGAAGTGGTCGCTCGTGCGGAATTGACCGAAGTACGGGATACGCTCCATCCAGCCGAGATCGGGATAGGGGATCTCCGGCATGCCCTGCTCGCCGCCGGTCACGTCGTTCCACTTGAAGCAGATCGCCCAGACGATCTGCGCGAAGGCGAGCGTCAGCATCGCGAAGTAGATCTTGGTGAGACGCACGCAGAAGAACCCGAACACGAGCGCGAGGCCGCCCGCCATCAGTGCCGCCGCCGGAAAGGCGAGCAGGAACGGCACCGCCGCCTTCTTCATGAGGATGCCGGTGGTGTAGGCGCCCACACCGAAGTAGGCGGCGTGGCCGAACGAGACGAGCCCGGTGTAGCCAAGGAGCAGGTTCAGGCTCACCGCGAAGAGGGCCAGGATCACGACGTCGGCGGCGACAAACGTGTAGAAGCGGGAGCCGAGGGCAGGGACGAAGAGCGCGGCGACGGCCGCCAGCAGCAGCCACGGGACGCGACGACGGATGCGCATCACTTGAGGGGGCGGCCGAGAAGGCCCCACGGACGCAGGATGAGCACGACCGCCATCAGCGCGAAGACCGAGAAGATCGAGAACCGCGGGAAGATGAGGATGCCGAACGAGAGCACCTGACCATAGATGAGCGACCCGAGGAACGTCCCCCAGAACGATCCGAGGCCGCCGATCACGACGACGATGAACGCCTCCACGATGATCTCGACGTCCATGCCGGGGACGATCGTCTTCACGGGCGTGACGAGCGCGCCTCCGAGCCCGGCCAGGAAGGAGCCGATCACGAAGACGGCCGTGTAGAGGCGGCTCACGTCGACCCCGAGCGCGCCCAGCATCTCGCGGTCGAGGGCGGCGGCGCGAATGAGGCGTCCCGCCCGCGTCCGCGTGAGCACGAGCCAGAAGACGAGCGCGATGGCGGGGCCGAGGAGCAGGATGAAGAGGTTGTAGTAGGGGATCGTCGCGCCGAAGAGCTGGAACGCGCCGGCGAGCCCCGGCGGCCGCGAGACCGACAGCTGCTGCGTACCCCAGATCACCTTCGCGGCGTCCGAGAGCACCAGCACGAGCGCGTACGTGAACAGCAGCTGGTAGAGCTCCTCCTTGCCGTAGAGATGCCGAAGGAGCAGCCGCTCCACGAGCCCCCCAAGAATCGCGACCCCGACCGCCGCGCCGAGCGCCGCCCACCAGAAGCGCCCCGGCCCCGTCCCCGCCCACTGCACCACCTGGTACGCGAGATACGCGCCCACCATGTAGAACGACCCGTGCGCGAAGTTGAGGACGCGGAGCACCCCGAAGATCAGCGACAGCCCCGCCGCGATGAGGAAGAGGAACATAGCCGCGGTGAGCCCACTGAGCGACTGGGCAAACAGAAACGAAATATCCGGCACGACGCTCAGATTCCGGGAAGGGTTCGATGCGCCACGTTAGAGGGAAAGCGCGCCCACGGTTGCGGGCGTGGCAGGGAGGGCGGGGGCGGCGCCGGGGCGCCGGAAACCCATCCGCCTCGGCCTGGGTTTCCGGTGTCCCGGTGCCGCCCCCGCCCTCCCTGCCGCGCTGAGCGCGAGTAAGCGCTAGTCCATGAAACGAGTGGGATCGACGTACGTGACGGGCTTCATGATCGCGAACGGATATTTCGCGTCTTTGACAGTCTTCCCGTAGAGCTGCCCGCGATTCGCCTGATGATCCTTCTCCCGAATCGTCTGCTTCCCGATCGGCGTATCGACGGTGAGCCCGAGCAGCGCCTTCGAGACCTTGTCGGAGTCGGTGCTCCCCGCCTTCTTGATGGCCTCGGTGAGAAACTGCATCCCGATGTAGCCCTGGATCGCCCACGACGACGGATACTCGTCCTTGAGGTACTTGCTGAGTTTCGCGGTGTACTCCTTGTGGGCGGCGGGCGCGTCGTCCCAGTAGAAGGCGTCGTAGGAGTTGCCCCAGATGCCGACGGGATAGTCCGCGCCCATCGTCTTCGTGGACTCCGGCGACCCGGCCTCGCCGACACCGATGAAGTTGTACTTCACGGCGTCGAAGTAACCGAGCGGCTTCGCCTGCTTCGCGAACGTGAGGAAATGGCCACCCCACAAGGACGAGAACACCGCGTCCGGCTTCTTCGCCATCTGCGCGTTGATGAACGGCGTGTAGTCGGCCTCACCGAGCTTCGGCCACTGCTGGTCCACGATTTCCTTGTCGGGCGCGACCTTCTTGAGATGTTCGACGAACGACTTCGTGACGTCTTGCCCGTACGCGTAGTCGGGGCTGATGGTGGCGATGCGCTTCACCGGCCACTTGCCCACGATCTCGGCCGCGCTGCGGCCCTCCATGGTCGTGTTGGCGGCGACCCGGAAGACGTACGGGTGGAGCTTGTCCGGCGCCGTGAGCTGATCGGTCTTCGGGATGGGCGCGATGAAGACGATCTTGTTCTCCTTCGCCACCACCGACACCGCGGGGCCTTCCGCGGACGTGAGGGTGCCGACCAGGAAGTCGACGTTCTCCTTCAAGATGAGCTCGCGCGCCACCCGCACCGCCTCGTCGGCGTTGCCCTTGGTGTCGCGGATCAGCAGCTCGAGCTTGCGGCCGTTGACGCCGCCCTTGGCGTTGATCTCCTCCACGAACATCTGGGCGCCCTTGGAGGCGGGTTCGCCGAAGAGCGCGCCCGGGCCCGACATGATCATCGGGAACCCGACCTTGATCGGCTTCTGGGCGTCGGCCGCGAACGGCACCAGCATCGTGAGCGTGAGCAAGACGGCGAGGAACGTCCGGCGATACATCGGGACCTCCTTCATGGTCGTGGTCATGAGGGCATGGCGCTTCAAAACACGGGGAGGCCCGGGATCTCCATCCGGACCCGATAGAGCGATGTCGACGCGGTCACGAACAGCGAGCGATAGTCGTCGTCACCCCACGCGAAGTTCGCCGTGTATTCCGGAACTTCGAGCACCTCGCGCAGGTTTCCGTCCGGGTCGAACACGTGGATCCCGCCCGGGCCGCAGCAGTACACGGTGCCGGCGGAGTCGATCTTCATGCCGTCGGGAGCGCCGGGCTTGTCGCCCTTGGTCTCCGCCCACACCCGGCCGTTGGCGAGCCCACCGCTCCGCGTCACCTCGAACACCCGGATGTGCTTGCGGGCGGTGTCGTTGATGAAGAGCCGGCGTTCGTCGAGCGAGAAGCAGAGGCCGTTGGGACGGTCGAAGTCGTCCACGAGCAGCTCCGGCGATTTCGGATCGCTGCCCACGCGATAGACGCCCTGGAACGGCAACTCCTGTGGCCGCTCCACGCCGTAGAACTTCGCGCGCCCGTACGGCGGATCCGAGAAGTAGATGGCGCCGTCGCTGCCGCAGACGATGTCGTTCGGACTGTTGAGCTGCTTGCCCTGGAAATGGGTGGCAAGGGGGACGCTCCGGTTATCCCCCTCGGTCCGCGTCACCTGACTGGTGGCGTGCTCGCAGACGAGCAGACGCCCCTCACGATCGTACGTGAGGCCGTTCGACTTGTTGCACGGCTTCCGAAACGTCGTGATCCCGTCGCGCGCCGACCAGCGCCGCATGTGATCGCCCGGCATGTCGCTGAAGAGGAGGAACTTGCCATGCGGGTGCCACACGGGCCCCTCCGTGAAGAGGAAACCGGAGCCCAGCTGCTCGAACGTCCGCGTCACCTCTTGACGGGCTGCCCCGGGGTCCCCGCCGCGTACCAGTCCGCGGGCGGGACCTCTTCGAAGACCACCCACACTGCCTGCGCCGGGACCTTGCAGACTTCGGTCACGGCCTGGGTCACCCGCTTCGCCAACTCCTCCTTGCGCTCCGGACCGTGGCCCTCGTAGAGGCGGATGTTGACAAATGGCATGGCTGTCAGCTCCTTGAGACGGAAGAGTGGCGCCGAAGGTATCACGCTGCACGCGGCGGCCACAAGCCGAGTAGAATGCGGCGATGGCCGAACTCGCGAACGACTTCTCGTGGTCGCGGAGTCGGGACAACACCTTCCAGGACTGCAAGCGGAAGTACTTCTACCAGTACTACGGCGCCTGGGGCGGCTGGGAGGCGGGCGCCACCCCCGAGGTGCGACGTCTCTACATCCTGAAACAGCTCGCGTCGCGCCAGATGTGGGCGGGCCGGGTCGTGCACGAGGCGATCGAGATGGCGCTCCACGCCTTCCGGGACGATCGCGACATCCCGGTGGAGCCGTTCATCGCCGACGTCATCGAACGAATGCGCGGCGACTGGCGCAGCTCACGCGCCGGCCATTACCGCGACAGCCCGAAGACGCTCGCGCTTTTCGAGCACGAGTACCGGATCGATCTCAAGCCGGAGGTGTGGCAGGCGCTGAGCCGCGGCGTCGCCCAGTGCCTCCGCAACTTCTTCCGCCTGCCGCTCGTGACCATCATCCGGAGCACCGCGCGCGAGCACTGGTCCATCGAGCACTGGTCGAAGGTGTTCGAGTTCGAGGGGACACCGATCTGGATGGCGCCGGATTTCGGGTTCTGGACGGAGGAAGGACGGCTCGGGCTCGTCGACTGGAAGACAGGCGGCTCCAACCCGGACGCGACCGCGTTCCAGCTCGGGTGCTATGCGCTCTACGCACGCGAGGTGCTCGACGTGGCACCGTCCCGGATCGATCTCTTCGAGGTGAACCTGCGCGAGCCCGAGGTGACGCCGCTCCGCTGGGACGACGACCGCCTGCAGAGCATCAAGGAGCAACTGCGGCTGTCGATCCGCTCGATGAAGGCGTACCTCGCCGATCCGGACGCCAACGTCGCGCTGATCGCGGACTTCGAGCGCGCGGAGGATCTCCGCATCTGCCGCTGGTGCAATTTCCGCGCGGTGTGCCGGCCCGAGCTCTCGGGGTAGCGCCGCGGCCGGCCGGCCGCAGCGCGCGCAGCGGTCGCGTCAGTCGAGGAGGATCAGGCCGCGGTGCGAGCGGTTCAGAACGCGCGCGTCGCTCGCGGTGACGAGCACGGTGGTATCGCCGCTGACGCCGCCCCAGCCCGGCTCGTAATACGGCGTCTGCACTCGTAACACCATCCCCGCTTCCAGGGCCGGGCTCCGGCCCGGCGCGAGCTTCGGCGTCTCCTCGCGGTCGAGACCGATCCCGTGGCCGACGTGGTGTCGCTGGTACGCCGGGAGACCGGCCGTGCGCACGGCGACCATCGCCACCGCGAATACGTGCGCCGCCGCCGCCCGCGGCGCGACCGCGCGCACCGCCGCTTCCTGGCCCGCGTAGAGGGCGTCGGACACGCGCGTCAGTCGCGGGTCCGGTTCACCGAGCACGGCGGTGCGGGCGGCGGCGCCGTGGTAGCCGTCGAGCATGCAGCCCACGTCGAAGCGGATCAGTTCGCCCGCGCGCAGCGCGCGTTCGGAGGCACGCGCCGCGGCCAGCGCCGTGCGCTCGCCCACCGTGATCGCGGCGTGCGGACCCGTACCGCCCCGGCGCTCGACCTCGCGCGCGAAGGCGGCGGCCGCCTCCCGCTCGGTGACGCCGGCGGCGAGCGTCTGCAGAACCGCGTTCAGCGCCTCCTCGGTGATCGCGAGCGCGTGGACGAGGCGGTCCAGCTCGTACGGACTCTTCACGGACCGGGCGCCTCCGAAGTGCGCGGCCGCGGGAACCACCGTGCCCGCGAGCGGGTCCGTGAGCGCGCGCCAGTCCGCGGGGGACAGATCGCCTTCATCCACACCGACGGTGCCGTGTGCGACCGCCACGCGGGCGAGTGCCTTCGCCAGCGCGGCGGCGATGGCCGCGTATCCACCGGCGCCGTAGGTGACGACGACATCGACGCCGGCGTCACGGGGCGCCTCGCCTTCCGGAGCGACCAGCGCCGTCTTCTGCGCGGCCACCACGGCGAGGAAGCGTGGATCAGGCGCCGCCGGCGGAACGAAGCCGGTCACGTAGCGGACGTTCTCGGCGGCGGTGGCGACGAGGGCGGTGGCGCCGGCGGCTTCGCGCGCGAGCGTGAGACGTTCCGCCTGATGCGGGTACACGCTATGCCTCGGTCGCGGCGTGTGTCATCGCGGGTGGCTCAGACGGTCACGAGGGCGCCGGTGACGTGACCGGCCTCCTCGCTCACGAGGAAGGCGATCGTGTTCGCGACGGACTCCACGGGCACCCATCCGGAACGATCCGCGTCGGGCATGGCGTCACGATTGGCCGCCGTGTCCATCGTGCTCGGCAGCACCGCGTTGACGGTGATGCCCCGCGCGCGCACCTCCGCCGCGAGCGCCTGCACGAACGCGATCACGCCTGCTTTCGCCACGGTGTAGGCGATGAACCCCGGCATCGGCGGCAGCACTCCGCGCGATGAGATCGCGACCACACGGCCGCGACCCGCGCTCACCATGGCCGGCACCACCGCGCGCGCGGCCGTGAAGGTGCTGGTGAGGTTGAGCGCGAGCATCCGGTCCCACGTGGCGCGGTCGGTGTCGATGAGCCCGCCGCCCGCGAAGCC
>Ga0075421_100003716_pt1 | contig 18309 bp, 16 predicted proteins | sample SoiMetdeltSBSDD5_FD_75292 | JGI IMG/M metagenome (GOLD analysis project Ga0075421, IMG submission 75292) | Bulk soil microbial communities from a Populus tree surrounding site in Tennessee, USA - Soil MetaG P. deltoides SBSDD5 | ecosystem: Environmental > Terrestrial > Soil > Tree plantation...
TTACTGCGACAATACCCGGGAGTTTTTCGGTCCAGATTGTTGGATGCCCTGGGATTCCTTCACGAACTTCACTTGGCAAGGGCTGAAAAGTTGATCAATTCCTTTCTCCATGGCGTAGAATCGCTTCGCAGCACGCAGGCTGTTCTGGCTGCACTCGCCTACACCGCTTTGGAGTGGATCCTGATCGCCGCCTGCTATCTTTGTGTGATGAGATCCTTCGGCGGGATCTTCCAGTTCGGCTTCATCGACATTCTTATCTACCTGGGTTTCGTGGCCTTTGGAACCGTCGTCCAGTTGCCGGGAGTCGGTGGGGGGATGCAGGTGGTTTCCGTGTTAGTCTTGCATGAGATCTTCGGGATATCGATCGAGATCGCCAGCAGCATGACTCTGATCATCTGGCTTATTACATTTATAATACTTCTGCCGGTGGGAATTCCAATGGCCCTTCACGAGGGACTCAACTGGCGTAAATTGAAGGAGATAGGCGAGGAGTCGTCGATTTGAACTGTCCCTTTTGCGGTCATCTGAACGACAAGGTGATTGATTCGCGCGAGAGCAAGGAAGGCGATGCCATTCGCCGTCGCCGGCAGTGTCTGGCTTGCGAACGGCGATTTACTACATATGAAAGAATTGACGAAGTTCCCTATATGGTCATCAAGAAAGATGGCCGCCGGGAAAAGTTTGACCGGCAAAAAGTGCTGTCAGGATTACTAAAAGCCTGCGAGAAACGTCCTGTTAGTATGGCCCGGCTTTCCGAGCTGGTGGACCGGGTCGAGGCCAAGGTCAGCGATTCTGCCGATCGCGAGATATCTACTATAAATATAGGAGAAGTCTTAATGGAGACCTTGAAGAACCTCGACAAGATCGCTTATGTCCGGTTCGCGTCGGTCTACCGGGACTTCCAGGATGAGCAGGCTTTCTTTAACGAGCTCAAGAACTTAATGCGCAACAAAGGCTCCTGAGCTGAATACGCTAGAGAATCCGCTTGATTAGGTGCCACTATCTGTAACCTAAAAGATTTTTTAGCATCTCATAAAATAGAGCTTAACTTAGTTACGAATCGATGTTACACTCAGTAGGATCAAACTTTTGTGGAAAAAAGCCCATAGTGGCATCGACACACTCCACTACCTTTGATTCCGGACAGGCACAGCCGCTAATTGTACCCCCCAGCACGAGCTCAGTAGATCGATTTCGGTGTCGGAAGGAGAGGTGAGTCTACGTGGATCACTTTGAAGATCAATTTTTAACAGAAAGTCACGAACCGCTTGGCATTTCCTTTGAAGAGGAAGCCAAGTTCTTTGATCCCGAAGCGGCTCAGGAAGCGGATTTCCTTCACCCCCAGCAGCAGGTTGAAGAATCAATCTACACTGACGATCCGGTTCGCGTTTATTTGCGGGAGATGGGCGCTGTTCCACTGCTGACTCGCGAAGGTGAAGTCGATCTCGCCCGTCGCATGGAACGTGGAAAGCTTCGCATGCAGAAGGCGATCAGCCGATCCGCTCTAGTCCAGCTAGTAGTTCTTGATCTTGCGGACCAGCTCCGTCGCGGTGCTGAAGAGTTGGACAACGTTGTCGACCTCGGCGACGTCGAAGAGGGCACGGTAGCCGATACCAAACGACGGGGTGAATTGCGCCAGTATTTCGCCGATGTCGTGAATCTGCACAAGAAACAGCAGCAGCTTGGCGACAAGGTGGAAGCCATGCCGCTGAGCAACAAGAAGCCGCGAAAGCGGCTCCTGGCGAAGCTTTGCCGTGCAAAAGTTGAGACTTCTCAATCGATTCGCCGTATTCCCTTTGTCCACATCAAGTGGAAGCAGTTCAGCCGTGAGATCGATCGGGCAGTCGAAGAGTTGAATCATCTCGAACGCGAGATGAAAAAAGTGGAAGCCCGAGGCGGGGCCACAGCGCAGGCTCGCCTACGCGAGTTGCGCCGTGAAATTCGCAAACGCGAGGCTGTCGCTGGGGCGCCCATAAGCGATCTGCGTCACACCCTAACCGTAATTCGGCATGGTGAGCAGGAAGCCGAGCGCGCCAAGAAGGATCTCGTCGAGGCCAACCTCCGGCTGGTCGTTTCAGTCGCCAAGAAATACGTCAATCGCGGTTTACATCTCTTGGATCTGATCCAGGAGGGCAATATCGGTCTGATGCGCGCCGCCGACAAATTCGAGTACCGACGCGGTTACAAGTTCTCCACCTATGCCACCTGGTGGATCCGCCAGGCGATCACCCGCGCTATCGCCGACCAGTCGCGAACCATCCGTATCCCGGTGCACATGAACGAGAGCATGAACAAGTTCTTGCGTGCGTCCCGGGAGCTTGAAAAAGAACTAGGCCGAACTCCTACAAATGAAGAAATTGGCCGCCGGATGGATATTCCGGTCGAGAAGGTCCAGAAACTAAAGACGATCTCTCGCGATCCTGTGTCTCTCGAAACCCCTGTCGGCAGGGATGGCGAATCCGCTCTTGGCGATCTGATCGAAGATCGTTGGGTCGGATCCCCCGTCGACGCCGTCATCGAATCGAACGTCCGGGACGAGACGGCGGGCATCCTTAAGACGCTCTCTCCAAAGGAAGAAAAGGTGATTCGGCTCCGGTTCGGTATAGGCTGCGAGCGCGAGCACACTCTGGAAGAAATCGGCCAGGAATTCGATGTCACCCGTGAGCGGATCCGCCAAATAGAAGCCAAGGCGCTTCGACAACTGCGCGCCCCCGAACGAGCGCGCCGCCTGCGGGCCCTGATGGCCGCACGATAATTTTACAAAGCAAAGCCAATTTAAAGAGGCCATGTCCGCCGCCGGACTGGCCTTTTTTATTTTGTAGTAACACAAGTCAGGCTAAACTTAACATCTAAGGGGATCACTCTAATGCGAAAGACCGCCTTTCTGTTGCTGCTCTGCTTTTTTCTGTCCTTTTCCAGCCTTTACGCTCAATCCGAAGTCGGCGGCGCGACCATCAGTGGCGTCGTGACCGATCCATCGGGCGCTGCTGTCGCTGGGGCCAAAGTCACGGCTCGCGAGCAGCGTACAGCCTTTGAACGGTCAACTACCACCAGCGAGGACGGGCTATACAACCTGGTTCGCCTTCCAGTCGGCTTGTATGACGTCACTGTGGAGCAACGCGGCTTTCAGCCGACGAAGCGTACCGGCATTCCCTTGAATGTGGGCGCGGTCACGACGATTGACGTCCAATTGGCCATCGGGACAACCCAGGAAGTCGTCAGCGTTACCGCCGATGTGCCGATCGTCGAGACCACGCGATCCCAGACCAGCAACGTCGTCAACGAGAGGTCCGTCGCCAACCTGCCGCTCAACGGACGCAACTTCCTCGACATCGCGGTCAGTGTTCCCGGCGTTGTGAAAGACCCGCGCGGCGGCGATCTGTCGTTTGCTGGCCAGCGCGGCACGGCTAACAGCCTGCTAGTTGACGGCGCGGACGGCAACAACCTGTTTTTCGGCCAGGCGTCGGGCCGCGCCGGCACGCGTAATCCGTATTCGTTCAGCCAGGACTCGGTGCAGGAGTTCCAGATCAACAATAGCGGATACAACGCCGAGTCCGGCAGGGCGGGCGGCGGAGTGATCAACGTCATCACCAAATCCGGTACGAACGACCTGCACGGAGGCGGGTTCTGGTTTTATCGCGACAAGGCCATGAACGCCAATACGTTCATCAACAATTCCCGGAACATCCGCAAGCAGCCGTATCACTACAACCAGTTCGGTGGGAATATCGGCGGTCCGGTGCGCAAGGACAAGGTTTTCTTCTTTTTCGATTACGACGGCCAGCGCAACACCAATCCCAACGTAGTATTCCTGAGCGTCCTGCCGCCGGCCGACGCGCTGTCGCAGCAGGCGTTTCAGGAGATTCAGAAGTATCTCACCCCCTACACGCAGGGTTTGGACAACAACGTGTATCTCGGCAAGGTGGATTGGAACATTACCAACAATCAGCGGCTCAGCATTCGTTACAACGCCAACCGTTTTGTCGGAAAGAATTTTGAAAACGGCGGAACCGCGAGCGCCCAGGAACACACTGGCAATTCCAAAGTGTCGACGGACAACGTGGCGGGCAATTACTCTCAGGTCTTTGGCACAAGCGTGGTTTGGGACGCGAGGTTGATCTACCTGCGCGACGCCGAACCGGGCGAAGCGAATTCCACGGCGCCGGAGACCGTGATCCAGCAAAACAATGCCACCGTGCTCTCCTTCGGCCGCAACAACTTCAGCCCGCGCCATACCAATAGCAAACGAATTCAGACCATCCAGTCCGTTTCGTACGTGCGCGGGCGGCACACTTACAAGATCGGTGGCGATCTGAATTTCGAGAGGATCGAAAATTTCTTCCCCGGCACCTTCTCCGGTGTCTATACGTTTACCAGCTACGCGAACTTCGCGCAGCGGCTGCCTTTCAGCTACGTGCAAGCCTTCGGGGGAGCCAATACGCCCGGGCCGCTGACCAAGCCGAATATCGATGAATATGCGTTCTTCGTGCAGGACAGTTGGCGGACAACAGACCGGCTGACGTTGAACTACGGCTTTCGCTACGACCAGTCGCGCTACGCCGCCAGCGGCATCACCAATCCCGACGCCGGGTTGGCGGCGCTGGGCATCGATACGGGCAAAATGAATCGGGACACCAACAATCTCGCTCCCCGGTTCGGGTTCGCCTATCGCCTGGGAAAGAGCGACCGGATGGTTCTGCGGGGCGGCTACGGCGTCTACTACGCCCGGACCACCGCCATCATGACCGGCACGACGATGTCCAACAATGGAATCCAGGTGCGGAACTTTGAGCTCCGCTCGGGTTTTCCCACCTACCCGAATGTGCTTTCCGCGGCTCCGACTGCCGGGGGAGTGACGCCGAACATCTTTGTCATGGATCCGAGGTTCGTGAATCCGGTTTCGCACCAGTTCAGCCTGAATTTGGAGATGCAAGTCGCTAAGGACGCCGCGGTAACACTCGGTTATTTGGGTGTAAGAGGGGTCCATCTCTCTCATACGCGCGACATTAATCTGCAGCCGGCCGTGGCGACACAGGGCAGCTTCGCCGACGGCACCGCGGTTACGTTCTTCCGCCATCCCGCCACACGGCCGAATCCGAACTTCGGCCGGATCAGCCTCAATGACAGCGGAGCCGATTCCATCTATCACGGAGGCTTCATCCAGTTCACGAAACGCTACGCGAGGGATTTCCAACTACTCGCCTCCTACACATTCTCGAAGGTGATCGACACCGCTCCCGATCAGACCTCGGTTGTCGTGCCGTTTGACGACGGAAAGAATGTTCAGGACACGCTGAACCCGAACGGTGATCGCGGTCTCGGTGAAGCCGATGTACGGCATCGCTTCACGTTTTCCGGCGTTTGGGACATCAACTACGCGCGATCCCTTTCGAACGCTTTCGCCCGAGCGCTATTCAGCGGTTACCAACTCGCCATCATCACCGGCGTCAACTCGCCACGGCACTATACAGCCACGGTGAGTGGCGATCCGAATAACAACAGTCAAACCGCGACGGACCGGCCGCCGTTCCTTGGCCGCAACACAATCGAGGGGCCCGGATTTGCGACCGCCGATGTCCGCATCTCTCGCGTGATTCCGCTGCATGGAGATCGCATGCAGCTACGGCTGATCGGCGAAGCTTTCAACGTTACCAACCGTGCGAATTTCACCAACTTCAATCGCGGCCAGTACACGTTCAATGCCAATACGCGAGTCTTTACGCCAACGACTAATTTCCTGGCGCGCACCGGAAGCGCCGACCAGCGTATCCTGCAACTGGCTGCGAAGATTACGTTCTAGGAATTTGAACGAACAAGCTAAAGCTCGTTCCACAACGACAAATCAAGGAGTCGAAGTCACTGTGGAACAAGCTTTAGCTTGTTCGTTTAGCTCAGTACGCAGCGATCGCTTCCTGGCCCTTAGGAGCGATTACCTGCAGGATTCCGCGATCGAATTTGGCGACAACTTTGTCGAGGTCGATCGGTCGCGGAAATTCGAGCCGCCGGAAAAAGTTGCGCCCTTGCAAGAGGATCGAGTTGGGTAGAGCAATGATCTGGATGTCTTTCGGTTCGAGGCCGGAAACGTTGATCCGGGCTTGGAATTCTTTATCTTTCTCGCTGAGCTCTGTGTCGGGCGCAAGTTCCCGCTCAGCCTGAAGCCAATCTTCTACATCGCTGCCCTCGGTTGCGCCGCGGGTCTGAAATAGGTCGTACGCTCGCTGTCTGATTCTCTCTGAAAACGATTGGATTTCCTCAAATACCTGGCGCGGCAAAGCTTCCACTTCGCTTACCTTTTGAATTGCGATGATCGTCATATTAGACTCCTCCCTTGTTGCAGTGGCTAGGCTGAGCCTATTTCGCAGCACGAAGTCTTCCAATGCCGATTTGTTGCAACACAACGTCCGCGGCAATTCGCGAGGAAGTAGATTTGGAATCGGAGCGAGTGAAATCTACCCGCTGCCCCAGCCGCCGCCGCCCGGTGTTTCGATGCGCAAGGTTTCTCCTGGGCGCGCCTGGAGATTTACCTTGGCAGGAACGCGCGTGACAGCGTCGCGACGCAGCAGTGAGTTGCTGCCGGTCTTTCCGGGCGCGCCGCCTTGCAATCCGTAAGGCGGAATCGTGCGGCGGTCGGAGAGGATCGTGACCTCGGCCGGCGCCAGAAATTCGATCTCGCGAATCAGACCATCGCCGCCACTGTGAAGTCCCTTACCTCCGGAGCGGCGGCGGATTTCATACCGCCGAATGCGCAGCGGATACTGATTTTCGAGAGCCTCGATCGGCGTGTTCCAACTGTTGGTCATGTGAGTGTGGATCGCGCTCGCGCCGGGGCCCACCGCCGAGGCGCCCATACCGCCGGCGATCGTCTCGTAATAGGCGAAGCTTCGCTTGCGGAATGGATCGAATCCACCAAGCGACAAATTATTCATCGTGCCCGACGAGGCTGCCGGGATCCGTTCGGGCGCGGCCGAAGCAAGCGCCCCGAGTAGCGCGTCGGTGATTCGCTGCGAGGTTTCGACGTTGCCAGCCGCCATCGCAGCCGGCGGCCGCGCGTTGACCACCGTGCCCTCCGGCGCGATGACGCGGATGGGGCGCAGCAGGCCCGCCGTGTAGGGCACATCGTCAGCGAGGAGGCAGCGAAATACGTAAGCGGTCGCGGATATGGCGATTGCGTAGTTGGCGTTGACCGAACCCTCTACCTGGGAACTGGAGCCGGTGAAATCCACCTCGGCGTTCTCACCGCGAATCGAGATGGCGACGGCGATTCGAACGGGCTCGCGGGAAAGGCCGTCGTTATCGAGGGAGTCAGTGAAACGGAAAAAGCCGTCGGGCAATTTGCGGATGGCGGCTCGCATCATCCGCTCGCTGTAATCCTGCAGTTCGCGCATGTTCGTGCGCACGGCGGCGGGTCCATATTTCGCGGTGATCTCACGCAGCCGACGCTCACCGCAGACGTTGGCCATAAGCTGTGCGCGCAGATCGCCTTCGCGCTCTTCCGGTGTGCGGACGTTGGCGAGAATCATGCGCATGAGGCCGCGATCGATCCGTCCGCCGCGCGCGAGCAGAATTGGAGGGATGCGAATCCCCTCCTGGTAAATCTCACGCGCCATCGGCATGGAGCCGGGACTCATGCCGCCGACGTCGGCGTGATGGGCGCGGCTGGCCACGTAGTATGCGGCTCGCTTTTGCCCTCTTAGAAACACACCGGAGATGGCAGTAATGTCCGGCAGGTGGGTCCCGCCGCAAAACGGATCGTTCAAGATGGCGACATCGCCGGAGCTGAGCGTGAACGCATCGAGTGCGGCGCGAACCGAAAGCGGCATGGCGCCGAGATGGACGGGCATGTGATCGCCCATCGCCACCGTTCCGCCGTCCGCATCGTAAATCGCGCAGGAGTAATCGCGGCGCTCTTTGATGTTGGCCGAATAGGAGGTCTTACGCAGAACCGCGCCCATCTCTTCAGCAATGGAGACGAACAGGCTGCGAAAGAGCTCAAGCTCGACGGGCGAGCGCTTCATTTCTTCTTGGGAGGTGGGCGCTTGGCCGGATCCCCTCGCAGTTCAGGCAGCGACAGAGTCCCTTTGCTTGACGGCTTGGGAACGCTCGTCTCCGGCTCAGTTTCCGGCGGCGGCTCGGCTTCCTTAGCCTTGGGCGGTTTGCAGGACCCGATCTCGACCGCGAAGCTGGCGACCGAAGTCCAGCGCGCGCCTTGCCGCTTTTCGATGCGGTTGGACTTGCTCGGGGCATCGGCGCGCAGACGCCAATCGGCATTGCCCGTTTCCGCCGGCATGCGCCGGATGCGGATCGGCCGGTCGCTCGCCTCGCGAACCATCCAGTTGTCCCCGCCTGTGGCCGATTCATACAGTTCGTAACGCGGTCCGTCGGCGGACTGGCCGCGATCGAAGACCAGGCTGCCGGTATTGCGGGAATCGAACCAGAAATGCTGAATGGAGCCGGCGCGGCTGTCTTCAAAGATCGTTTGCTTACGCCAGGTCTTACCGCCGTCGCCGGTGATCAGGACAAATGGATCGCGCGCCAGCGGGTGCACCGTCTGACCCGTAATCCAGCCATGTTCGAAATCAATAAAGAGAATGCGGTCGAGGCTTGCGCCGTGAATACGGTCGAAGGCTTCGCGCCAAGTCTTGCCGCCATCACTGCTGGACAGAAGGATGGAGTACAGGGTAGCTGAGCCGGAGTGAATATTGCCGACGGCGATGATCTGGGCGGCGACCGGCTCGATTGCGGAAAGCTCCAGGTAGATCGGGCAGGGCTCCTCCTCGGTGCAGCTTAATCCGAAGGCGTGGATGTCTTCCTCTGTGCATTGAAACTGGGGAACGAGGGGCTTGCCGGAGTTCTCGAGAGTGGCAGGGGTGGCGGGCTTTTCCGGAGTGGACTGCGCCCACGCGAGAAGACAGATAGCCCACATCCAACGCATGCTGAATCGATTGTAACTCTGTTCCGGCCAGCTTTTGCTCGACAAGTCAGGCCGGCGTCTGGCCCTCCTGGAGGACGGAGCGTATCTTCTCGGTCAGGGTCGCGGCGCTGTATGGTTTCTGCAGGAAGCCGGCGAGGCCCTTTCCGGTGAATCGCCGCACGGCTTCCGCTTCGTTGTAGCCGCTGCTGAGAATCACGCGGACATCCGGATTGATTGTCTTCAGCTCACGGAACGTTTCTTCTCCGCCCATGACCGGCATGGTCATGTCGAGAAGAACAAGGTGGACCTTTCCCGCCAGGACGCGGTAAAGCTCCAGACCCTCGAGTCCATTTTCCGCAAGGACAACCTCATAACCGTAGCGCTGGAGAACGGTTTTTGCAGACCGGCGCACAATGTCCTCGTCGTCGATAACCAGCACGGTTTCCGCGCCTGCCGTTCGTTCGACATTCTGGCTCGGCGCGCGCTTCACGATGCGCTGATCGGTGACGGGAAGAAGAATCTTGAACGTCGTACCACGGGCTCGCGTACTGTAGACCTTGATGGCTCCTTTGTGTCCCCGCACAATACCCAGCACGGCCGCCAGGCCCAGTCCCCGTCCGGTGAACTTCGTCGTAAAAAACGGATCGAAGATTCTGTCGATTGTCTCCTGGCTCATCCCGCTGCCGGTGTCATGGATCTGTAAATCGACATAGCGTCCCGGCTTGATCGGCGCTGCTCCCAGGGTGCTGGCAATGTACGCCTCGTCGACATCCTGCGTGGCGGTGGCGATGATGATCTCGCCGGGCTTGTCACCCATCGCTTCGGCGCCATTGATGACCAGATTCATGATGAGCTGCTGAGCCTGAGTGACATCGGCTTCGATCGAGGGCAGATCTTCGGCCAGCTCAAGCCGCAGTTGCACCGTTTTGGGGATGCTGGTCTGAAGCAGCGAGCCGAGCTGGCGTATCAGGTCGGAAAGGTTCACCGGTTCGATAACGAATCGGCCCTTACCGGCGTAAGCCAGGAGCTGGCGGGTCAGGTTGCCGGCTGTTTCGCTTGCCAGCATAACGTCCCGCAGCATTGCCGAAGCGGGATTATTCGGACCCAGAGTGTCGAGCGCCAGGCTGGCGTTGCCCATGATCCCTACCAGGATGTTGTTGAAGTCGTGCGCAATGCCCCCGGCGAGCAAGCCGAGGCTCTCGAGCTTGTCCTTTTGCAGCAGCAGCCGCTCCAGCTCTTTGCGCTGCGTCACGTCCCTGGCGATGACGGAAAAAAACGGCCTGCCGGCGACATGCAGGTTGGCGATAGTGATTTCCAGCTCAGCCGGTTTTCCCTTGGCGCGCACTCCACGGACTTCGTGCCTCACCGTTTCGGAATGCCCTTGGCCGTCTGGTGGAGGCTGGAAATACGAAGCCAGGTCAGGAATGAAGCGGGTGAGCGGCTCGCCCATTGCTTCATCGGCGCTGGTTTCAAAGATCTGTTCGGCGGCGGGATTGAATACGGTGATGCGCAGCTCATGATCGACCAGGATGATGGCATCCATCGCCGAGCTGACGATGCCGGCAAGCCGCGCTTTGGAATCGGCAATCTGCGTTTCGAGCCCCACCCGCTCTCCGACGCGCTGCACGGCTTGGCGCAGCTCTGTCAGGTAATCGGGCGCTTTCGCCACATAATCCCGAACGCCTGCGCGAAGAGCGGCGAGGACGGTGCCTTCATCGGTATGCGAGCTGACCATAATAGCCGGCAGATCGTGGCCAGCTCCGCGGATGCGCTCATAAAGCTCGAGCCCGGTGACGCCGTCCGGGAGGTTGTGATCGAGGACCAGAAGGCCGACCTCATTTTTCTCGATCTGGCGTAGCGCATCGGCGGCCGTGTGAGCGACCAGCACCTCGAATCCAGCGCGTTCGAGCTGTCTGCTCTGCAGCATGGCGACGCCAGGATCATCCTCAACGAGCAGAATCGGCTGCGCTCGCTTCCCCACTCCGTCGCGAAGCTGCACCTCCAGGCGAGCGCTCTGCAGAACGGCGGCGATCGTCTGGGGCAAGTACTCCAGGTAGTTCACATCCTTGCGGACGAAATCGCGCACACCACTTCGCATCGCTTGAATGACGGCGCCCTCGGTATCCGAGCCGCTGACCATGATGACCGGCAGGTCGGGAGAAACCGACCGGAGATTGGCGAGAAGATCGAGGCCGCTAAGCTCACCGGACAGCCGGTTGTCGAGCAGGATCAGGCTGACGTCGTCGGTTTTGATTACGTCCAAGGCCTCCTCAACGCTGCATGCGGTCAATACCCGGTATCCGGCGCGTTCGACCGTCCGGCGTTGCAAGGTCGCCGTGCCCGGGTTGTCTTCCACGATGAGGACGAGAGTAGCCTCAGATGGCGGCATCGTACCTCCCGTGGGGGGCTCCGCCGGGGATCCTGCCGACTTCCAGGAACGAGCAGAGTCGATGAATCGTGGCGACAAGCTCGTCATAAGCGACGGGCTTGGTGAGGTAGGCGTTGCAGCCGAGTTCGAAACAACGGTCGACTTCGCGCGGATTGTCGGTCGTGGTCAGCATGTAGACTGGGACCACTTTTGCCTTTGGATCGTCCTTGATTCGGCGCAGAGCTTCGATGCCGTCAAGTCTGGGCATGTGAATGTCGAGCAACAGTAACGCCGGCAGTTCGCATTGCTTGTGCAGGAGATAGTCGACGACATCCTGGCCGTCTCGCAGCCGGACGATCTGAGCCTTGAGCCGGGAGCGCTCCAGGTTGCGGCGGATGAGCGTCGCGTGACCGTCGTCGTCGTCGGCCAGGATGATAGTCAGGCGCCGTTCACTCATTGTTCACTCCCAGCCGGTAGCTCGATAAAGAACGTTGCGCCGGCCCCTACCGTGGATTCCACCCAGATTTTTCCATGGTGCCGATCTATTATGCGGCGGGTCATCACGAGTCCCATCCCTTCTCCCGGGGCAGCGTCAGTGTGGTGGCGCTGAAACGCGGTGAACAGGTCCGGAATCGCGGCAGCGGGGATACCTAGGCCATTGTCTTTGACATAGTACACGACGGTCTTTCCGTCCGATTGAGGAACGCTGCCGATCTCAATCCTGGGGCGGCGGGAGGGATCGGCGTAGTGTAGCGCATTCGTAATCAGATTGCTGAATACCTGTTCCATGGCTGTCGGATCGGCCTGAGCCGGCGGGAGGTCCCCGATAACGATTGCGGCCCCACGTTCCGCAATGCTGGTCTGAATGGATTCGGCCACGCGTTTGACCAAAGCCGTCGCATCGACGCACGTAGGGTGATACACGACGCGGCCGGCTCGCGACAAACGCAGCAGCGCATCGATGATCCTGCTCAGATGCAGCACTGACACTTGCATGTAGCGAATGGACTCAGCCACGTTGCTGTCCAGGATCTCCGATGCGCTTGTCCGAATCCGCTCGGGAATCTCCGGGCTGTTCAGCAACTGGCGTAGGTCGTCGCAGGAGAGGCGCAGCTCCTGACTGAAACCCTGCAGGTTGACGAGCGGCGCGCGCACGTCATGCGAGACGCTGTACACGAACGTTTCGTTCTCTTCGCTTTTCTGGGCGAGGCTCCGGTTGGACTCCGCCAGCTTCTCCACTTGCCGGTTGAGCTGCTCATTTAGCATCCGCGTCGATTCTTCCCAATTGCGGCGGTCGGTAATATCGCGTGTGATCTTCGAGAATCCGCGAAGGACGCCTTGACGGTCCCGTAGCGCTGTGATCACAACATTGGCCCAGAAGCGACTACCGTCTTTGCGCAGGCGCCAGCCTTCATCCTCGAAACGTCCTTCGGCGCCGGCAAGCTCGAGCTCCTTTTGCGGCCAGCCGGAGTCGAGCGCCGGGCGCGGATAGAATTTCGAGAAGTGCCGGCCAACGATTTCCGTGGCAGTGTAACCCTTGAGCCGTTCCGCGCCGGCGTTCCAGGTCAGAACGACGCCGTCCGGATCGAGCATGAAAATCGCATAGTCGTGAACGCCTTCTATCAGTAGTCGAAAATGCTCTTCGCTGTGCCGCAGAGCTTCCTCAGCCATTTTTCGCTCGGTAAGGTCGCGTGTGACTTTCGCGAAGGCGCGCAGTTGCTTGGCCGGATCAAAAAGCGCCGTGATGATGACGTTGGCCCAAAACAAGGTCCCGTCTTTGCGGATGCGCCAGCCTTCGTCCTCAAATCGTCCCTCGACCCGCGCAACGGCGAGCTCGTGCTCCGGCCAGCCGCGATCGATCGCCTCTTGCGGGTAGAAAGTAGAGAAATGACGGCCTATGATTTCGTGGGCCTTATAGCCCTTGCTGCGTTCGGCGCCTTCATTCCAACTGATGACCACGCCGTTCGGATCGAGCAGAAAGATGGAATAATCCCTGACACTCTGGACCAGCAGCCGGAAGAGACCTTCGTCAGGTTCTTTCATCGACGTGACAGACTCCGGAATGCCAGTAGATCGATAGGGATCTTTCATTTAGTAGCGCCGGGGAACCCGGCTTTGCGATCATTGGCCCGTGATTAGGGCTACCATCCATATTATGCACGCATCCAAACCTGAACGTGCAATTTTCCTTTGGACGTGGGTAAATGAAATTCATGCAGCCCGCTAGTATTTGAACTATTCTTCGCTGATTTCGTCGGGAGGCTCGAAGGTGTCCAGAAGGTCGTGCTGTTTGGCAATGCGCTTGAGCGACCGGATGACGTTGCCGCTGGTAAAGCCCGCGCGAATCAGCTTGCGGTACGCCGAGGCCAGTTGCTTGGGGTCGTTGAGGGCTTCCGCTAACGGTTGCTTGGTGCGGACTTTCCGCTGGATGAAGTCGTCGATGAGCTGCATCTCGTCGACGCCTTGATAGATCCCGGCCACGGTTTGCTCGGCGAGGTCGGAGCTGACTTTGCGCTCGCGCAGATCGCGCAATACCCGGGATTTGCCAAGTCCCTGATTTTCGAGCCTGGCGCCGGCGAAGTTTTCGGCGAACCGGCGATCGTTGAGGTAGCCGTAGTCGCGCAGGCGGGAGATGGTTTCTTCCACGTCGGTGGGTTTTTCCGCTTTCTGTACCAGCTTGCGGCGGAGCTCTCCAGTGGAATGGGCCCGCATCGCCAGCGCTTTGACAGAGAATTCCCAAAGCGCCGCGGCAGACAAGCGTGGACGAACGGGTGGCCTCATCCAAATGAATTTTACAGCAGGCCACTCGATCCGCGTCACAGCGACCGCAAGAAGTTGAATGTCCTGCTTCTGGCTTTCGCGTAAATCGTGGAAGGCTCCAACAACGCGGTTAGCTTCTAAGTAATGAGGGTTCTAGAACTATAGTAGTAATTAGGGAGTATATGCGCCAGATGTCTGGCGATGTAAATAACTTTTCATCAGCAGAATCAGGCGGGGGAGTTCCTATGAGTTTCCGGAGCTATAATTGCTGTAGGCGTTTGGGACTTACCAAGAGTCGAATGCCTAAAATTTGAGGAGCAGTGAATATGGCTGAGCAAAATAGTGGATTAGGGTACTTTATCGTTGGCGTGGGAGTTGGCGTCGCGGTGGGGATGTTGATGGCTCCGAGGTCCGGTGAAGAGACGCGGCAGATACTGCGGGCGAAGGCGGACGAGAGCAAAGATTTCCTTCGCAGCAAGGCGGATGAAAGCAAAGAGTTCGTACGCCGCCGCAGCACTGAGCTTCGGGAGTCGGCTTCTGATCTCATCGATCGCAGTAAAGACGCGATCGCACGGCAAAAAGAGCAGATAACCATGGCGGTGGAAGCGGGCAAACAGGCCTACCGCGAAACGGTTAACGACGGCTCGTCTCTATAAACTAATTACGCGATCGAACCGATAGAGGAGTGCGATATATGCCCGAGGACGTATTCAGGTGGGTGATTACGGCCGGAGTTGCTCTAAGCTGGCTGACGATGATCGTCATGGCGGGAGCGATGTTCGGCGTCTATCGCACTTCCAAGCGCGTCGAAGAAAGAATCAATCCGTTGATCGATAAGGCCGGTCCGATACTGGACAGGGCGCGATCGGTAGTGGATGACGCCGGACCCAAGCTGCGCGACGTACTGGATAAAGTCACCGAGATGACCAGTTCGGCTCGCGAGCAGGTACAGCGGCTCGAGGAGTTGGTTGGCGACGCTACCGAGCGTGCGCGGCTGCAGCTCGACCGGATCGATATTGTTGTGGAGGACACCCTGACTAAAGTGCAGGAGACGACTACTGCGGTTCAGACCACCATTCTCAAGCCCGTGCGCGAGGTGAATGGAGTAGTCTCAGGTCTGCGGGCTGCCATCGCCACGCTGGGCCGCCGGAATCGGGCGTCGGTCGATCACGCGACACAGGACGAGGAGATGTTTATCTGAACCTGGTCGATGTCCACAGCCATATACTGCCTGGAATCGACGATGGAGCGAAAACTCTAGAAGAGTCCGTCGAAATGCTGCGCTTGGCGGCCGAAAACGGCACGTCGGACATCGTAGCCAGCCCCCATTCCAATCATCAGTTCAAGTTCGATCCGGAAATCATAGCTGAAAAAGTGGAGGAGCTTCGGCAGGCTTCGGGCGGAATCGTCCGGATCCATACGGGCTGCGATTTCCACCTTTCGTTTGACAATATTCAGGACTCGCTGCAGCATCCTTCGAAGTACGCAATCAATCACAAGAATTACGTGCTGGTTGAATTCTCCGACCTGCTGATTCCTAAGACCACCGACGAGGTCTTCTACCAGATGCAGTCTGTCGGAATGATTCCGATCATCACCCATCCGGAGCGGAACATGCTGCTGCAAAGGCGGCTGGAGAATCTTGAAACGTGGTGTGAGTCGGGCTGCCTGTTGCAGGTTACGGCGCAATCGTTTTCGGGGCGGTTCGGCAAGCATGCCAAGGCGTTCGCCGATTTGCTGTTGCAGAAGGGACTGGTCCATATCGTGGCCAGTGACGCGCACGATACGCAGCATCGGCCGCCATCGCTTAAGGAAGCTTACGAGTATGTCGCGAAGGAGTACGGCGTCGCCAGGGCCGAGTTGCTGTTTGTGAAGAATCCCGGAGCGACGTTGACCGGGGCGGCGGTCGAGAAAGAGTTGGAGGAGCTGGCGCCGGTTAAGAAGTGGTATCAGTTCTGGGGTTAGCCCAGCTACTGGAACGAACAAGCTAAAGCTTGTTCCACAGTGAATCTGGATTCTGGGAACAAACTTTCAAGCTCGCTCCACAAAGACAAATCAAGGAATCGACGTCACTGTGGAACAAGTTTTTAGCTTGTTCGTTCCAAAAACCAAGCCAGCATCTTTGCCAGCGCGCAACCTCGGTGGCTCACCTGCAGTTTCTGTTCAGGAGATAGTTCGGCGAAGGTGAGGCCCAAGGGAATATACAGGAAATACGGATCGTAGCCGAATCCATTCGTCCCGCGCGGCTCATCGATAATCCGGCCTTCGACTTCGCCGCGAAATGTCGCCAAAGCCTCGCCGGCTTGCGCGACGCTTATCACGCAGACGTATCGGGCTGCGCGCTCCGTCACGCCTTTTAATTTTTCCAGCAGCAGACGGTTGTTGTCCTGATCGCTAGCATTCTCTCCGGCGAATCTTGCAGAGCGCACACCTGGAGCGCCATCGAGCGCGTCCACTGCCAAGCCGGAATCTTCGGCGAACAGCAGTCCGGGAGCGTGACGGCTGTAGTAGACGGCTTTCTCGATGGCGTTCTCCTCGAATGTCGAACCGGTCTCCTCGCAGGGAGGAATTCCCGTGAGTGGTACGAGCTCGAAATCCGGGCCTGCCGCCAAGCGGAATTCGCGCAGCTTACCAGGATTACTAGTCGCGCAGTACAGCTTCAACGAAGCTCGACCGCCTCGCGCTGCACTTTCACCAACTGCTCCATTCCGCCGCGGGCGAGCGCGATCAGCGTGGCGAGCTGGCCGTCGTCAAACGGCGTATGCTCGGCGGTGGCCTGCAGTTCGATGAACTTGCCCGACCCGGTCATGACGACATTCATATCGACGTCGGCGCGGGAGTCTTCTTCATAGCAGAGGTCAATGAGAGGCTCGCCCTTCACAATGCCGACGCTGGTAGCGACCACATAATCCTGCATCGGCATTTTCTTCAGGGCGCCGAACTGCACCAATTGACGCAAGGCGATCCCCAGCGCCACGCACGCTCCGGTAATCGCCGCCGTACGGGTGCCGCCATCGGCTTGGAGAACGTCGCAATCGAGGGTGATGGTGCGTTCCCCGATCGCGTTCAGATCGACGACCGCCCGCAGCGAACGTCCGATCAGGCGCTGGATCTCGTGGGTTCGTCCGCCGATCCGGCCTTTGGCGGACTCCCGCGGTGTGCGCTTGGAGGTGGCGCGCGGCAGCATCGAGTACTCGGCCGTCACCCAGCCTTTGCCGCTGCCTCGCAGGAATGGCGGCACGGTTTCCTCGACCGACGCGGCGCATAGCACGCGCGTATTGCCCACCGAAATAATCGCCGAGCCTTCCGCGGTCATAAGGTAATCCTTCGTGATGCTCACCGGACGCAGCTCGTCCGGCCGCCTGCCGTCAATTCTCATGATCCGCTCGATTTCAGCGCGTAGTACATCACCACCATGGTGAAGATTATGGCCATGATGATGAGTATGACGCAGGGCAGTCCGGCATGAGGCGCGGTGGGACCCTGCTTGGCGCCGCCTTTGGCTTTCTTATATCGCGCCATGCTTGTTCCGGTTTTTCAGGCGATTGGCCGTTTCAGTGAAGAATTCCTCAAGCGCCGCCAGCGACCGTTCACTCAGGTCCTTGAGCACGATGGCGACCACGGCGCGCCCGCGCTGCTCGAGCGCCAACTTAGTGGAAACGAACTGCGCCGAGTGGTAGTCGGCCGTGTACCCGGCGGCCGCGAGCTGTTCCTGCTTGCCGGAAAACAGCACGGTGGAGAAGCATTTCCCGTGTCCGATGATCATCTCGTGGTAGGAGTGATTCATGGCCGGACCTTCGTAAACGTCGGCGGGCATGCGAAGGCGCGCGCGAAAGACACGGTCTGCCGCCTTATCGAGACGCTGGCGCAGCAGTCTGCCTGCGGGGCAGTAGCGCGTGTCGCCAAAAAATGTGAGCTCCCCGTACTCGATCTGGTGAGTGGCCGCGAGCTTGCGGAGCAGCGAGGCGTAGACCGATGGGGCATCCGCGCCATCCGGGTCCACTGGGATCTGGTCGTAATATAGGTCCAGCGCACCTCGCCAAGTAGCGCGCCGGGGTGAGCGGATCATCGATTGCCAAGCGCGTGATTTTTCGATGCCGCCGGACTTTTGCGCCTCGGCGTACACCGTGCTGGTAATCGATTTGTACAACTCCACGCTCGGCTGGGTGACAAAATTCATGCTGCGCAGAAATCCCAAGCCGCAGACGGCGTAATGAGTGAACTGCATGTATTTCGACAGCGAAGTAGCGGCAGGAAGGGTTAAGCTGGC
>Ga0075421_100003717_pt1 | contig 18303 bp, 8 predicted proteins | sample SoiMetdeltSBSDD5_FD_75292 | JGI IMG/M metagenome (GOLD analysis project Ga0075421, IMG submission 75292) | Bulk soil microbial communities from a Populus tree surrounding site in Tennessee, USA - Soil MetaG P. deltoides SBSDD5 | ecosystem: Environmental > Terrestrial > Soil > Tree plantation...
GAAACCGAATACAAACAAGCCGTGGGTGAAGCTAAGACCCAGCTCAAGCTCAAAGTCGATGGGGCGCGAAAAAGGTACCAGGAGCGAAGAGAACTGCTGCTCAAGAGAATCGAGGAGATTGAGCGGGAAGGAGAAGCCAAGATCCAGTTACTGCAAGAACAGATCGCAAACGCCACCGGTCAAGCCAAGACTAATCTCGAGAAGCGAGTGGCCGACGAGCGCGCAAGACACAACGCGCGCGTTGCGAGGCTTCGACAGGCCTGGCAACTGGTCAAAGAAGCAGCGGCGATTTAACGCGCGCTGCGAGGCCCGTTAACAACGGCTCACCGGAAGTACTTAAGCCCGCTCCCGCCGGAAACGGTTGGGAGCGGGACACTTTTCAGCGGCGGTATCAGGCGGGTATGTTCAAGACAATGAGCAGATATAATGCTTCTTCAGAGTCTCGGATGTTGGGCGTTACGCACTGATGACTATTGACATCTACTTCGCCTCACCCATTATCTGGGGAGTCGGGCTTACCAGGAAAAGATCCTATGGCTAGACCAAACTTCATAGAGTTGCCCACGCGTGACCTGGCGGCGAGCCAGAGATTTTTTGAAACGGTGTTCGGCATGACGATGACCGCCTTCGGGCCAACGTATGCATGCACACTCACCGGGGACGTGGACATTGGACTCCAGGCAGACCAACAAGAGGTGACCAAAGCGCCGCTCCCTGTGATCGAGGTGAAGGATCTGGAGGCGACGCTCGCCGCCGTGACTGCGGCCGGCGCACCCGTCACCAAACCGATCTTCAGCTTCCCCGGCGGCCGGCGCTTTCACTTCCTCGACCCGGGAGGCAACGAACTGGCGGCTATGCAGGTAGATGCACAGTGACCCTGACCTTTGTTCCTTTCGTTTCGAAGATCAATCACGACGCAGGAGCCTTGAGCCCTTAGTTTCGGACCGAACGACTATTTCCGCCGCCGGCGCTTGCTGGGGCGCGTGTAGCTGACCGCGTACTCCAGACGGACGATCCCTGTCTTCTCGTAGATCTGGTGGCTGGTCAGCTTTAGTTTCGTCTGCGTCGCTGGTGGCGGGAGGAGCGGGATGCCGCCGCCGAGCAGGACAGGCACAATCCCGACCTCCACTGTGTCCACCAGCCGAGCTTCGAGCAGACTACGAAAGAGTGAGCCGCCGCCGAATAGCCAAATATCTTTTCCCGCCTCAGCGCGGAGAGCGGCCACTGTCTCCTCTACGCCTTCACCGACGATCGTCACCTGCGGATAATCCTGCTGACGCAACGTCCGCGAGAAAACGATGGTCTTCACACCAAGCGACCCGCCCTGCCCAGCTTGGGCCATCGCCTCGAACGTCCGGCGTCCTATGAGGAACGTATCGAACTGATCGAACAACCCGGCGAAGTCGATATCCGGGTCCATAATGATCCAGTCGGCCTCGCCCTTCGGGCCGGCGATATACCCGTCAAGACTCATTGCAACCGAGTAGCGAATCCTTCTCATCAATGCCTCCCTGGCGCTTTGCGTCGTCAATCTACTCCTGGGAAGTATGAGGAAAACACGTGATCCATCTCATCCTGTCTGATCTCTACCGTTAACACAAGTAACTTGTGTGGGTTCCCATTTGCGGGGGGCGTAGACGGTTTTTTCGCGCTGGAGCGCGCTGGCGCTGGTCTCGATGTCGCTAAAAAAATTTTTCATCTGCAAGTGTGACGAATTCCCCAAAAGAGCCACATGAGTACAAATGGCTCTGCAAACATCAAATCTCGTAATGGTTGGACTCGGCAGCGCGAACGACGTGCCGCCGAACTCCGAGCAGCCGCCGCTACTCGACGGCATCCACCTGCGTTGGGCGTTCAAGCGTGAACTCGGGTTCCCATGGCATGGGTTCTACCTGTTCCGGCGCGCTCACGATCACGGCACGCCTTCGTGGCTCAGCCAGCACACGGGCAGTCTGCCGCCCGGCCCGTGGCCCAGCAACAGCCTCGACACGCCGCTGGGCCGCGTCGTCAGCGACCAGAACCTCGTGCTGACTGAAGACTTTCTGCCGAGCGGTAGCGTTGAATTCGATCTCGCCAATCGCAAGTTTCTCGCGGTCGTGTTGCCCGAGGCGCAACCTGCGAGACGCGTCGAAGCGCGCATCGGATTTCGCACGCGCCCAGGCGATCCGCCGCCGGTGAAGAACACGATCAGTTTCCGCGACCGCTCAACGGGCGCCCTGCCCAATCCGTTAACGGAAAGCGGCGTCGAATTCGAGGCGCGCGAGCAAGACGGAAAAGAGGACCATAAACGGCCGAACAATTTCATCCGTTCCGTCGAAACCGACTCGGGAACGATCACGGGTCTCGGCTGCAAGTTCAAGCTCTGGATCACGCTGCCGCAAACAGCGAATTTCGTCGAAGTAACACTGACCGGTGCGGGCCGCCGCAACGATCCTGCCGGCGCCCCGACGATTGAAATCTTCAACACAGCCGGAGCGCGACTCGAGCTGGCCGCGATGCGCGACGCAAGCAGCCGTGTGTCAGAAACCATCCTGCTCGCCGGCCCCGGCATCAAGCACATCCTGATCGACGAACACCTGACCGAAATCGAGCTGGACTCCAGCCAGGAACGTGTAATTCTCAACGGGTTGACGTACGGCACGAGCACGGTTTCAGAAGTTGTGCTGACGGCGTACGCCTCGACCACGCCCGTTCAACAGAAGCGCATCCGCGGCTATGCCGGACGCGTCGTCGCCGAACAACTCGAATTCGAAGGCATCAACGTCGTCGACGTCACGTCCGCCCCCGCGGCTCTAATCGATCTCGGCATCGTGCCGCTCTCGCAAGGCGCGACGAATGGTTGGGCCAGGTTATCAGGCGTTCCGTATCCACTGCGTCTCCCCATCACGCATCCCGATTATCCGTGTACGCCGCAGGCGCCGGAAAACTTTGCCGCGTCGCGTCAACTTGCCGCGGATCGCATTCAGTACGGAAGCGCGCAGCAGTTCACGTCAACGCCCACTCCGGTCACCAGCGCCGGCCTGATCTCGGTAACGAACGGCTCGCCAATCGTCACGGGCACAAACACGAACTGGACCAATGCGCTCGTCGATGCGGTGCTGCAAGTCGGCAGCGATCCGACGGTCTACACGATCGTCATGGTGGTGTCGCCAACGAAGCTGGTGCTGAGCAGAAACTACTCGGGCGCGTCACGAAGTGGATCACAGTATTTGATTTCGCGCGACAAGTACGGGCAGTTCTACAACTATCTCGTGAACCTCGTCGCCGGCGGAAAGAACGCCGGAGGAATGGTCGATCGCACGCTGCCTGCTCCGGTTGTAACGGCGGGCACAGTCAAGGTTACGCAAGACTCAACCAAAGTCGAGGGAACCGGAACGTCATGGACGGCGAACCTCGTCGGTCTCGATTTCCAGCTAAACGGCGAAGAGACGGTCTACGCGATCGCCAGTGTCGAATCGGCCACGCAACTAACGCTCGAACGAGCATATCCGAACGAGACTGAAACAGGCCGCGTCTACAGCATCGGCGCGCGTCTTCAATCGTCGGCCGCCGGCGCCATCGCGCCGCGCATGCCTGCCCAGTCGCCATTGGACATGGTCCTTCTCGGATCGCTGCATCCGGCGGTGGCCCAGATGAGCGGGCTCTACTTCACGGACATCACTGCCGATCCCGCACAGAGTTACGACTATCTGATCGTCGCTGACTACAACGGCGTGGCCCAACTGAATCCCGACACGATGCTGACGATCATCCAGCAGAGTGGGTTCAGCACCGTTGAAGCGTCGACCGTTTACAACCTGCGTAAGGCCCAGGCGCCGGCTTTGGCCAAGCCGGAGCAACTCGAAATCTACGCGCTTCCGGGAAGCAGCCGGCGCACGGAGAGCGGCAACGCCGAAGAGGCAGTCAACAACGTTGGCTTGCGCTGGGATCTGAAGAAAACCCCCTTCGGCGTTCTGCTTCCTGGACAAAGCGTGATGTATCACCTCTGGCGCGCGAACCTTGGCAACGGCGAAACGCCCGCCGCGTTGGCGCAATACAACCTGCTGACAAAGAACTGGCCCATCCTCGTCGCCGGCTCCAACAACACGCAGTCCGCGCCGGACTGGCCTCCGTTTCCACTGCATGCGCTCGACAACGCGCTCGGCGATGGCTGGTACAGCTACCAGGTCAGCGGCATCGACATCTTCGGACGTCACACTCCGAACAGCCGTGACGGTGCTTGGCGGCAGTGGTCGCCAATGCCCGAGCCGCGCCCGTGGTACTACCAGGAGCCGGCGAGTGACGCAGTGATTAATTCGTCGGCGATTCGGCTGCTCACGAAGATTGCGCCGCCGCCGCCGACAGCCGTGGAAGCGTTTGCGCTCGATCCGGCTGATCCGACCGTCGTCAAAGACGCCGCCTACAACAACTGGTGGACCAAACTGACGGACGCGCAGAAGAAGCTGATCGGATTGCGCGTGCGTTGGCAGTGGCCGCAGTCGCACATGGACCAGGCGCCGCACACGCGCGAGTTTCGCATCTACTATCAAGCCGGCAACTTGAACGCCGTACTCGGCAACACGCAAACAGTCGTCGCAGCCAGCCTCACGGAGAGCGACGTTACCACGGACATTACGAACAATGCGCCGGCGAATAGTTACGTCGGAGCAGCGCTCTACGCAGGCGCCGATGCGTTCGTCATCGTCGGCAGTGAAGAGGGCAGTCCTTTGCGAGTGCGCGTGCGAAACGTCGGTCCGCGTGACAACGTCGCGCCGGAGCCGAACACGCCCTGCACGATCGCGATTCCACCTGCGTACGCCTCCGGCCGCGCATCCGTTGCGAACGGTTCAAAGATCGTTACGGGTGACAGTACTGAGTGGACCGATGCCTTCGCAGATTCATTCTTTAAAGTAGCGACCGACGAGCGATCGTATCGCATCGCGAGCGTGGTTTCGCCGACGCAGTTGATTCTCGCGGAACCATACGAAGGCGCCACGAAAGGCGATCGCATCTACAGCATTCGCCATCCGCGTTTTATCGACTACACGACGCCCGCGAGTTGGCAGCGACGTTATTGGGTCGTTCCTCAGGATCAGAATTGGACCGCGGGAACAGATGCGTCCGGTCAGCCAGTGCGCAATTACGAGATCTTCCTGCCCGTGCCGCTGGATGCCGCGCAAGGTGGACTGCCACTGACGCCATCGCTAACGGAACCAATCGTCTATGCGCACATTGGCGTCAGCGCGGCGGACAACAAGCCGTACACGCAGGACGATCCGAAGTGGGCAGGTCAATGGTCCGAACGGCCCGGCAATGAAGGACGAGTCGGAGCGCCCGTGAAAGTCTTTCGCGTGCTGCGTGCTGCGCCGCCGGCGCCTCAACTGCCGCGCATGCCGGAACAATTGTTCGCGACGCGTGCCGATCAAAACGGAGCTTCGTTCTACACCTTCCGCTGGCAGCCGCTGGCCCGAACAGCGGCGCACGTGTTCCGCGCATATGACGACGCAGTGTTCCAGGTTGACTGGGCGCAGCGTCCGCGTCCCGCGCTGGATCCGACGAATCTCGAGTTGTTCCCGAGCGAGATAGTCGATCCGCGTTGGACCAGCGCGAAGCGTCAGCAAGTTTCGACTGAACTGAATCAGTTGAACAGTTTCGCCCACGACGCGACCGGAACGGCTCAAGCTTTCGCGTATTACCGCGGGCTTTCATCCGATGCGTTGCGCGTGCTCGCCGGCTTGCCCGGCAATGACGTCGCGTTCACGCAGATCACGTCCGCGCCGTTGCATCCGGAGGATCCGGCCAACAACAACCGCCGCGGTCCAGACGATCCCGACAGTTTCCATATCGGCGATCCGTCGAACCCGCTCGCTTCACCATCATTGCGCGCGACCCTCGACGCGTTGGAAGGACACATCGCGAATCGCAACTTCTATCGCGCCGCTTACGTCGACGCCGCTCAAAATCGCAGCGCGTTGAGTCTCGCGACGCCGCCTGTTTCCGTGCCGAATACCACGCCTCCACGTTCGCCGGCGTTAACGAAGGCCGTTGCTGGAAACCGGCAGATCACGCTCTCGTGGACGCTGAACCGTGAGCCCGACATTGCCCGCTACAACGTTTATCGGACTGACGACGAAGACCGTGCGCAGGACGTGAGTCTCATGTTGCTGGTCCATGTTCGAAATACCTCTGCCGCAGATCCGGCGGAGCTGAGTTGGACCGATACCACGATCGAAACGAACAAACACTTCTACTACCGTCTCGTCGCCGAAGACGTTAATCACAACGCGTCGAATCCATCTCAGATCGTCGTAGCACGCGCTTACGACACGAGCCGGCCTGTTCCGCCATCAGCGGAAGCAACCTGGAATGCGGCTACGCAGACGGTGAAGGTGATTTGGAACACCACTAACTTGCCTCAAGACCTCGAACTGTCGCTACAACGCAGCGACGCCGCCGACGATGATTTCTGGCTCCGCATCAAGGGCTGGACGCCTGCCATCGCAGGCCAGATCGACGACGTCAGGTTGTTGGGCGGCTCCACATACCAATACAAGCTCCGCGCTCGAAACAAGGCCGGGCGCTTGAGTGACAACGAGCCGGTGATCGGCCCCATCAGCATCCCGGAGAACATCTAATGCCGCTTCGTCCTGGAAATCCCTTTTACTTCTTATTCTCGCCCGACGATCAATCGCAGATTGACCCGCTGAGCCTGGTTGTCACCGACGTTCCGTTCAGCGCGAACCCGCAGGTTGCCGACCCGTATCCACAGTCGCTTCAGATTCAGTTTTCACTGAAGTCCGGCGGCAGGACGCCGAAACTGCGTCCGCTTGGTCCAGGGTTGATAACGTTTCACTTCGATCCGCAACCCGGATTGCAGCCTCCTGAGCCGAAAGACGCTATTCCCGAGAACTACAACAAATGGCCCACTGTCGGCCGTCTGCGTCTGACTTTTAAAGATCCCAACGTGATCGAGCGGATCCAGCAGATCACGGGCCAACCGGTCGCGCCGAGCGACGTCTGGTATTCAGACGTCAAGATAACCAGTAACTTTCTGTTTGAGACGCTTTCCGAACTGCCAATCGAGAAAGTAATCGCCGACAAGAAAAGCACCGTTCCGCCAAAGACGCCGGAAGGCATGAAGCAAATTGTTTCCGGGTTTCTCAAGGGCCGGCTATGCGCGATGTTGACATCAGGGACGCAGTCATCCGGCGACTCGCAAGTGGCTGTCGAAATGCCGGAACTGGCGCCCGAGACGGGCAGCACTTTCAATTTCTACATCACTACGGGTTGCGCGCGCGATCCATTCGATGGCGAGAAGGGCGACTACGAAAACCCAAACAACGTAACGAGTGACTGGGAACCTGCCCATCCGCACAACGGCAGCATTCCAGCGCGGCTGATTTATCGAAACCTGCGCACGCATTCGCTCGGGAACATGATCGATGCAGACTCAGGCAATGCGGTGCCCGATCGAATTCTCGCGACGGCCGTGCAGAGGGATGGAGTACCAGAGTACTACCCGATACGTTTCACGCGCATCTGGAAGCCCGAAGAAGATTGCTCCGTTCACTTTCCTTCTCAGGTCGTGAAGGCGACGCACGTTCAGACTGGGCGTGAGGTTCTTCAGAGGCTTCCGGCTCATGGCCTTCTCTTTCTTTCGCTGACACGGCTTGAAAGCCTTGGCGGCGCGAGGTTCTCGATCGAAGTACAAAGTCCAGCCGGAAAGCCGGAGCGCGAGATGCGATGGCTTGCCGGCGGCGTCGCCGATATCTGGCAAGACGCAGCCGCCGATGCACCCGTCGAGGTCGATGCGCCAGCGGCGTCTCAAACCGTAACGGGAATTCCGCATATCCAAATGCGGCGCCGCATGGGCCAGGAGATCATTTACGACCGAAGACACCGGCCGGAAGGTTTTGGCGCGTCGTGTACGTTCTTCTCACTCCGCCGCACAGTGCGCGCGCTGGTCAACAACCGAATCGCCGGCGGCCGGCTGAATTTTGAAGTCTATTACTTAAACAATCGCGTGCGAGGTGAAAACTCGGCCGCGACTCGCAAGCTGGTGATCGAAGCCATCGGCTCGGACGAAGCGCGAGTCGTCTTAAACGGAAAACCGAATCATCGAGCCGGTGAAGGTCTCGCTGGTGCGGCGCAGGCGCAGGCGATTGGCCTCGAGGCGGTCAAGTTGAGACCGGTGCTCGAGAAACTCTTCCCGCGTTTCGTCGTGCCGCAGGATGGCCTCTTTCCCCGACCGCCGAACACGGCGGAAGGCAGAGTGGCCTACGCCGTTTGGCAGAGCCAGATCGACCTGTTTCAAGCCGACGGCACGTGGCGCTTGTTCGCGGATAACTGGTGTGGAGGCGGCGGCGCGGCTGCTATTCAGGTGCCGGGGCTCGCAGTCGATTTCGTCGTGAACCCTGGACAAACCACGATACGCCAGCCAGGCGAAACGGACCAGAGTTTCCGCAGCCGCATCGTCGAGGACATGCTGGCCGGCAACCTGGAGCCAGGCGCACCGCTACAGTTCTGGGATCTCTTCAGCGACTTCGACAAGATCCGCGCGCGTACCGTCGATCCAACACCACCTACGCCGGGAGGATTGGCGCGTGAGGGTCATTCACCGATCTTCCTCGGGTACCTTGTAAACAACGGCGTTCGCACCGGAATCGCCATACTCGATCAGACCGGCGTAAAGAATTGTGTCCGAACTGGAACAGCGGGCTCTTACGTTCTGCCCTGGTATCAACCCCACAACCCCGACGTCTGGCTTGCAGCCAACTGGATGGAATAACGATGACTTACGAACTTCAAGGACGCGCAGCTCACCCACTGGTCGACCTCTTCGAGGCCGCTGATTTCCCTCTGGCCGATCTCATTCCAACTGACGCACTCGCGCAGGTGTTCGACGGCCTTTACTACACCGAGGCGCGCGCTTATCCGTCCGGCGACAGCGCGGTATTCAACGTCCATCTCGCGTTCGAAAACGAGCTCGCGCTCGAACCGGCGGGCGACGAAGGACCGGCGATCGTGTTTGGCGAAACAGATGCAGGTTGGACCGTGCTCGAGACCAACACAGTGATTGGTCCACAGTCGTCGTTTTCACTCGTTAACGTTCCCATCGCGCTGCGCATTCCGCGCGACGTTCTTAGAGACGTCGAGACAGACGGACCGGCAATGCTCGCGATGCACGCTGATTTCAGGCTCTCGAGTGACAGCGGCTTCACCGTTCTTACGGATGAAACGCTGACGCTGGCCGAATCGGAGATCGCGAACACCGGCGTGACGGTCAGCGCTGGTGGAATCACGTGGAATTTCGAACGCGGCGCAACGATCGACGAGGCTGTCGCCGCGGGTATTACCGGCGAGTTCATCGGGCTCGGGTTTAGAAATGTGAAAGTGAAGCTGCCGCCGGACTTCACGGGGTTTCCTGATTTTTCAGCCGATTACTGCGTTCTCGGAACGGGCGGCGTGAGTGGCCGTTTTCATGCGACCTACTCGCCGCAACTGAATCCTGACACGAAGCGCTACACCGGCGACGGTGCGGGTGAATTGTTTGGGATACCGCTTGCGCTGTTCGACATACAGATCGAAGTCAAACAGACGGCGCTGACAACGGCGACGCTCCAGGGAAAACTGCTGCTCCCGTTTTTCGACGAGTACGTGGACGTCACGATCTCCATCAATCTCGACGGCACGCTCAGTGTCCGGCTTTCTTCGCCCGATGGATTGATCACTCTCACGAAGAAAGATCTTCTGAAGTTGAAGCTCGAGAGTATTCAGTTCGAGCTGGTTGAAGGAATCTTCCGGATCAAAGTGGCCGGAGAGCTCACGCCGCTGTTCGGCGAAACACAGGGCGTGCAGTGGACCAGCATCCACGTCGACGAACTGTCGATCGATTCGAAAGGCAACATCCATCTCGCCGGCGGCTGGCTGAATCTGCGTCAGAAATACCAGGTGAAGGTGCAGGGCTTCCAGGTCGAGGTCAGCAAACTCGGTTTCGGCAATACCGAAGACGGCGGCAAGTGGGTCGGCTTAACTGGCGGCGTGAAGCTCGTCGCGGGAATGCCGGCTGGCGCGTCTGTGGAAGGATTGCGTCTAACGTGGTTTGAAGACGGCCGCTCGCCGAAGATCTCGCTCAACGGTGTGCGCGTCGGGTTTGAAGTGCCGAACACGCTGAAGTTCGCCGGCGAGGTTTCGTACGACAGCAATGCGCAGCAGTTCCGCGGCGCAGTCAAGCTCGATCTGATCGCGCTCAGGATGCAGATCGACGCAACCGCCGTCTTCGGAATGAAGGATGGCAAGACGTATCTCGCGATCTATCTCGCGGCCGAGTTTCCCGCGGGCATTCCGCTGTTTGCGACCGGTCTCGGCGTGTACGGCATGGCCGGCCTGTTCGCGATGAACATGGAACCAAACCGCAGGGCCGACCAGCCGTGGTATGCGCTCAACGGCGCCGGTAACGACTGGTATCACGAAGGAGATCCGGACGGCGTCACGAACCTCACGAAATGGAACGCGGTGCCCGGCAGTTTGGGATTTGGCGCCGGTGTCACGCTCGGCACGCTTGCCGACAACGGTCACACGTTCTCGGGCAAGATGCTGTTGGCGATCGTCTTTCCTGGTCCAATCCTGATCATGCAGGGATCCGCGAGTCTGCTTCAGGAGCGCACCGCGCTCGATAAAGATGCAAACTTCAGCGCCATCGCCGTACTCGACGGCCGCGCCGGCACCTTACAAGTCGGACTCGACGCGCAGTACCGTTACGATAAAACGAATGGAAGCTTGATCGACATTCACGGTTCGGCCGAAGGTTTCTTCAACTTCAACGATCCGAACGCGTGGCGTCTCAACCTCGGGTTGAACGAGCCGCGCGAACGGCGTCTGTCTGCTCGCCTGTTCAAACTGTTCGATTCTTACTCGTACGTGATGCTCAACCCACAGCAACTCGCGATGGGCGCGTGGGTTGGTTTCCAACAGCAATGGCAATTCGGCCCGTTGAATGTCGGTCTCGAAGCGTGGATTGACGGCAACGCGCGCGTGAGCTGGAAGCCCGCGCACTTCTACGGCGACCTGTCGCTGCACGGCAGCGCGCGGCTCTCGGTGTTCGGTTTTAGCGCCGGTCTGACTGTCGACGCGCGTCTCGCGGCAGATGTTTTCGATCCGCTGCACATACTCGGCAACTTCCGTGTCGGCATCGATCTGCCGTGGCCGTTGTCGGACATCTCAGTCAACGTCAAGCTGGAGTGGGGACCACAACTGACTCCGCCGCCGATTCCTCTTCCGCTAAAAGAGATCGCAGTCGAGCACTTCAAAACGACGACGAGCTGGCCGCTGCCGCGCGTGCAGCGTGGCGAAACGAAGCCGCTGCTGCTGCCGAACTATGACGGCCGGGGCGATGGTTTCTTCGTCAACACCAGCGCCAATCCGGTCCCTGACAAACTGGACCACCTGCCAGTTGTTCCGCTGGACAGCCGGCCGCACATCACGTTCGCTCGCAACGTCAACGACGACGCTCTCGTCGGCGTCAACGCTCAACCTGTCGTTCCGGAGTTTGAACGCATCGGTGATCCGGTGAGAAACCAGGGACCGGCGCGCGTTCGCTACGGACTGGAAGAGGTCGCGCTCGAGAAGTTGATGCTTCCGGAAAAAACTTGGAAAGAGGTTGCGCGCAAAGGCATGTCGCCGAACGGCGCTGGTGTGCCGACGCTATTTGGCTCCTGGGCGCCGATGCCGCAGATGCCCGGAGGCGGCGGCCGCAACGTCGGACAGACAAAACTCTGGCTCTGGTCCAAGACGCCGTTCGAGTACACGCGTCGCAGCGGCCGCGCATGGGATGAGTGGTTCAGCGACGAGTACACCGACTATCCATGCCAGACACTGCCGGGTTCAGGTTGGAACTTTGAAGAGATCGATCTCAACGACAATCTGGGCCGAGAGTGGCGCCATCCTGATGAACCGGAACTCGTGTTTGGCTCTACGACCAACATGGCGATCAGGGAAATGAGCCGCCCGTCACACGGAATGACGCACGCGTTGGCGTTCACGAATAAAGATCGGGGCTCGATCACGCTGCCGCGGCCGACGAACCTCGTGCGAATCATGATTCCCGACAGCCGGTATGAACGTTTCCAGGACTTCGTCGGACGCGACAAAGACCGAAAAGGTTTCGCGGCCGTGATGGGCGGAACTGAGGATCGTCCGTACATCCAGATCAGCGGCATCGACCTCGTCGAGGTCGACTATTACTCTGAAACAAACGCAGGCTTTTCGGTGCTCAAAGAGCTCGGCGGCGCGATCGGATGTTCGTACGTTCCGAGTCTCAACAAGCTCATTTTCGTCGAATTCGACGGCAAACTTTCCGAGTTCGACGTGACCAGCGATGAGTACAAAATCCTCGGCACCGGCTACACGAACCCTGAAGATATCGTTGTCACTGCCGCCGGCGACACGGCTTACATCACCGAGCGATCGGGAACGCTGCTGCGAGTTGATTTGACCAGGAATACGGACCGCGAGAACGCTGTCGTCATCAGCGAGGGCATGACTGCGCCGCACCAAATCGCGCTCGACGAAGAAGGCGGACAGGCTTACGTAGTCGAATACGATGACCTCAAACGTAGCGGAAGACTGTTGCGGATCCCGCTGACCGGCCCGATGCGTGGGAACCAAATCACGTTGGCGGAAGGTCTCGATCAAGCCGTCGGCTTGTTGGTAACAAACGATCTAACGACCGCTTACGTGAGTGAACAGGCTAACGGCGGAAGATTGATTCGCATCGATCTCGCCACCGGAAACAGCGAGATCGTCGTTACCGATCTCCGCTCGATCTTCATGCTGCGTTGGGCCAACGCCGAGCAGGACACGATCCTGGCGACGCAACGCGAGTTTGAAAACCTGCTGATCAGGATCTCCCTGAACAACCCGGAGGAAGAGCCGCACAAAATGATGTTTGGCCTGCCGGCGTTGCCGTCGAGCGTCGCCCTTCTTCCCGACGACCGTTACGTCATTTGCTGCGATCAAACGCTCGTACTGTTCTCGACGACGCTCATGATTCCGATGATCGTCGACATTGACGGCAATGTGCTCGTGCGCCATTTCGAAGACGAGTTTGTCCGCTGGACGCACACGGGTGACGTGCTCGAGCCGCACACGACGTATCGACTGAAGGTGAAGACGTCGATGAAGGTGCGTGGCGAAGGAAAGCTCGCGGGCTACAAGCCCGAACCCACGGCGATTGAGTACGCGTATTTCAGAACGGATGGACCTCCGGGAGTTGCCAGCCTAAGTGTGCCGGTCGGTACCGATCCGAATAGTTTGCCCGGTGGTAAGTTCGTCAGTCCGCTCGACGATCTTTCAAGATACGTGCGCCGCACGATGCCCGCGCTCGCTGCGCCTACGCCTGATATGCCCGTGCCGTCGCGGTTGTTCTATCGTGCGTATGACGTCGGTATGGAGTTTGACGAGAACTACGTCGAGCTGATGTACCGCATCGGGCGGCGAGATCTATCGATTCATCTCCACGACAGCAACGGCGCGATCCGCGATGACCTGGGACGCAGGCTCGTGCTCGCAAATCAGTGGGGCAAAGCTGAGACGGTGACGCTGACCGATCGCGAAGAGCGCTGGCTCTCGGTGCTTAGCACGGCTGGATGCTCGCTGATTCCGATCGGATCGATCGTGAAGAACAGTACTTTCAACGCAGCGACCGCGGCGCACTCGCTGCCGCCGTCCGCGTTGTGTGAAGCGCGGCTCGTGCCGGCACTGTTGCACGACGCGTTTGCCGGCTATAAGACGACAGTCGCGAATGGACCAAACGGGATGCTTGAACGGTGGCAGGTGCGCGACGATGCAGGCAGTCCGAACTCGCAGTGGAAGATCGAAGGCACGGACGATCCGTTGTTGGGCCAGGTCGCAGGCAATGCGGCTTCATCGCTTGTTTACTCGAACGCGTCTGAGTTGGCCGCGAGTCATCCGGAACAGCCTTCGACGTGGAATGATTACCGGTTGACCGTCCACATGCGGTTCACGCAGGCGTTCACTAGCGGGCGTGTGGGAATGCTTTGGCGGTACCGGAACGCCGGTGAGCACTATCGCTTCATCATGGAGCCGGGCCGGTGTCAGTTGATTCGCATGTTTGCGGGTGTGCCGACGCCGCTTGCCACGAAGGAAGGCTTTACGGTTCCCAGTACGCCGTTTGCGATCACGGTCGAAGCGATCGGATCGTCGTTCAACGTTTATCTCGGCGATGAGCGTTTGGTGAGTGCTACCGATGCGGCGATTGAGACGGGTTCAGTTGGTGTGTATTCGGGGACTGTGAATGCGAGGTTCACCGACGTTTACGTCGACGATTTTCGTAAATCGGCGCCGGTGGTCTATCGCTTCAGCTTCCTGAGCTCGCGTTTCAAGAACTTCGTGGAGCAGATGGGGACGTTTGAAGGCAAGACGTCGCGCGCGTTGCTTGGCGCGGTGAACGTTGCTCCGATGATTGCGGCGGCAGGAACGATTGGGAGTTTGCCGCTCGAGTCGGAGATGCGGGCGTACGATTCGCTTGTGGCGCTGTTGCCGGGCGTTGTCGCGTCGTCGCCGGTTGTGCGAGTAACGCGTGTGGAGCAGAACAATAGTTTGCTTGCGTTTCTGGTTCAGAGTCCTGAGCCGTTGGATTGGAAACGCATCCACGTGAGCTTGTTGCGCGCTGAGTTGAACACTGGCGCGTACGTCGAGATCGCGTCAAAAGTGCTGCGGAAGGCTGATGGCGCCGGGATCGTCGTCGTTTCGCCTGTTCCGACTCCGCCGGGATCGTTGTTAACGATGGCTGATTACCGCGTAGTCTTTACGTATCGGCGCGACAACCGCGTTCATGATGACAAAAGCGAGGTGTTGAGTGAAGCCGGGAACACGTCGCCTGAAGAAGCCACGCTGAATCTGCCGTGGTCCGTGCAGTCGGCGCAACGGGTGAAGGAGTTGGTTGAAATGCTCGTGCTCAGTTAGTGGTACACTGGCCCACCCGCAAGCGGGAGATACATGGTGAAGGAGATTGTGAAAATTCCTCTTTCATGAGTCTCTCGCAAGCGGGAGATGCGTGGTGAGAGAGAGTCTCAGTGCCGGCCGTGACCACAATAACGCCGCCGAAAGATCGCCGATCGTATTGGGCCCTCGTAGTGATGGCGTTAGTGCCACCGCTGACCGCGCTCGTGTTGTGGGCCGAGGGACGGCTGCTGATTTGCGCGTGCGGTGAGTTTCAACTGTGGGTCGGAGACACGTGCAGCTCGCTCAACTCGCAACAGTTGTTCGATCCGTACAGCCTCACTCACATACTCCACGGATTCCTGCTCTTCTGGATCGTCTCACTCGTCTTCAGAAACGTCTCTCCGCAGTGGCGATTCACTATCGCGGTGGTCCTGGAGATGCTGTGGGAAGCCGTCGAAAATACGAACTTCGTCATCAACCGTTATCGCGAACAGACGGCGGCGCTTGGTTACACCGGCGACACCGTCGTGAACTCCCTCGGCGACTTATTCTGCGCCGCGTTCGGTTTTTGGCTCGCACTGCGCCTCGGCTGGTTCCGCGTGCTGATCGCGTTCCTGGTCGTCGAAGCGGTGCTGCTGCTCTGGATCAACGACAGCCTGCTGCTTCAGATCCTCATGCTCATTTATCCGGTGAACGCGATAAAGTTTTGGCAGATGTGCCAGTAGACTTTGCAGGGATCACGCGGCTGTTCAGATCGCGCAGAGCGGCGACGTTGTTGTCGCGCAGCGTCACAGCGCCGGGCCCGACTTTTATCTCCACTTGATCGGCTTGCGCGATCTTCTTGAACGACTCGTACGGAATTGTCGCTTCCAGGATCTCGATCTTCGAGTCCCATTGGCCTGGTATCTTCCTCGTGACCAGGCGCATCCGGCCGAAGCGAAACGTTTGCGATTCCGTCGAGACGGAGAGGTCGCGCCATTCCGGTGGATGAATGCGCACCCAGTCTTTGTTTTCGAAGATCACTTGCAGCGTCACGTTGCGGACGTAGTTGAACTGCGATCCGGGGAAGTGCAGCGTGACGTCGATGCTGATGCACGCGTCCTTGAACAAGTCGCCGACGCCGTCGCATGAGACCTTCATTTTGCGAAGCTGCGCGAGCGTTTCATAATTGAAGCCGTCGTAGCGCGACTCGATTTTGCCGCCGTGTTCCGGGGTCTTTGTTTGCGCGCGTGTTGCGACTGGATGGAAGAGCAGGACTGAGCCGATGACGAGAACGATTCTCCACATGACGATTTCTCCGCCTATCAGGATCGGTTTGTTCGGTTGACAGTGGTGAAGAATTAGGGCAGAACCTGCGGGAAGGCTCTCCAGCACCATAGCGAAACGCGGGCCGGAGTGTCAATATTTTTAACGATTTCGAAGGATCCCATGACAGCCAACATCGTCGAACCACTTCGCCGCGCCAACGAGGAGCTTGCTCGCCATTATCCGGGTGAGACCGGGCGCCGCCAGCCCGTCCACACGGTCTACGGCGGCGCGCATCTCTTCAAATCCGACTCCGCCCAGCGGCTCGGCGCCGTCGCACGCCGCTCACTCGAAGAGTTCGCCCCTGACGCCGCGACCTTCGCAAAAGCGATCGGCGTAAAAGAAACACTCGCCGCCACGATTTACCAACGCGTCATTGAGAAGTTGGAGCGCGAACCCGTCGAAGACTTCCGTATCGACTTCGAAGACGGTTACGGCAACCGTCCCGACGCCGAAGAAGACGCACACGCTGCATCAGCAGCAAAAGAAGTCGCAACCGGACGCAACAACAACACGCTTCCGCCATTCATCGGCATTCGCATCAAACCGTTCAACGAAGAGCTGCGCGCCCGAAGCTTCCGCACGCTCGATCTCTTCGTCTCAAACCTCGTCGAACAGACCAACGGCGCGTTACCAGACAACTTTGTCGTAACACTGCCGAAGATCACGATCCCGGAACAGGTCGCAGCTCTCGTCGCCTTGTTGAAACAGTTGGAGGCCCGGACCGGTCTCGCCGAAGGCAGTCTGAAATTCGAAATGATGATCGAAACGACGCAATCGATCATCAATCACAACGGACAACTCAATCTTCCGCTGCTACTTGCCGCGGGCGACGGACGCTGCGTCGCAGCCCACTTCGGCACCTACGATTACACCGCCGGCTGCAACATCACCGCCGCGCACCAGCACATGCTCCACCCGGCGTGCGACTTCGCGAAACACATGATGCAGGTGTCATTCGCAGGCACAGGCATCTGGCTGTCGGACGGCGCGACAAACATCATGCCCGTAGCACCGCATCGTCCCGCGCAGGGCGAGTCGCTGACGAAGCAACAGTCAGACGAGAACCGCGACACCGTTCATCGCGCGTGGAAGCTGCACTACGATCACATTCAGCATTCGTTGACCAACGCTTACTATCAAGGTTGGGACCTGCACCCGGCGCAACTCCCAACGCGCTACGCCGCCGTCTACGCGTTTTTCCTCGAAAGTCTCGACGCCGCTTCCGAACGTCTGAAGAACTTCGTCGAGAAAGCAGCGAAGGCCACGCTCGTCGGCGACGTCTTCGACGACGCTGCAACCGGACAAGGCTTGCTCAACTACTTTCTGCGCGCCATCAACTGCGGCGCGATAACGGAAGCAGAAGCTGTCGAGCGTTCGGGGCTGACATTGCCGGAGCTCAGATCCGCTTCCTTCGTGAAGATCCTGAAGAACCGCCAGGCGTTATAAGGAACCTATCATGCTCAAACTCTTCGTCTCTATGGTTGTAACCATGACTCTAATCCTAAGCACGACCGCACAAAACAACGGCGACCCGGAGCTCGCGCGCAAGATCGCACGCTTCGCGCCAACTGAGTTGACCGCCGACGTCTCAAAGCTCTCGCCAAAAGACCGGCAGGCGCTCGACAAGATCATCGCGGCCGCGAAACTGCTCGATCCGTTGTTCCTGCGACAGGTATGGAGCGGTAACGAGGCGCTCGAAAAGAAACTACAAGCTGACAAGACCGCCGCGGGCCGCCAGCGTCTGCACTATTTCTACATCAACGATGGTCCATGGTCGCGGCTCGACGATAAAGAGCCGTTCATCGAAGGCGTGCCGAAGGAAAAGCCGCTGCAGGCGAACTACTACCCCGACGACATGACGAAAGACGAGTTCAACGCGTGGCTGCAAACACTTCCCGAATCTGAAAAGCAGAAAGCGACCGGTTTCTTTCATCTCATCCGCCGCGGCCCAGACAAGAAACTGACGATCGTTCCGTACAGTCAGGCGTACAAAGACATCCTCGAGCCCGCGGCTAAACTTCTTCGCGAAGCCGCCGCTCTGACGACCAACGC
>Ga0075421_100003718_pt1 | contig 18301 bp, 15 predicted proteins | sample SoiMetdeltSBSDD5_FD_75292 | JGI IMG/M metagenome (GOLD analysis project Ga0075421, IMG submission 75292) | Bulk soil microbial communities from a Populus tree surrounding site in Tennessee, USA - Soil MetaG P. deltoides SBSDD5 | ecosystem: Environmental > Terrestrial > Soil > Tree plantation...
GGACTCTTCGTATGCCGGAAGTCGAAAGGCTTGGTTCCTCGGACTGATTGATCTGCTCAAGACGCGCACCCGGCTCTTGCCCGATTTTGTCCACAACGGAAGACCGTTCCTCGGTAAGGAGTATGAGCTTGAGGCGCCTGCGCGCGAGAAATTTCTCAAGGAACCTGCCTTAAGCACTTTGCTTCCCGAACTAGCAGCCCGGTTGGAAGCATTGCCTGACTTCAACCTTGAAACTGCCGAAGCAACTCTGCGTGGCTTCGCCGATGAAAGGCACGTGAAACCAGGGCTGCTGATTAATGCTGCACGAGCACTCCTTACGGGGAAGGCCGTGGCTCCCGGAATCTTTCAGGTGATGGTGACTCTTGGCCAAGAGCGAACCGTCGAGAGGCTGAAGAGATCATTCTGAAAGATGGCACGGCGACGGACGTGATGCAGCGCTGTCGGCCTTGGCCAGAGTCGGTGCGTCAAGAAGCGTGTAGCACATCACAGAGCATGAGGTGGTGTCGTTCGCAAGGACGTGGCATGTTTCGCGGAAAGAGCCTGAAGAGGCTCGAAGAGCCGACAGGTAGTATCACGCCCGTGAAGGATCAGCCATTTGGAAAGGCAGAGGAGCCATAAGTGTGGTCCTCAGCTTGCGCGCTAAACTTCCAATCTTGAGGTCTACCCATGGCAACTGTTCGCACCAAATTATCGATCATGATGTTCCTGCAGTACTTCGTTTGGGGAGCTTGGTGGGTGACCGTGGGGACCTATCTTAGTCAAGTTCACCACTTCAGCGGGGTTCAAGTGGGCTTGGTTGTGGGTACCACGGCGCTGGCGGCAATGATTTCCCCTTTTTTCGTTGGCATGGTTGCCGACCGTTTCTTTGCGACCGAAAAGATTCTCGCTGTGCTTCATCTCGTTGGTGCAGTCCTGATGTTTCTGGCATCCAGATTTGACACGTTTGGGCTGGTCTATCCGGTATTGTTGGCCTACACGCTCTGCTATATGCCGACGCTCGCGCTTACAAACGCGCTCTCGTTCCACAACATGAAAAATCCTGCCAAGGAGTTTCCGGCCGTGCGCGTGCTCGGAACCATCGGGTGGATTGTTGTGGGGATGTTAATCGGATGGCTGAAAATTGAAGCGACGGCTATCCCTCTCAAGATCGCAGCGGGTGCCTCGGTTCTGATGGGGCTGTTCTGCTTTACGCTGCCTCACACGCCTCCAAAGCAGAAAGGTCAGCCCGTTTCAGTTGGAGCCATCCTGGGACTGGACGCCCTGAAGCTGATGAAGGATCCATCCTTCGCCGTTTTCGTCGCAGGCTCCTTTCTTCTCTGCATCCCGCTGAACTTCTACTACACCTTTACCAATCTCTTCCTCAACGAACTGGGGATGGTTAATGCGGCGGGAAAGATGACGCTGGGCCAGATGTCAGAGATAGGATTCATGCTGTTGATGCCTTTCTTCCTCACGCGGATTGGACTCAAGAAAACGATTCTTCTGGGAATGTTGGCTTGGGTAATTCGCTACCTGTTCTTTGCCTATGGAGATATTGACGCCAAGGTGTGGATGCTTTACGCGGCTATCCTGCTTCATGGTATCTGCTACGATTTCTTCTTTGTAAGCGGTCAGATTTATGTGGATCAGCGGGCACCGGTCGGGGTCCGCGGCGCCGCTCAGGGATTCATTGCTTTTGTGACATTGGGTGCAGGCATGTTCCTGGGTGCCTGGGCTTCAGGCGCGGTTGTGCAACACTACACCCTGGACGAGACGGCGGGAACGGCGATTGACCTTGCGGCAGCGGCCTCCCGCCATCTGTGGGAGAAGATCTGGATGGTCCCCGCCTTAGGTGCGGCGGGTGTGTTGCTCCTGTTCGCCCTGTTTTTCCGACCGCAAGTCAAAACGGTAGAAGCGGACAAGGGGTGAACCACCCTTGGGAGGATCTCAAGGTTCTGTTTCGCCGTTGTGACTCACCGTTTCCGTCCCGCCTACGATTCTGCTCCAATGGAACTACTGCAAAACCTCCTCTTGCTGGCCGTAATACTCGGGGGAAGCGCCCTGATTACCAACTGGTTCACGAAAAGGACGTACACCCGCTGTTCAAATTGCGGCGGCCTCAATGCACGACGTAGATCGTACTGCCGTATCTGTGGCACGGCGCTTTAGCCAGGGCCGACCATGGAGCTTCAGCGATGCCCCAGATTGCCGTTCGAGCCGGCTCGTTTGGCAGCTTTCTGGGCTTCGGTGAGTTGGGGGATGATTTCTTCGAGGTGGTCCGACAGGACGTCCAACCGTTCGTCTTCAGCGCGGGTGACGAGGATTTTCTGTTTGAGTTCGTTGCTCAGGTACAGCACGGAAGCGATCCTAAATGAAAGGTCGGCATCAGACCTGCTCAAACCGAGCTCCTCGGGCTCAGCGCGGTTTAGAAGCCGGTAGACCTGCTCATACAGGTTTAGCGCGCGTGCGACCTTTTCTTTCGAGGGCTCGCTCTCAGAATCAAGGTCGGCTAGCAGTTCAACACTACCTCGCAGATAGGTCTTTTCGGAATCGAAGAATAGAACCTGAAAACGCCGTTTGCCCATGACGAGAATGTCCATCCGTCCGTCGGGATATCGCTTGATGACTTTGCTGATCTCGGCTGTGCAACCGACTTCTTCGACGCTCTCGTCGTGCGCATAGACAACACCGAACTCACTCCTGTCCTGAAGGCATGTGCCAATCATCTCCTTATATCGTTCCTCGAAGATATGCAATGGCAGCAACATCTCGGGAAATAGCACAACGTCGAGCGGAAATAACGGGAGGTAGCTGTCCATAGACTGATTTTGACGGCCCGCTGGTTGGCAGTCTTAGTTCAATCATTCTGACATGGAGGGTTCAACGCGGCCAGGAAAATGAGATAAAGAGGTTAAGTCAGCGTTGCAGGTGGAGAAATTGACCACCGGATGGTACTCGAAGCTGTATCAACAGAATGGCTTACCAGCGAAAGACCCAGATCTCCCAGGTCGCAGCGGGCCCTGCTCCCCCGAGGCCGTCGCTACAAACCACCCACCCCATGAACGAAGACAGCGATAGGAAACATTGACTTGTTCTCGAATCTTGGCTGGCGGCAAAGTACCGAATATTGGGTTGGCCTCAGGGAAGGATGCAGCCTGTCGCAAGTCTAAGTCTCCGCTGAAGATTGAGTGAACGATCTGAATTTGGGACAGTTCAACCCTGAAATAGAGCCATTCCCTGAAAATTCCTTTAACAGACAGTGTAGTTTGCGTAGATTGCGGCAGCTTCCAGGAGATTCCCGTTTGAGCGGCCGAGGACCTGCTCTGGATCGGACCTCGCCGTGGAGTTCACCGTGGAGTTCGTTAGCGTATTGATTTCATTAGGGTTGGACGGGAGTGCGCTGGAGGACCAAAATTGCTCCACGGGCCCCAAAAAGGGACGTATCGGGACCGAAGTTCAAGAACCGGCAAGAGTTAGCTCGTCCTTACTGTTTCGTTGGGAGTTAATCGACCGACAAGCGACACCTGAGGCTGCTTGCAAAATAGACAGGAAAGTTCTCTACAGGATCAGTGATTTTTCAAACAGAGGAGAGTTCAAACCATGGCAGGAACAGGCAATCGTCTGATGAAGTATGTCGAGAGCGCGATATGTTTCAGCGCCGGAATTGCTTTCGACTCGATTCAATTCTTCAACAAATACAGGCCGAACCCATCCTTCACGCCAAAATGGTCGGATAAACCGCTCCTGAAGTCCTGGGAAAAGTCGAAGCCGACTCTGGGTTTTCCCCGCACGACGGATTCTCTTTGTCCCAGTTGCGTCACGGAGGCGCGGGAAACGATCATCAAAGGTGAACAGGATTATCGGACGCTGATCACTGACAATGTTGGGGAGATTAAGGCGCAGATTATCGAGCGCGACGGGCAGGTTTGGATGATCAAGGAGTGCCCGAAGCACGGTAAGTTTGAAGACATGATGGCCAAGGATGTGAATTTCCTGCAGTGGATTGAGGGCAATTTCCCGGGTCGTGACATCCGTGCCCACAACGACGAACGGCTGCATCGTCATGGCAGCAGCACGGTGAAGTATGGCCGTGGGTCGGTGCTGACCGTCGATCTGACCAACCGCTGTAACATGATGTGCGATCCCTGCTTCATGGATGCCAACCAAGTCGGTTACGTTCATGAGCTGAGCTGGGAGGAAATCCAGGAGATCATGCGCAACGCCCTGGAAATCAAGCCGCGTCGCCAGATGTCCATCCAGTTCTCCGGCGGTGAACCGACTATGTCGCCTTACTTTTTGAAGGCTGTGCGCTATGCCCGCGAGCTTGGGTACAACAGCGTACAAGCCGCCACGAACGGCATCGAGTTTGCCAAAAGCAAGGAGTTCTCCAAGCAGGCAGCCGAAGCGGGCCTGCGCTATGCCTACCTGCAGTTTGATGGCATTGGTAATGACGCCAACAGCCACCGCCAAATTGGGAATCTGTTTGATGTGAAGCTGCGCGCGATTAACAACATGCACGAAGCGGGAATCGAGATCGTGCTCGTGACAACGCTAGTCAACGGCGTCAACAACGATCAAGTGGGTCCGATCATAAAGTTCGCCCAGGAGAATCCTAAGAAAATCGCCTTCATTGCCTTTCAGCCAGTTTCGTTCACAGGACGGGACGAAGAGATTACGCCCGAGCGGCGTCATAGACAGCGTTATACGCTGTCGCACATGGCTAGCGATGTGAAGGCACAGGCCGGTCTCACAGAGCCGACGCGCGACTGGTTCCCGATCTCGCTCATGGGCGCCTTCGCTGACTTTGCCGACCTGGTTCACGGACCGGAGCGGGAGTGGGGATCCTTCAGCTGTGGTTGCCATCCAAACTGTGGCGTCGGCACCGCCATCATGATCCACAAAGAGACTAAGGAGATGGCTCCTGTTCCCCAGTTTCTCAACGTGCCTGGGCTCATTGGAGACATGCAGAAAGTGACGGATGCCGCACGGAATAAGTACTTCTCTGGGTTCATGATGGCCTTAGGGCTCCTTAAGAACTTCAAGCCGCTCCGGGCTCCCAGAGGTTTGAGGCTGCTGGACATTCTTAAGAAGTTTGATAAGACCTGGGGGGTCACCGGCAGTGATTACGGGAAGTCGAGCCCCGACCGGACTATGGCCGATATTCAAAAACGGCGCGAAGATCCCTGGAACTTCCTTTTCATCGCTGGCATGTGGTTCCAGGATCTCTTCAACTACGATTTCCGCCGCACTGAGATGTGCATCATTCCGTACGCGACCCAGGAAGGCGAGATCTCCTTCTGCGCTTACAACACCGGCGTGGGGTGGCGCAAGATCATCGAGAACATGCACAAGAACGCCACTGTGGCTGAATGGTATAAGAAACATGGCAAGCATGAGGTCTTCGCGAAAGGAAAGAAGGTTAGCCTGGAAAGCTACGAGCATTCCCTGAAGATTGATCCGGTTGACTCAGCTCGTGTCCGTCAGAGAGGCGACGGACCTCAGACCGCTGCGGAAGAAGAACGACTGCGACGCAAAGCTATGAAGGAGGCTGCCGAGGTCCGGGAGATTTATGAGGAACTCGTGCTGAAGCGCCCCCGCGAGAATCAGTTAGTTCGGATCGGTGAACCCCTGAGCAAGTGATTCGATGTTTTGTTGTTGCCGTGAAGTTCGACCGTTACTGGGATGGGCCGTCTGAACGGGCGGCCCATTTTCGTTGGTGAAGACTCTCTTGCAGTCCCTCTGACAAAGACTGCAAGGCGTAACGAGTCTTCCTGGAGTGAGGTGGCGATTCATGATTGCAGTGGATCAGAATGTGTTTCACGCGTTTCTGGCCAAACAAGACGAGCAACGGTGGGCCGAGGTGGTTGACCGACTCTTGCCTTCAGTCCATCCTGTTGATCAGTTGGCAACCAAAATCTGGTTCTCCTTTTGGCCGTTGCGATTGGCCCGGGAATTACAAGAGTCCAAAGACACTGCAACAACGGCCAAGAAACTTCAGTTGGACGGGAAGTATCATCTGGAAGAACAGCTGGATTCGTCGGTTGAATACTTCCTGGGGTCAAGATATTGGAGTGGGGTAAAACGAGCTATCCTCGATCATGCTGAGTCAGCCAAGCCTCCGGAAGACAGCAGCTTGGAGCAACAGATTTGCTCGATTGCCACCAAGGTGGCCGTGGCCAAGAGTGTGGAAGAATCTTTTGTTCTCGGCATCACAGCCGTGGGTGTGATGAGTCTGCAGCAAATTGGGTTAAGCGCTTTCGCTTCGTCCGTCGGGCGATCTTTCGAAAGTAAGAATGAGAAGTCCGCCGAGCAGTGGTTGAGAACCCGAAATGGCGGGCGTAGAGGGCTACGTGGATTTCTGGGCCTTGCCGGGAAGACACACCGAGTAACATTCGATGGGAACGAGTCCGACTGCGCGTTCCAGGCTATGAATGGGCAGGATCTTTCGATGGCATCGAGTTCAGACAAGCGAGACTACACCAATCAGGATCACCGGCGCATCGCTGGCCCGATCCCCGCTCAATGCCGTAGCGGTGCTTGCGGGTACTGCTGGATTGGTGTGATTGGCGGCAAGGAGAATATATCAGGAATCACCGAGTTCGAGAAACAGCGGCTGCGTCTCTTCGGATACGTCTCACAGGAGAGTGAGGTCGAGAAGTATCCGCACGTGCGCCTGGCCTGCCAGTCGAAGTGCTATGGGAATGTTTCGGTTGTGATTCCCCCATGGAATGGGGTCCTCAACGGACACAAGCCATGAGCCACCATCTGTCGCGACGGGAACCGGCGAGATGCAAGGGATCTGCTCCGCCCACTGACGTTGCGCCTTACTACATTCAGAGATCGCGCGAGCTGAGAAGCGGGTTGCCTCGTGCCTGTGGTGCCAGGATGTTGTATGTTAGCTGTTGATTTTTTCGCCAGTGAGGTTAAAATCCTCAATGAATGATGGAGGGCAGTAGAAGTTTACGATTTCGACAAGGAGTGAACCGAATGTTGACCCTGACTGAAAAGGCCCAAAGCAAAGTGAAAGAGATCTTGGAGGCTCAACCGGAACCCTATGGAGGACTGCGCGTTCAGGTGGTTGGAGGGGGTTGCTCTGGATTCCAGTATCATATGGGATTTGAGAAGCAGCCTAACGGTGGCGATGAAGTCCTGGAACTGAGTGGATTCAAGGTTTTCGTGGACCGAGGCAGCTCCATGTATCTCGATGGCACCGAGATCGACTTTGTGGAAGCCCTGACGGGTTCAGGCTTTAAATTCAATAACCCGAACGTCAAGAGTACCTGTGGCTGCGGCGAGTCGTTCCAGGTGTGATGTTCCCGCGCCGAGTTTGGGATGATGGCCAACTCTTCTTCGCAAGGGTTGGCCTTTTTTGTTGGTGCCAATTGGCTGCTTCAGAATTTCAGCGAGTTCTTCTGGAGAGTTGAGCAGGCCAAAGCATGAAAAATCCTTTGTAGGTCGGCGATTGACAATCACCAATGACGCTAACTGACACCTACTATCGTCCCGCCAAAGATCTTCGCATCTCGGTCACCGACCGATGTAACTTGCGCTGCACCTACTGCATGCCCCTTGATGAATATGTTTGGATTGATAAGAAGGAGATCCTCACATTCGAAGAGATCACTAGGCTGGCTCGGCTGTTGATCGGTTTGGGCGTCGATGAGATCCGGCTGACGGGTGGCGAGCCGCTGGCGCGAAAAGATCTGGAAATCCTGGTCCGGCAATTATCTGGTCTGGAGGGCTTGAAAGATCTGAGCTTGACAACGAACGGTGTCTTCCTGGCTGAGAAAATTGCTGCCCTGGCCTCTGCTGGACTGAGGCGGATCAATGTAAGCCTCGACACGCTGAACCCAGATCGGTTCCGGCAAATCACCCAACGCGGTGATCTAAATCGTGTGTTAGAGGGCCTCTTCGCCGCAAAGAAGATGGGGCTTCACCCGATCAAGATCAACGCCGTTATCGAAAGGGGGATCAACGACTGCGACATTCTGGATCTCGTCGAGTTTTCCAGGGAACACGGGTTTTCTCTGCGATTCATCGAGTTCATGGACGTGGGCAACTCCAACAACTGGCGATCGGAGCGAATGGTCTCCAAGAGGGAAATCTTGCAGATAGTCCATGCGCGCTACCCGTTGCGAGAACTGGGAAGGCAGAAGGGGACAGCACCTTCCATAGACTACGAGTTCGAAGACCGGCGAGGCGATCTTGGTGTGATTGCGTCGGTGACAGAACCCTTTTGTTCGAGTTGCACGCGCGTGCGGCTCACGGCGGACGGGAAACTAGTGACCTGTCTTTTTTCGGAAGCGGGACATGATTTGAAGGTTCTCATGCGAAACGGCGTCAGCGACGAAGAGCTCGTGGACTTCATCAGCCATATTTGGCTCCAGCGGAAAGATCGTTATTCAGATGAAAGACTCGAGGCTTTGAAATCGTCAGCTGGTTATCAGAGTAGAGATCACAAGAAAATCGAAATGATCAGCCTCGGTGGATGAGAGGACTGATCTGACACTCAAGCGACCTAGGCAAGGTGAGCGTACCATTCCGCCGGTTCGATTCCATGCGAAAACTCGATAGCGTAGCGGAGATCCGCCTTCTACTGAAAATCCTCGACGAGGCCTATTCCATGAAAGCCTGGCATGGGCCGAACTTGAAAGGATCCTTGAGAGGAGTGACGGCCGAGACGGCAGCATGGCGGCCTGGTGTGAAGCGTCACAATATTTGGGAAATCGCCATCCATGCCGGTTACTGGAAATACGCCGTCCGCAGAAGTTTGACCGGCGAGAAACGAGGATCATTCGTTTTATCGGGCAGTAATTGGTTTCGCCGTCCGACTCAAGTTTCAGAACAGGCTTGGCGGGAGGACCTGCAACTTCTCGACACGGAACACTCTAAATTGCGCGAAGCGGTTGGAAGACTTAGACGGGGCGAATTGGAACTCACACCAAGAGGCCGCAAAGTCAGCAATGCCACGCTCATTTACGGGATTGCTTGCCATGACGTTTATCATGCCGGCCAGATCCAACTGCTGAAACGTCTCCACGATGTGACGGTTTGACGGACACCTCGACATTTCACCCCCGACTGACTCCCAAAGACACAACGGAAACCCCGCTCAGTCCTGGCCTTGGGTATTTCACCAAGCCCCAATCAAAGCCCACTCCGTAACCAAGTTCAATTGACTTCCACCTCTTCCTCGACAATGGTGCCGTCGAACAGGTGGATGGTTCTCTCGGCGTGGCGCGAGAAACGCGGGTCGTGGGTCACCATGCAGATGGTAGCGCCTTCACGATGCAGGTCGCGCAGGAGTTCCATTACGGCTTCCCCGTTGCGGGAGTCCAGGTTCCCGGTAGGTTCGTCGGCCAGCAGAATGAGCGGTTTTCCGGCTAAGGCACGAGCCACCGCCACGCGCTGTTGCTGACCACCAGAAAGCTGGCTCGGCAGGTGCTTGGCACGGTGCGCCATGCCGACGCGTTCTAGAGACTGGTTAACCCGCTCGCGGCGTTCCACGGCTCTCATGCCTCGATACGTCAGCGGCAGCTCAACATTCTCGAACACAGTGAGGTCACCGATGAGATTGAAGCTCTGGAAAATGAATCCGATCTCCCGGTTGCGGATATAGGCGCGTTCCGACATAGACAAGTTGGCTACGGGCTCGGCGTTGAGAAAGTATTGGCCCTCCGTCGGTGAGTCCAGCAGCCCCAGAATGGAAAGCAACGTGGATTTTCCGCAGCCCGAAGGCCCTGCAATCGAAACGTACTCGCCCTTCGTGATTTCCAGGTGAATGCCCAGCAGTGCATGGGTTTCGACCTCGTCAGTAAAGAAGACTTTCCTGACACCTTCGAGCTGGATAACTACTGGGTTGGATGCATGCATTCTTGGGGCTCCAGTGCGAATTGAGATAGATCACAAAGGCGCAGCGAAGAATTTTGGACGCAGATTCTGCAGGTAGATGCAAGATTTCAGGAGAAGGACTCAGCTTCACTGCAAGTCGAGACCGGCGAGTCTCGACCGCTATTCCAGATCAGCTCAACAGAGGAGCTACAGCTTTCCAAACTTGGTCATCGTAAATCTGTGTTCACCTTCTCGGCCTCCTTCTTCTGTGGCTACTTCTCATCAGTCAAGCCGGATCCGATCATATGCATCCCAGGTCGACATGTCGGACAAGAGCACCTGATCGCCGACAGTGAGCCCCTCGAGAACTTCGATGGTATTCACCGAAGTGCGGCCGAATCTAACCTTTACGCGGACAGCGCCCCTGCGATCGGCATCGACTCTAAAGAGCGTGACGAGGCTTTCCTGTTGCGCCTGAACGGGCCGTCCGACATAGAGTACGTCATCAAGCCGTTCTAGTTCAATTGTGCCATCTACACTCAAATCGGGACGGGCCCCTTTGGGGAGTTCTCCTCCCAAAGCCACATCTACAGTCACAGTCCCATTCTCAGAGGCGGGGTCGATGCGAATCACTCGGCCGGGAATTGTCCCATTGCGGGTGTCGATGACGGCCGGCTGGCCAATCATGATATCTTTGGCTTGAGTTTCTGGGATTTTCAGCGCGGCTTTGAGCCGCTTCGGTTCAGCGACGCGAGCCAGATTGGTTCCAGGCGCAACGCTTTCTCCGACTTCGACTGGCAGCTGTTGAAGGACTCCATCCGTTCCAGCTTTCACGTGCAGAGCGTCGACTTGACTCTTTCTCAGCTCGTAAAGCGCACGGTTTTGTTCAACTTTGGTTTTCTGCACCGCCAGCTGAGCTTTGATGGATTCGGCATAGATTTCCAGGCGTTTCTTTTCGATCTCATAGCGGTTGGCTAACTCTTCAGCGACGACTTTCGAAAGCTTCAAGGTAAGATCAGGAGTGAGTCCTTCGCTCGCGAGAATCTCGTCGCGGTCGGCTTGGAGTTTCGCTTGATTGTACTCAGCCTGCACTTTGGCTGCGGCAGCTTGCTGATCGAGCCGTTGGCTTTCGAGGCTCACCTGAAGATCCAAGTATTCCGCTTCGGCAGCTTTGAGCTGCGATTGTGCGTCGAGCAAATCCAGGTCCAATTGTGGGTTGCTTAAGTCCAGCAACACTGTGTCGGCTCTCACAGGGGCACCCGGCAACAGACGAAGACGCTCTACACGGCCCTCAGTCAAGGCTGGGATCCAGCGAATCTCTTCGGGTACAAGGCTTCCATTGCCCCGGACCTGCCGCAACATCGGCCCGCGCTTCACAGTGTCGGGCCAGACTGTAGACCACTCGACGCTCGGAGCGGCCGGCTTCAGGCGGGAGAGCCCCAGACTGATACCCAGAACCAGCAATAGACCCGTCGCCGAATAGACAATCCGCTTGATCCGGCGCCGCCTCGCCATCGAGGGCCTCTGGATGTCCATGGATCCTCCCGGAGATAGCTGTCGGTCCCAACTTAGACGCGTCAGTTGCTAGCGCAACTGTCATACCACAGTTGCGGGACCTAACTGAAGCTCTCCGTTTTTCAGAGGCTCGATATTGCTTACAGCCTGAATCGGTGTAACTAGCTTATTCTGAAGTGATTCAGGGCCAATCAGGCTCGGCCTGCCATGTCCGGCGGCAAGTTTGGCAATGCCATATAGTCCCTACATTTGGGATACTTGTTCGGTTTTGGGAAGGGACTGTCCCAACATCGAACAATGAACTGCAGTTAGCGACGCGGTGATCTAGAAAAATCATCCGATCGTGCGGCGGCTCGAAAGACGATCTTCACCTTTTCTTTGGAGTAATGCGAAAAGCCTGGAATTCCTTTGTCACTCCGAAGGTAATCCCGGAGTGCGGGGAATTCTCAGCCAGACCAGCGATACCTGCCAAATCCCAGCGAAGGCCTGCGCTGTGCAGTTGCAAGCCGAAACGCAGCTGCGACTGGCTCTCCGTGCCGAGGGGAGGGTTGTCACGAACACTCCAGTACCCATGAACTTCACTGACCAGACCTATCCGTTCATTGATCTGATAGACGCCTCCCAATCCATAGACCAACACATCGTTCTGAACCCCTGCCTCGACGGGATTGCTCAGAATGCCTAGCCCGAGGTTGGCAAAAATATTGAGTGTCCCAAAATGCTTGCCGGCAATGAGTGTCCCGGTGAACTGCGTGCTGTCCAGCCCAAGGCCCTTTTCAGCGGACGCGTTGGGCAGCTGGACAGATGGACGAAATGCCAGAGATGGAAAGTGGTTCTTCTCATGGAGTAGCAAAATCTTTGTCGAAAGAACAAGGTCTCCAAAATCGCTGGTTGCTGTTCCGGCGGCATTCAGTCTGAGGTCCAGTGGTGTTTCGGAACGCTCGTTAATTGATAGAAAGTTATGGGCTGTTCCTTGAATCTGGAATTCGACGATCTCGCCGAGTCCGATGTAAAGATTCGTGATCCCAAGACTGGTCAGATCACCACGCAGCCCAGACAGTGGGTATTTGACGTCTTGCAGGAAGTCGAATCCAAACTGAAAGGAGACTTTACCAGGATCCAAGATACCGGGATCTTGAGTCTGCAGAGGACGCTGTTGTGCCAGGACGGCCGCCGAGCGAACGAACAGGAACAGACCGACGGTAAGGCACAGGTAGTTCCGGGGAAGTCGAGCCATAGGAGAGGGGGCCAGGAGCAAGTCGAAATGCAGCAGGAACCGTTATCGTTTATTGGCGACGAAACGAGCCAAGGGGTCAGTGGCCCTCTTGGGTATGCGGAGGCTCGGAGAAGCTCTTCGCTGCCAGGAAGCTCGGCTACAGGCAACTAGTCCTCAAGCTCGTACTTCAAGAGAGCTGTGGCCACGATAGCCGCTGTCTCGGTGCGCAGAATATTTGATCCCAGACTTGCTGGTCGGAAGCCCGCTCGCAAAAAGGATTCCTTTTCCTGGGCTGTCCATCCGCCCTCCGGACCAATCGAAAAGACGACCGAGTTCAGGGCAGATTCTCTCAGAATGCGCTTCAAACTGGAGTCGGGTTTGCTCTCAGAAAGGACTAGCTTGAGATCGGCCGTCACTGCCTTACAGATTGTGTCAGCGTGAGCAGGGGGATGCAGCACGGGCAATGTGTTCCTTCGGCATTGTTTTGCTGCGGCGAGAATGATCTTCTGCCACCGGTGCATCTTGCCTTCGATGCGCTCTTCTGGAATCTTTATCACAGAGCGCACGGCTTCCAGAAGGTAAATCTCCGAAATTCCAAGCTCAGTCGTTTTTTGCAGTATCCATTCCAGCCTGTCAGCCCTACAAAGGGATTGGATAAGACCGATTTGTGGAGTAACAGAATGACCCTGGACAACAACCTCAATCCTTTCCAGCTCCACGCTGTCCCCAACTATCTCGCGTACTGTGCCTCGCCAAACTCTTCCTGAACCGTCGATCAATTCCACGATGGATCCTGGTTCAGCGCGCAGAACGTGAACGAGGTGATGTGCTTCGTTACCGCGCAGGACAGCCTTCGAGTCAGCAGGTGGGGTGGAAAGAAAGAATCTTCGCGGGGACATAGGGCTTCCGGTAGACGAGGCAAATCCATTCACCCTTTTTGTTGCGGGCCTTTAGCTCCAACGAGCTTTTCCGGCGCAGGAGAGCTAAACGAGAAGCTTGACTGGACAATACGCCAGACAGAATAAGCCATGACCCAGGCCTCAGCCGCTGGTCGAATTTCTGAAATTTCTGCTCAATGAGTTCGATTGTGAGGTTGGCAACCAGAACATCTGGCTTGAAGCGCGGCACTTGATCAATCTCGCCCAAGACCCATCGAATTTTCGAAGCGCCGGGGTTCTTTTCGCCGTTCGCCGCAGCGATCTCTATAGCAATTGGATCGATGTCGCAGGCTACGACCTTTTTGGCACCCAGCCTGAGGGCGGCAAACGCCAGAATTCCCGAGCCGGTGCCCACATCAAGACAGGTTGATGCGGGCGTCACACATCGTTCCAGGGCCTCTAGGCAAAGCTGAGTGGTCTCATGGGTCCCGGTACCGAAGGCCATGCCGGGTTCCAGGCAAATAGCAAGACGTCCCTTGCCCAGAGGCAAGCTCGATTTATGAAAGGGAACAACTTGAAACCGGCTGCCAACCGTGAACGGCTGGAGTTGTTGACGCCATTTCTTGAACCAGTCCCGTTCAGCCTGGATCCTCAGAGCGCATTTGAATAGGCGTACTCTCGCCTGGCGGCACTGCGCTTTGAATTCATGTTGTAGTCGGCGAATATCGTGGCTGGAGTCGAAATAAGCCTTGATGGAGACCTTGCCGGAGGGGAAAGAGATCTCTTCAACGCCCTGCGTGCCAAGGTCCCAGAGAATTCCAGAAGCTTCGTCGGAGTCTGCCGCAGGAAAAGAAGCCTCAAGATAATTCCATTGTTTCATCCAAAAATGTCTTTGACCTTGTCGAGGATCTTCCTTTCAAGCGGCTTGTTGCTGACCTCGGAGATCTCCGCGAACTGCTCGATCAGCTTTCGCTGCTCGCGTGTCAATTTGGCGGGCGTTGCTACATTGACCTGCACGTACTGATCGCCCCGTCCCTTTCCAGTCGGACTCGCGATGCCCTTACCCTGCAAACGGAAGACTTTTCCGCTCTGAGTTCCCTCAGGAATCTTGAGTTTCTCTTCACCCTGGAGCGTCGGAATAGTGATTTCAGCACCGAGGGCAGCTTGAGGGAAACTGATCGGAACGGTGCAAAAGACGTCGGTCTGCTTTCGTTCGAAGATCTCGTGCTCTTTGACAAAGAACACGATATCGAGATCGCCTGAAGGACCACCATGGGTGCCTGCTTCTCCCTCACCGGAGATACGCATCCTTTGCCCGTTATCCACACCGGGCGGAATCTTGATTTCCAGAGTTCGTTCCCGATGGACCCTGCCTTCGCCGCGGCACTCTTTGCAAGGGTTGCGGATGATTGTGCCGGCACCCTGACAATGGTGGCAGGTACGGCTGATGCTAAAGAAACCTTGTTGATATCGAATTTGGCCTTGGCCATGACAGGTAGGACACGCTGTCGAGGCGGATCCTGGTCCGGCCCCTGTGCCAGAGCAGCTCTGGCAGGCATCGAGCCGCGGAATCTTGATCTTGGTTTTGAGACCGAAGGCTGCGTCCATAAAGCTGAGCTCGAGATTGTAGCGAAGATCGGAGCCACGTTGAGCAGGGGAACGACGCCGTCCCCCTCCCCCCAAGATGTCTCCGAAACCGAACAGGTCTCCAAAAATATCTCCAAACTCAGAAAAGATGCTGGGATCGAATCCGGATACCCCGGAGCTACCGTTGACGTGGCCAAAGCGGTCGAAGTGAGCTCTCTTCTGAGGGTCGCTCAGAACACTATAGGCTTCCGCGGCTTCTTTAAACCGTTCCTCCGCTTCCTTGTTCCCGGGATTCTTGTCCGGATGACACTTTACCGCCAGTTTGCGGTAGGCAGTTTTGATCTCTTGTTCTGAGGCAGATCGGGGAACGGCCAAGATCTCATAATAGTCACGTTTGCTCAAACCTGAACTCTCCTTCTTTGCCTGACTACTTTGTATCGAGACCGGACGTATTCATCCATGAGAGCAGGGGATCATCGGACTTGGATGGCTGCTGTTTCGTGCCGGAAGCTTGCGAGGAAAACATCGCATGGGTCAGCAGGGAAGCTGCCTGTTCCAGGTCCTGCAGGAGGCGCGTGTAGTTCACGTCGGTATCGGCGCCACCTTCAGCAGCCTTGGCAGCCCTCAAAGAGTCTTTAACGAAAGTTTGGTCGCTTTCAGCCAAGAGCCAACCGAATTCCGTAAACGTCTTCCCCGTGGACTGCAGCAAGGCGTTCACTCGATTCATCAGAATCGTCTGCTCCTTATGCTTCTTGTCTTCGTCAGATTTAAACCGGGCCTCATCGATAATCCGCTTGATTTCGTCACTGGACAGACCACTGGATGGGGTCACCTTGACTGCCTGTTCATGTCCGGAACTCTGATCCTTCGCCGACACACTCAATATACCATTGGCGTCAATATCGAAGGTGACATCGATTTGAGGAACGCCTCGTGGAGCTGGAGGAATATTCATCAGCTCAAATTTGGCCAGAGAACGATTCGTACTCGCGAATTCGCGCTCACCTTGCAACACGTGAATTTCGACTACCGACTGACTGTCAGCCACGGTTGTAAACGTCATCGTCTTAGTGGTGGGGATTGTGGTGTTTCGTTCCAGGAATTTGGTGAACAGTCCACCGTGCGTCTCGACTCCAACAGACAAGGGAATGACATCGAGCAAGACGATATCTTTGATTTCTCCCTTGAGCACTCCACCCTGAATGGCTGCGCCAATCGCGACGACTTCGTCTGGGTTAATTTCCAGACAGGGAGGCTTCGCAAAAATTTTCTCAACACGTTCGCGTACCAGCGGCGTACGAGTTTGGCCGCCGACCAGGATAACCTGGTCGATGTCTTTGGGTTCGAGTTTCGCATCCCACAATGCTTTCTGGCAAGGCTCGACCGTCCGCTCGACCAGGTCCACAACCATCTGTTCGAACCTAGACCGAGAAAGCAACTTGTTAAAGTGCTTGGGGCCCGTCCTGTCTGCCGAAATGAATGGTAGATTGATGTGAGTTTCCATCGTCGTAGAAAGCTCACACTTAGCGCGTTCGGCGGCTTCTTTCAGGCGTTGTAGCGCTAACCTGTCCGTTCGGAGGTCGATACCGTTTTCCTTTTGGAACTCGCCTACGATCCAATCGATGATTCGCTGGTCGAAGTCTTCTCCGCCCAGGAAGCTGTCGCCGCAGGTTGCGAGCACCTCGAAGACACCATCGTTGAGTTCGAGAATCGAGACATCGAATGTTCCCCCTCCGAGATCGTAGATGACGATTTTTTCATTCTCGCGCTTTCCCAAACCGTAGGCGAGTGCCGCGGCGGTGGGCTCATTAATGATCCGGTTCACGTTGAGGCCGGCGATCTTTCCGGCGTCCTTGGTTGCTTGGCGCTGGATATCGTCAAAGTAGGCTGGCACGGTCACGATGGCTTCTGTGATCGCTTCGCCAAGAAACTCCTCTGCTGACACTTTGAGTTTTTGAAGAATAGCGGCCGAAATCTCCGGCGGACTGTAGTCTCGTCCCAGGATCTGAATGCGAACGTCGTCGCTCGTAGACGCTGTAAGCAGGTAGGGCAAGACCTCCTTCGCCTGCTGGACTTCTGGAGAATTGAGTTTGCGTCCAATGAGGCGTTTGACAGCGTACACGGTATTCAGTGAATTGGTCACTGCCTGGCGCTTGGCAATTTGACCAACGAGTTGCTCGTTCTTCTCTGTAAAGCCCACCACGGAGGGCGTTGTTCGCCCCCCTTCTCGATTCGGAATGACTTGGGCGACACCCCCTTCAATGACGGCGACACAGGAGTTCGTAGTTCCCAAATCGATTCCAATAATCTTTGGCATAGTCTCTTCCTTATTAGACCGGTTCTTGGTCGCCCACTCCTTCAGTTGCCTCAAACACTGCCTCTGGACCAGTTTCGGGTTCCTTCGCGGCGACTGCCACCTTGACCATGGATGGGCGCAGCAACCGGTCCTTGAACATATAGCCCCGCTGCATTTCCTCGATGACTTCGTTGTCAGGCAGAATCATGCTTTCCTCGCGCAGCACGGCCTGATGAAAGTTTGGATCGAAAATCTTGCCCATGGAACGGATTGGTTGGACGCCAGCGGAGGCCAGGTGGTCCCGCAGCTGCTTCAGAATAAGCTCGATTCCCTTTTTGTAGCTCTCGACGGTCTCTCCTTCTGTAGCGCTCAATCCGCGCTCCAGACCATCCAGTGCTGGTAACAGGCCTCGGATAAAGTCAGCCAGAGCAAATTCGTAGAAATCCTGCTTCTCCCGTTCGGTGCGCTTACGGAAATTCTCAAACTCGGCCTGCTTCCTGAGCAAGCGTTCATAAAGCTCTTCCTTCTGCTTTTGGAGGGCCTCATACTTCTCGATTGAAACCAAGGATTGCGGGGCTACGACCGCTTCGTTTTCTGTGGCGGAAACCGGCGCTTCGTTATTTCTTGACTGGACCGTTGTCTCAGGTGCTTCGCCCGCCGGGCTAGAGTTCGGAGCCGATTCTCCGCCTCCTTTCTCTTCAGCGGCCACCATTTCCACGCCAAAACTTTCCTTATCCTCCTGTGGAGGCAAGGACGAGTCGACTTGGTTGTTTTCTGGTTTGAAATCTTCAACCATTCTTCCTTCTCCAGACAGTTTCACACGTAAATTCGAGAGCAAGCGGCGCACGACCATTCTCTACCCGATTCAGGTTTGGCAAAGGAAGGACGGAAGCTACGGAGCTGGGTTCAGTTGGAGTTGAAGATTTGGCCGTATAACTTCGCCACATAATCCACAATGGTAATGGCCCGCGCATATTCCAGGCGGGTCGGTCCCAAAAT
>Ga0075421_100003719_pt1 | contig 18300 bp, 16 predicted proteins | sample SoiMetdeltSBSDD5_FD_75292 | JGI IMG/M metagenome (GOLD analysis project Ga0075421, IMG submission 75292) | Bulk soil microbial communities from a Populus tree surrounding site in Tennessee, USA - Soil MetaG P. deltoides SBSDD5 | ecosystem: Environmental > Terrestrial > Soil > Tree plantation...
TCAGGTGCACACATTTCTCAAATAGTGCTAGGACCGCCCGCATGCTCGCTTGAATTTCGCTGGTTTGATGGATTGGCTCTGATATTGGACGTGCCTTTACCCGGTAGTAAGGCTCGGTCAGCGTATATTCGACAATCTCAACACGGCGACGCCCCTGGACAAGTACACTTGTAGTTCCGTCTGGCATACGCAGCGTGCGACCGAGTGCCACTTCTGTGCCGATTGTGTAAATCCCATCGGCGCGAGGCTCTTCAACATCTGGGTCGATCTGGGCGGCCACAATCACTGTCTCATGACGCTGCTGTGCCGCTTCGATAGCTTCTAGTGAGCGGTCACGTCCGACGAATAGTGGCGTAACCATATTGGGGAAGATGACAAGCTCTCGGAGCGGAATCAGCGCGGCTTCCATCAAGCCATCGCGGTCTACCGCCATTTCCTGTGCATCTTCGAACTCGGCTAATGATCCGAGCATAAATGGGAAATCATCATCAAAGGGTCCCATCAAAACTCCATCTACGATTGGTTTTAATCTGTTGTAACAGTAATTACTCTGGCTTCGGATTATCATCCTGATTGGCTTCAGATGCCAACGGTGCATTTTCATCATCCATTGCAAACAGGATTGTTCGTGCTTCGCCCACAATTGCCAACGATCCAGTAATGCAGAGAGCATCCTCATCAGGAAGGCTAGCAAGTGCAAGATTAATTGCTGACCCGACATCGGGCGCGCTTTCAATCCTAATCGATCTTGCCCAGAGTTCGCCTCGAATCCGTGCGCCAGCGATCACTGTGGCGGCCTGATTCATAAGGTCGTCCGGTGTTGCAGCCCGAATGTTATCTGCTTGTGTGAAGATTATCCGGCGACAAGCAGGCAACAAGGCAGCAAGCATCGCATCGACCTGTTTGTCAGCCATGCAACCGAAAACTACGGTTAGAGTTGCAAAATCGTCCAGGGTGCTAAGCGATTCGACTAGACGCGCAATCGAATAGGGATTGTGGGCACCATCCAACACAACAAGCGGATTCTTCCTGACAAGCTCTAGACGCCCCGGCCAACGCATTTCTGACATTGCTTGGAGAATTGATCCATCTTTTACAGGAATTCCTGCTTGCTGGGCAGCTTTCAGGGCTGCGAACGCGACTGCAGCATTCTCGATCTGCACTGCTCCGGCCAACCCGATATGGATACGCTGAATCTCTTCGCCTAACTCGACCTCGAAATCTGATCCATTCCAGTCACTCAAGAGCGGGTGGACTTTCCAATTACGCCCTATGATGGTAACAGGGCTGTCCATTTGACGCGCACACGCCTCAATCACCGCGAGCGCGGACGGCTGCTGAGGCCCACTAATAACTGGCACTGAGCGCTTGATAATTGCGGCCTTCTCGCCTGCAATTTGTTCAAGTGTATCGCCAAGCAGTTGAGTGTGGTCAAGACTAATATTCGTGATCACACTTATCACAGGTTCAACTACCGATGTAGCATCGAGCCGACCGCCTAAGCCTACTTCAATGACGGCTATATCACAGCCTTGCCGCGCAAAATGCCAGAACGCCAGCGCAGTTCCTACTTCGAAGGCGCTCAAGCCTTCAACAGCCGTGATGATCTGATGATAATCTTCAACAATTTGTGTCAGTTGCTGCTCAGTGATCCACTGGCCGTTGATCTGTAGGCGCTCTCGCCAATCTTGCAAATGTGGAGATGTGTAGAGCCCGGTCTTTAGACCCGATTCAACCAGCCCTTGAGCGATAAATGCTGCGGTGGAGCCTTTCCCTTTTGTCCCTGCCACATGAATTGTCGGGTAGACTAGATGAGGATTTCCTAACTCGGCTAGACGTGCGCGAATTCGATCCAAGCCCCACGTCTGCTGACCATGATTACGGATAGCTGCGAGGTAAGGATCATCAAAGCTGTGGATGTATGCCAGGGCTTGTGAGTAAGTTAGAGGCATTGCTTGAGCAGTATCCTCACTGAGCGAATATACACTCCTCCAGGAGGAAAACAATACAAGAATCGTCGTCAGACCAGCCATTATGCAGCTTTGGAGTACTGCACAAAGCGGTTTGGCAGAATAATTGTAACTGTTGTGCCCTCACCAAGGTTGCTACTAATTGTAATATCTCCACCCAGAGCATGCACAATCCGGTATGCAGCAGCAAGCCCCATGCCGAAATTGATTCCGCGTAGCGGCAATTCGCCCTGCTGAATGATCAGGCAAATTTTATTTAGCTCGGTCCAGACCATCCCATGTCCAGGGTCTTTAATTTCTGTGCTCCAGTGAAGATCGTCTTCACGGCGCAGACGGATATTGATTCCTCCTCTAGGCTCGCTCTGAATGGCATTGTCAAGGAGGTTCGTTACGGCCTGCATAATGAGGCGCGGGTCATGATACACCTCGACAGGTACAGCAGGATCAAGCTGAAACCGGATATACGACCTGCGCGCGAGTGCTTCAGCAGATTTTGCCGCCAGTATCTCTCTCCACACTTCCGAAGGGTCGAATACTTCTGGTCGGATATCGATGCTCTCCGTACTTAGCTCCATCAAAGTGTTTGTGTTGTTGGAAATGGTGGAGATTCTTGACCCAGCATGAATTATTCCATGTAGCGCTTCTACTGACTGTGAATTTAGGCTTGCCCTTTCAGTTGAGAGAACTATCTCACTAAACATCTTAAGGAACTCAGCTTGCGTCTTGATGCGCTCCATCGCGTTAACGACAATCCCCGTCCATTGTTGAAGTAGCTCCTCCTCAGAACGTGACGCCGAGTTTATTTGCGGCTCCGGGAGGATTATTGGATTGTTGGAATAGGCAGATGCAAAGAACGCAATTACTGTTGTAACAAGTATATTCAGAACGATTGCCATAAAGAGTACATCGGAACGAATGCTCGATGGCTGGGTGGTGTATAGAATAATTTCGGCAACGCTGACTCCTCCTCCCATTGCAAGTACCGCTTCAAGACCTAGTAGTAAGCCCGTCGCCATGATGTAGATTACAAACAGACTCGTCATTAGCTGTCCGAATGCAGAAAAATCTGTAAGGGCAATAATGAGCGTGCCAATACTTAAGGCAGAAAGCCAAGTACTCGTGCCAAGTGTGACCTGCCCTTTTTTAGCGGCAAGGATAGCCACCACAATCGCACAATCATAAAGAAATGCTGCTGCAATAAAAATATGATGCTCTTCAAACGATGGGAAGCCAACGGCGTAGCCCCTAGCAACTAAGTAGATCAATACAACAATAACGCTTAAGAAGGAGCCAGAGGCCATAACTAACATAATTTGACCACGCTGACGCTCACGGAAATCGGCTGAGGGGATCGATAGAAATCCCCAAAACGTGCTGGTAAGGACATACTTTGGAACGGCCACGTTTGTACTCCTTTCGTGTTTGTGATGAGAGGCTTCTACAACACTGAGCGAGTATCCAGCCTTACATCTAAGTGTACGATCCAATCGTTGTGATTCGTATTTCTCTAATTTGACAAACGTAGCAAATGAGTAAACCCATCGTTATACTCGTCGGCGTGACCCGCCAGAATCTCCATTACCAAATTATTGCAATAGCTATTTTACTTCTCGCGGCAGCGCTGAGATTTATCTCGTTGGAGGATCGAAATCTCTGGTTTGATGAAGGGGTGAGCCTGACGTTTTCGCAGATGACTCTCCCAGATGTGCTTCATTATCACATATTGTGGCAGGATACTAACCCCCCCATATATCGGGTTTGGTTGGGTGTATGGCTGCGTCCAATCGGGGTAAATCCTTTCACCGCGCGCGCGCTAAGCGCCTTTCTTGGCTTGCTTGCCGTGCCGATGACCTATCGTATCGCGCGGATGCTTGGCCTCTTACGCATTGCTGGAATGTTGGCCGCGTTCCTCGTCGCAGTTTGGCCGATGCAAGTTTATTACAGCCGCGAAGCCAAGCATTATACTTTCATGCAGATATTCTTGCTCATCGCGATTCTCGCTTGGCTCTATCTTTTTGGCTCATCTTATCGACAATCAAATAAACGCTCAGTTCTCTGGTCTGCCTTAACCGTATTCTGCACCGTCTTTGCGGTAGGCTCGCAGTACATGTCCTTGCTGATGGTCGTCGCAATGAGCGTATGGGTGCTTGCAAAGATTGCAAACGTTGTCCGGCAGCACGAGTCTGTACGTAGCCTAGCTCGCCCGACGGTGCTTTGGATTATAGCAATTACTCTGGCGGGATTTGTCTTGCTCCCCTGGGTACTTGCTACTGCATATGGGGCTGCGGCAGGGACACGTTCTGCTGCCTCAAATATCGGGCTTGCCAGCCTTTCACCCCTAGCATATATTGTTCAGACTATCCTAGAGCTGAGTGCTGGGCCTGTTGGCCCTGATTCACTTCGCATTGTTATGACCTTGTTGATCCTTAGCTTCGCTGCCGTAGGATTTGTTTCCCTCATCAGTGAAAATTCGTCGCGCTGGTTGCTGATCATATGGGTGCTCGTTCCAATCTTGCTGGGGCTGGTCGTCCAGACGATTATTCCTTTCTTTTATCCCCGATTTCTGCTCTTTGTGACGCCAGCACTAGCAATTCTTCTGGGGCAGGGTATTTCTAAACTAGGTTTGATGCTCAACCATAGGGTAGGGGCGGTTGCGCTTGTATTAATATCATTTAGTTTGACATTACTCTCTGGCCTTTTAATAAATGCTCAGATGGCCTTACCGGAACGCCTACCCAATCTTCGACCTGTGGCTGAGGATCTACAAAAGCAATTTCACCCCGGCGATGTGTTGGTATACAGCTATTCGTGGCAGCCAGGGATGTTAACAGCATATTTACCGGATGATACGCAACCGAAATACTATCCCAGCTTTTTCGAGCAGGGACGGGTAGAAGAATCGCTGCACTCAATTCTTATGCAGCACAAACGTGTATGGCTTCTGACCTATAGTATTGGCGCGAATGATCCAATTAATGACGTTGGAATTTGGCTGCTCGGCCACGCTGCATCACCGGGTGGGGTTTGGTATCAGGACAGCCAATTGACGTTGTTCCTATCCCCAGATCAAATTGTTAATCCGGGTGATCCCGATCAGTGCGTAGCGATGGGGGGCGCGCGTATTGAACTCTGCTACGCACCGCTTGAAACCAATCTAGCGGCGGGCGAGCCTGCTCCAATTGCTCTGTACTGGAAAGCATCGGAGAAACTGGTTGAACGATACATCGTATTCGTCCATGCACTGGCAGAGGACTCTCCGATTCCAGCCGCGCAACAGGATAGTGAGCCTGTCAATGGCCTCCTACCAACCTATGCTTGGAAGCCGGGCCAGCCCATTACTGATCTGCACGCAATCATCCCTCCTCTAACTGAGCAAAGTGCAACTTATCAGATCGTTGTTGGGCTTTACGACGCCGATACCCAGCAGCGTGTTTCCATTGATACTGGCGGCGACAGCGTAGATATTGGTAAGTTGACAGTTACTAATCCCTAGACTTCGTGCAGAGCCTGCGTTTTCACCCTAATTCGGTTGGGTAGACTCGCGCGTCAGAGTTGGGATTGTAGCAATGATCTAAGGAGAACTCCTTGCGCCTACAGAGTACACCTACAATTCTCTTTGCGACCGCAATTCTGGCCGCAATTCTGGCGGTCGGCTATCTAGTAACGCGCCCCACCGGGTCTGTTATCACTGATGCGACTATAGGCTCAGCAGCAATCACTCCAAATGCGGATCACAATGGGGATGCAACTACTATTCACTACAGAGTACGCCGAGAGTCAACAGTATCTGTTTACCTCGAAGGCGAAGATGGGCAGCGCTACTATTTCCGGCGCGATGAGTCACGCTCTCCAGGAGTCTATGATGTCCTGTTTAGCGGCATCGTAGAGCCGTTTGAAATAACTGGCGAAAATGTCAAAGGCGCAGTGTTGCAGCGTCTAATCCCTAATGGCGAATATACATGGGTTATTGAAGCTACCGACACCTATGGGAAGACTGATCAAGCAACGGGAACTCTTGAGGTGGCGGATGCGGATACCGACCTCCCTGATATTTTGGAGTTTAGTGTTGCACCACAGACCTTTACACCCAATCAAGATGGAATTGATGACCGCGTGAAGATTAATGTCTACTCAGCAAAACCTGCGACGCTGTTAGTCTACCTGATTGACGAAGCTGGACACCGTATATTCATCCCCGAATTTGAGGGGGAACGTGCCCCCGGCGAGGAGGGACGGCACAGCTTCGAGTATGACGGGGGGATCGATAACGGCTCCGATCCGCCCCCTGATGGAACTTATCAGGTAGAGGTAGTAGCACAAGACGCGGAAGGACAGAAAGTGCAGGTCAATAGCCAACTGACGATAAAAGATGGTGGTGTTCCGCTAGCGGATGTCCTTGCACAGCCCGTTGGCGACACAGTTCGATTTTCTGCCGAATCAGTGATTGTGGATGATGTACTCCTGTTCGAGCTAACGGTTGAGAATTATGGGAACGCTCCAATCCGCACGACAGGTCCAGAACCTGGGTATATTTATGATCAGGACGATGTATTCGGTGTGACCGGCTTCTTCGTGGAATCGGGCGCTTGGCGGATTGCTATTGACTGCGATACTTGTCTAAGGAATTATCCCTGGCGTTGGGGACTCGGAACAAAAGAAAGCCTAACTCCTATCGAGAGCGGGGGCAAAACGCATTACTATCTTATGCCAGGTAAGCGTGCAATTGTTAATGGCGGGATCCGTCTGCACAACATTATTTCCTCTCGTAATCCGCAGCAGTTCTGGGCGGGGCTGATCCACGAAGATGTGGGAATCGCGCTTCGAAATGATTTTGTTGATCCGCACTGGATTGAAATCGTACCTAGAACGGCGCAGGCGGCTCCGACTCCTTGATATGTCGTGATGCGACGGCTCACTTGCCGAGGTTGGTGGCTTTGAGTATCATGAGAAACACTCATGAGGAGGGAAGCATCATTAGCAACAAACGCCGTCCCAGGCTTATTTCGCTATCGCTTGCGCTGTTAATCCTGCTTGCTGGCTGTGGGCGCGGCAACACTAACGCTGCCCCAACACGTACTTTGCCTACAAGTGTTCCTGCGCCAACTCCGCTTGCACCTCTGCCGACCGTACCGCCAATGGGCAGTCAGCAGAATCCAATCCTGCTGACAATTGTTGTTCCGAACACAAGCGCCGTAGGTGATTCTGCACAAGCGCTTAGCCAGGCAATGAGTAGTGAAGCAGGTCTTACAGTCGAAATTCGGCTGGTGGAGGCATATCACGATTCTTACAAAGCATTATGTGATCGAGCTGCCACTCTTGCCACACTAGATGCATTCAGCTATCTAGGTGAAAGCGAGCAAAAATGCGGCGAAGCTGCTTATGTTCTCCAACAAAACAGGTCAACCCAAACTCAGGGGCAATTTCTCGCACGGGATGTATTTTTACCGCAATCCTATCGAGGGGTGTTTTGCCGTCCCGATGGCGAGTCATTGAATGGTTGGATAATTCCGACCTTAACTCTTCGCGGGCGTGGTGTTGACCCGTTCACCGATCTCTACAGTATTATCGATGCTGGCAGCGACGAAGAAGTCGTTCGGATGATCGATGCGGGAGCATGTACGTTGGGGGCAACCTCTGTGGGTGCAGAACAGCAGGTGAATGGGTTGGAACATCCAGAGCGGCTCCATGTACTTGAACAGCTAACACCGGTCCCGAATGATGTGGTTGTGTTATCCCTTTTGGTGGATCAATCTTTTCTACCGCGAATTAGCGACTTAATAGCCGACCACACCGAGGAGTTAGCAAATTTAATGGGTGGCGAGGCCCTTGTGCCGATAACCGATGATCAGTTTACTGACCTGCGCACCCTGCTATCGAAGGCGGGAGTCAACCCTGCCGCGATGGGACAATAGTTTTAGCTGCTTGAACTTGCTGCTTAATGTGTCATACACGCGGAGCGCACTAGAAGGATGATGCCTCAGCATGAATTTCTTTGAAGAGTTCAGGAAGTTTGCCGTACGCGGCAATATGTTAGATATGGCGGTTGGCATCGTGATCGGAGCAGCTTTTACCGGTGTTGTCTCTTCCCTTGTCAATGATATTCTCATGCCGCCGCTTGGGTTTCTAATGGGTGGTATCGACTTCTCAGACTACTTTATCAATCTATCTGGCGGAGTTTACCGATCATTAGCAGATGCCCAGGCGGCAGGAGCCGCCACGATTAACTATGGCGCATTTATCAACAACATTATCAATTTTCTGATCGTTGCTTTTGCTCTGTTCATCACAGTTCGTGCTATGAATCACATGCGGGAGGAATCGGCAACTGGCGATAAGAAGGATGCTTCAATCCGAGTTTGCCAGTATTGCCGGATGGATATTCCAAAAGAAGCAACGCGCTGCCCCCACTGTACATCCCAGCTTGAGTCAGCCTAAAACCATATGTGATGTTCCTCGATCACGCTAGACGGTTGCTGCGGAAGGAACTTATGGCACTCCCCCAAATTCGCTATAAATGGGAATGGGACCTTCAATCAAGTCCTGAAGAACTCTGGCCCCTAGTCTCAGATACAAACCGTTTTGATCGGGATACCGGAGTTCCGCCACTAAAGCGTCTTGAGCCTGGCCGACGACTAGCAAACGCCCGTCTCCAATTTCGGCAGCGAGTGTTTGGCCTCCCGCTCGATTACGTGCAAGAGCCTTATGAATGGGTATATCCCTATCAGTATGGAGTAGTGCGACGTTACAAACGTGGCCCACTCGCGGTAATGGACGTTCAGGTGAGATTTGAACCCAAACCGAGGGGCGGTACACGCTGCATTTATCGTGTGGCTGTGCAACCACGAAACATCTTTGGGCTTGCTGGTATTCCAATCCTGATCGGCCGTATCTTCGCGCAGCGCTTCGAAAAGACATTCCGGTCATATGATCGGATGGTCGTTAGCGGAAAACCCCTTCAGGCGGAACGCCAACGTATCGAGTTTGCACCCGGAGGCCGAGAACGGCTGACCACGCTGAAAGAGCGCTTGCTCAGTGAGGGCAGCGCCCCTGTTCTAGTGGCTCGTTTGGCACAAATCATCGAGACGCGCGATCCGATTGGCTTGTCCCGCATCCGTCCGTACGAGCTTGCAGATGCCTGGCAGGAGAACCGACGCAGTGTGCTGGAACTGTGTCTCCTTGCAACTCGCGTTGGCTTGCTAGAGTTTCAGTGGGATCTCCTGTGCCCACTCTGCCGTAATGCCCGCGCTACCAGCAGTGCCTTGGGTGACGTGCGTAGTACTGTCCACTGTGATACATGTAACATCGATTTCAGCGCGAACTTTGAGCGATCAGTGGAGCTAACTTTCTGTCCAAATCCGGCTATTCGGCCAATTGATCGCAAAAGCTACTGCATCGGCGGCCCGGTCGATACCCCCCACGTGATCGTGCAACAAGTTCTTCCTCCTGGGGATCGCCGTACCATCTCAACGGTCTTAGAGCAGGGGCGCTATCGCGTGCGGGTGCTCGAAGGAACCGGGGGACAATTCTTCCGCTCTGAACCGGACGCGGAACAGCATAAGATTTCATTTGCAGCTTGCGCCGATGGCTGGCCTGGAGACGAGCCAGTGATCATCCAACAGCCTGAAATTACGTTTGAGAACCAAACTGATGAAGAACATTTGTTGATCTTAGAGCGGATGGCATGGACCGACCAAGCTGCAACAGCGGCGGAAGTGATCGTGCTCCAGCGCTTCCGCGACTTATTTGCTAACGAGGCTCTGCGGCCTGGTGAACAAATTTCAGTAGGCAGCCTTGCGATCCTTTTTACCGATCTTCGGGAATCAACGCGAATGTACTCCGAGATCGGCGATGCGCCAGCGTTTGGGATTGTGATGAATCACTTTGATGTTCTGCGTGATGCTATCGCCGCCGAAAATGGATCAGTGGTCAAGACAATTGGTGATGCAGTGATGGCGGTGTTTCCCCGGCCTGCGGGTGGGCTACGAGCAATCCTCGAGGCACAGCGCCAATTGGAAGTGCTTAATACTGGCTCTGTGGCGCTTCGGCTGAAGGCTGGACTTCATTATGGGCCATGCATTGCAGTGACTCTAAATGATCGGCTCGATTATTTCGGCTCAGTAGTTAATATGGCATCCCGTCTCGAAGGCCAGTCTTCGGGACAGGATATCGTGGTTTCTTCGTCGGTATTTAGCGATCCTGAAGTTGCAATGATGCTTGCTGATCCATCGAGTGATCTCATAGCGCAGCGTCTCAACACAACCTTGAAGGGCTTTGGCGAACAGCAATTCAATCTTTGGAAGGTTTCCCTCGGAAGAGTTAGCCAGAACTTACTTGAACTAAACTAACACCAAGAGATCTCCCAACGGCGGCTACAGAAACGCCATACTGTTCTTTGATCAGGGGCGAAGTGAATGTTAAAACTCAATAGAGTGTTTCCTATGTTGCCACTGGTCGCAGTATTCGGCCTGATGCTAACAGCATGCACTCCGGCAATTACGCCGACCCCTAAACTAACCGAGGCCATGATCGATGCTCCAAATGTAGTGATAACAGACGTACCAACCGAAACTCTGACACAGGCAGTATCTGATCTTGGCACAGTCGATAATCCCATCGTGATGTTGTTTATTCCTTCGAGCGATAGTCAAGAAGTGCTGGCAGGGGCAGAGGAGATTGGCAGCAAAGTAGCCACGATCACAGGCTACACATTCAAAATCAAAGTTGTAATGGAGGACACCGGCTTGATCAATGCTATGTGCAGTGGCGAAGCGCAGGTAGGTGCATTGAAGACCTTTAGCTATGTATTGGCTCACCAACAGGGTTGTGCAAATGTGGCCCTTAGCTCAATTCGCGATGGGTCTACATTCTATACAGCGCAGATTATCACGCGCGCCGACAGCGGCATCAAGGACGTTGAAGACCTAAAGGGCAAGACCTTCTGCCGACGTGACCTTCGAAGCACACCGGGCTGGATCATTCCGATGCTTAGTATGAAAGCGGCTGGCCTTGATGTTGATACCGATTTGAAGGACGTTATAGATGTGGGCGGTCACGATGCTGTGGTAGAGGCAGTCTATAAAGGTGACTGTGATGCAGGTGGAACCTTTAGTGATGCACGTACCTTGGTCCAGGAGGACTTGCCAGATGTAATGGAAAAGGTGGTAGTTATTGAAAAATCAGGGCCGATTCCCAATGATAATATCAGCTTTGCGGCAGCTATTCCTGAGGATATGAAGCAGAAAATCATGGACGCGTTCCTTGAAATTGCGAGAGACCCCGCGAACGCCGATTTGCTGAACAATGTCTATCACTGGGAAGGTCTTGAGAAGGTTGATGACAGCTTCTATGATCCTTTCCGCCAGCAGCTTAATGCGGCGGGGCTTGACATCACAGACATGATGCGGACGCCGTAGTGATTCATCTAATTCTGATTGATAGTAAACAGCTTTGGAGTTGCTTTTGACCAATCAGCCTTATTGCAGCATCTACCTTCATAATTGGCATATCCACCGAAATCCAATCCTCGCATCGCACGTACAAGTCTATTCCAAAGCAATCAAGTGCGTTAACACATAGCTGATTAGGCAGTCCACTAAAAGATTACCTAGCTTAACCTATACTAGTGCGGAATTCCGTGAGCGTATGATCTATGGTGGTGTGATATGTTACAATGCCCTATTGTGCGCAACACAATATCGGTGGAGTAAGGCATATTGACTTACAAGATCGTTGCATCCAATCATCCTCGGCTTGCAATCGTCATTGTCACTTGGAATGTGCGTACTCTCGTACTTAATGGTATCGGATCGGTAATTGATGATCTGGCAAACGGGCCGTTTAGAGGCGAGATTTGGGTTGTAGATAATAAGTCGAGTGATGGGACTGCCGAAGCGTTGCGGAGCGCTTATCCTGATGAGTGTGTGCCGCCCGTTCATGTGCTAGAAGCCGATGAGAATCTTGGCTTTGCGGCAGGTAACAATCATGCGCTGCGGGCCATCGGTTTCCCCGATAGCATTGATCTTCCCGACTATGTTCTGTTGCTCAACCCGGATACGGTAGTTCGTCCGGGCGCACTCAGCGCCTTGATCGAGGGATTAGAGACAAGCAATGCTGGGCTGGCAGGCGCGCGCCTTGTTTACAGTGATGGCACATTCCAGCATAGTGCGTTTGGGTTTCCCGGTTTGATGCAGCTAATCATCGATCTATTCCCTGTTCCAGCGCGCTTGTATGAATCATCATTAAATGGTCGCTATCCACATTCCATGTATGAGGGAAGTCAACCTTTTGAGGTCGATCACCCCCTCGGTGCGACATACCTACTGCGTCAGGATGTGATTTGCCAGACTGGGATGTTTGACGAACAATTTCTTTTATACTGCGAAGAGATCGATTGGGCGATGCGGATTAAGGAGGCGGGATGGCGGGTCGTCTGCGTACCATCTGCTGAAGTCATCCATTATGGTGGACAGAGTACATCACAGGTGCGGCCCGAATCCGTTGTCAATTTATGGAAAGCTCGGCTTCAGTTGTACCGCAAACACTACTCGTCATTGAAGGAGACCCTCGCAAAGTTGATCATTCGAAGTGGAATGAACCGCTTGATTCAGCGTACCGCCCGCGATTCTGCACAGCCGGAAGAAACTAGGCAGGCGCTTATCAATGCGTATATCAAGGTCATTTCGCTGACTCGTGAGTTTTGATTATAATGCCACGTCTGGCCGCAATCATCCTGACACTCAATGAAGAACAGCATGTCCGCGAATGTATCGAGTCTGTACGCTGGGCGGACGAAATCGTTGTGCTTGACTCCGTCAGCACAGATCGAACTGTCGAATTAGCGGAGTCGGCAGGAGCGCGAGTTGTCCAACATGTCTTTGAGAACTATGGCGCACAGCGAGACATAGCCCTTAGGATCGTAGATACCGAGTGGGTTTTCTTCATCGATGCGGACGAGCGTGCTTCGCCAGCACTAGCGGCGGAGATTTGCGAAAAACTGGATCACAAAGAGCGCGGGTGGTGGGTTCCACGCCACAATTATCTATTCGGCAAATTAACGTTAGGGGCGGGGTGGTTTCCAGATTATCAGCTTCGGGTTGTGCATCGCCTCAGCGCCCGTTACGATCCTACGAGACATGTACATGAAGAAGTTATTCTTTCTGGCGAGTCCGGCTATCTCGACCAGCCACTCATTCACTACAACTATCGGGACGTTTCTCACTTCATTGAGAAACAGGAAAAGTATACCGATTTCGAGGCCGGGATCCGCTTTAGGAAGGGCCTGCGACCCAAGACATGGACCTATTTTTCTGTACCTCTCCGCCAATTCTGGTGGCGGTTCGTCAGTTTGCATGGTTACCGGGATGGCCTCCATGGTCTGCGGCTGAGTGCGCTGATGGCATATTATGAATTCCAGACTTGGCGGCGGATAAATCGGTTAACGCGGACAGGAACCCATCTCTGATTCACTGGCATGGTTGGTTCATTTCTACTATTCTAAAATCAACTTTTCATCGAACGCTTGTTGGAATAGTCTGCAAGGCGTAGTAACGGTAGCGATTATGACAACGCATGTTGGTTCTGAGCCTAGTCTCGGCGGAGATCACCGCGCTGTTTGCCTTTCCGGTGCAGAGCCGCAGCTTGGTGGGGATCGGCGGCAGTTACTCCCCCTGCTTGATTTGTTAAGTCGTGGGTTATGGACTTCAGCCGAGGAACTGCGTCGGGTAATTAATCTTATTCCCTCAACACAGCGATCAGCATATGGTGCTGCACTTCTCGCGCGGCTAGAAGCTGCTGATCCTGGCGAGAGGCTTCCTGAGGTGAAGCCTTGGAGGGGCGGGCGGGATCAGCGTGTAAGAATCATCACCTCATTGAGCATCTTGGGTGATCCCTCTGTAGGGCCAACATTAACAGCACTGATCACCGATACCAATGGCGAAGTGCGTCACGCCGCAATGTCTGCGCTGGGCCGTTTGAAGGATTGCTATGCTATTCCACAATTGTGTAATGTGGTCGGAGATGCTGATGTACCTATTCAGGATCGGTTGGTGGCCGTAGATGCCCTTGCAGCAATTGGTGGATCGGAAGTAGAGACGCGTCTAATTGAAGCACTTAAAATGAATCTGCCTGCCATCGTGATGCGGAGAACAGTCAATATCCTCGGTATCCTGCACAGCCAACTAGCAGTATCAACTATAATTCATCTTCTCGTTGATAGCCAAGATGAAATAATCCGATGCGAAGCAGCCCTTTCGTTAGGGCGGATTAAGGATATTCGTGCACTGTTTTATCTGTGGCATTGTCTTGACGATGAGATCGTGAGCCTTCGCCGCGCGGCTGTTCACGCAATCGGAGAATTTCCTGGCGAGATTGCGCGGGCGGCTCTTAGCTTTGCGTTGTCGGATGCCGATCCTCAGGTACATCAGTTTGCCACCGATGCCCTTCGCAAACGGCGGATAGAGCATATTGCGTAAAATTAAGCGGCGGTGGTTAACCCACCGCCGCCTTCTATCATATTGCCTCTAGTTAGCCCTTCGCCTCAACAGCAAATGGCGTACCTGTCGCACTCACGGCTCGCTGACCGCTTGCAGTAGTCGCAATTCCAGTGCAGTTGACGCTGAATGTCCCTGCTGCATCAGGTGTGAAGGTATAGGTATCAGTAAATGTGTTCTCATCCAATGCCGCACTTGTCGCCGTGCCAAGGCTGCCTGTCCGGTTATTGTTTTGAAGCACCCATGAGCAGGTGACATTGCTCACTGATTTGCCGCGCGTGACCTTAATCGTAACAGGTTCCGTCGTACGGTGCGTTGTCCCATCTACAGTAATCGGCCCGAGCTTCTCCGATGGCAATAACTCCGGTGTCGGGGTCACCGTTGCAGGCACTACAATATTCGGTGTGGGGGATGGTGTCAGGCCGAAGTCCTGCGGCTGAACAATTGGCAGTGTTGGGGTGGCGAGAAGTTGAGGCTGATCGGCTGGCGCACCTAAATTGCAGCCCACAAGCAGCCCGGTAAAGATCACAACCGCCAGCACCATTACTGATGTCGTGCTGCGTCGTGAGACGCAGGCCGAGAATCTCATTCTTGTCATCATATGCTAGCTCTCCCTTGCGTTAAAGGCGGATGGCCTAATTCTGGTCGGACGCTTTTATTCTAATCCAATCTGCATTAGAGCGAAATATACAGTAGTCTGCCAAAGCACTTACTCTGTATCTATATTTTCCCTTTCGTCTTTCACCACATCTACTACTTTTCCCTTCGTTACTTTCATTAGAGTCGTATATGGGACAGGGAAAATGGTGTTGACAGATCCAGCCGCAGCATAGACGATCTCATATCGGCCAAGTGTCTCATCGATCAAAATCGGAATGGGGCGTCGATGGCCTACCGGGGGTACACCACCTGGTGCATAACCTGTGATATCGATAGTGGTTTGAGCATCAGCGATCTTTACCTTCTTCCGCCCAACACCATACATCGCGCCGAGCTTCCGGTCATCGACGCGCTTGTCACCAGCAGTCAAGATGACCGCAGGCTGATCATCGACTAAAAAGCAGAGGCTCTTAACAATGCTACCCAGAGGAGCGCCAAGGGCGGCTGCCGCCTCTTGCGCAGTGCGAGTGGATTGCTCGAAGGTTTGTATCTCAATGGTTAATCCGAGCGATTCCAATGTTTTTTGAACATCATCCGGGGTGAGCAAAGTCATAAGCATGCACCACTAGTCATCATAATATCCCGTGATTGCAAGGGTTCCCGGCCCGACATGTGTGCCGAGCACCGGAGTGAGCGGTGTAACGAATAATTCTGTGGGATGATATTGGTCTCGGATGCGGTCGGCCAGGGCCTCCGCATCCTTTGGAGCCGCAGCATCGTGTACTGCGATATGCATGGGCTTACTTGTATCCATTTTCTCGAAGAATGCCTGATACATTCCTTCGACGGCTTTACTCCGAGTTCGGGTGCGTTCTACCGCTTCCACCAATCCGCTTTCAGGATTTACCCGCAGGCGAGGCTTCAAATTTAGGGCCGTGCCTATTAGCTTTTGTGCGCCTCCAATTCGACCACCCTTATGTAGGTATTCAAGTGTATCAACGACGAGTAGCATTTGAAGATGTTCGCGCACCTTCTTCGCAGCCTCAATCATTCCATTCACATCTGACCCTGCATCACGAGCGCGGGCCGCAGCTAGCACCTGCCAGCCGAGTCCCATCCCAGCAGAGCGTGAGTCATACGCCTCCACAGGAATGTCAACAAGATCGGTTGATTGTTTCGCTGAACTATAGGTTCCGCTAAGAGGCTGGCTCACAGTAAGTATAAGTGCCTGAGTTGCCCCATCCGTCTTCGCTTGTTCAATCATAGCAGTAAACTCACGGGCAGGGGGTTGTGACGTTTTCGGATGGACTGGGTCGCGCGGAAGGCGCTGGTAAAATCCCGCGTTGTCAATGTCTTTCTGGTCAAGCAGATCTTCGGTGCCCCAGATGAGATGTTGTAGGACTACATAGATATTGTGCTGCTTGACGAGCTCAGGCGGAATGTTACATGTGCTGTCGGTAATGACGGCAATCGAAGACTTGTCCGGGCTCATGTATCTGTCCTCTCTGGCGATTGAGTGCGTCTAAGAAGGAGCAAGTGTTATAACACTGATTCGTCCAGAGTGATGCATGCAAGTCTGCAATCGCCTCGAAGGTTAGCTCACTGGATCGATGGTTGTACGAAGCTCCATGCCAAGTTTTTCGAAGCGGGCAAGCTGCTCGTTGGCGATAGCATCGAAGTCAATCTCAGGATGGGCCACAGATGAGGTTGCATCTTCGAGCAGCCGCCAGCGCTTGATGAACTCCGGGCGGTGCTCACCGAAATAACGCACCAACGATGTAATAGTTTCTAACACGCAATGGCTTTTGGCTTGGCCTGCTATGTAGATCACATCATAGCTGTCAATGAGGTTGATCAAAGGTAAATTCAGATCGCCCAGTGGAACATCAGCTACTTTGACCTCCGGCTCGAAAATTGAATAGTGTTCTGTCTTAGGGATCGATCCCTTCGAGATGAATACAGGTTGTTGATCGCGGGCGGCGGCGTGGTACGTGATAGCTTCGTAGAGGGCCGGGGTAATCGCGTGGCCCGATGTACCTACCATTGTATGATAGGGCCAGATCATCAGAGTTTTCTTGGCTTTTTCCTCTAGCTGCTCGACATAGTCTCGCGACCATTCCGGTTCAACGGTTGGCTTCCAGACACCCTTCTCAACCTCATCACTGGTAATAGGGGTGAACGGTGCGGGATGCTCACCATGCGCGTTAATCCACCAAGGCGCGTAAAAAATCTGAAGTGGGGTATGCGTATCCAGTGAAGCAATAATCCCTGTGATACTGTCAACATTCTTGAATATCCATTCAATTGTCCTGCGCGTGTCGGCAACTGCGCCTGGAACACTTAACGAGCCATCTTCGTGAATGAAATCAACCTGCGGATCGACAAGGAGCAACAGCACACGCTCCCTATCCTCTTTGGCAGGACGACCGTTCGCGGCTTGCCCAGCCGTAATGGCATCAAGGACCCTCGGCTCATAATACCGTCCGACCAGCCCAGAGTCATAGAAACTCGGAATGCTCAACCTCAACCCTCCTGAACTGTATTTGTTGGGAAAGTGTGGTGATGCACAGAGCCAAGGACTGTGTCAGGAAATTCCTCCAAGACAATTGCTTCAGCCTCAATCTCGACAAGCATCACGGGATCGATCAAATGACTGACTTCAACCATAGCAGTGGCAGGACGAATGTTATGGAAGAATTCACCATGTGCCCGACCAATAGCCTCCCAATCATCGATATTGGTCACGTACATACGGGTGCGTACGACATCTTCGAGGCGAGCGCCTGCCCGTTGGAGCACACGTTCGATGTTGCGTATCACTTGAACAGTTTGCGTGTACGGATCACCCTCACCTACGACTTTACCAGATTCGTCGGTCGCTGTGGTTCCCGCGACGTAAACGAAGGGGCCAACACGCACCGCGCGCGAATAACCGACGACGGGTTCCCACAGCGTACCAGTAGCGAAATTCCGACGCTCGACCGCCATCTTGATTTCCTTCCGGTGCTGTTATGAAAAGCCGCCCTGATTATAGCGTTCTGTAAGTCTCTGTCACGCAAAAAAGCCCGGACTTTAATTTCATCCGGGCCGAGATTCAACATTCAGTGATTATTATCCGGCCTCGATGGCAACATCCTTGACTTTCGCCGCTTCCGTTGCTGCGAGGCGAGGATCAAGTGCATCACGCAAACCGTCACCGATCAGGTTGAAGGCGAGTACTGTCAACGTAATCATAATGCCCG
>Ga0075421_100003722_pt1 | contig 18299 bp, 12 predicted proteins | sample SoiMetdeltSBSDD5_FD_75292 | JGI IMG/M metagenome (GOLD analysis project Ga0075421, IMG submission 75292) | Bulk soil microbial communities from a Populus tree surrounding site in Tennessee, USA - Soil MetaG P. deltoides SBSDD5 | ecosystem: Environmental > Terrestrial > Soil > Tree plantation...
CCGACGAGCGGCGGGAGGCACTGGCGGCCTTCCTGGTCGAGCAGCAGGACGTCCTGTCGCTGAGCACGCTGACGGTGTTCAACGCACAGGGCCAGGAGCTCGTCCACGTCAAGGATCCGATCCTCGGCGATCTCGCGACGCGCGACCTCAACGAGACGCAGCTCAAGCGCGGGCTCGGCGGTCAGGAGGTCACCACCGTGCGCGAGCTCGCCACCGGCGATCTCATCGAGGGCGTGACCCCGATCTGGTCGGGGCGCGCCGGCGATCGCCGCATCGTCGGCACCGTGGTCGTGGGTACCCACGTGTCCGAGCGGCTCGAGTCCAAGGTGCGGGGGATCTCGCAGGCCTTCCGCGAGTACAAGCAGCTCAAGCTGCTGAAGAATCCGATCAAGGGCATCTACATCCTGCTGTTCCTGCTCATGACGCTGATCGTCGTCTTCTCGTTCACGTGGTTCGGCCTCTACCTGGCGCGTGGCATCACCGGCCCCATCGAGCAGCTCGCGGAGGCGACGCGCGAGGTCGCCGCCGGCAACCTCGGCTACAAGGTCCAGGCGCGGGCCGACGACGAGATCGGCGTGCTGGTGGACTCGTTCAACCACATGACCGACGACCTCTCGCGCTCCAAGCGACAGCTCGAGGAGGCCTATCTCGACCTCCAGGACAAGCACACCGAGCTCGAAGATCGCCGGCGGTACATCGAGACGGTGCTGGAGGCCATCACCACCGGCGTCGTGTCCTTCGACGCGCTCGGGCGGCTCACGACGATCAATCGGGCGGCCGCCCGCATGTTCGGCATCGGGGAAGTCGGGGCGGTGGGCCGGCTGCTCGAGGAGCTCTTCATCGGGCCAGACGCGCGGGTGGTGGTGACCCTCGTCCAGCGCACGCGGCGACCGAAGACGGCGACGGCGGCCATCGAGCTCCATCTGCGCCGGCACGGGGCGACCTTGTCGCTGCTGGCGTCCGCCACCGCGCTGCGCAACGCGGAAGGCGCCTACGAAGGCGCCGTGGTCGTGTTCGACGACCTCACGGAGCTCCTCAAGGCCCAGCGCCTGGCTGCCTGGCGGGAGGTCGCCCAGCGCATCGCGCACGAGATCAAGAATCCGCTCACCCCTATCCAGCTGTCCGCGCAGCGCCTGCGCCGACGGCTCTCGCGCGTCGGCGCCGACGACGCGCAGCTGGTGGCGGAGTGCACCGAGACGATCATCCACGAGGTGGACGGCCTCAAGCGGCTCGTCGATGAGTTCTCGCGCTTCGCCCGCATGCCGGTCTTCGTGCCCCGGCCGACCGACGTCCGCCCCCTCATCGACGGCGTGGCCGGGCTCTATCGTGAATCGCATCCGGCGCTCACCGTGGTGACCCGTCATGGCGACGACGTCCCGATGCTGGAGGTCGATCCGGATCACATCAAGCGCGCCGTGCTGAACCTGGTCGACAACGCGGTGGAGGCGGTGGCCGGCACCGGCATCGTGACCATCGAGACGGAGTACCTCGCGGACAGTGGCCGCGTGCGCCTCACCGTCAGCGACAACGGTCCCGGCATCTCGGGCGACGACCGCGACAAGCTGTTCCTGCCCTACTTCTCCACGAAGGTGGCGGGGATGGGGCTGGGGCTGCCGATCGTCAGCGAGATCGTGAACGAGCACGGCGGCGTCATCCGCGTGGAGGACAACCAGCCGTCGGGCAGCCGCTTCGTCGTGGAGGTGCCGGTGACTCGCGCGCCCGCCCCCGTGGAGGCGTGAGGGTGGCGGGAGAGCACATTCTCGTCGTCGACGACGAGCCGGCCATCCAGACGACGCTGCGGGGCGTGCTCGAGGATGAGGGCTATCGCGTCACCACGGTGGGCAGCGGCGAGGACGCCCTGCGCTTCGTGACCGAGGAGCACCCCGACGTCGTCTTCCTGGACATCTGGATGCCGAAGAAGGACGGTCTCGACACCCTGGCCGAGCTCAAGCGCGCGCGCCCGGAGGCGCCCGTGATCATGATCTCGGGCCACGGCACCATCGAGACGGCCGTGAAGGCCACGCGACTCGGCGCCTACGACTTCATCGAGAAGCCGCTCTCGCTGGAGAAGACGCTGCTGGCGGTCACCCGTGCCCTCGAGCACACGCGCCTGGCCCGCGAGAACGCCCACCTGAGGGCGCGCCTCGACGTGCGGACGGAGATCATCGGCGAGAGCGAGGTGGTGCGGGCGATGCGCGAGCAGATCGCCACCGCCGCCCCCACCAGCGGCCGCGTCCTCGTCCACGGCGAGAACGGCAGCGGCAAGGAGCTGGTCGCCCGCGCCATTCACGCGCTCTCCGCCCGGCGCGAGCAGCCGTTCATCGAGGTCAACTGCGCGGCCATTCCCGAGGAGCTGATCGAGTCCGAGCTGTTCGGCCACGAAAAGGGTGCGTTCACGGGGGCGGTGGCCCGCCGCCGGGGGAAGTTCGAGACGGCGGATGGCGGCACGCTGTTCCTCGACGAGATCGGCGACATGAGCCTCAAGACCCAGGCCAAGGTCCTGCGCGCGCTCGAGGAGCAGGTGGTCGAGCGCGTGGGCGGCCGCGAGCCCGTCAAGGTCGACGTGCGCGTCATCGCGGCTTCCAATCGCGAGCTGCCGGCGCTCATCGCCCAGGGGCAGTTCCGCGAGGACCTCTTCTACCGGCTGGCCGTCATTCCGATCGAGGTCCCGCCACTGCGCGAGCGCCGCGACGACATCCCGCTCCTGGTCGACCACTTCGTGGCGCTGTTCTGCGCGGAGAACGGCAAGCGCCTCAAGACGGTGTCGGGCGAGGCGCTCGCCTACTTCGTCGCCTACGACTGGCCGGGCAACATCCGCGAGCTGCGCAACATGGTGGAGCGCCTGGTGATCATGACCAGCGGCGACGTGATCGGTCCCGACGATCTGCCGTCGCCCCTCCGGCCCAAGGACGCGGCCGCCCTCGGCGCCGACGGCCAGCGCTCGCTGAAGGAGGCGCGCGACGGCTTCGAGCGCGCCTACATCCTGGCCGAGCTCCGTGCCCACGACTGGAACATGACCCGCACCGCCGAGCGCCTGGGCATCGAGCGCTCGCACCTCTACCGCAAGATCAAGACGTACGGCATCACGCCCCCGAAGTAGCGGCGTGGCGTCGGCGGCCATGGCGGTCTTCAACTTCGTCCGGAAGTCGTTCTACCGAGATTCGGTGACCCTCATGCGCGTGTCGCGCGATCTCGAAGCCGTCCCCGGCGTCATCTCGGCGACGGCCATGATGGCGACCCCCGCCAACCGCGCGCTGCTGTCGCAGGCTGGCTTGCTCACGGCCGAGGGCGACCAGGCGGACTCCACCGATCTCGTCGTCGCGGTGACGGCGGAGTCCGGCGCGGCGGCGGAGGCGGCGCGGGACGCGATCGAGCGCGCGCTGCTCGAGCGAGCGACGCCAACCTCGGGCGCATGGACGGGCGTGCGACCGCGGACGCTCGCGGGCGCTCTGCGCGCGCTGCCGGAGGCGAACCTCGCCCTCATCTCCGTGCCCGGCATGTACGCCGGCGCCGAGGCGATGAAGGCTCTGCGCGCCGGTCTGCACGTGATGCTGTTCAGCGACAACGTCCCCGTCGACACGGAGGTGGAGCTCAAGCGGCTCGCCCTCGAGCGCGGGCGCCTGATGATGGGTCCGGACTGCGGCACCGCCATCGTGGACGGCGTGCCGCTCGGCTTCGCCAACGCGGTGCCACGGGGGCGCATCGGGCTCGCGGCCGCCTCCGGCACCGGGCTGCAGGAGGTAAGCTGCGTCATCGCGCGCGAGGGTGAAGGCATCTCGCAGGCGCTGGGCGTCGGGGGACGGGACCTCTCCGACGCCGTCGGCGGCCGCATGATGCTGCGCGCGCTCGAGCTGCTCGCCGCCGACGCGTCGACCGAGGTCGTGTGCGTGGTCGGCAAGCCGCCCGGCCGCGCGGTGGCACCGCGCCTGGCGGAGGCGCTCGAGCGCCTCGGCAAGCCGTGCGTCGTCTTTCTGGCGGCGTCCGGCGGCGCGCGTCCGCGACGCGACGCCGGCGAGAGCGCTGGCGTCCACATGGCGGGTACCCTCGAGGACGCCGGCCGCGCCGCCGTGGCGCTGGCTCGCGGAAAGAGGCCCGAGGCGCGCGACTTCACGCTGCCCGCGGCGAAGGTCGAGCGGCTGGTCAGCGAAGCCGCGCGGGGGCTCGGCCCCGGCCAGCGCTCGGTGCGTGGCCTCTACGCGGGTGGCACGCTGGCATACGAGGCCATGGCCTTGCTCGGCGAGCGTCTCGCGGACGTGGCGACGTCACTCACCACGGCCGGGCGGGGTCACCGCGTGATCGACCTTGGCGACGACGTCTTCACGGTCGGCCGTCCGCATCCGATGATCGACGGCCGCCTCCGACGGGAGTGGATCGAGAAAGACGGACGCGACCCGGAGACGGCGGTGATCCTGCTCGACGTGGTGCTCGGCCACGGAACGCCGGACGATCCGGCCGGTGAGATCCTGCCGGCCCTGCGCGCCGTGCGCGACGCGCGGCACGTCGCGTTTGTCGCCAGCGTGTGCGGCACCGATGCCGACGCGCCGTCACGGGCGGCGCAGGCGGCGGCGCTGCGCGCGGCCGGCGTGCTCGTGATGGACGGCAATGCACAGGCGGCGCGGCTGGCCGCCGCCATCGCCCGGCGCGCGGGCGCCCCGGCTCGCTGAGGACCGCATGCTGCTCCCCGAAGGCGGTCCGCGCGTCGTCAACGTCGGCCTCGAGCTCTTCGCGGCGGAGCTGACGGCTCTGGGCGTGCCCGTCAGCCCGCTCGACTGGCGCCCGCCCGCCGGCGGCGACGCGCGCCTCGCGGCGCTGCTGGTGCGCCTCGACGCGCGGCGGGACGCCATCGAGCGCGCCAACGCCGAGGCGCTCGCCCGGCTCACCGGCGGCACCCCCGTGCTGGTGGACTGCCGCCCCGCGCGCGAGGCGCTGGAGCTCGCGGACCGCACGGTACTGCACGCGGGGCCGCCGATCGCCTGGGAGCGGATGTGCGAGCCGATGCAGGCGGCCATCCTGTGCGCGATCCGCTACGAGGGCTGGGCCGCCAACGCGGACGCCGCCACGGCCCTGGTCACGCGCGGTGCCGTGCGCCTCGAGCCGTGTCACCATCACCGCGCCGTGGGCCCGATGACGGGCATCGTCACGCCGTCGATGCCGGTGTTCGTCGTCGAGAACCGCGCCTACGGCCTCCGCGCTCACGCGACGATCAACGAAGGGCTCGGCAAGGTGCTGCGATTCGGCGCCACCGACGACTCCGTCATCGCCCGGCTCAACTGGCTGGCCACCGAGGCCGGTCCGCTCCTGGGTGCGGCACTGCGCGCCTCGGGCGGCATCGACCTCCGCGCGCTGATGGCGCAGGCGCTGCGCATGGGCGACGAGATGCACCAGCGCAACCTGGCCGCGTCGGCGCTGCTGGCGCGCGCGGTGATGCCGGGCGTGGCCAAGGTGGGCGGCCGCCACCATGCGGTCGCCCGGCTGGCGGAGTTCATCGCCGGCAACGATCAGTTCTTCCTGAACCTCGCCATGGCCGCCGGCAAGGCGCTCGCCGATCCGGCCAGCGGTGTCGCCGACTCGACCCTGGTCACCACGATGGCGCGCAACGGGACCGACTTCGGCATCCGGGTGTCCGGGCTGGGCGAGCGCTGGTTCACCGCGCCCGTCAACATGCCCCAGGGCCTCTACTTCCCCGGCTACGGAGAGGGCGACGCGAATCCCGACATGGGCGACAGCGCGATCGTCGAGACGATCGGCCTCGGAGGGCTGGCCATGGCCGCCTCGCCAGCCGTCGCGCGGTTCGTCGGCGCGGGCGGCATGAGCGCGGCACTCGCCGTGACCGAGGAGATGCGCGAGATCACGACGGGCGAGCATCCTCACTTCCGCATCCCGACCCTGGACGATCGCGGCGCCCCGGTGGGCATCGACATCCGCCTGGTAGTGGAGACGGGGATCACGCCGCTCATCAACACCGGGATCGCCGGGCGCAAGGCGGGCGTCGGTCAGGTGGGTGCCGGGGTCGTGCGGGCGTCGCTGGGCAGCTTCACGGCCGCGCTGGAGGCGCTGGCGGGCTGATCAGGCGATGACTTTTTGCCGTCTGAGGTGGGCGAGCTCCGCCGGGGTGACGCCCGCTTCCGCGAGGACCGCGTCGGTGTGCTCGCCGAGCGTCGGTGACGGCGTGCGGATGGAGCCGGGTGTCTCCGAGAAGCGGATCGGCGGCGCCAGGGTGCGGATGCGCCCCGCGCGCGGATGCTTCTCCTCCACCAGCATGCCGGTCGCACGGACGGCCTCGTCGGCGGGCAGATCGCCGTAGCCGTTCACCGGCGCGCACAGGATGTCCCGCGCCTCCAGGCGCTCCATCCAGTCCCGGACGGTCGCCTGGCGGAACACGGACTCCAGCAGCGCCGTGAGCTCGGCGCGCCGGGCCAGCCGCGCCTCTCGCGTGGCGAAGCGCGGGTCGTCGGCCAGCGCCGGATCGCCGATGGCCTCGCAGAACGGACGCCACAGCCGATCCCGCCACACCGCGACGTAGACGAAGCCGTCCCGCGCGGGCAGCGCCTGGAACGGGACCATGTAAGGATGCCCGCTGCCCCAGCGCCCGGGCTCCTCGCCGGTGGCGAGGAAGATCGACAGCCGGGCGGCGTGGGCGAGCAGCGCCCCATTGAGGAGCGAGACGTCGACTCGCTGGCCGCGACCGGTACGCTCACGGTGGAGGAGCGCGGTGACGACGCCCTGCCCCGCCATCAAGGCGCCCATGGTGTCGACGGTCGGGGCGCCGCTCAGCACGGGCGCACGATCGGGCTCGCCGGTGACCGACATGAGGCCGCCCATCGCCTGCACCAGCATGTCGAGGCCGGGCTTGTCACGCCACGGGCCATCCGGGCCGAACGCCGACAGCGAGCAGTAGACGAGCCGCGGATTGAGCGGCGCCAGCGTGTCGTAGTCGACGCCGAGCCGACCGGCGACGCCGCCGCGATAGGCCTCGATGACGACGTCAGCGCTCGCGGCGAGCCGCGAGAACAGCGCGCGCCCCTCGGGCTGCCCGAGATCGAGGGCAATGCTGCGCTTGTTCCGGTTGACGGTGACGAACACCGCGCTCTCGTCGCCATACTGGGTGCCGTAGACGACGCGGGAGGCATCGCCGTCCACCGGGTGCTCCACCTTGATCACGTCCGCGCCCATGTCCGCGAGGTACATCCCGCACACGGGACCGGCGATGAGATGGGCGAGCTCGAGGACGCGGTAGCCGGTCAGCGGCAGCGTCGGCACCGGTGCTCCGAGCTAGGCGGCCAGGCCCAGCAGCATGCCGACGACAACCGCGAGCGCCGCCGTGAAAAGCTTGACGACGCGGACATAGCAGGTACGGACGTCTCCGCCGATCTCGAGCGTCTGGAGCTCGAGGAACGGCGTCGGCGCGCGGCGGTACCAGCCGGTGACGGTGACGTCGCGCCCGATCAGGTCGCCGGCACGCGCCAGGCCGAACCAGAGCTCCATCAGCCGGAAGGGCTGGCGGTAGTCGAGGAAGATGAAGCCGGTGTCGTCGCGGAGCACCAGGTCCTCAGAATAGATCAAGCCGGGGATGCCGCGTCCGATGATGCTGCCCTTGAGCCGAACGGGCACGCTCCGCACGCCCGAGACCTTGATCGTCTGGAGCAGCGCGGCGACGGTCGAGGACGGAAACGAGCCCGCACGATACGACCACACGGTGCGGATCAGGGCGCCTACACCGAAGCCGACGAGGGCCAGCCCGAGCGCGCGGACGCCCCAGATCGGCGACAGCCCGCTCGTGAGGGCCATCGCGGGCAGCATCAATCCCAGCGCGGCGACCGGAAGCAGCAGCGGCAGGACAGTCACGAAGAGATCGAAGGCGAACTCGTCCCAGTAGCTCTCCGGCTGCTGCGCGTCGAAGCGGACGGTGGGCTCCTGCCCGAGGCGCTGCGCGAGCTGGCCCAGCGCGAGAATGCGCTTGGCGGGCAGCGGATGGGTGGAGCCGAGCTCGTAGAAGCTGGCCCACGGATTCCACAGATCCCATTGCATGGCGCCAACGATGTCGCTCTGGGCCACGCCCGCGGGCTTGGCGCTGGCAGCGGCGAGGTTGAGCGCCGCGCGGGGATCGAAGATGCCGAGGGCGGAGATGGCCCGGAGTCCGGAGGTGGCCTTGGCCTCGGCCTCCTCGGGCTTGGCGGCGACGAGACCGTAGGCGATCTTCACGAGCGCGCTCGCGAGCGCGTTCGGCTTCCTGGTGCTCCGGCCGGAGAAGCGGTCGGCGTAGAGCTCCCGCGCCCGTGACAGGAACAGGATGACGTACTCCGACGCGATATACATGAGGTAGACGACCACCATCACCTGCACCGGCGCACGGCTCTTGCGGTCGCGGCCGCCATCGCCGCCCAGCGCCCGGTAGATCCAGTAGAGCATCACCGGGACGAACGCCGCCAGGGTCATGACCACGAAGTCCCAGTGAGCGATGTGGCCCACCTCGTGGGCGACCACCGCCTCGAGCTCCTCCTCGTCCAGGATCTCCACGAGGCCGGCGGTGAGGATGAGGCGCGCGTTCCCGGGAAAGTGCCCGTAGGTGAACGCGTTCGGATTGCCGTCGTCGATGATGCCGACGCGCGGAAACGGAATTTTCCGAGTGCGGCACAGGTTGTCGAGGAACGCGACAAGGTGCGGCGGCAGCTCTTCGCGGGGCACCCACTCCATCGACTGCAGAAATCTCAGGTAGAGGTCCAGCAGCAGGGGCGAGAAGAAATACTGGCCGGCGACGAGCAGCGTGGCCAGCACGACGGCGATATCGAGCCCCAGCCGCACGTAGGCCACGCCGAGCATCATGGCGACGAACGTCATGCCGTACAGCGCGCCCAGCACCATGACCGAGCGCACGCCGAGATTGGGGAGCCGCGCCAGCGGGCCGCCGGGTCGCGTGGACGTGGCCGGTCGCGGCGCGGCCGCCGCCGGTTGCGCGGGCGCCGCCGGTCGCGGCGCGGCCGCCACAGAGGAAGGCGTGGCCGTGGCTCCGGCCGGAGCGGGCGCCGCCGAGGCGCCGCCGGAAGCGCTGATCTGGTCGAGCTTCGTCCGCAGGCCGGAGGCGAGCCAGATGCCGCCGCAGGCCGCACACCGGTCGATGACCGCCTGCATCGTGTGGACGCCGCCGCGCTCCATCGGGGTGCCGCAGCGCGGGCACGGGAGAGGCGAGGCCGTCACCCCGACGAGCGGTCTATCGAGCATCGGGCCGAGCACGGTGGGCCGGCGGGCGACGTAGAGGAGCTCGCCGCGCTCGAACCAGCTACCGCGGCACCCGCCGCAGAAGTCGATGGTGACGCCTTCGGGGGTCGGAAGCTCGCGCAGCTCCGTGCGGCAGGCCGGACAGTTCGTCGGCGCCCTCCTGGGCAGTGCCACAGCCGGGAGAAGCTCCCACGCGATTATAACTTCCTCTCCCCTCCGGGACCGTCGTAGAAAGGCGCCATGGCGGCCGATCTGCTGCTCCGGGGGGCGCGTGTCCCCGATCGCGAGGCGCTCGTGGACATCGTCATGGAGGAGGGCCTCATCACGAGCGTCGGCGCCGCCGAGGGCGTTGCCGCGCGCGAGACGCTCGATCTCGGCGGCCGGGTGGTCACGCCCGGGCTCGTCGAGGCCCACATCCATCTCGACAAGGCGCTCCTCGACGACCGCGTAGCGGCCACGGCCGGCACGCTCGAGGAAGCCATCCGCGTCACCGGCGAGGCCAAGCGCGCCTTCACCGTCGACGACATTCGCGCGAGGGCGCGCCGCGCCCTCGATCTCGCCGTCCGCGCCGGCACCACCGCCATGCGGACCCACGTGGAGGTCGATCCGATCGTCGGACTCACCGGCATGGAGGCCGTGCTGCCCCTTCGCGAGGAATATCGTCCGGCGCTCGACCTTCAGGTCTGTGCCTTCGCCCAGGAAGGAATCATGAAAGCGCCCGGAACGGAGGGCCTCCTGCGGCGCGCGCTGACGATGGGCGCCGATCTCATCGGCGGCTGTCCCTACAACGACTCGAACGGGCCCGAGCACGTGCGGATCGTCTTCGGCCTCGCGGTCGCCTTCGGTGTCGACGTCGACTTCCACGTCGACTTCGCCGACGAGGCGGAGCATCTTCACATCCGGGACATCGTCGCCGAGACGGAGCGCACCAGCTGGCAGGGGCGCGTCGCGGTGGGTCATCTCACCGAGCTGGCGGCCGTCGCGCCGTACCAGCAGGACGAGCTCATCGCTCAGATCGCCGCCGCCAAGGTCGGCGTGATCTCGCTGCCCGCCACCGATCTCTATCTGATGGGCCGGCGCGACGACGTCAACGCGCGCCGGGGGCTCACCCCGATCCGCCGGCTGCTCGACGGCGGCGTGCGCGTGGCCCTCGCCTCGAACAACCTCCGCAATCCGTTCACGCCGGTCGGCACCGCCGACCTGGCGGATCTGCTGTACCTCACCGCCGTGGCCGCGCACATGGGAACGCCGGCCGACTTCTGGCGCCTGCTCTCCACGATCACGACCCATCCAGCATCCATCCTGCGACTGCCCGATTACGGGCTGGCGCCCGGCTGCCGCGCGGACCTCGTGGTGTGGGACTGCGAGCGCGTCGAGGACATAGTGGCGGCGCGACCGCCGCGGGCCTTCGTGGTCAAGCGTGGCGCGGTGACGGTGGAGCGGCAGCAGCGAGTGGTGGAGCGCTGGCGGGCGCCGCGATGACCGGCGCCATCGCCGGCCGCGCGCTCGGAACGGTGGCGCTCGCGGCGCTCGCCTGGATGGTGGCGACCAACGGCCTCGCCCTGCCCTCGGGAGCGATCCTCGGCTTCCTCCACATGATCGATCTCGTGTTTCACGAGGCGGGACACGTCGTCTTCGGGTTCTTCGGTCGCTTCGTGGGCGTCCTCGGCGGATCGCTCAACCAGATACTGGTCCCGCTCGCGTGCACGGTCGCGTTCGTCGTCAAGCGCCAGGTCGCGGCCGCCGCCGTCACGCTGTTCTGGACGGGACAGAGTCTCGCCGACGTGGCCGTGTACGTGGCGGATGGGAAGGCCATGGCGCTGCCCCTCCTCGCCGACGGCCTCATCCACGACTGGAACTTCGTCCTCGGCACGCTCGGCTGGCTGGACTACGCGGGCCGGCTCGGCGGGATCACCTTCGGTCTCGGCGTGGTGACGATGCTGGCCGCGTGCGCCCTGCTGGCGCTCGACTTCTGGGCCGCCTGCTCGGCTCCGCGACCAGCTCATGGCCTGCCGGCGGACCGCGCGATTGACAGCGAGCGAGGCTGACGTGTAGAGTGATGGCGGTTCGTCGGTGCTTTCCTTTAAGTGAGCCCAGCGAGGCTCGTAAGGGGAGATGATGGTCAAAGCCCAAGTTCTCGACGCCTCTGCCCTGGACCGCGCGCTCACCCGCATCGCCCACGAGATCATCGAGAAGAACGGCGGGGCAAAGGACGTCACCTTCGTCGGGCTGCGCACGCGCGGGGTGACCCTGGCCCAGCGCCTGGCCGCCAAGATCGCCACCATCGACGGCGCCTCCCTCCCCGTCGGCACCCTCGACATCACGCTCTATCGCGACGATCTCGACCTCCGTGGCGCGCCGGTCGTGCGGGGTACCGACATCCCGTTCTCGATCAAGGGCAAGACGGTCGTGCTCGTCGACGACGTCCTCTTCACCGGCCGCACCATCCGCGCGGCCCTCGACGCCCTGATCGACCTCGGGCGCCCCAAGATGATCCAGCTCGCCATTCTCGTCGACCGCGGGCACCGGGAGCTGCCCATTCGTCCGGACTACATCGGGAAGAACCTGCCGACGTCGCGCCGCGAGGCGGTGGCGGTGCGGCTCACCGAGCACGACGGCGAGGACCGCGTCGTCATCGAGGAACCGGAGGGCGCCTGAGATGGGCTGGACACGCAAGGATCTGCTGACGATCCGGGAGCTGGAGGCGGCCGAGATCCTCACCCTCGTCGACACGGCCGCCTCGCTCCAGGAGATCGCCTCGCGCGAGATCAAGAAGGTCCCCGCGCTGCGCGGCAAGACGATCGTGAACCTGTTCTACGAGAACTCGACGCGCACGCGCACGTCGTTCGAGATCGCCGGCAAGTGGCTGTCGGCCGACGTCATCAACTTCTCGGCCGGCGGCTCCAGCAGCGCCAAGGGCGAATCGTTCGTCGACACCGCGCGGAACATCGGCGCCATGAGCCCCGACGTGGTGGTGGTGCGGCATTCGTCCTCGGGGGCGGCCGCGCTCCTGGCGCGAGAGCTGTCGTGCTCCGTCGTGAATGCCGGCGACGGCGCCCACGAGCATCCGACGCAGGCGCTGCTCGACCTCCTGACCATTCGCGAGAAGAAGGGCCACTTCGACGGGCTCTCGGCGGCCATCGTGGGCGACATCTCGCACAGCCGGGTGGCCCGGTCCAACATCCACGGGATGCGCAAGCTCGGCATGACGGTGACCGTGGCCGGACCGCCCACGCTCATCCCGCCGTACGCACAGGAGCTCGGCTGCAAGGTCTCCTACCGGCTCGAGGATGCCATCCGCGACGTGGACGTCATCATGATGCTCCGCCTGCAGCAGGAGCGCATGCATGCCGGCCTCATCCCGTCGCTGCGCGAGTACTCGCGGTACTGGGGCCTCTCGCTCGACAAGCTGCGCGCGCACGCCCGCCCCGACGTGCTCATCATGCATCCCGGACCGGTCAACCGCGGCGTCGAGCTCTCGCCCGAGGTCGCCGACGGTCCGTACTCGGTGATCCTCGACCAGGTCGCCAAGGGGGTTGCGGTGCGCATGGGAGTGCTGCTCTTGCTCGCCGGGACGAAGAACGCGGAATCCGCCGGGTCGCAGGGAGGCGGCCGATGAGCGTCCTGATCCGCGGCGGCCGCCTGGTCGATCCCGCCAACTCGATCGACGGCGTCCACGATCTCCTCCTCGAGGACGGCAAGGTTTCGAAGCTCGGCGCCACGCTGGCCGCGCCGCAGGATGCCGCCGTGATCGAGGCCGCCGGCAAGCTCGTCTGTCCGGGCCTGATCGACATCCACGTTCACCTGCGCGAGCCGGGCTACGAGTACAAGGAGACGGTGGCCACGGGCACGCGGGCGGCCGCCGCGGGCGGCTTCACGGCCGTCTGCTGCATGGCCAACACCCACCCCGTCAACGACAACCGATCGATTACCGACTACATCCTCGCCAAGGCCAAGAGCGAGGGCCTGGTGCGCGTATACCCGATCGGCGCCGTCACCCGTGGTCTCGAAGGCAAGGAGCTGGCGGAGCTCGCAGAGCTGGCCGAGGCGGGCTGCGTCGCCTTCTCCGACGACGGCAAGTGCGTCATGAACGCCGAGCTCTATCGCCGCGCCATGGAGTACACGCTGCCCTTCGGGATGCCCGTCATCAGCCACGCCGAGGACCACACCCTCTCGCGCGGCGGATGCATGCACGAGGGCGTCGTGTCCACCGAGCTCGGCCTGCGCGGGATTCCAGCGGCCGCCGAGGACGTCATGGTGGCGCGGGACGTTCTGCTCGCGGAGCTCACCGGCGCCCACGTCCACATCGCGCACCTCTCGACGGCGGGCGCCGTGCGACTGGTGCGTGACGCGAAGGCGCGCGGGGTGCGCGTCACCGCCGAGGTGACGCCGCACCACCTCCTGCTGACCGACGAGGCCGTCCGCGGGTGGAACCCGAACACGAAGATGGCGCCGCCGCTGCGGACGAAGCGCGACACGGAGGCGCTCATCGAGGCGCTCGCCGACGGCACCATCGACTGCGTGGCCACCGACCACGCGCCGCACGCCGTGGCCGAGAAGGAGGGCGAGTTCGACCACGCTGCCAACGGCATCGTGGGCCTGGAGACGGCGGTGACGCTGCTCTACGACCGGCTGGTGCGTCCAGGCGTGCTGCCGCTCGCCACCCTCGTCGCGCGACTCTCGCGCGATCCGGCCAGGCTGCTGAACCTGCCCGGCGGCAGCCTCGCGGTCGGCGCCCCCGCCGACGTCACCGTGCTCGATCCGGATGCGGCGGTGACCGTCGATCCCGCGAGGTTCGCGAGCAAGAGCCGCAACACGCCGTTCGGGGGGTGGACGGCGACGGGCCGGCCGTGGAAGACGATCGTCGGCGGAAAGGTCGTGTGGGAAGCATGAGCGAGCGAGAAGCGGTCCTGGTCCTGCGCGACGGCCGCGTGTTTCGCGGCCGGGCGCTGGGCGCCGAAGGCGAGGCGCACGGCGAGGTCATCTTCAACACGGCCATGCAGGGCTATCAGGAGATCCTCACCGATCCGTCCTATCACGGCCAGATCGTGACGATGACCTATCCCATGATCGGCAACTACGGCTTCAACGAGGAAGACGTCGAGTCCCGCCGGCCGTGGGCGAGCGGCCTCATCGTCAAGGAAGCGTCGGCGTGCCCGTCGTCGTGGCGCGGACGCGTGTGTCTGGACGACTATCTCAAGGCGCACGACCTGGTGGGCTTGCAGGGCATCGATACCCGGGCGCTCACCCGGCATCTGCGCGACCACGGCGCCCAGGACGGCATCATCTCGACCTCTGATCTCGACGTCGAGCGGCTTCGGGAGCGGGCGCGCGCCCTGCCCGGTCTGGTCGGTCGCGATCTGGTGGCCGAGGTCACCGTGCCGGCGCCGTTCACGTGGAAGGACGGGCAGTGGGATCCCGCGCGCGGATACGTGGAGCCGCCGCGCGGTCGCCACTCGGTGGTCGCGTTCGACGCCGGCATCAAGTTCAACATCCTGCGCCAGCTGCGCACGGCCGGCTGCGACGTCACCGTGGTGCCGGCCTCGACGCCGGCCGAGGCCGTGCTCGAGCGCAAGCCGGACGGGGTGTTCCTGTCGAACGGGCCCGGCGATCCCGAGGGCGTGCCGTACCTGATCGACGCCGTGCGCGGGCTGATCGGCCGCGTGCCGGTGTTCGGCATCTGCCTCGGGCACCAGATCCTCGGCCTCGCCGCCGGCGGGCGGACGTACAAGCTGCCGTTCGGCCACCACGGGGCGAACCATCCGGTCAAGGACCTGGCCACGGGCAAGGTCGAGATCACCTCACAGAATCACGGCTTCGCCGTGGATCCCAAGTCGCTGGTCGGACGTGGCTGGGAGGCGACGCACCGCAATCTCAACGACGAGACGTGTGAAGGGCTGCGCCACGTCGAGCTCCCGGTGTTCTCGGTGCAGTACCACCCCGAGGCCTCGCCGGGCCCGCACGACGCGAACTACCTCTTCCACCGCTTCACGAGGCTCATGGAGTGACCGCGAGCGGAGCCACGCCCATCTCGAACAGGCCACCTGCGCTTCGGGCCGGGCTGGCGCGGTCGCTACAAAGGAGACTTCAATGCCGAAGTACTTGATCTCGTACCGGAAGGTGGAGAGTGCCGGACAGAAGCCGGAGTGGGCGTCGTTCACGGCCCAGAGTGACACGTCGCTCGAAGCGCACGCGATCAAGGAGCGCGTCGACAGACGGATGAGCGTGCTCGGCGAGCAGCTCTGGGGTGACGGCGAGATCACCTGGGTCGGCGCCGGTCGCATCGACGACGTGCTGTACAAGCGGGAAGAAGCCAAGCCGGAGACGTCGATCGTCTACGGGCTGGTTGAGGAGTAGATGCCCAAGCGGACCGACATCCAGAAGATCCTGATCATCGGCTCGGGGCCGATCGTCATCGGCCAGGCGTGCGAGTTCGACTACTCGGGTACGCAAGGATGCCGGGCGCTGCGCGAGGAAGGCTACGAGGTGGTCCTCGTCAACAGCAATCCGGCCACGATCATGACCGACCCCGAGATGGCGGCGCGGACGTACATCGAGCCGCTCACGCCGGAGTTCGTGGCCAAGATCATCGAGCGCGAGCGACCGCAGGCGCTGCTTCCGACCCTCGGCGGGCAGACGGCGCTGAACCTCGCGGTGGCGCTGGCCGAGGACGGCACCCTCGACCGCTTCGGCGTCGAGCTCATCGGCGCCAAGATCCCCGCCATCAGAAAGGCGGAGGACCGCGAGCTCTTCAAGCAGGCCATCGAACGCGTGGGACTCACGCTCCCCCGCTCCGGCCTCGCGCGCACGTTCGAGGACGCCAAGCAGATCGTCCGCACCACCGGCTATCCGGCGATTCTCCGGCCCTCGTTCACGCTCGGCGGCACCGGCGGCTCGATCGCCTACAACCCGGAGGAGCTCGAGGAAGCCCTGCGCTGGGGCGTGCAGATGTCACCGCTCGGCACCGTGCTCATCGAGGAGTCGGTGATCGGCTGGAAGGAGTTCGAGCTCGAGGTCATGCGCGACCTCGCCGACAACGTCGTCGTCATCTGCTCGATCGAGAACATGGACCCCATGGGCGTGCACACGGGGGATTCGATCACGGTGGCGCCCGCCCAGACGCTCACGGACAAGGAATATCAGCTGATGCGCGACGCCGCCGTCGCCATCATCCGCGAGATCGGGGTCGAGACGGGCGGCTCCAACATCCAGTTCGCCGTGAACCCGGACGACGGCCGGCTGGTCGTCATCGAGATGAACCCCCGCGTGTCGCGCTCCTCGGCGCTGGCCTCCAAGGCCACCGGATTTCCGATCGCGAAGATCGCCGCCAAGCTCGCCGTCGGTTACCGGCTCGATGAGGTCCGCAACGACATCACCCGCGAAACGCCGGCGTCGTTCGAGCCGGCCATCGACTACTGCGTGGTGAAGTTCCCGCGCTGGGCGTTCGAGAAGTTTCCGGAGGCCGACCGCACGCTCACCACGCAGATGAAGTCGGTGGGTGAAGCCATGGCCATCGGCCGCACGTTCAAGGAGGCGCTCCAGAAGTCCGTCCGCTCGCTCGAGCAGGACCGCTTCGGCCTCACCCTCGACCGCGAGCTCGACGACGAGACGCTGCGCGGGCTCCTCCGGGTGCCGAATCCCGACCGGCTGTTCGCCATTGGCGACGCCCTTCGCCACGGGATCTCGACGGCGGAGATCTGCGGCCTGACGAAGATCGATCCGTGGTTCATCGAGAACATCGCCGAGATCGTCGCCTACGAGAGCGAGATTCGACGGGCGGCCCTCACCGACCCGTTCGTCCTGCGGCGCGCCAAGCAGCTTGGCTTCGCGGACCGCTACCTCGGCCGCCTCCTCGGCCGCCCCGAGGCCGAGGTGCGCGCGCTGCGGCTCTCGCACGGTATCCGCGCCACCTTCAAGACGGTCGACACGTGCGCGGCCGAATTCGTGGCCCACACGCCGTACCTCTATTCGACCTACGAGGACGAGGACGAGGCGCCACGGACGGAGCGGACCAAGGTGGTGATCCTCGGCTCCGGCCCCAATCGCATCGGGCAAGGCATCGAGTTCGACTACTGCTGCGTCCACGCCGCCTTCGCCCTGCGCGCGCGCGGGATCGAAGCGATCATGGTCAACTGCAACCCCGAGACCGTCTCCACGGACTACGACACGTCGGATCGGCTGTACTTCGAGCCGCTGACGCTCGAGGACGTGCTCAACATCGTCGAGAAGGAGCGGCCGCTCGGCGTCATCGTGCAGTTCGGCGGCCAGACGCCGCTGAAGCTCGCGGTGCCGCTCCAGCGCGCGGGCGTCCCGATCCTCGGCACCTCGCCGGATGCGATCGATCGCGCCGAGGATCGTCAGCGGTTCAGCGCGCTGCTCGACGAGCTCGCCCTCAACCAGGCCGACGGCGCCACCGTGCGCTCGCTGCCGGAGGCGCGCGACGTGGCCGAGCGCCTCGGCTATCCGGTGCTGGTGCGGCCGTCGTACGTACTGGGCGGACGGGCCATGCGCATCGTCTACGACGACCAGGATTTGACGCAGTTCGTCGGCGAGGCGGTGGAGGTCGCGCCCGAGCACCCGATCCTCATCGACAAGTTCCTCGAGGATTCACTCGAGATCGACGTCGACGCGGTGTGCGACGGCGAGCGCGTCGTGGTCGGTGGCGTCATGGAGCACATCGAGAAGGCCGGCGTCCATTCCGGCGACGCCGCCTGCGCGCTGCCCCCCTACAGCCTGGACGACGGCCAGGTCCGGGCGCTGCGCGTACAGACCAAGGCCCTCGCCAAGGCGCTCGGAGTCATCGGCCTCATCAACGTGCAGTTTGCCATCCGTAACGACACGATCTACGTGCTGGAGGTCAACCCGCGCGCCTCCCGGACGGTGCCATTCGTGTCCAAGGCGATCGGCGTTCCCCTGGCCAAGATCGCCACCGGCGCCATGCTCGGCGAGGCCGTCGGCGCCATCGCCCACGTCGAGGAACGCGAGCTGCGCCACATCGCGGTGAAGGAGTCGGTCTTCCCCTTCATCAAGTTCCCGGGCGTGGACATCGTGCTGGGCCCGGAGATGAAGTCGACGGGAGAGGT
>Ga0075421_100003724_pt1 | contig 18296 bp, 17 predicted proteins | sample SoiMetdeltSBSDD5_FD_75292 | JGI IMG/M metagenome (GOLD analysis project Ga0075421, IMG submission 75292) | Bulk soil microbial communities from a Populus tree surrounding site in Tennessee, USA - Soil MetaG P. deltoides SBSDD5 | ecosystem: Environmental > Terrestrial > Soil > Tree plantation...
ATCACCGTGCAGGACATCATGCTGCCGCGCGCGCGCATCGAGGCGATCCGGCTGGACGACGACATGGAGGCCATCGCGCGCCACCTCGCCACCAGCTACCACATGCGGCTGCCGGTGTTCCGCGATTCGCGCGGCGAGGTGCTCGGCATCCTGCACCTGCGCAAGGTGCTGTCGCCGCTGCAGGCCGGCACGCTCAACAAGGCGGAGATCGAGTCGCTGCTGGTGCCGCCCTACTTCGTGCCGGCGACCACGCCGGTGTTCGCGCAGATGCAGTACTTCCAGGAGAACGAGGAGCGCATCGCGATGGTGGTCGACGAGTACGGCGAGCTGATGGGGCTGGTGACCCTGGAGGACATCATCGAGGAGATCATCGGCAAGTTCACCACCTCGATGCCGTCGGCGTCGCAGGCGCTCGCCTGGTCCGAGGACGGCACGGCGACCGCCGACGGCGCCACGCCGGTGCGCGAAGTGAACCGCGCGCTCGGCCTGAACCTGCCCACCGAGGGGCCGAAAACGCTCAACGGCCTGATCCTCGAGCAGCTGCGCGACATTCCCGAGGCCGACGTGTCGATCAAGGTCGGCGAGGTGGCGATGGAGATCGTGCACGCGCAGGGCCGCACCATCCGCACGGTGCGCCTGTTCCGCCCGCAGCCGCAGCTCCACAGCCAGCAGGAGCTGCCGTGAGGCACCCCGCCGGAGGGGGGATTTGCAGGGGACTTTCGTGCCTCAAAACCAAGGCGCGTCAGCGGTTTAGGTGCGAAACCTGAGGCTTTACAAAAAACTGGCCGCAGGGCATCATCGCCGGTCAGTCCTGCGGTAACGGGGAAGGGATCGGAGAACGCGCGATGGCAACGGCAGCTGCGGCGAAGGCCGGCGGACCCAAGGAATTCAATTTCGTCTGGGAAGGCCGCGACAAGGGCGGCAAGGTGATCCGCGGCGAGCTGCGCTCGGTGAGCGAGACCGCGGTCAGCGCTTCCCTGCGGCGCCAGGGCATCATGGTGCAGAAGGTCAAGAAGCAGAAGTACGGCAGCGGGGGCAAGGTCAAGGAGAAGGACATCACCCTGTTCACCCGCCAGCTGGCGACCATGATGAAGGCCGGCGTGCCGCTGCTGCAATGCTTCGACATCGTCGGCAAGGGCGCCTCCAACCCGGCGGTGGCCCGCCTGCTGCAGGAGATCAAGACCGAGGTCGAGACCGGCTCCTCGCTGGCGCAGGCGTTCCGCAAGTACCCCCTTTATTTCGACGCGCTGTTCTGCAACCTGGTCGCCGCCGGCGAACAGGCCGGCATTCTCGAGACCCTGCTCGACCGCCTGGCGAGCTACAAGGAGAAGATCCTCGCCATCAAGTCGAAGATCAAGTCGGCGCTGTTCTACCCGATCGCCATCATCGTGGTGGCATTCATCATCACCGCGGTGATCATGATCTTCGTCATCCCGGCGTTCAAGGAGGTGTTCAGCAATTTCGGCGCCGACCTGCCGGCGCCGACGCTGATGGTGATGGCGATCTCGGACTGGTTCGTGGCCAACTGGTACATCATCTTCCCGGTGATCATCGGCGCGGTGATCGGCTTCCTCGAGGCCTGGAAGCGCATGCTGCCGGTGCAGATCTTCATGGACCGCCTGATGCTCAAGCTGCCGGTGTTCGGCGACCTGGTGCTGAAGTCGACCATCGCGCGCTGGACGCGCACGCTGTCCACCATGTTCGCCGCCGGCGTGCCGCTGGTCGAGGCGCTCGATTCGGTGGGCGGCGCCTCCGGCAACAACGTGTACCTCACCGGCACCAAGAAGATCCAGCAGGAGGTGTCCACCGGCACCTCGCTCACCATGGCGATGACCAATTCCGGCCTGTTCCCGAACATGGTGCTGCAGATGTGCTCGATCGGCGAGGAGACGGGCGCGCTCGATTCGATGCTCAGCAAGGTGGCGGACTTCTACGAGGCCGAGGTGGACGACGCGGTGGAGGCGCTGTCCTCGCTGATGGAACCGATGATCATGGTGGTCCTCGGCACCCTGATCGGCGGCATGGTGATCGCCATGTACCTGCCGATCTTCAAGATGGGCCAAGCCGTCTAGATGGCGGTCTCCGGCTGGCTGGTCCAGCCAGCGGTCCTGCCCTGGATGGCGCTGATCCTGGGCCTGTGCGTCGGCTCCTTCCTCAACGTCGTCGTCCATCGCCTGCCGAAGATGATGGAGCGCGAGTGGCGCGAGCAGTGCGCCGACCTCGCCGGCACGGCGCTCCCGCCCGCGGGCCGCTACAACCTCGTGGTGCCGCGCTCCGCCTGCCCCGCCTGCGGCGCGCGCATCAAGGCGCTGCACAATGTCCCCGTGTTCAGCTGGCTGGCGTTGCGCGGCCGGTGCGCCGGCTGCGGCAAGCGCATCTCGGCGCGCTACCCGGCAATCGAAATCCTCGCCGGCCTGATCGGCGCCTATGCCGCCTGGCGCTTCGGGCCGACGCTCGCCGCGGCGGGCGCCATGGGCTTCGGCTGGGCCTTGCTCGCGCTCACCGCGATCGACCTCGATACGCAGCTCCTGCCCGACGACATCACCTTGCCGCTGCTGTGGGCGGGCCTGCTCATCAACATGACAGGCGCGTTCGTGCCCTTGCGCACCGCGCTGATCGGCGCGGTGGCGGGCTATCTCGCCCTGTGGCTGGTGTACTGGGGATTCAAGCTCGCCACCGGCAAGGAAGGCATGGGCTACGGCGACTTCAAGCTGCTGGCGGCGATCGGCGCCTGGCTCGGCTGGCAGAAGCTGCCGCTGGTGATCCTCCTGTCCTCGGTGGTCGGGGCCGCGGTCGGCATCGGCTTGATGGTGCTCGCGCGCCACGGGCGCGACAAGCCGATTCCCTTCGGCCCCTACCTGGCCGCCGCCGGGCTGATCGCTCTGTTCTGGGGCGAAGACATCGTTCGCCGCTGGCTGCCGATCCTGGGTTGATGGCTTACGTGGTGGGCCTGACCGGAGGCATCGGCAGCGGCAAGAGCGCCGCGGCCGAGGAGTTCGGGCGGCTCGGCGCGACGCTGGTGGACACCGACGCGATCGCGCACGAGTTGACGCAGGCCGGTGGCGCCGCCATGCCGCTGATACGCCGGCAGTTCGGCGAGGCCTACGTCGATGCCGCGGGGGCCATGGATCGCGCCAGGATGCGGGAGCTGGCGTTCCGGGATGGCGCGGCACGCAAGGCACTCGAGGCGCTGCTGCACCCGATGATCCGCGCCGAATCCGAGCGGCGCATCGCGGCCGCGGCCGGGCCGTACGTGATCCACGTCGTGCCGCTGCTGGTCGAATCCGCGGGATACCGGCAGCGCGTGGCGCGCGTGCTGGTGGTCGATTGCCCGCCGGAAGTGCAGCTGGCGCGGGTGCGGGAGCGCAGCGGCCTGTCCGCCGACGAGGTCGGGCGCATCATCGGCGCCCAGATCAAGCGGGAAGTCCGGCTCGCCGCGGCCGACGACGTGATCGACAATTCGGGCACGCTTGACGCACTGCACAAGCAGGTGCGCGAACTGCACGCGCACTACCTGCAACGCGCCCGCGCCGCGCCGTGAATTTGTCATCCCCCGCCAAATCACTCAGAATCCGCCAGGTTTCTGCCAGCCGGGAACGGACGTGATTACGTACGAGTACCCGCTTAACGAGCGCATCCGGACCCTGCTGCGGCTGGAGGATCTGTTCGAGCGCTCGCGCCACTTCATCGCGCGCACCGATCCGCTCGATCACCACGTGGCGCTGCTCACGCTGTTCGAGATCCTCGAGGTGTCCAGCCGCGCCGACCTGAAATCGGACCTGCTGCAGGAACTGGAGCGGCAAAAGCAGGTGCTGCTGTCCTTCCGCAACAACCCGGAGATCTCCGAGGAGGCGCTCAGCAGCGTGCTGCGCGACATCGAGCAGGCGGCGGCGGCGCTGTTCTCGATGGCCGGCAGGATCGGCCAGTACATCCGCGAGAACGATTGGCTGATGGCGATCAAGCAGCGCACCGGCATTCCCGGGGGCGCCTGCGAGTTCGACCTGCCCTCCTACCATTACTGGCTGCATCGCCCGGCCGAGGAGCGCATCGGCCAGCTGGCGGCGTGGACCGGGCCGCTGTTCCCGCTGCGCGACGGCTCGGCCATCATCCTGCGCATCCTGCGCGAGTCGGGCAAGCCGCAGAAGCTCGCCGCCCCGCTGGGCACGTTCCAGCAGATGCTCGGCGGCAAGTCCGCGCAGATGATGCGCGTGCGCCTCGACCCGGCGGCCAACTGCGTTCCCGAGATCAGCGCCAACAAGTACGTGCTCAACATCCGCTTCCTCACGCAGGCCAGCGAGGATCCCAAGCCGCGCGCCGCGGACTGGGACGTGGCCTTCGAGCTCACCTTCTGCAACCTGTAAAGACAGTCCCCTGCCCGCGCTGCGGCGCCGCTGCGGCGTTCAGCCACGACAACAAGTGGCGGCCGTTTTGCAGCGAGCGCTGCCGGCTGATCGACCTGGGGAAGTGGGCGTCCGAGGACTACCGCGTGCCCACCAAGGAAGAAGCGGCCAGGCAGCCGCCCGAGGACCCTACAGAGGAGTCGCGATGATCTGCCCGGGCCAGGCGTAGATCCCCGGCAGGGCATCCGGCGCGAGCAGCACGCGGTAATGCAGGTCGAGGCTGCGCACGCCGCCAGGCAGCACGAGCGGGGTGTGCCCGCCGCGCAGCTCGATGCCGAGCAGCGGGTGGGTCGAGACCACCGCCACCGCGATGCCTTCTCGGCTATTGCTCCTGACGCCCAGGCGCGGGCCGGAAGCCAGATCGACATAGCCGCGCGCCACGTCCTCCGGGGTAACGATGACCCGGGACGGCTGGTCCAGGAGCGTGACTCGCGCGCTGCGCGCGACAACAGCAGTGATCCCCAGGTCCGCCGCCTGCGCCGCTGGGGCAGGGCAGATCAATGCGCAGAGGATCAACCGGGCGAGCACGCCCCGGAGTGTATCAGGGCGATATGGTCAGCTGCACGCTGTCGGCGTAGGCGCCGGCGGCTACGCTCTGCAGCGCAGGGATGCGGCCGTAAACCACGAAAGTCGCGTCCTTCGAGCCGTTGTTGGGTATGCCGTTGAGCGCGACGGCGCCGGTGTCGACGCCGGCCGTCTGCCCCCATACCGCAGACCGCGACGCGTCGCGGTACAGGTTGTAAACCAGCCGCTCGGCGCCGGCACTGAGCGCGCGGCTGGCGATCTGGCCGCTGCCCGCGCTCGGGCCGATCTGCAGCGTCAAGGTCACATTGGCCGGGCCGCCGTTGCGCAGGCAGCGCACCACGACCGAGGTTGCCGTGTCGGCGGCGCCTGGCGCGCCGTCGTCGTACACGCCGAAAGCGGCGCCAGGCGTGCTGAGAAAGCCGCAAGCGACTTGCGCGCAGGCCAGGCTGGGCGCCAGGATGAGAAGCGCCGCGCAGAGGAATCTACTCACAGGCGACGGCCTCGGGCAGCGTGGCGACGGGCTCCGCCGAGTCGGGCACGACGAGCTGGAATGCGCAGGCGCCAAGCCGCGCCTGGTGACGGCCGGGCGGCAGGTCCTCGACGTAGTAGCGCCCGTCGCGGCCAGTGGTGAATTCCCGATCGCCGACGCGCACGAGGGCATTCTCGGCGGGCCGCAGTCCCTCGCGCGAGCGCACCAGCAGTACGCCTTCGATCGCCCGCTGGCGCCGCACGTCGAAGCGCAGCAGCGAACCGCTGCGGTAGGCCGGGGCCACCACCAGGCGCATCGCGCCGATCGCGTGATCGAGCGGCACGTCGGATTCGTCGATGGCGATCTGCGTCTCGTGGAACGAGCCGACATTCGGCACGATCAGCCGGCCATGCCGGTCGGTGCGGCCGACTTCCTGGTTGTTGCTGTAGACGCGCACGCCTTCCAGCGGCGCGGCGAGCTGCACCGCGACGAAACTGTCCTCGACCTGGCGCGCCAGGCCGAGGCGCCCGCCTGCCCAGGTGGCGGCGCCGGCGACGGCGATTTCGTAGCGCCCGGCGCCCTCGCCGGCGGCGCGCGTGCTCGTGGCATCGAGCGTCAGGCTCGCGGCGCGCGCGTTGTATTGCGCAAATCCGCTCCACTGCTTCGAGCTGCCGCCGATGCCGTCGACGCCGACGCGGTATCCCAGGCCTTCGCCCGCCGGCACCGTGCTGGCCAGTTGCGCGCCGTAGAGGGCCGCGTCGCCGTCCGGCTCGCGCCGGGCGCTCAGGTGCGCGGTCTTCGCGCGGTCCAGGGCAATCAGCACGCCGACGAAGGCCCGGGTGTCGGTGCGCTCGGCGTGCAGACGGGCGAGCGTGGCGAACAGCGAACCCTGCCGGCCCAGGCTGTAGGTATAGCTCAGTTGCGTCGTCGCGCTGTCGTGCAGGGATACGCTCGCGTTCCGCTTGACGATCGAGCGGTCCAGGAACACCGAGCCGAACCGGCCCAGGAGCAGCGATCCGCCCAGGCCGTACTCCGCTTGCAGCCAGGCGGGCGCCACCAGGTCCTGCGCGACCGCGTAATCCGCGCTGTAGCGCCGCGCGCTCGAGCGCAGGCCGAAGCGCGGCGTCTGGTAGGCATGCGCGAGCGCGGTCGCGACGCCGCTGCGCCCCTCGCGCCGGCTGAGCGCCAGGGCGCCCGAGAACACGCCCAGGCGGTCGTCGCGGTAGAGCGCCGTGGGGCCGACGTTGCCCAGGCCCTCGGCCGCCTCGGCGCGCAGGCCGAGGGTGGCGCGGTCGCTCAGGCCGTAGCGGTGCACCGCAGTCAGCACCCCGGCGCCGTACTGATTGCTGCGCACGCCGAGCGCTTCGCGCAGCGCGCCGGCGCTGTAGCTGTATTCGTGCAGTCCCCGGCGCAGCGCCTGGTCGGCGAAGTAATGCGGAAAGCCGATCGTCTGCTCCCGCCCCATGGCGTCGCGCATGACGATCTCGACGTCCCGCGCGCCGGCGAACTGCTGCAGGTTGCGCAGCTCGAACGGCCCCGCCGGCACCTGTTCGCGGAACACCGGCACGCCGCCCATGCGCACCTCGACCTGCGAAGGGGTGCTGACGGCGCCGGCGTAGCCGGCGAGCGGCTGGCGGATGAAATGCGGCGCCAGCGGGTAGTGCTTGGCGAAGCTGATGCCGCCGACGGCGAGCGTCGAGCCGAGCTCGCCGCTCGCCGCCACGTGGTCGCCGAGCACCAGGCGCTGCTGCTCTGCCGGGCGGTCGTGCACGATCTGCGTGGCATAACGCAGGCCGCGCGTGCCGCCGGCGCCGTGCAGCAGCGCGGCTTCGTGGCGCAACAGAACGTCGCCCGCGCGCACCGCCAGTTCATGCGCCAGGCCGAACCGGCGCCGCTCCGCGCCGCTGCCGTCGCTCGCGCTCAGGCGGTAATTGAGGAACCCCGGTTCGCGCGGCCCCTGCGGCAGATCCGGCCGGCGCGGCATCAGGTCGTAGGTGCTCTTGCGCAGCGCAGGTGCGGGAAACTCGATCTCCAGGGCGAGGCGCGATTCGTCAAGGAAAAGCCTGCGCGGCGCGAAGGCGCGCAGCGATACGAACGCCTCGCCGTCGATCTGCACCGTGCGCGGCGCAGCGGCATGCTCGGCCAGGCCGAGGGCGCCGAGCTCGGAGGCCCGCAGGTAGTAGTCGCCGTCGGCGTCCCGGTAGACCGTGAACTCGCCGCGCCGGTGCTGGTTGACGCTCACCTCGACGATGAGCGGCTCGAGCGCCGGGCGCGCCTGCGACAGCGCGGGCGCCAGTTTCAGCCTCAGCGGCTCCTCTGCGGCTGCGGCGAGGCCGCAGGCTCCCAGGGCCGCGGCGGCGAGCTCAGCGAGGACACATGCCCGGATCGACATCCAGGCCCCCTTCGAGCGAGAGCCTGTCGGCCGTCACCGCGACCTCGATCCGGCGCAGTTCCCGGCAAGCCTCGGCCGGGATGTCGAAGCGGTGCACGCGCGCCGCGCCCGCCAGGAGGTACCAGCCGCCGGCCTCGGCGGCAAATGCGCCGCCGCGCGCCGCGACCGAGGCGATGCGGAAGCTCTGGTTGCCGGCGTTGCGCACCGTGACGGCCAGCTTGCCGTCCTGCAGCGACATCGCTTCGATCACGCCGCGCAGCGCCGGCTCGGCGGGCGGCACGAAGACGGGCAAGGCGAAGCGCAGCGTGAAATTGATCCCGGAGACGGCCGGCCGCAGGGGGTCGTCGGCCACCCCGGGCAGCTCGTCGATGTACAGGCGGTAGGTCCGCTCGGCCGCGGCGCTGGCCGCCTTCACGCCGATGCGCACCAGGCGCTTTTCGCGCGGCTGAATGGTCATCAGGCGCGGGTAGTAGATGAGCGCGTCGCTCTCCCGGTACAGGTCCTTGCCGTCGCTGTCCTGGGTCCACTCCATGAGGCGCAACTGCATGCGCAGCGGCTGCCGGTCCTCGTTCGCCACGGATACGGCGGCCGAGCGCGCGCCGCGCGGCAGCTCGATGCGGATCGGCGACACGCTGAACTCCGCGGCGCCGGCGCAGGTCGTGGCGAGCCAGAAAACTGCGGCGAGGAGGCGTCGGGACATGCGGCACTGTAGCCAGCGCACGCCCCGCGATTGGCAGGCTGTGCAAGGGCTTTGTCAGGCAGTGTGAAGCGGGCCTAGGGCCTGGTTTCCCGCCTCTGCACTACGACCGCATGGCGTGCCGCCTGGTAGACCAGGCTCGCGGCGGCGCCGTCGGGCCGCAGCGGCTCCGGCGGACTGCGCAGCGCGCGGTCCCGGTACCAGAGCGAAGCGACGATGTCCCGCGAGCCGTCGAACTTGATCGCGGTGCTCAGGCAATCGCGCAGGCTCCAGTCGGCCCGCGCGCGCGACGGCCGGTAGCCGACGAACACCACCTTGACGAGGTGGCTGCCCCGGGTGCTCAGCGTGAGTTCGGCATCCGGATAGTCAGTCACGCCCCGCGCGCAGTAGAGCGAGATCGACGGCTCCGCCGCATGCGCCGGCAACTGCGGCGCGGCGGCGAGGAACCCTGTCGCCAGGAGCAATCGGACTGCGGCATCGCGAAGCATGCGCCACTGTAGCCAGCGCAGGCGGCGCGATTGGCAGGCTATGCAAGGGCTTCGTCAGGCAGTGTGAAGCGGAAGGTCGCCCCTGCGCCAGGCGCGGATTCCGCCCGGATGCTGCCGCCGTGCCGGCGCAACACGCGCTGCACGATGGCCAGGCCGACTCCGTTGCCCTCGAACGAAACCGCCGACGGCAGCCGGTGGAAGGTCTCGCACAGCCGCTCGGCATGCAGCATGTCGAAGCCGACCCCGTTGTCGCTGATCTCGTACTCCACGAATCCGTCGCGCCGCGCGCCGCTGATGCGGATGCGCGGCGCCCGGCTCAGCCGCGAGTACTTCAGTGCATTGCCGATCAGGTTGGCCCAGACCTGGCGCAGCAGGACTTCGTCGCCCTGCGCCGCGGGCAGCTCGCCCACCTCGATCTGCGCGGCGAGCGGCGCACCGACGCCCAGGTCACGCAGCACGGCCTCCACCAGCGGGCCCATCTGCACCTCGGCCTTGTCCAGGGGTCCGCGCCCGGCGCGGGACAGCTGCAGCAGCGCCTCGATCATCCTCTCCATGCGCTCGGCATTGCTCTCGATCTCGCGCACGAATTCGCGCGTTCCGCTCTGCAGCGCGCTGCCGGCGGTGTCGCGCACCAGCTCGGCGAAGCCGGCGATGGCGTTGAGCGGTTGCCGCAGGTCGTGCGAGATCGAGTAGTTGTAGCTCTCCAGGTCGCGGTTGGCCTCTTCCAGCTGCGACGTGCGTTCGTGCACCACCTGCTCCAGCGACGCGTTGGTCCGGCGCACCAGCGCCTCCGCCCGCGAGCGCTCGATTTCAGCCGCCGCGCGAGCGCCGAAGATCTCGATCATCGACGCCCAGAACTGGCTGCGCTCGATCGGCTTGCGGTGCATCACCACCAGCACGCCGAGCGCGGTGCCGTCGGCGCCGTGCAGGGAGGTGCCGACATAGCCCTCGATGCCGTTCCTGCCGAGCCCGGCGTCCAGCGGGAACTGCTGCGCCACGCCTTGCGGGTACATCACCGTGCCGCGTTGCGTGATCGCGTTGAGGCAGGGCGAGCCCGCGAGGGGGTACTCGAAATTCGGCGCGATCGCGCCGTCGGCGACGTAGGCCAGGGTGCGGCAGCGCTCGTTGTCCGGCTGCACCACCTCGGCGATGAAGGCGAAATCGGCGTCGAGCTCGCGCGCCAGGTGCTCCACCAGCGAGCGGAAGAAGGCCTCGCCGAGCTCCGCCGAGACGCCGCGCGCCACGTTCATCAGCAGGGTCTCGCTGCGCTTGCGCTCGGAGATGTCCCGAGCGATGACGATGATGTTGCCGTCCGGCAGCCGCCCGGACATCACCTCGATGGCGCGCTTGCTGCCGTCCTTGCGCCGCAGGGTGCGTTCGATCAGCGTCCAGTCGCGGTCGTCGCGGATCGGCTTTTGCGCCAGATCCTCCTGGTCGAGCACCATGGTCACCGGCTGGCCGATCAGTTCCTCGCGGGCATACCCGCTCAGCCGGCGGTTGCCGGCATTCAGGTCGATGAACTTCCAGTCCGGCGAGAAGATGGCGATGCTGTCCGAGGTCGATTCGAACAGCGCGCGGTAGCGCGCGTCCGCCTGCTGGCGTTCCCGCTCGACGCGGCGCTGCTCGGTGACATCCAGGAGCGACACCACGAAATGCGGCTCGCCGTCGAACTCCACGGTGGCGCCGGAAATCAGCGCCTCCACCTGCTTGCCGTCGCGTCGCCGGAACCGCAGCGGCTCGCCCGCCACGCGCTCGCCCGCCAGCCCGCGCGAGCGTATGCGCTGAAACTGCTCCTGGTCCAGAATCTCCACGACGTCGGTCGTCATCGCCCCGATCGCCTCGTCACGACCCAGGCCGATCAGCTGCAGCGCCGCGTCGTTGATCTCCACGATGCGCCGGTCCCTCGGCCGGGTCACCACCAGGCCGACCGGGCTGGTCTCGAACATCGCGGCGAACTTGCGCTCGGATTGCTGCGCGCGGCGCTCCACCGCGCGCTCCGCGCTGACGTCGCGCCAGCACCAGAGCACGCAGGCCTCGCCCTCCAGGTCAATGCGCACGGCGGAGATGAGCGCATCCAGCTCGCTGCCGTCCGCGCGCACCAGGCGCGCCTCCACGTTGGAAACGCTGCCCTCGGTGTCGATCCGCGCGATCACCGCCGCGCGCTGCGCCTGGTCCTTCCACAGGCCCATCTCCTTCGCCGGGCGCCCCTTCGCCTGGGCGCGTGAATACCCGGTGGTGCGCTCCCAGGCGCTGTTCGCCTCCAGCCGCATGCCGTCTGACAGCCGGTACAGGGTGATGGCTTCCGGGCTGTTCTCGAACAGCGCGGCGAACTTGTGCTCGGACTGGCGCGCGCGGCGCTCGAGCCGTTTCGCCTCGGTGATGTCGTGCACCATGCCGATGATCAGCTGTTCGCCGTCGTGCTCGATGAGCGACGCCGAGATCGTGCCGGAGACGATCCTGCCGCCCTGCACGCGCAGCAGCATCGGCCGGTCGCGCACCGCCACGCCCTTGTGCAGGTCCGCGAGGAAGCGCTCGCGCTCGCCCGGGATCGCCCAGATGCCGATTTCCGCGACCGTGCGCCCGACCACCTCGTCCGCCCGGTACCCGGTGACCTGCTCGAAGGCGCGATTCGCGGCGACGAAGCGCCCGTCGCTGGCGCGCACGATCGCGATGTAGTCGGGCGAGGCGTCGAACACGCGCGCCAGCTGCTGTTCCGCCCTGAGGCGCGCGGATTCCATCCGCTTCCTCTCGCTGATGTCCTTGATGGCACCGGCTGCGCGCACGGCGCGTCCATCAGCGCCATATTCGGCGCGGCCGTAGGTTTCGAGCCAGTGCACGCTGCCGTCCGGCCATACCACGCGCTCCACTGCGCGGTACTCCGGGCGCTTGCCCTTGAGGCAGTCGAGGAAGGTCGCGCGCGCCCCGGCAACGTCCTCCGGGTGCACGAAGGTGAGGTAGTCCTCGAAGCGTCCCGAGAAGCTGCCGGGCGCCAGTCCCAGCAGGCGCGACATGTCGCCGTACCACTGGACGCGGTCGTCGCGCACGTCCCAGATCCAGGTGACGAAGCCGAGCGCCTCCTGCGCCAGCCGGAACTGCGCGGAACTCTCGCGCAAGCGCCGGCCGCGCTGCTGCGAATGCGCGGCGCTGCCGCGACCCGGCCGCAAACGCGGGCGTGCCGAACTGCGCTTCGTGCTCGACGCCAAGCCGTCCTCCTCAGATCGCCCGTTCCATGGTGCTACAGCGCTCCGCTTTGCGGAAGAGGGCGTCGCACTGCAGGATGCCCTCGCGCGTGGCCTGCAGCACGTCCAGGGCGTGCTCGATGCGCTCTTCGAGCCCGACCAGCTCGCCCAGGTTTCCCTCGCGGGCGCAGCGTTCGAGCGCCAGGCACTCTGCCTGCAGGCGCGTCGCGCCCACCGACCCGCTGCTGCCCTTCAGGCGGTGCGCCTCGCGGGCAAGCGCGCCGGCGTCGCCGAGCCAGGCGCTGACACGCATGCGCAGCAGCGCGCGATGGGCGTCCGCTGTGAACATCTCCAGCAATTCCACGGCGAACGGCGCGCCCGGCCCGCCGTCGAACTCGGCCAGGTCGCGGATGGTTTCCAGGTCCAGCAGTGCTTCGTTGCGCATCGTGTCGCCTTCCGGTCGTAGATTCAGTTCGCGGCCGCCAGCCGCGGCAATTCGAGCTGGTATGCCGCACCCTTGCCCTGGCGGCCGGTGCAGCCCAGCGTCCCGCCCAGCCGCTCGACGATCGCCTTGGACAGGCTGAGCCCGAGATCGGCGCCGGAGAACAGTTCCGGGCCCTCGTCCTCGACGTGCAATGTCGCCTTGTCGCCGTGCACCTCGATCCTGACGCTCACCACGGCGCCGGGCGGCGAGCGATCGATCGCGCCGGAGATCAGGTGCGCCACCGCCTGCCGGAGCCTTTCCGCGTCGCCGCGGATCAGCACGCTGCCGAGCCCGCCGCCGGTTTCGAAGCGCAGGGAATGCCGCTGCGCGGCCGCGGCGCGCTCGGCGATGACGCGTGCCACCAGCGCGCCCAGGTCGAGCGCCACCGCCTGGACGCGGGTCACTCCCAGGTCGATGCGTTCCACGTCGAGCCACTGCTCGACCACCCGCGCCAGGCGCTCGGCGTTCCTCAGCGCCAGCCGCAGAAACGATTCGGCGGCCCGCTCCGTGCCCAGTGCCTTGCCCTCGCACAGCAATTCCAGCGCGGCGATGATGGACGCGAGCGGCGTGCGCAGCTCGTGGCCGGCGGCGGCGACCAGTTCGCGCTTCACCTGGTCGAGCCGTTCGCGCTCGCCCTGCTGCTCGGCGGCCGCCAGCTGGCCCTCGAGCGTCGCCTGCACCAGCGCCTGCGCCTCGCGCAGGCGCGATTCGACCTGCTTGCGCGGCGAAATGTCCCGCACCGTCCCCGCCAGGCGTACGGTGCTCCCGGTCGCCGGGTCGACGATCGCGCGGCCGATGCAGCGCAGCCAGCGGTAACCGCCGTCCGCGCAGCGGATGCGGAACTCGCGATCGAACACGCCGCCGTCCTGGATCGCCGCGGCCACCGCATCGAACATGGCGGCGCCGTCCTCCGCATGCAGGGCGCCGAAGAATCCGAAATCTGGCGGAAATTCGCCTTCCCCGTAGCCGAGCAGGGCCTTGAATTCGGCCGTGTAGTGCGCCGTATGCGCGGCCAGGTCCCACACCCAGATGCCCGCTTCGCAGGCCGCCAGCGCGAAGCTGAGGCGCTCCTCGGCGGCAGACAGCGCGGCGCGCGTAACGCGCTCGGCGGCATTGTCGGAGGTGCAGGCGAAATATCCGACGCTGCGCCCCGACCGGTCGCGATTGGGAACGGCATGCACCTTGACGAATTTCCTGTCGCCTTCCCGGTCGCTCAGCACGTAGTCGCGCGGCGCGAGATTGCCGCGCTCGACCTCCGCGCGATGCGCCAGCGCGTACCTGAGCGTGCGCGGGTCGAGCAGGTCGGCCAGCGGGCGGCCGAGCACCTCGCGCGGCGTGCGGCCGAACAGCTCGTAACAGTGCCGGTTGGCGAAGCGAATGCGCAGGTCGGCATCCAGGTAGACCAGCGTGGAGGGGGCGTTGTCGGCCACCAGGCGAGCGAGGCCGCCGGTGTCGTCGGGCGTGGCGTGCGTGCCGTACGAGCTGGGCTGCATGCTCAGTCCCCCCTGGGCCCGAGTACGCGGGCCAGCGCCTGCACCAGCTGGCGCGGCCGGAATGGTTTCGGCAGCACTTCGCGCACGCCGAATGCCCGAAATTCCGCGTCGCCCATCAGGTCCGACGCGGCGGTGAGAAACACGACCGGGACCTCGCCCATGCCATCGATTTCGCGCAGTGCGCGCAGCGTGGCAATGCCGTTCATGCCCGGCAGGTCCAGGTCGAGCAGCAGCAGGTCCGGCAGCGCCTGGCGGGCCAGGTCGAGCGCCTGGTAGCCGTTTGCCGCGGTGCGCACGGCGTAGCCGCCGAGCTGCTCCAGCGTGATGCGCACCAAGTTTTGCAGACTCGGGTCGTCCTCGACGTGCAGAATGGATGTGCGGGGGCCGGTCACGCGGTCACCTCTTTCCGGGTCTGTCGTTAGAATACGCTTCGGGGGGTATGGCATCGGCATGCATCCAGAGCGCACCGCAAAACCTGCCGGCGGCATGCCGCGCATCGCCGTGCTGGAGGACGATCCCTCGCAGGCCAAGCTGCTGCAGCACTGGATCACCTCGCAGGGATTCGTCTGCCGCCTGTTCGAACGCGGCAACGACATCCTGCGCGTCCTGCTGCGCGATACCTTCGACCTGGTGATCCTCGACTGGCGCGTGCCGGACCTGAGCGGCGAAGAGGTGCTCAAGGCGATCCGCAAGAACGTGCGCGAGCCCCTGCCGGTGCTGTTCACCACCGGGCGCGACCGGGAGGAGGACATCGTGCATGCGCTGAAGAGCGGCGCCGACGACTACCTGGTCAAGCCGCTGCGCCGCATGGAGTTCCTGGCGCGAGTCGACGCGCTGCTGCGCCGCGCGCGCGGCGCCGGGCGCGATGCCGAGGAGCCGATCGAGGCCGGCGCGTATCGCATCGACCCGCATGGCCGCACGCTGCACAAGAATGGCCAGGTGATCGAGATGACGCAGAAGGAATTCGAAATGGCCGTGCTTCTGTTCCGCAACGTGGGGCGGCTGCTGTCGCGCGCTTACCTGCTCGACACCGTGTGGGGCATCAGCGCCGACGTCACCACGCGCACCGTGGATACGCACGCCAGCCAGCTGCGCAGCAAGCTCGGGCTGTATCCGGAGGAGGGATGGCGCCTGAGCGCCGTTTATCAGCATGGTTATCGCCTGGAGCGCTCTGCGCCGCCATCTCCCGCCGCTGGCGAGGCGCCGGCGCCCGGCAAGCCGGAGCCTGCCGGACGCCCGCGCCGCAAGCGGGCCTAGCATTGCGCCCTTACGGGGCGACGACGACTGCCACGTTTCTCGTATAGTTGCCCGCCGACACGTCGGCGTAGTCGGTGCCGAGGATGTCGCCGGTGACGTTCATCGTGATCGCGCTGGAGCCGGCGCCGAAGCCCGAGCCCAGCGTGGCCGGCGCGGTCCAGGACAGGGCCACCGGAATGTTGTCGATGCCGTTGGTGATGTTCACGGACGCAGGCGAAGCCGCATCGCCGTCGAACGAGAACGAGGTCGCGGCGGCGTTCTTGGTGCACTTGTAGGTGATGCCCGCGGACTGCGTCTGGTTCGCCGCGGCGGACGGGTCGAGCGTGCCGAAGCTCATGTTGAACGTGGCGGTGGTGAACTTGCAGGTTCCCGCGACCACCGCCGAGACGGCGAGCGTGGCGGTGTCGCCGGCTGCGGCCGGGCCGGCAAAGGCGGCGGCGAGCAGCGCGTAGATCAGTTTGTTCCTCATGACATCTCCCTTCGTTTCAAGTTGGTCGGAATGGTCTATTCGAACGTGGCGATGATGGCTTTCCGCCGGCGCGCAAGCGTCAGCCAATGTCAGCCATTCGCAAGACACAGTTCGATCAGGCGCGACGGGATCTCGCGCAGCGGCAGAAGTTCGTGCACCGCGCCCGCGGCGACCGCCTGCTTCGGCATGCCGTACACGACGCAGCTCGCCTCGTCCTGGGCGATGTTGCGCGCGCCGCGGCGGCGCAGCTCCAGCATCGCGTCGGCGCCGTCGGCGCCCATGCCCGACAGCATGACGCCGATGCAGCGCGCGGCCGCGGCCTGGGCGGCGGATCGAAACAGCGTGTCAACGGAAGGGCGATGCCGGTTGACGGGCGGCTCCTGCGTCAGCCTGGCCTCGAGCTTGCCGGCCCTGGCGCACAGTTCGAGGTGCCTGCCGCCGGGGGCGATGTAGGCGTGGCCGCGGCGCAGCGGCTCGCCGTCCTCGCCCTCCTTGACCTCGACCTGGCAGAGCGCATCGAGCCGCTGCGCGAAGCTGCGGGTGAATCCCGCCGGCATGTGCTGCGCGACCAGGATCGGCGGCATGCCGCAGGGCAGCGGCACCAGGACTTCGCGCAGCGCCTCGACCCCGCCCGTGGAAGCGCCGATCACGATCACCTGGTCGCGGCTGCCGCCGCCGGCCGCGCCCTGCCGCGGCTTGGGCGTGCCCGCAGCGGCGGCCCCGCCCGGCCTGCGCCCGACCCGGGCGCCGGCGGCCGCGCGCAGCTTCTCCGCCACCTCCTGCGCATAGTCTTCGAACTCCCGCCCGCCCGCGAGCAGCGGCTTGGCGACGAAATCCACGGCGCCCAGCTCGAGCGCGCGCAGCGTGGTCTCCGCGCCCTGTGCGGTCAGCGACGACACCATGACCACGGGCGTCGGCCGCCATTGCATCAGCCTGGCGAGGAATTGCAGGCCGTCCATGCGCGGCATCTCGACATCGAGCGCGATGACGTCCGGCGGCGCGGTGCGCAGGCGCTCCATTGCGACCAGCGGGTCGCTCGCCACGGCCGCGACGGTCATGTCCGGCTGCGCATTGATGATCCGGCTCATGATGCCGCGCATCACCGCCGAATCGTCCACCACCAGGACGCGGATGCGGTCCATCACCGGCAGCCGAAGATCTCGACTTCGCCCGCCCCGGCCGAGTCCTTCAGCGTGGCGAGGTAGTCGCGCTCGCGGCGCTGCAGCGTGTCGTTGCGCAGGGCGCCGAGCTTCTTCACCAGCACCTTCCCGGTGTGCGGGAAGTGGTACACCTTGCGCGGGCACACGTCGTACAGGTCCTGTGCCGCGAGGGCGATACCCTCGACGCGCAGGAAATCGAGCACGAAGGCGCTGTTCTGGCTGCCGATGTTGAGGGCATCCATGCCCTCGAGCACGCTGGCGCCGCCGAACACCTTGGCGACCAGCCGGCCGCGCTCGGCGCCGAGCTTGAGCATGCGGTTGATGAGCAGCTCCATGGCGTAGATCCCCATGCGCGCTCCGGCGCCCGCCGCGCCGGTGGCCGGTCCGGCCCCGGGCAGCATGAAGTGGTTCATGCCGCCGATGCGCTTCACCGGGTCCCACAGGCAGGCCGAGACGCAGGAGCCCAGCACCGTGACGATGACGATGTCGCGGCCGGCGGCGTAGTACTGGCCGGGCAGGATCTTGACCGCCTCGCGGTCGAACTGCCGGTCGAAGTACAGGGCGACGGTCTCGTTCATTGGCGCAGGTAGGTCGTCTTGCCGCAGGCGCGGAACTTCGGATGCCCGGTGGCGCAATTCTCGGAGTGGCCGAGGAACAGCAGTCCGCCGGGAGCGAGCACCGCGGCGAACCGCTCGAGCAGGCTCCGCTGCGCCGCGCGCTCGAAATAGATCATCACGTTGCGGCAGAACACGGCGTCGAAGCGCTCGTGCGGCGGCCAGTCCTGCGACAGCAGGTTGCGGTAATCGAACTTCACCATGCCGCGCAGCTCCGGGCGCACCTTCGCGAAGCGCGCATTCTCATGGGTGCCGCGCAGGAAGTGCGGCCGCATGCGCTCGATGCCGACCGCTTCCAGCGCGTCGATCCGGTAGACGCCATTGCGCGCAGTGGCGAGCGTCTCGGTGTCGATGTCGGTCGCGAGTATCTCGGCCGCACAACCGGCCTCGCGCAGCGCCACCGCTGCCGAATAGGGCTCCTCGCCCGTCGAGCAGGCGCTGCTCCAGACGCGCAACCGCCCGGCCCCCCTCGCCTTCGCCGCGAGCATCTCGAAATGGTGCGGCTCGCGAAAAAAGGCCGTGAGGTTGGTGGTCAGCGCGTTGACAAACTGTTCCCGCTCGCCGGAGCTGGCTGCTTCCACCTGGTCGAGGTAGTCGCGGAAGCTGCCGGAACCCGTGGCGCGCAGCCGCCGGGAGAGGCGGTTGTACACCATGTTCTCCTTGCGCTCG
>Ga0075421_100003726_pt1 | contig 18294 bp, 25 predicted proteins | sample SoiMetdeltSBSDD5_FD_75292 | JGI IMG/M metagenome (GOLD analysis project Ga0075421, IMG submission 75292) | Bulk soil microbial communities from a Populus tree surrounding site in Tennessee, USA - Soil MetaG P. deltoides SBSDD5 | ecosystem: Environmental > Terrestrial > Soil > Tree plantation...
GCCGGGCGTGACCGGGAACGCGGCGCTGTAGGCGTAGTTGTCCGACGCCAACGCCGAGTTGAGGATCATCGCCATGACCGGTTCGGACGTGACTGGGTTGATGCCGGCTATGACGATCGACGTGGCTGGGCCGGAGGCGCGGTGGTGATACCAGTTCCACGGCGGCAGGTCCGCGGTGATCTGCATCCGCGGGTTGACGGAAAAGTCCGGGTTGAGGACCAGGTTGCCGGCGAAGCCCGACTTGCCGCCGAGCACGAACCAGTCGGTGCCGTCCTGGGTGACGATGACCCGGTCGCCGGGGATGGGCACGTAACCGGTGAAGTAGGCTGCCGGCACCACGGTGCCGTCCACCGCGACCCAGATGTAGTCGGCCTGCGGGGCCGGCGAGGACTGCACGGTCCCGACGCGCAGCCGCGCGTTGGAGACCGCGGTCGGCGACGCGTCAGCGGGGCCTGACGCCACGAGCGCACCTCCGAGCAGCAGGGCGATGGCGGTAGCGGCCACCCGGGCGAGGATCGACGGCTGTGAGGTCATGAGCCGAGGGTGACGTCCAGGGTTCATGAACGCGTCCCCCATTCGGGGGACCCCCCTGCGACCCGATCACACGTCCACAGTCGACCGGGACGCCACCGCCATCGTCGGGATGTCCGCGGTCAGCGGCACGTCGAACTCATCGGCGATGTGCAACTCCAGCCCGTCGGCGGTGCTCACCGCGAGCACGTCTCCCGCCTCGAGGGCCGGGTTGGCGATGACGGTCACGATCCTCTGACGGGCCATGCCCTCCACCCGGGCAAGGATCGCCGCACCGACCTGGCTGGCCTGCACCGTCGAGGTGATCATCGGGTCGGTGTGGTAGCGGACCACCCGCCCGTAGGGGCCGCCGTAGCGCAGCGTCCCGCCGATGATGGTGGCCACCTCACGCACCGAAACCCCAGCGGCGGTCTGGTTGCCGGTGATGATCCACCGGTTCGCGACGCCCGTGCGGGTTTCGACCTGCGCGTCGGCGACGATGACCCCACCCGGGCCGGTGGCGACCTGCCAAGCGGGCTCGTCGGTGAGGGTGGGGTAGAGGCGCTGCAGGAAGTTCCCGTCGGGCAGCGCCACGATCTCGGCGCCGATCGCCAGCGCCATCCGGTCGATGGCCAGGCCGCGGGATCCGTCGCCGAGGTCCCAGGTCAGGCCGGCCGGGACGGTCGATGGGAGGCCGGTCAGGTCGGTCACCGCGACGCTCGGGTGGGTCTCTTTGATGAGCGTCGCTGTGGCGTCGGCGATCCTCGCACCGGCCGGGGTCGCGCGGGGGGTTTCGAACGCGTCGTCGTTGATCGCAGCGAACCGGTCCCAACACTCGACCTGCACAAGGCCGGAACGGCGGGACCGTTCGCGACGCTCGACCCGGCCGGTGAACACCGGCACCGGCGGATAGGTGATGTTGCCGGCGGCGACGGTGACCCACGCCCGAAGCTCGACTCCGTAGGCGGAGAGCTGGTCTGTCCACTGTGACTCGGGGACGGTCAGGTAGGCGCGGCGGCGTACCTGCGTGCGGCCAGAGACCCGTATCCGGCCGGACTGCAAGAGCACGGTCCCGAGCTCGACGCCGTCGAGGTAGGTCTTGACGGTCGGGGTGTAGGTGTGCGACTGGGCCAGGGCGGCGAGGAACGCGGCATGGGTGCTGGGGTCGCTGACCTGCCACATCAGAGTCTCGGCCGGGCGTACACGTCGGAAGCGGCCCTCCGGTTGGCCATCTCCACCCGCACGTCGACGCGCTCGTCGATACGCTCGCCGCCGATGTAGACGTGCACCACCGGGGTCATGTCCCACCCGCCGCCGCCCATCGGCGACGCGGCGGCGCCAGCCACGAGCGGCAGGACGTAGCCCTGCGACGGCGCGACGAACGCCTCGAGACGCTGCTCGTTGACGCGCAGGAACTGCCCAGCGTACGCGGGCCCGCCGGCTGCGCGGCCGGACAGGTCGAGGAACGCCTGACGGCTGCCGCCGCCCGCGCTGCCTGCGGGCGCCTGGATCAAGCTGCCGATCTGGCCGCCCGAGTGCTCGCCCGGTGTGGTTGGGGGCTTGCCGCCGGCCAGGTACCTGACCATGTCGAAGGCCTTCTGCAGCCCTGGGGCGCGCACCACCAGTTCGGTGATGATCTGGCTGGGGATCTTCAAGTATTCGTCGAGGAGACGGTGGACGGCGCTCGTGGACAGGCCGAGTTTGATCGCCTCGGTCTCGATGAGCCGGATCCGGTCCTGGTACTGCTGCTCGGTGATCTGCCCGGTCTCTAGCAAACCCCGGGCGGCGGCAGCGGCACGGTCGAGTCCTTCGCCGACAGCCCGACCCTTTTCGGTGGTGATGTCGAGCGTCTTACCGTTCTCCTTGATGATGTCGTGCAGGTCGTCCCAGGCGGCTTCCCAGTCCCGGGCCGCGCTGTGGCGGCTGGAGATCGCGTCGTAGTAGTCGTCGATCCTCTTGTTCAGTTTCTCCATCGCGTCGGCCTGCCGCTTGGCCGCGTCGGCGGCGTCCTCCTGCTCTCGCGCGAGCTCCTCGGTCGGGGTGAGCACGTTCTTCAGGTTGTTGGTGGCCTTCTCCAACTCGGGGTTGAACGTCCTCCAGACGTTGATCGCCAACCCCGGCGTCTCGAAGAGCCACTTCGGTCCCTCGAGCATGCCGAGCTTGTTCGCCCACTCGTAGGTCTTCGATAGGATCTCGATCCCGTCGCCGAGACCGTCGAGGCCGATTCCGAGCACCTCAAAGAAGTCGTGCAGAGCAGCCTCCGCCCCAGGCTCGGAGCGGGCGATGTCGCGGAAGAAATCCGCCAGGTCAGTGCCCAGGCCGGTGAAGTCGTCACTGAACCGCTCCGCCAGCGGAACCGACGCCTTCAGGGCCGTGGTCAGGCCGGGATGCAGGTTGCGGGCGAACCCAGCGATCCCCTCAGCCAGGGGCTCCACCGTGGCCGAGAGGATCTGGAAGTCCTGCTGTACACCGGGTAGCTCCTTACGCCACGCGTCGCCGAAGATCGACGCGGCGCGGGTCAGCGGGCCCACGAGCGGGAATGCGGCGTCGCCGATGTTGGCGGAGACCTCCTGGCCGAGGCCTTTCCAAGCCGACTTCACGCGGGTGTCCTGCGCGGCCAGGGCGATCCCACCGATCAGCCCGCCCGTGCCGACACCGCCGAGCACGGCGGAGGCGATGATCCCGCCGATGAATGGCGACAGAACCACCGCCGCCGCACCGATGCCCGCCACCGCCGGGCCGGGGATACCGCCGATGCGAGGAACCGAGTTCAGCAGTCCGCCGACCCCGCCGCCCGCTGCCAGCGGGGCGACGGTTTTGACCGCGGCCAGGTCGTCGATCTTCTCGAGTTCCTTGCGCATGCGCTCGATCTCGTTGAGCGCGTTGTGCAACCGCGAGGTCTGCGGGTCGGCGGCCGTCTCACCGAAAAGGCCCAACAGGCCGTCATCCCCGCCGGCCCCCGCGAACTCCGCCCCCAACTGCCGCACCTTGAGCTTGGTTGCGTCGAGGCTGGACTGCAGCAGCGCGAGGTCTGCGGCGGTGCCGCGTGCCTCATCACCCAGGTCGTCTACCTGCCGCGCCGCCACGTCGGTGTTCGCCGCCAGCTGGTCCATATCCCGGCTGGTCGCGTCGAGCTCATCACCCAGGTCGTGGACCGCGGAGCGCACGGTGCGGCTGACCGCGGTCGCCTCGGCACCACCCCGCGCGTACCGCGCGACCTCGAGCTCCAACTCGACAGACACCTTGCGCCGACCCATTTCACCTCCGCTCGGCGTGCCAGATCAAAGCGCCCGGGTGAGGCGCGTGTGACCCGTCCAGATAGGCGGCCTGCGCGGCCAGCAGCGCGGTGCAGGCGTGACACCGGTCGGGGTGCTCAACCCAGTAGCGGTCTTCCGCCTCCGCCGCGCCGGTGTTCGGCAGGTAGTGGCCTCGCGCGCACAGCCGGTTCCGGTACAGCGCCAGGGCGAGCATCCACGCCTGCTGCTGTTCGTCCCACTCGACCTCACGGGTGGTGGTGGTTCTCACGAGCCGCCCGGCCTCGTCATATTCGTGTTCGCTGACCTCTGCGGGTTCCCACCCGTCGAAGCGTTTCGGGCTGATCCCGAGCCGCTCCGCCGCCTCTACTCGTCGTCGGAGGTCGAAAGAATCCGCAAGGCGCGCGGCGAGAAAGGGACATCGACATCACGGGCGTTCGCGGCCCACACGGCATTGGTCAGGATCTCCCACTGCCCAACCGTGAGGACCTCGTCGAGGCGCTCCCAGTCCTCGTCGTCGAAGGCGGGCGCCACCACGCACGCCCGCAGGGCCGCGTCGAAGAACCCGTCCTCGTCGATGCCCATCCGCGCGTCGCGTTCGTTGCCCTCCCGCGGCGGGTGCTCGGCGAGCAGCGCCGTCCACTGCCGCCGCGGGACGGCCCGGATGACGACCTCGATGGACTGTGCAGCCATCTCCTCGTGCAGTGCCTCGACCTGCCGGGCGAGTTCGACCGCGCGGCCGCCGTCGAGGGACCCGGACACCTTTTCGAAGGCCTCGGCCTCGATGAGTTGGCGCTGTAGGACCTGCATCTGTGAGGCCAGGTCGCGGCGCATGCACAGCTGCACCGAGCGTTGCGCGGGGCGGAAACCGGCCAACAGCGCCTTGTGATCCGGCGCAGCACCGTTGGCTTTCTCGCTCATGCGACCGCCGCGTCGATGTTCGGCGCCTGGTAGATCTTCGTCGGCACCTCGTACTTGCGGACCGCGTTCTTCTCCGGGGCCAGGTCCCGCCGCCGCCCGGTCTTGATCGGGTACACGGCGCAGGCCTGGCTCGACGCCCACGCCGTCGTCGACGGGACATCGCGGCGGACCACGATGAACCCGGTGACTCCCTTGGCCCCCAGCGTGGTGTACGCGGTGTCGCCGGAAAGCTGCTTCTTGATCCGCAGCATCGTGCCGGAGAACGAGTCGCGGCCGTTATCGACGGTGTCGTACGTGGAGTCCAGCGCCGAGGTGTCCACGTCGGCGGTGGACGGCTCGTACCCGATGAGCCCGTCCGGGGTCATCACCGACTGGAGCAGGATGCCGGCGTTGAGCTCGGCGACCGTGGGCGCGCCGAGGACGGCGATCGCCGGTGCGTACGTGACGCGGGTGTTGCCGTCGGCCAGGCTGTCAGGCATCGGCGCTCACTCCCTCGCTGGTGGTCTCGCTGGTGTCATCTGCCGCCGGGCCGGGTTCCTCGGCCGGGGCGGGACGGGGGGGCTGGTACTCGGCCATGGTCGGGTCGTACGGGTCGGGCGGCTCGCACGGCGCCCAACCGATGCGCCGCCACATGGGCACCGACGCGACCGGGAACTGGGCGGCGTTGCCGCCGTGCTCGTGGCGCATCCACACGAACTCCGCGCCCGGCTCGGGCGTGAAGTCGTCGTCCTCGTCGGCCATGTCAGGCAGCCCTCTGCAACTCGTAGGTGACCGACGTGATGAACGAGTGCGTGATCGTCACCAGGTTGTTCGCCGGGTTGATGTTGTTGCGGGTGATCGGGAACGTGCGGGTCGTGCCGTTAGCGACCGCGACCGGCGTGACCGTGCCCGGGTTACCGGCCGCGGTCAGCCCACCGTCCGATATGGACACGTTGTCGGGTGAGCCGCCACCGTTGATGACCCGGTAGATCAGACTCCCGCCGATGGGGATCAGGTCACCGGAGATCGTGTCCGACGCCGCCGCCGGTTGCGGGTTGGCGAGCAGACCGGCCGGCGTGATGGTCGAAGGGGTGATGGCCGCCATCGGGGCGTACCTCCCAGCTGGGTTCGGGTTGGTCGCGCCTCAGCCCGGCGCGGAGGTCATCTCATACACAGCGACGCCGTCGAACACCGCAGTGCCCAACGTCTCGTCCTTGCCCGGCGGGCTCGAGTCGACCTGCCGGATCAGACCGCAGTTGCGGCCGGCCACGGCGCCGCGCACGTTGAGCAGCGCCGCCCGTACCTGCATCCCCACCGCCCGCGCGGCCGCCTCTGTCTCCCCGACGCAGTGGCAGTACCAGCGGGTCACACACGTCACCGACATGTGGTCCAGAGCGTTCGCGTCGCCCGCGTCGGGCCAGGACACCTCGGTGTACACCAGCACGTACGGCGGCTCGGGATACGGGGCCGGGACCTCACCCTCGTACACGATCAGCGGCGCCGCCCCGTTGAGCAGATCCAAACCCGTGCGGGCGTGCAACTCGTCGAGTTGGTCGGTCACCGACCCTCCAACAGCCGCTCGCCAAGGTCCTCGACCGCCTCAACGAAGCGGGGCTCCTCCACGACCAGCGCCGGGAACCCGCCCGGCCGCGGTGCGTTGCGGAGGCTGCCGTACTCGGCGAAATGCGCGAGCGGCGCCTGCGGGTTGAGCCGGTGAACGCCGATCTCGGCGTGATAGGTGCTGCCGTGGCGGGTGGTTTCGTAGCCGACCCCACGGGCCAGATGCGGCGCGTGTTCAGCCGGGTCGGGGCTGACCGGCGTCCACACCTTCCGCCACGTGGTCTTGATGTTGAACGCGCCCTTAGCGACCACCTTGGGCGCCTCTGCCGCGAGCCGCTCGTCGATCTGCTCGAGGTCGCGGATGAGCTCATCGAGGCTGGTCACCTTGACGCCCATCGCTTACCCCACGATCTCCTGCAGCGGCACTCTTCGGGTGGTGGCGTGGCTCTTGTGGTGGGCGCCCTGCACGGTGAACACCCGCGCGATCAGTGCCGTGTCGTGCACGCAGGCAGTGATGGTGACCCGGTCGTCCTTCGTCACGTCCTCGGTGCCCACGACCGGCAGTTGCAACTCCAGCGCCGACAGGCCGATACCGGCCTGCCCGATGGTCGCCGGCCCGGCCCACGGCGCGGCGGCTTGCTGCACCCGGCACGGCCCGGTGTAGACGAGGTCGTACTGCTTGGCCACCTGGCCGTCGGTGGTGTTGGTCTGCTTGGTCGCGACCCGCTCGATGACGCACGCGTCGACGAACCCGCCGGCGGCGAACGCCCGCCCGCGGGCGAGCACAGAGTCCCGGCTCATCCCAGCCTCACCAAGCTGGCCCGGCGGCCGTACGCCTTACGCAGCGCCTTCTGCAGGAACGGCGAGGCCTCCATCTGCGCCGACATCTTGTCGAACGTCACCGAGTAGTCATCGATCGACTCCGACGCCACGGAGCCCGGGTTAGGGACCTGGCCCTTCGCCAGCGAAAGCGTCGCCCACCGTCCCAACTGCAACTTCTGATGGCCAGCCGGGTAGCCGTGCGTGTTCACCGACACCACCTCGGACGGCCGCCCGACGTAGGTCTGCCACCCGTCGGTGCGCCACAGCCGATTCCCGAGATGCTTGTACTGGGCCGCGTCGATCCCCACCGTCAGTGCGGCGCCGTCCAACGTCACCGACGCGACCGCGGTCACCGGGATCTGCGGCAGGTCCAGCCACGAATCGGTGGTCCCGATCAGCGACGCGGTGTCCCCGACAACCTGCACGATCCGCTGCCCGCCGGCGGCGATCTGCACGACCGCGGTCGCGCACTCCAGCAGCAGCGTGCCCGTTCCGGTAGGCAGGTCCGCGAGGGGGATCTGCAGCGCGTCGGCGAGGTCCTGCAGCGTCGCGAGCTGGTCGGCCACCTCTAGCTCACCGCCAGCCTGGTTCGTGGTTGAGCAGCGCCGGTATCCGGCACAGCGCCCGGTCGGCGTCGGTGAGTGGACCGGGCACCTGGTAGGCGCCCGCCGCCACGTCGATGCACGTCGGGTAGCCACTGACCGGGTCGAATTGCACCCGGTCGCGGTACTGGGTCGGGATCGACAGGTACCAGTCGGTTTCGATGTGCGGGGCGGCCATCAGGCCTCCTCATCGACCACAACCTCGGGGCTCATGACGGCCGCGCCGGCCGCCTCGAGTTGGTCGAGGACGGCCGCCCAGTCCACGGCAGGCTCGCGACCCGACAGGATCTCGATGAACTCCTCCCGGGTCGCGAGCCTGCGCCGCGTCGCCATCAGTTCAAGACCACGTACGGGGCGAAGTCCTTCGCCGTCGGGGTGGCGATGGTGGCCGGCGCAGTACCGGTCAGCGCCGCACCCGAGGACTGGGACAGGTTCCGCTCGCCGGTGATGATCGCCGGCGCGACGCAGGTCCCGATCAGCGTGGGCACGGTGGTGGCCTTCACCATGATCGCCGCCCAGTAGACGCCCGACTCGCGGATCGTCTGTACGGTCGCCAAGGCGAGCTGCTTGGTGGTGTTAGCCGCCCACGCGGCGGTGAGCTGGTCGGCGGTTTGCGCGAGCAGCGCCGGCGTGGCCGCGTTGGAGTACAGCGCGAACCACCAGTTGGTGGGGGTGCCGGCCGCGGTCGCCCCGGACCGGAACGCCAGGTTGGTGATGACATCGCCGGCGTGCAGGTAGACCGGCATGCTCGTCATCACCTGCGTGACGAGAGCGACGTGGCCGGTATCACCGGCGTCGTCGGTGTGCCCCTGGCGGGGCAGGTTTCGCCGGAAGAACGTGTCCGGCGAGGACGGCTCCTGGGCCATGACGTACCCGAGGGCGTCGCGGACGTTGCGGGTGTACCCGCCGAGCTGGGTCATGACTTCTCCTCGGATTCGAACTGCTCGACGAGTTGGTCGCGGCTAAGCGCCGCGGCCTCGTCGTCGGACATGCCGCCGTGCTCGACGGCCCAGGTGCGCCACACTTCGGTGGACGCGTTACGCGCGGGTCGCCCGGCCACGTCGACCGCCGACGCTGCTGCCTCGCCGGCACGCTGCAGGTCGACCAGCCCCTGCGCACCGGCCGCCTCGAGCTCGGCGACCCGCGCGCGCAGCGCCTCGTTCTCCTGCTGCACGAGGATCGCCGCGTCGATGCCCTTGCGCCGCGGCGGCAGCGGCGCCTCAGGCACCCACCGCCCGTCCTCGTCGAGCTCCTCGATGGTGTAGCCCTGGGCGCGGAAGTACATCAGCGGCGCGGCGAGCTGCTCGGCCTCGACTTCGGCGACGCCCTGGGCGAACGCCACAGTGCCGATGACCTCGGTGTGGCCCGGTACCGGCGTGTGGATGCGGTATCGCTTCATCAGGTCGCCTCCCTCAGATCACGTCGATGGAGCGCAGGACGCCGGCGGCCTTGGTGTTCTTCAGGCACACCGCGACCGGCCCGATCTCCACCTCGCCGGACTTGACCCGCCCGGCGGTGGAGAAGTCCGGCGGGACCGACTCGACCAGCGGGGCGCCCGCCATCGACGCCCCATGGAAGGAGTCGATGCCGAACGTCACCGCGTACAGGTCGGTGACGCCGCCGGCGGTGATCGGGATGATCGGGGACGCGCCGTCGGCGCGGTCGCCCACGTCCACCAGCACCCAGTCGCCGTAACGCTCGATCTTGCGGCCGAGGTCGTCCTTCTCCTGCGTGAGCAGAGCGGCCCAACGCAGCAGCGCCCGGAAGCGGGTGATGCTCTTTGTGTTGCCCAGGATCGCCTTCACACCGGGCGGAAGCGCGCCGACCGTGCCGTTGTCGCCGCCACCGACGTGGGACGGCACGATCCGCGAGAGCCACTCGTCGACCTCGTCGAGGCGGGCCATCGCCAACGCCTGCGTGATGACCGTCGCCGGCGTCCAGTCCGGGATCGTCGCGGTCACCTCGGTCGTCGAACCCACGAGCGACTTGGACAGGCCGTCGAAGCCGTTCGCGTCGACCGCCGTGTCCCCGTTGATGACCTCCTGGCAGAGCCGGATCCTCGTCGAGGTGATCAGCTGCTGCATCTGGAAGTTGACTTCGTTGGTCTGCTGCGGACCGAGGCTGGCCAGCTTCTTGTCCACAGTGAACGACCCGCCCAGCGGCTTGAGGTTCACGGTGAACTGCTGGCGGATGGCTTGGCCGGGCGTGTACTCGGTATTGAAGGCGCGAAACCCGGCCGCGGCGGCGGTGATGAGCCGCACGTACGCGTAGACCAGCGACCCGCCCCCGGTGCCCGGAGTGGCGGTGTCGTCGAAGACGAGCTGGTCCATGAGCCAGGACGACCGGCGAAGGTTGTCGATCACCGCGTAATCGATGTCGTTCGCCGAGTTCACCTGCGCCTGAGCGAGGGTGATTGGCATGACGATTGCTCCAGGAGGACAGGTCGGTTAGCGCCTGGCCGCGTAGTGAGCGGACAGCGCCTCGCCGAGGGATTTGGGTCGTGCCGGTTGGGTGCCCCGGGTTCCCTGCGAGAGGTCGGGGCGGGGCCCGTTCGGCGCTCCTGGCGCCGCCGTGGCGGGGTGCTGTGCCGCGGCCGCCTGGACCTTGGCGAGAAGCTGGGTGCGGAACTCCTCCGAGGCCGGGTCCAGGTCGACCAGGTCGTCGAGGGTGTCGATGAACTTGCGCGAGTCGAGCAGCTTGTCCGGGTCGGCGCCGGCGGCGGCGGCGATCCGGAACACCTGCAACTCGACGGCGTTGGCCCACGCGGCGTTGCGGGCCTCCTCGACCTGCTGGGCGAGGGTCTCAGGATCGGGCGGGGCCTCGGTCAGGCCCAGCGCGCGCGCGACCTGTGCGGCCATCTCTGCCCGCGCCTCGGCGGCGGCGTTGGCCTTGGATCCGGTGCGGGCCTTCAGGTCCGCGGCGGCGATCTGCGCGTCCAGGTACGCCTTCGCCTCGGGCGACAGGCTGGACGGGTCAAACGCCGGCGCCGTTGGCTGGGCCGGCGCGGGCGGCGTCGTGGTGGGTGGTGCGGTGGTGGTCGGCTGGGTCGGGGCCGCAGGCGCCGGAGCCGGGGTTGGTTCGTTGGCCGGCGCGCCAGGCGCCGGCTGGTTGGGCTGTCCCATGCTGTTGGCCTCCTGGGCCGTCAGTAGTTGGATTTCCTGGCCGACTTCATGACCGCGGCCGCGGTCTTCCTCTTGCGGGCCCGCGTCGCCTGCGCCCGCGCCCGGACCTTCGGGTTGTGCTGGGTGATCCACCCAGCCAGACGCCGCGACCCGACCTCCGCGGCGAGGGCGTCGAACTTCGCGGACATGCGCTCTCACCTACCTCGATGCGAAGGCCCGCATAGCCCGGCCCGCGCCGGGTGGGTGCTTGCGGCGGGGCAGGGTGTGGTAGCCGCGGGCGATGCTGGCCTTGTTGCCCTCAGCCCACCGACGGGCGAACGGTTGATGCGTGGCGAACGCCCACCGCCATTGCGCCTTCGAGGCGAACGTGTGCTGCCCGGACATGGCAGATCACCGCCTCCGATCGACGGTTGTGGTCGGGGCGGGGGGCCATGCGTAAGGCCCGCCTCAAACGAGAGACGGGCCTTTTAGGCTGTTCGGGTTGGGGGGCGGGACGTTAGCGGCGGTCAGTGAACCGGCTCAGCGCGCCCCGCTTAGGCTTGGGCCGCTTCACCTTAGCCACCGGCGGCGGCTTCCGGCCGGTCACGAGCGCCGACGCGACCGCCAGGTCGTCGAGGGCCTCACCGTCGGCCTCGAGGTCCACGTAATGCTGGTTGTAGTCCGAACCCTCAGGCCGGCCTTCAGGCTCGAACGGGACATCGCCCGCGGCGAGTTGCTGCTCGGTCCAGGCCATATGCAGATCGACGAGCCGGTTCTGCGCCGCCACCACGTCCGGGTGCGCCGGCTCCAGGTTTAACGCCCACTCGGGGAAGGCGTCGTCGTCAGGTCCAGCTTTCCGTGCCAACTCGTTCCCAGCATCAGTGCCTTGCCGATCCATACGTCACTCCTGCCGCCTGCGCCTTCCCACCGCCCGGCCTGCGAGAACTCGTAGGCCGTCGGGAAGCCCGGCTGCCCGAACCGGTAGCGCTGCGTCCTGTCCAACAGGTCTTGCAGTGCGTTCACCTGATCGCTTGTGTTCATTCCGGATCCGCGCAGTCGCCTGCCAGTGTAGTCGCCGCCTCGAAGCTGCCTGAGCGCGTCGCGGAAGTGGTCGATCATCTCGACCGCTTCCCCTTCGTCGGCGAAGTTGTAGCCGAAGCTGGCCCACGTGTAGCCGCCCACGTCGATGTTGGCGTGGACGGTGACGGCCTTGACTCCGGAGTCGCGGTACCAGCGGATCAGGTGCCCGTTGAAGGCGTTGGAGAAGCCGTTTCCCTGTGTCGACCCGTCGATCTGCAGGAAGGCGTGGTAGACGGTCATGGTGCCGTCGGGGTTCCGGTGGATTTGACGACTGAAAGTCCCGACCTGCCGGCCGCCGGCGTCCCGGATCGAGCCTCTGACGAAGATGGCCTGTTCGCCGCCGCGCCCGGCAAGGTCGTTGTACCTCTGACGGTTGGTGGCCTCGACGTGGGTGGTCAGGCCAGCGAAGTCTCCCTCGAAGACCCTCGCGATCTCTGCCTGCATTCGTGGTTGGCTGACCTCGAACAGGCTGCCCACATCCGGCAGGTCTCCGGCTTCTGCGCGCCGCTTGCGGGCGCTGGAGACCACGCTGTCGTACAGCGCCTGCCGGATGGTCGCCTCGTTGGCGCCCCGACGTAGCGTGATACCTCGCGAACGAGCTGTCTGGCGCAGCTGCTCGCGGGTGAAGCCCTCCGCGAGCGGGTCGTCTGGGCCGTCGCCGTTGGCCCACTTGTTGAGCAGTAGCGAGACACGCAGCCCAACCGACGGGCGTCGACTCCTCTCGGCCTGGCGAACCTGCGGGGAGACCGCCCCGGCCTCACGAAGCCGCCGAACGAGCGAGGCGCGGTCGGCGGTGCCAAGCCCGACCGGCGGGATCATGTACTCCACCGCGAGGTCGTTCAGGTCCCGGTCGGCCATCGCATCCAAGCCGTCCCGGGCCCGCGAGCGCGACCGTGCGGGTGGAGCAGCCTTCTTGGGTTGCTGCTTGGGCTGCTGCCACACGACATCCTCGAACGGCCACTGCGGGCGATCACCGCGCCGAACCATCACTCCTATCCCGCCGCCGTCCGCGTAGGCCACACGCAGGAAGACCGCGCCCGCCTCCCCCGTGGCACGCGCCTCGAATGTTGCTGGCTTCCCGTCGCCCAAAACCTCACGGGTGGCGGTCGCCACGAGCGTGTTCTTTGGCCGTCCTTGCGCTAGGTCGAAGAGCTCGCCGGTCCGTGCCGTTCTCGGCCTTCGAGACGCCGCTGGGCGAGCCTTGGGACGGGTCATCTTGGCTGCGGCCTTGGCCGGCTTCGGCGGGGCCGCCTCCACGCCGAGGGACGCCAGCCTCCTGGCGTGAGCTCGCCGGTAGATAGCAATGCGGTCCTCAATCGCTCCTGCCCGGTCACCTCTGGCCGCGCGGTCGGCCGTCGCCCGGATCTCCGGATCCCGGGACAAGCCACCAGCCAAGAGCAGCGCGCCGCTGCGAATGTTGTGCTCGTCGACCAGGCGCGCCACTTCGTGGGCGGGCGCGCCACGCGGCACGGTGACGCCGGCATCTCTGGCCCGCTGCATCCACACTTCGCGGCGCTCGCCGCCGAACTCGTCGATCCCGGGCCTCGGCGCCTGACCGCGGCCTAGCTTCCTGGCAGCCGCCGGACTCGGCCCAGGGACGCTGGTCGTCGTCGCCGCACGGATCATCCGTGCGGCCGGCGAGTTCTGAGACGGCCGGGCGGTCTTGCGTGGCCGAGCGAGCGCAACAACGGATTGGGCGCCACGGCTACGACGAGACAGCACGGTCCCACCCGCCGCCGTCCGTGTGCTCATCGCAGGAACCCGCGGCGCGCGAGCCCTGCCAGTCCTCCGGCCCTCGCGCCCACCAAGAAGCTTCCGCACAAGGGCGTGCAGGATGCTGTTCCGTCCGATGAACTGGCCGCCCTCAGCGACCCCAGAGGGCGCGTGCAACGGCTTCTTACGGCCGCCCATCCGAGACAGAGCCCTTCCCGCCACCTCAGGCTCCTCTCAACGGATGTAGCCATGCAGGCGCAGCAACCGCACCGCCTCGCCCCGCTCGCCGGCGGCGTCGCGGTAGATCTGCTCCGGCGTGATCCGCGGCCGCCTCCTACCCGCGGTCGCCTCATACGTGAAACGGCGCCCACCAGCGGTGTACAGGCCGCCGCGGTGGATGTTCGTCACCGCCGCGATGTCCGCCCCATCGGCGATCGCCGCCTGCTCGGCCCGCGACCACCCAGCCGCTGTGCGCTGCTCCGGCGTCATCGCGTCGTAGACCCGGCGCGGACTCTGCACCAGCCCAGCCGCCTCCGCCGACACGGCGGGGATCATGATGCAGTCGCAATTCGGGTGCCGTTCGAAGCCCTGCGACCACCGGTAGACCCGACCGGCCAGGATGATGCACCGCGAACACGTGGCGCCGACGACCAGCCGCACATACCGGCCGACCGCAGGTTCCTTCGTGATAGCGACCCCGTCGGCGACCCGCCCCGCGTCGGCGACCTCGGTCTGGGCGATCGTCTCCAACTGCAGCAGCCCCGCCTGCAACGCCCCCTGCACCGGCGCACCCGCCCGGATCGCCTGCAACGTCGTCACGACCGGCAGGTACAGCAGATCAAACAGGTCCCGCCCATCCGCCGCCTGACCCGCGAACGCGGCCGCCGCAACCGTGAACTCGGCCGCCAGCGCCTGCCCCTCCGCCGCGAGGACCGTCGCCACGTAGGGGTCGGCGGTGCGGGCTGAGGCCATCTGCGCCGCCGTCAACACCGCCAACGCCGCCGGTAGCTGCTGCGTCCACGACTGGGCGATCTGCGCCGGGTCTATGCCCGCCCACTGCCTGGCCAGCGCCAGCGCCGCTGCAGCGGCGAGCGCCGACCGCTCGGCTTGGTGTGCGGCCGCGGCGTCAGCCGCCGTCCTCGGCCCCGCCACCACCGCCGCCGAGTTTCGCCGCGATCAGCGTGAACGGGTCCGCCTCGGCCTGCTTGGCGTCCTCGGCCTCCGCCCGGGTCAGCTGCGCCTGCGTCATGCCCAGCGCTTCCCGGGTCATGCGCAGCGGCACGATCGGCTTCGGCTGCGTGGAATACAGCTTCACCGCCGCGTCCGCCCGCTGCGCCACCGTCGGCGTCGACGGATCCCGCCAGATCGTCTCTAACCGCCGATACTTCGGATCCCAGTCACCTTCCTGGATCCGTTTCACCAACCGGACAGTGTCCTCATAGGACCCGCCCATGGACACCTGCTTGCGCTCCGCACGCTTGATCAGCCGCATCTCCGCCGACCGGATCGAGTCCGCCGACGGCGGGTTCTCCGTCGTCAACCCCAGGTAGTGCGGCGGCAGCCCCGCAATCGACGCGGTCAGCCGCGCCAGCTGGTTGAGCGTGTTGTGGAAGTTCGACAGGTCCGCGCCGGGAAACTCGAACTGCCGCGCGGTGCCGTCGTCGTTGGGGATCGTCAGCAGCCGCCGCAGCAGCGCCTGCAGGGCCGTGAGTTTGTTGCCTGCCTCGTCCTCGAGGTCCTCCGGGCCTATACCGAAAATCCCCCGGATCGGCAACGCCACGAACTCCGCCGCCACCATCATGTCCGTGGCGATCTTGTTCGCGGCGTGGGCCAACGGCAGGATCGGGGCGAGCTCCGAACGGCCCAACCGATCCGACAACCGGGCCCGGTTCACCAGCGGCACCACCGGCACCCGACCCAGCTTGTGGTCATCCCGGTCGATGACCTGATTGCCCTCGTACCACACCGTCGCGTCGGGCAGGTACAGCGTCGAATACTGCACCCCGCCGCCGGGGTACACCGCCCCCGACGACAGCGCCGCCCCGTACTGCGCCTCCGAATCCACCCACCGCCGAAGCGCCGCCCTCACCCTGTGGGTACGCGGGTCGATGTCGGCGTACATCTCCAGCGGCGACTCGAACGTGATCAGCGGCGTGTCCCGGTCCTCCTCGTTCGCGCCCACGCACACGTAGGACCGCTTCATCACCAGCGTGTCGACCCGGCCCATCTGCGAGCCCTCGTCGCAGTTGTTGGCCTGCCACACCCGCCACACGTCATCGTCGGCCGCGTCCTCGTCCGGCAGCCGGTAACCCTCCACGTCCAGACGCTCTTCCACCGAGTCGACCACCAACTGCGGCCACGCGATCACCACCTGCTCCAGGCGGTCCCCGATCTCTTTGAACAACTCTGGGTGCATGTACGCCCGCGGGGCCTCAAGCTCGTACTCGGCGTTGAGTGCCTTCAGCTTCGGCCGCTCCGCGTCATGTAGCTGGGCCAGCCGGGCCACCCATTCCTCGTCGCTGGTGGGGAGCGCCACAGGTTGGTGCCCCCTCTCATCCCATCGCGACCAGCTTCCGCCGAACCTTGGGCCACAGCTTCGCGGCGGTCACATCACCCGCGGCCTCGTGCGCCAACACGCTGCTGACACACCCGTCGATCTTCTGCGCGTTGCTGGCCTTCACCAGCACGTACCGGTTCTGCGGTCGAGCAGCCTTGCGCGCGTTACGCACGTGCACCGCCGTGATCCGGCACCCATCGTGCGAAAACCCCGACTCGGCCTTGTTGATGTCGACCAGCAGCCGCTCCACCGCGGCGTGCATCGCCACGATCCGGTAAGTCGGCCACCGCACGACCCGCTTCTCCCCGTACAGCGCGGCCCACCCGTCGCCCTCGGTGGACCAGTCCCGGGGGTCGAAGTACATCCGCACGACCTTGAAGGTGCGAAACACCTCCTCGACCGCCGCGGCGACCTCAAGGCGCGGCACCTGCCCACCGAACTCGGCAGGATCCCAGATGCACGGCCGCCGGTCAGGCCCGTAGGTCGGGGTGAACTGGAAACCGTCCTCCGTCTCGGCCCGCAACGCCGTCCAGTCATCGACATCCGAACCGTCGAATCCGAGCACCACCGCAGCGCCGGCCTCGACCACCCGCGGCACCTTCACCGCGCGGCTATTCCACCGCTCCGCCTCGCACCACGTACCAACCCCGGCGACCATCCGGTTGCCGAAGAACCGCTCCGCCTGCGCCGGATCCCGCTCCAGCAGCTCCGCCGCCTCAGCCTCGATCGCGTCGAGGTCCACCCACCACGACCCGGCGTACACGTACCGGTGAATCGCCCGCCGCTCGACCTTGTTGCGGTACGACAGGTGCGCCGGCGGCGGCTTGTAGAAGCGGAAGATGTCACGCGCGGCCGCGTCCAGCGTCAACTGCGCCTGCGAGCCCTCGTTCGGGTCCGGCGCGTTCGCGCACTCCACCGAGCGGCCCGCCATGCCCGCCACACCACGCCGCTGCGTGTCCGCGACCTGGATCAGCCCATTCGTGCGCGTGTAGAGCCCCGACTCGTCCTGCAACGCAAACGTGGTCGGGTTACCCAGCCGGGCCGACGCCGACGAAGTCACCACATCGATGCGGCCGTCGCCGGGCAGGTAGATGAACTCCTTACCAACCCGCGCCAACGGTGCCAACCTCGGCCCGCGCATCATCGCCGACAGGGGCCGGAACACGTTGTCGGTCTGATCCTCAGCCGTCGCCAGCAACTGGATCAGCGGCGTCGGCCACGGAATACCCATCGGCTCGCCCGGCTCGTACTCATACCACCAGCCACACGAGCAGCCGTGATCGGAGCACACGTACGCCTCACCGCCGGTGGCCCACCCGGCGAACAGCGCCGGCCCGAGCCCCTCCAGGCAGATGATCCCCGCCGCCCACGGCCCCTTGCCGCACTTCTGCGGCCCCACAATGATCGACCGGCGGTTGTGAAACGCCGGCCCCAACACCGGGTTCGCCGGCCGCCACACCGCGCTCGGCTTGACCCGGTAGTGGTTGACCGTGCACCACAACTGCCAGTCGGCCTGCTCAAACGGCTTGCCGCGGTGAAAACCCCCCGGCACGATGCAGTGCTGCGCGATCCAGTCCGCCCCGAGGAACCCGAGCGTGGGGAAGTCGACGACGTACTCAGGCTCACCCGTCCGCGTCGCCACGGACCACCCGGAACCGGCCCCGAGACGACGGACCCGGCGCGGGCGCCGGCGCACTCTGCCCGACCGCCTGCGCCAGCGCGGCCGCCTGCGGCGTCGATAAATGCCACCGCAGCCGCAACATCCCCGGGATCGTCAACCCCAACGCGTCACCAAGCTGCCGCAACAGCGTTCCCAGGTTCACCGGCGCGCCCGGCGCCTCCGCCTGCGTCAAACGCCGCACATACACCGCGACCTCAACGACCTGGCCGAGCTTCTCCCACTCCTGCGCCTGCGGATACGCCCACAGCCGCGCCCACCACTCCAACTCCCGCCCCGACGGCTCCGTCAACGGCCACTGTGGAGGCTCACCAACCCGGCCACCAGCCGGCAGGATCGTCCACTGCGCCGCATCACGCTCCCGCGCCAACGCATTCGGGTCCGGAGCCGGACCCGACGAACCGTGCCCACCCTTCATCGCCTGCACCCCTCCGCCGCACCCGGCGGCTTCGGTCACCGACCGTCACACCTGGTGCGGTCCCGGACTGCTTCTGACCCCCCGCGCAAGACAGACACC
>Ga0075421_100003727_pt1 | contig 18293 bp, 13 predicted proteins | sample SoiMetdeltSBSDD5_FD_75292 | JGI IMG/M metagenome (GOLD analysis project Ga0075421, IMG submission 75292) | Bulk soil microbial communities from a Populus tree surrounding site in Tennessee, USA - Soil MetaG P. deltoides SBSDD5 | ecosystem: Environmental > Terrestrial > Soil > Tree plantation...
CTGGTCGCCACCGCCCGAATTTCGGCTTGGGAAATCTCAGCGATCTGGCGAAAACGGTTGAGTGTTGCAATGCCCCGATCCATGGCGTCATCCTGGAGATACTTCATGTCCCTGGATCCGGACCCCAGCCGAACGACTTCCTTTTCCTGCGTGATGATTTCGAATCGATCCGAATCCGTCAGCTTCGCTACCACCAGGTGAAAGGAGTTGGTGCCAATGTCAATCGCTGCTAGAGAGCCGTTCATAGCTTCCGTCCTGTGCTTAGGCTGCATCGGCCTTTTTTCGCATAGATCCTGAAAGCCAGCAAGCACAAAATAGGAACCTGTATCTCCGAGGCTTAGTATTGATTCTTTCGCGACCGGGTACTTTTTGCGCCAGGTTCACTTGCCTCGAACGAAGTTGAAGAGTCGGTCAGAATTCACTCGCCTGTCTCCGCCGATCGGAAGAGGCCAAAAGCCAAGTGAGGGTCACCAAACAACAGAGACGAACCGCCTCCCGGTGAGGTCGCTTGCTACAACTCGACCTTCAGTGACGGCCCATCGGCGTCAGGCCTGATCTTTACAGGCACTGGAGAGTTGTGGTACCACCTAGCACGATGAGGCCACATGACCGGGGGAAGGTGACGCGGAGGCCATTTGAAGAGGATCGGCGTAGACAATAGCTTAAATTTGTTGCCGGGCAGATTGCGTTTGGTTGACCTATTGATTGCGTCTCCATTCACACTGCCGCTGATCTTGATCCTGCTCTTTGCGAGTGCCGCCTGTTCTATTCGCAAGTATGCGATCAACCAGCTTGGCGACGCGCTGGCACAGAGCAATACGACTTTCGCTTCCGATGACGATCCCGAACTGATTCGTGGTGCGCTACCCTTCAGTCTAAAATTGGTCGAGAGTCTGCTAGCCGAGAGTCCTCGCCATCCGGGGCTCTTGCTGGCTGCGTGCAGCGGCTTCACGCAGTACAGCTACGCCTTCGTTCAGCAGGATGCCGACGAGATGGAACCGCGCGATCTGTCAGCGTCGCAGGCACTTCAGCGGAGAGCGCGCAACCTCTACTTGCGGGCTCGGAACTATGGTATCCGTGGACTGGAGGTGAAGTATCGGGATTTTGGAGCAGCCCTGCGAAGCAACCCAAAAACCACGGTTGGTTTGGCTTCGGCGGCGGACGTGCCTTGGCTGTACTGGACAGCTGCCGCCTGGGGTTCAGCAGTTGCACTGTCCAAGGATGATCCCGAGTTGGTCGCCGATTTGCCAATCGTGGAGGCTCTCATTGATCGGGCACTTCAGCTCGACGAAGACTATGATCATGGCGCCATCCACAGCTTTTTGATTACCTATGAAACCAGCCGGCCGGGTGGCAAAGGCGATCCTGCCGAGCGCTCGCGCCAGCATTTTGAGCGGGCAATGGCTCTTTCTGGGGCTCAATTGGCTTCCCCGCTGGTGGCACTGGCGGAAGCCGTATCGATTGGAAAGCAGGACCGCAAGGAGTTTGAATCTTTATTGAACCGCGCCACCCAAATCGACGTGAACGCCAAACCTGAATGGCGCCTGTCCAATCTGGTCATGCAGCGCAGAGCGCGATGGTTGCTGTCGCGCGTGGATGAACTCTTTGTTGAATAGAAAGGGGTGACCATGATTCGCGAGCTTGCGAGCTTTTCCCGACGGCTGGCTGTCGCTTTGGCGCTGACGAGTCTGGCAGCCACTGATTCTTCCAGCGTCTTTGGGCAAACTCCTTTCCGGGTCCGGCTGGCTACGCTTGCCCCCAAGGGCTCCTCGTATCACCAGATTCTGCTAGCTATGGCAGAGAAGTGGCGCCAGGCGCCGGGTGGTGGAGCGACCCTGACGATTTTTACCGACGGGTCCATGGGAGGCGAGGCGGACATGGTGCGTCGCATGCGGATCGGACAAATTCAGGCCGGCATGTTGACCGTAGTCGGACTGTCAGAAATCGATCCCTCCGTGAGTGCGTTGCAGAACATGCCCATGATGTTTCGTTCCTTGGATGAAGTGAACTACGTCCAGCAACAACTGACTCCCACGCTGGAGAAGCGCCTGCTGGACAAGGGCTTTATCGTTCTGTTCTGGGGTGACTCCGGGTGGGTGCGTTTTTTTTCCAAAGAGCCGGTGAATTATCCGGCCGATCTTAAGAAAATGAAAGTGTTCGCCTGGTCAGGCGATACCCACCAAGTGGACATCATGAAAGCTGGAGGCTATCAGCCGATTCCACTGGAAACGAACGACATCCTCCCCAGCCTGCAGACTGGATTGATTAATGCCGTGCCATCGACACCGTTTTATGCGTTGGCGGGCCAGTTCTATGGACCTGCACCCCACATGCTGGAGCTCAATTGGGCCCCCTTGGTGGGAGGGACGGTGATCCTGAAGAAGACCTGGGACAACATCCCGGTCGCGACCAGGGAGGTCATGCTCCAAGCGGCCCTGGAGGCCGGTCGCCAGATCAAGGCCAAGAGTCGCGCTGAAAGCGACCAGTCCGTTGAGACCATGAAGAAACGCGGTCTGACGGTTCATCCGGTGACGCCGGAAATTGAGGCTGCCTGGCGCAAGGTGGCGGAGGAGGTCTACCCCAAGATTCGTGGGAGTATTGTTCCTGCCGATATGTTCGATCAAGTGCGTCGCCTGCTGCAAGAGTTTCGAAACTCGGGCTCACGCCCGAAGGCCTCCAGCCAATGACCAATCCCTCTGCCTCCGCTAGCGGCCATTGGGACCCTGGGACAGCACAAACCGGCGCTGAACCCGGGTGGATTCAGTGGTTGGAGAACCTGCTCATCTGCTGTGCCTTAGCAGCGATGGTCCTCATACCTCTGGCAGAAATTGTTCTGCGAGCCACCTTCAAGACTGGCATCTCCGGAGCCTATCCCCTCGTCCAGCACTTAACTTTGATCATCGGAATTCTAGGCGGTGCCATTGCTGCGCGTGAGAACCGGCTGCTGAGTCTTTCGACAGCGGGAGTGTTTCTGAAAGGTCAGTTACAACGATCCGCAATCTTGTTCAGTAGCGCCTTCGGCGCAATGATCTCCTTTTTCCTGTGTGTCGCCAGCATTCAGTTTTTGCAGACCGAGCGAGAAGCTGCAACGACGTTGGCATACGGCATCCCTGTCTGGGTTGTCCAACTGATCATGCCGGCCGGTTTTGCGCTGGTTGGCCTGAGGCTTCTGTATCACGCCGGAGAAAGCTGGCGGCTGCGGATTGGCGTCGGGGCTTTGGCGGCCGCTTTGATCATGCTGGGACTCTGGCCGCCGCTGTCACCCTCGGAAATGGTGCTTCCTGCAATCTCGGCACTGCTGGTTGCGACCGCTTTGGGCACCCCGGTCTTTTGCACTCTGGGAGGAGCGGCGCTGATTCTCTTCTGGGGAGATGACCTGCCCATTGCGTCAATACCGCTGGACCACTATCGTTTGGTCATCAATCCTTCCTTGCCTACTGTTCCTCTCTTCACGCTCGCGGGTTATTTTCTCGCCGAGGGAGGCGCTTCGAGGCGCCTGGTGCGGGTCTTTCAGGCGCTGGTCGGTCAGTTTCGCGGCGGGCCGGCTATCGTGACGGCGCTAGTTTGTGCCTTCTTCACGTCTTTTACTGGGGCCTCGGGTGTCACCATCCTGGCTCTGGGCGGGCTGCTCATGCCAGTGCTGCTGACAGCCGGATACGCGCAGAAATCGGCGCTGGGGCTGCTCACGGGCGCGGGTTCCCTGGGCCTGCTGTTCCCGCCCTGTCTGCCCTTAATCCTGTACGCCATCGTGGCTCGCATCACCATCGAAGAGATGTTCCTGGGTGGCATCATTCCCGGCGTTCTAATGGTGGCGATGACAGCTTGGTGGGGCATCCAAACCGGACCGAAGGCAAGCAAGTCTCGGGCTACCTTTGATCTCGCGGAGGCGAAAGAAGCAGTCTGGTCCGCGAAATGGGAGCTCTTGCTGCCTGTAGTGGCCTTTGCCGGATTGTTTGGCGGATTTGCCACCCCTGTGGAAGCTGCCGCTCTGACTGCGCTTTACGCCTTCCTAGTCGAAACGCTCGTGTATCGCGATCTGAAGATCCGGCGCGACGTGCCAAGAGTCATGTCTGAGTGCGGATTGCTGGTAGGCGGCGTACTCTTGATCTTGGGTGTCGCGCTGGGATTTACCAACTACCTCGTGGATGCCCAGATCCCGTCACGCGCAGTCGATTGGGTGACCGGCTCCATCCACTCGCGTTGGGTCTTTTTGCTCTTGCTGAATCTGTTTCTGTTGGTCGTAGGTTGTTTGATGGATATTTTCTCTGCCATTGTCGTCGTCGTTCCGCTGATAGTTCCGATGGGGCTGGCCTTTGGCGTCGATCCGGTTCATCTGGGCATCGTATTCCTGGCTAATCTGGAATTGGGCTACCTGACACCGCCAGTCGGGATGAATCTCTTCCTGTCTTCGTACCGATTCTCCAAGCCGCTATCCGAAGTCTACCGTTCCGTTGTCCCAATTCTGGTGGTGCTGTTCATGGGTGTCCTATGTATCACCTATATCCCGGCGCTTACCACAGTTTTGCCACGCTGGTTTGGGCGTTAGAATAGACCCAGGGAAGGTAGAGGGACCCCAGCGTGTCGAGGCCGTTGGCCCTTAATGAGCAGCTTGGAGTGCGGTAGCGTGCCACCCTTTCTTTGGTAGAGACGGCCAGCTTGCTGGCTGATACGAAACAACAGGTCCAACCCTTCGCGCTTTGAGTGTTTGGGAAGGAACGGTGCCACGCAGCTCAACGGGGATGGAATCGAAGTCTGTTGTCGAGAGGACGAGAACGATGAACGATCGTCACTTCATGGTGCCCGCCATCGTCGCGACGTTGGCCGTGTGCTGCGGCGTGACATCGGCTCCGCAAAGGTCCTTCGAGGAAGGACGCAAGGAAATGGTCGAGGAACAAATCGCTCAGCGGGGAATTAAAGATGCGCGCGTGTTAGAAGCTATGGGGAAAGTCCCGCGCCATTTGTTTGTGCCGGCCGAGGTTGAGCACCTGGCCTACGAAGATCATCCTTTACCAATCGGGGCCGGCCAGACGATATCGCAGCCCTACATCGTCGCGTTGATGACTGAATTGGCTAAGGTGAAACCCGGCGACAAGGTCCTGGAAATCGGCACAGGCTCAGGCTATCAGGCTGCCGTGCTCGCAGTGCTGGTGGGGCAGGTGTATACGATTGAGTACATAGAAAAACTCGCCACGAGTGCCCGACAGCGGCTCAAGGATTTGAAGTATGAGAACGTCGAAGTCAAGTTCGGAGATGGTTACCAGGGATGGCCGGAGCATCAGCCCTTTGACGCCATTCTTGTGACTGCGGCCAGCGAGCATGTACCTCAGCCGCTCATTGATCAACTGAAGCCCGGCGGACGCCTGGTCATTCCGGTCGGCGCGCAATCGCAGCCTCAAACCTTGCAGGTCTTGGAGAAGGATGCCCGAGGTCGGATCTCACAACAGGAAGGGATTCCGGTACGTTTTGTCCCGCTCCTCGGCGAAGGTGCCAAAGCAAAAGTCCGCTAGCGGAGGTTGGCGCAACAGTGGTGTTACTCGCACGCTGGAAAACGCAGCGACTCATGCGCATGACTCTATCTCGCGCCGTTCGGTGGCGAAGAAGAATCGGAGAGGAACTATGAGCCCGGCACAACGAAGCTGTTTGTCAAGCAATGTGTGGAACTGGCGTAGGTGCTAGAAGTCTCCTCTTTGGGACAGCAGACTTCGACTTGTGGAAGGGTGCTGAATTAGGGAGTCGAAGGCTTCGTGAGTATCTTACGCGAACGCACAGGGTAGAGTCCGAACGGCTTCGAAGCAGGCTGACTTTATGTCGATCGAGGTAGAGCAACTGAAGACGCTGGCCAGATGAGATTTATGAGTGCACATGTTCTTTTCCTGATTGCCTTGCTAGGATGCTCCGGAATGACAAAGCAGGTGGCAGAGGACAACGAAAAGAACCTATTGGTCGCCGCCCGGACCGACCCGGTGACTGTAAAGCGATTGCTGGAGCAGGGAGTGAAAGCTGATGTCAGAGACGAACAAGGCAGAACGGCACTGCTCCTGGCTGTCCGCCACAATCAAGTCGAAACGGCACGGCTGCTAATCGAGGCCGGCGCCGACGTAAACGCGCAGGACAGGATGCAGGACAGCCCGCTGCTCTACGCAGGTGCCGAAGGAAGGCTCGAGATACTGCGACTGATTCTGAAGGCCAAGCCCAACTTCAAGGTCTACAACCGCTACGGTGGCACAGCGCTAATCCCTGCCTGCGAGCGCGGCCACGTTGAGGTGGTGAAGGAATTGATCAAGACCGACGTTGATATTGATCACGTCAACCGCCTGGGATGGACGGCGTTGCTCGAAGCAATCATTCTGAGCGAAGGCGGACCAAGGCATCAGGAGATCGTGCGCCTCTTGGTCAAAGCAAGAGCCAACGTCAACTTGGCTGACAAAGACGGTGTCTCACCTCTGCGCCACGCCAGACAGCGCGGCTACGCCGATATCGTGAAGATACTGGAGGCGGCTGGGGCCAAATGATGTGGATCGGCGGGTGCTCTAGTCGGGCACGAACTTGTTCCGTGGGCGACACGCGCATCGCCGAAGCTGATGCTAAAGGAAGCCGCTCAGTCCGATTCAGAGAATTGGCATGAACTTCACAAATGAGCTTGGTGCGGTGAAGGCGTCTATGATCGCCAAGTCATGCGCTGCGTTGAAGCCGAATCACCTGCGTTCAGGAGATGCCCAACTCAAAGGGGCCGAGTAGTTCCCCAACTCCCAAACCGTAGTGTCAAGCCGATTGCGAACAATGCAGATGGAGGTGGTGCTGAAGTCGTTGTGGCATGACAGGAGGCGGTATGGTCGTCCGTGTTGTGAGGCTTGGAACGCCGCGAAGCGAAGGCGAAGGTGTGCGTATCGGAACGGTACGTCGTCCGCCCCGTGGGGTTCCAAAGACTGAGTTCGCTCCCAAGAACTGGTACGACGTATGGTTTCCGACTTTAGCGCCGAGTGTTGCAACGGTGAAACTAGCTCAGAAAGCCAACACACCGGCCGGATGGGCAAACTTCGTGAAGCGGTACCGGAGTGAAATGGCCAAGCCCGAGGCCAATCACGCACTGGAATTGCTTGCTAAGCTGTCGCACCGCACAAACTTCTCGGTGGGCTGCTATTGCGAGAACGAGGCTCGCTGCCATCGTTCGATACTCCGTGACCTTCTCATCGACAAGGGTGGCAAAGTCAGGTAGAGAGATACGGTTCGAGTGGACGGCCGGGTGGCCCTTAGTTGGATGTCCTTTCAGCCCACCCATCGGTGTCGGCTCGACTGGAAGATAAGCAGCGGGCGGCTCCGCTCCGTCCTTGGCCACGGCGGGGGCATGGGTTAGTTAGTTGCAATTTCAAAGTTAGAGTTCGACCAGTCTACTGTCCAGCAAATCGAAGGCGAAGGGGATGGAACATGTCAAACGCAACGCAATCTGAGGTTGGGGCGGTAATGTCTCTGTGGCGTTACCCTGTCAAATCGCTGATGGGAGAGGAACTGAATGCGACCGCGATTACGGAACGCGGACTGCTCGGAGATCGTGCTTACGCGCTGGTCGACAGCTCCGATGGGAAGGTAGCGACCGCCAAGAACCCCAGAAAATGGCCGACGCTTTTCGATTTCCGCGCTGGCTTCGTCGAGCCTCCGCGCCTCAGTGCGGACCTGCCTCCGGTACGAATCACCCTGCCGGACGGCACTATCGCCACGAGTCAGCAGAGTGACCTCAACCAAATCATCTCCAACACGCTCAGTCGTAAGGTGACACTGAATGCGGCCGAGCACGGCCGCGCCGGGCCGGCCAATGCCGAGGCGTACTGGCCGGATATGGAAGGGCTCGACTACCGAGATACCGTTACCAACTTCGCTCTACCGGACGGTACTTTTTTTGATTGCGCTACTGTCCATCTGTTGACGACAGCCACGCTCGACCGGCTCCGTGAACTCTATCCGCAAGGGCGCTTCGAGGTGCGACGGTTCCGTCCCAACATCGTGATGAAGGCTGCTTCCGGTGAGAGGAGCTTCATTGAGACTTCGTGGATCGGTCACACGCTGGAGATCGGCGGTGAAGTTCGCCTAAGCGTCACAGGTCCGTGCGCCCGCTGTGTGATGACCACCCTGCCCCAGGGCGATCTCCCCGCGGATCCGGGGATCTTGCGTACAGCGGCCCGGCACAATCAGGCCCATGTCGGTGTTTACGCTAGTGTCGTGCGGGGTGGAACGATTCGTCGTGGTGATCCCGTGAGGCTTGGCGCCTAGACGGCTCCCGTAACGTTGGCTACTTGTGTTGGTCGAAACGAGAATTTTCGTCTCGTTTTTGGCTGGAGCGCGCACCGGCGCACGCTAGCCCAAAGCGCGACGGAGCGGAGAGTTCAACCGGAATATCAACAGCTCGCAAGCCAGATGTCGGCACGGCCGCGCGTCGAGCCGATACGCGGAAAGAACGTTTGCGTAGAACGAAGGAGGCTAGATGATTACTGGTGGGAACGTGACAGTCTATGTGTCCGACATGGATCGTGCTGTGGCATTCTACGTCGAAACACTCGGGTTAAAGCTCCAGCAGCGGTTCGATGAACATTGGGCAGAGATTCGAGTGGGGTCTGATCTCGTAATCGGACTTCATCCGAAATCTGAAAACGCTCCGGCGCCTGGGTCAAGGGGAGCCATTTCAATCGGATTTACGGTCGACGAACCGCTCGAAGAAATGGTTCAGCGGCTGGCCTCACAAGGTGTTCGCTTCAAGGGTCCGATTGTTCGAGACGAGAAGGCCGGAATTGCGCTCGCCTTCTTTGGCGATCAAGACGGAAACGATCTCTATTTTTGCCAGTTCGTGGGATCATGGTGATCAGCACGTGGATCCGTCGCAAACTGACATAGACAGCGTCGGGTTCCTGAACCTCGCGGGACGAAGTCCATCCCAGATGGTTGGCGTGATTGATATCAATGCCATTCAGCAAACGAAATGCTCATAGTGTCGCTGGAGGTTGGACAAGTCGGCCACAGCCAGCCGCGTGACCTACCCTCATAAGGCAGAAGCCATAGAGTCCTGTAACGCCTTCCCTGACAATCGTGCTCAGAATGACCCCTAGCAGCTAACCTTTGGCCAAGGCGATTGGCCTTGCACCAATGCAAAACTTACCGGCAGAATGAAAGGTCCCGTAAGCGACGCAGACCGCAACCAAAAGAGGGGCGGGAAAAACCATGAGGCTGTGTGGGATGATCTTTGATTTGGATGGGACGCTGGGGGAGACTGTTCCCATTTGTATTCAGGCCTTCCAGCAAACCGTGCATCACTACCTGGGGCAGAGTTTGACAGCCCCAGAGGTCGTCGCCATGTTTGGCCCCAGCGAAGAAGGCATGCTCCAACGCCACTTGCCACAGACCTGGCGTGAGGCACTCGAAGTATATCTTACGGAATACGAACGGGCACATGTCACTTGTCCGGCTCCCTTTTCCGGGCTAACCACACTCCTGACCGGCTTGCGCAGGCGTGGGCTGCGGTTGGGCATCGTCACCGGCAAGGGGCTCCGCAGTGCCAGGATTTCGGCCCGCGTGCTGGGATTGGACGCCTACTTCGAGGGGATTGAAGCGGGCTCGGCGGATGGTCCGGTCAAGCCGGCAGGGATTCGGGCCTTCCTCGCGCGATGGGCCGTCGCACCCGAGACAGTCGCGTATGTGGGCGATGCCCCGTATGACGTCGACGCGGCTAAGCACGCGGGGGTCATATCTGTAGCTGCCGCTTGGGCCGCAAGCTCCAATGCGGCAGCCTTAGCCGCACGTCAGCCACACGTCCTGTTTGAGAGCGTGGCAGATTTTGCGGTGTGGGCGGAACACGCGTCGCCGTAGACTGATGTGGGAGTGGGTATGCGTCCGGGGGAGGAGGCGCGGGACCGAAGGAGAGAGCGCGAGAGTGGGCATTGGGGGCTGAGGGAAGCCTCGGAGCTCCCGCCGAGGCGTGATCTGACTAGGGCGTGCAGGTGACGGCTCGATCACTGCCGTCTAGTGGTTCAATGAAACTGCCTTGCTGTCGGCTTCGCCAGCCTCTGTCGCGCACCGTTAGGCCATTCAATCTGCCGTCTTACCATGACAAGTCTGGATATTGCGCACCGGCGACTCGCTAACCAACATATTGTCCAGCCTACATTCAAACAGCCTGGTGATGTGGTGCGCTGGCTGGGCGCTGTCCAGGCCCAAGACTATGCCGGCGCGAAATGGGCCCTGGGGCTGCGTTTGCGAGGCGTGACTGACGACGACATCGATCAAGCCTTCGGGGCTGGATCCATCCTGCGCACACATCTGATGCGGCCCACCTGGCATTTTGTTACGCCACTCGACATCGGCTGGCTCCTGGCTCTCACGGGGCCGCGCGTCCACGCGGTCAATGGCTACATGTATCGCAAGCTGGAATTGGACAGCGCGATCTTCAAGCGTAGTAACGCCACGCTGGCCAAAGCCTTGCGAGGCGGTAAACAATTGACTCGCAATGAACTACGTGGTGTGCTTCAGAAAGCTGGGATTGCGACGGATGGCGAGTTGCGCATGGGTTATCTCATGATGCGGGCCGAATTGGATGGGCTTGTCTGCAGCGGCGCACGGCGTGGGAAACAATTCACTTATGCGTTGGTGGATGAACGCGCGCCACGCGCCAAGACCCTGGAGCGGGAGGAGGCTCTAGCGGAACTGGCTGCTCGTTATTTCATGAGCCGCGGACCAGCCACGGTGCAGGATTTTGCGAAGTGGTCAGGATTGACCATTACCGACGCCAAACGAGGCCTGGAAGAGGTCAGGCACCAACTGCGACGGGAGGTAGTGGATGGTCAGGCGTACTGGCTGTCGAGATCAACGTCATCTGCAAACGGAGCATCTCCAACTGCCTGTTTGTTATCCATTTATGACGAATATATTTCGGGCTATAAGGATCGCAGAGCCATAGGTGAAGCCGAAGTCGGCGCACAGTTGAGCGCGTTAGGTAACGCCTTGAGTTATGTCATTGTGGTCGATGGTCAAATCGTGGGTACCTGGAGGCGCACGTTCAGCAAGGATGCAGTGGTCATCGAGCCAAAGCTCTTCAGCCGCTTGACGCAAGCTGAAAACCGAGCCGTCGCCTCTGCCGCCGGACGGTATGGTAAGTTTCTTCAACGGACAGTGGTATGGGCATAAGGCTGTTTCTTGGTTGGCTGAAAAGCTATTGGAATCGCCTAACTTATTCGACCGGTCGTTCGAGTGGACGATGAAGTCATCTTCCACGGTTTCAGTCACCATGAAAGGAGTGAAGAACCTGAAGGAGAGCCAAAACGCAGCGCTTGCGTGACCTTCGGTCTGGCGGCAACCATGCGGTCGCTGCGCCGTCGCTTAATCCCCATTTCCCGTCTTTTGTTTTGAAGAACCTGATTTTTCGTGAACTAATCGGCTTGTTTTGGCGTCTAATACTATGGCCTTCCGCATTTTCGGACTTCTTTTGCTTGCCGGTTGCAACCAAAAGGCAAGTTAATGCACCCATTACACTAATCGTCCCCTGCCAGCTGTTGCTGGCTTCAATCCCTGCAAGTGAGGTCGTGTGCTCCAGAAACGCATGAATCCACGGACAAAGGTATACGGATTCCTGCTGCTCCTGGCGCTACTCGGTGGAGGCGGCTATTTCGTCTGGCAATACATGGCTGCCCAAGCGGCTGCGAAGGCCAACAACTCCAACAAAGGCGACAAGGACAAAGCGGGTGATGCCAAGGATACTGCTCCCGTCCAGCTGGCAACAGCCAGCCGCGATAGGATTTCCGCATACTTGACGTCCTCAGCCAACTTGCGAGCCTTGCGGGAAGTGGATGTGTCTTCCCAGACCGAGGGCGTCGTTAAGGCGGTCATGGTTGAGGAGGGAGACCTCGTCAAAGAAGGCCAAGTACTTTGCCAGGTCGACGATACAGAACTCCAGCTTCGGTTGCAGCTTGCTAAGGAAAGACTGGCTCAGGCAAAATTCCAACTCGAAAGGGCGAAAAGGCGTCAAGCCAAGACGCAAGTCCAAATCGACAATAGCCGCAAAGAAGTTGTCAGGCTCCAGAAGGCGTTTGATGAGCAGCTGATCAGCGCACGGGAACTGGATCAAACCAAATACCGCCTTGAAGAGTTTGAACAGGACGAAAGGGTATCTTCTTCAGAGACAACTGAATTTACGCATCGGGTTGAAGAGCTGGAGGCAGAAATCAAGCAGGCTGAGTTGGAGATCTGGCGGACGCAGGTGCGAGCACCCTTCGGCGGACACGTTACGCAGCGATCCGTTGAATTAGGGCGTACCATTCGAAATCTTGACCCCTTGTTCAAGCTGGGAGCTTTTTCGCCACTTTATGCTGACGTTTACCTCTCGGAACGCGAAGCCCACCAGGTCAAACCAGGCCAGGTAGCAACAGTCATACTGGGAGTGGATGAGTCTGTTCAGCGTCAGGGACGCGTCGCCCGTCTTAGTCCAGTGGTAGACCAATCCAGTGGCACCGTCAAAGTCACGGTGGAATTGGCAGCTGGCGGAAGCGGGCTTAAGCCGGGTGCATTCGTTCGCGTGAATATCCAAACAGATACCCGTGGGGATGCCATTCTAATCCCGAAGAAAGCTGTGCTTGAAGAAGATGGCGAGCACTACGTTTTTGTAGCCAATGGCGAGACCGCAAAACGCGTCAAGGTCTCGCTGGGCTATGAATGGACGGGGCAGGTTGAAATTCGTCAGGGCGTTTCAGCCGGTCAGAAGGTCGTGGTTGCTGGACAAGGCAGCCTTAAAGATGGCGGGAAGATTAAAGTGATCCAGAGCTAGGGAGGCCGCCATGATTAAGTTCGCGATGAGTCGGCCTGTAACGGTCTTCATGTTCTTTGTAGCGACAATCCTGTTTGGTGTCGTGTCTCTGGACCGTCTGGCTTTGAACCTCCTACCTGATATCTCCTATCCCTCACTGACCATCCAAACCGATTACCCTGACGCGGCTCCCGAGGAAGTGGAGAGTCTGATTACGCGTCCCATTGAAGAATCTGTCGGCGTCGTTCCCGGGCTCGCTCGGTTGAGTTCCGTCTCCCGTTCCGGGCAATCCGAAGTGGTGCTCGAGTTTGCCTGGAAAACCAATATGGACTTGGTTGCGTTGGACGTCCGCGAAAAGTTGGACGTCGTGAATCTCCCGCGTGACGTGGAGCGTCCTGTCATCCTTCGGTTCGATCCCAGCTACGATCCCATCATGCGGCTGCAGTTGTACGGCGATCTCAGCTTGAGCCGGCTACGTTACGCGGCCGAGAAGGAAATTAAAAAGAACCTCGAATCGACCGAGGGCGTCGCGGCGATCAAGGTCATCGGCGGACTCGAAGAGCAGATTCGAATTGAAATTGACGAGAAGCGCCTGGCTGAGCTGCAGATTCCGATCACTCAAGTCACTCAGATCCTGGCCCAGGAAAATCTCAATCAGGCTAGCGGCAGCCTCTATGACATGGATGCTAACTACCTGGTTCGCATGCTCAACCAGTTTCGGTCGGTGGAGGAGATCCAGCAGATTATCATCCGCAACCGGGAAGGCCGCAAAGTTGTTTTGGGCGACGTTGCAAAAGTGTGGAGAGGCAGCAAAGACCGCGAAATCATTGCCCGCCTCAACGGCAAAGAAAGCGTCGAGATGGCAATTTACAAAGAGGGCGACGCCAATACCGTTACGGTCGCCCAGGCTGTTTCGCAGCGTCTCGACTCGTTGAAAAAGGCCGACCGGTTTCCTCGGGGTGTCGACTACCAGGTTGTTTTTAACCAGGCAGAGTTCATCAAGAATGCCGTCGATGATGTTCAGTCTTCTGCAGTCTTTGGCGGTCTTCTGGCCATCATTGTGCTTTACGTCTTCCTCCGCGATCTTCGCAGCACCCTAACCATCGGCCTTTCCATTCCCATCTCGATCATGGCGACCTTTGCACTGATGTACCAGACGAACATCGCGTTGAATATCATGTCACTGGGCGGAATTGCGCTGGGAGTGGGAACGTTGGTAGATAACTCCATCGTGGTGCTAGAGTCAGTTCACCGGCACCGGACTTCGGACAGAACGTTGTTTGAAGCGGTCTACAATGGGACCAAAGAAGTTGGAATGGCAGTCAGCGCTTCAACTCTGACGACGGTGGTAGTGTTTCTGCCAATGATCTTTGTCGAGGGAATCGCTGGGCAATTGTTCAAAGATCAAGCCTTGACAATCACCTATTCACTGATGATCTCGATGCTGGTCGCACTCACGTTGCTGCCTATGATCCTGTCTTTGCAGGCGAAGAAGCCGGCACTCGTGAGCGAGAACGCGGCACCAAGCCAGACAGCTGCCGGCAACTTGCCCTCGGCAGCCACGCCCAGCCGCCTCCATCGCACGCTGAATCTCTTGTCCACCACGACCAAGAGAGCGGGACGTTTTTTGTCTTCCGAGTTGGTTGTCGTTATCGTCACCGATCTGCGGCGACTTTTTCGGTTCTTGGGAGTCCTCCTGCTGGTGCCTTTCAATCCGATTCTCGACCGCTGGGAACGCGCCTACAACAGACTGAGTGGCGCTTACCCCAGGCGTTTGTTGTGGGCTTTGAACAATAAGGCATCGGTCATCGGTTTCAGCCTGTTTCTCTCTGTTGTTGCTGGGATTCTATGTTTCCAAGTCGGTGCAGAGTTGATCCCGCCGTTGACGCAGGGCGAGTTCGCGTTTGAGATTCGCCTACCGGAGGGTAAGCCTCTGCAAGAGACCGATCGGCTCCTCAGTGACATCGAGGGAAAGGTGGCGGCTTATGCCCAGGTTCAAACGGTCTTTTCCAGCGTTGGCGGAAGCAACAGGAACCAGTTTGCCCGGGAATCTCATGAAGAAAACGTGGGTCAGTTGTTTGTGGTAATGAAGAACAAGCGAGACAAAGGTGCCGAGAGCTCTGTTATCAACCGTATTCGAGGTCAGCTGGAGGAGTATCCGGAGGTTACCTTTACGTTCAACCGGCCAACTCTGTTTAGTTTCAAGACACCAGTCGAGGTGGAAATCTACACGTATGATTTGACGAGTCTGCACTCCACAGCTCAAAAAGTAGCCTCGCGTATGCGGCAGATTACTGGTCTCAGCGACATCAAGACCAGTACCGAACAGGGTAGTCCGGAACTGCATATTCTTTTCGACCGCGATCGCCTGGCGCGATTGGGTCTAGAAGAGAGTCAAGTTGCCAATATCCTGCGCAACAAGATCCGGGGTGACGTGGCCTCGCGCTATCGCGAAGAAGATAAGCAGATTGAGATTCTAGTGCGGGCCCATGAATCGGATCGCAACACGATTGAAAACATCAAGAACCTGGTCATTAACATGGGCGTGACAATCCCTACGAATCCACGCATGAGTGTCGCCGACAGGATGGCTGCACTCAACAGCAGCCAGGGTGGCCGGCCGCTGCGGCGCGACGAGCAGGACCTGCGCGAGGAGGAGTTGGCCGCACCGAGCCGCAGCTCAGTTCCTTCACCCTCCGTGGTACCCATCCGACTCGGATCAGTGGCCGATGTGGTGATCGCGCGCGGTCCCAGCGAAGTCCGCCGCATTCGTTCGCAGCGCGCCGCCGTGGTTTCTGCCAATTTGAGTGGCCGGGATTTGACGAGTGTCTCTGATGAAATTCGGCGGGAACTCCAGCAATTGCGCAGCGAGATCCCCGAAAATACCACCATTGGCCTCGGCGGTCAGAACGAAGAGTTAGAAGCTTCCTACAAGTCCCTGGTGTTGGCCCTGGCGCTGGCAGTGTTCCTGGTCTACCTGGTTATGGCCTGCCAGTTCGAGTCGCTGCTCCACCCGTTCATCATCATGTTCACCGTGCCGCTTGGGCTGGTCGGCGTCGTGTTCACCCTCCTCATCACTCAAACCACGTTCAACGTGATGGTATTTCTGGGGGTCATTATCCTGGCTGGAATTGTAGTGGATAATGCCATCGTCCTGATCGACTATGCCAACCAGCTCCGCCAACAAGGCCTGTCCAAACGAGAGGCTCTGGTAAAAGCCGGCGAGGTGCGTCTGCGCCCGATCTTGATGACCACCTTGACCACGGTGCTGGGTCTAATCCCCATGGCGCTGGGCTGGGGTGAAGGCGCCGAAGTGCGCGCGCCCATGGCCATTACAGTGATGGGTGGACTGTCGTTCTGTACTCTCTTGACGCTGTTCTTGATTCCAGTCATCTACGAAATGATAGATCGCAAGGTGTACGCTGGGGATACCGTGGCCCAAGTTTCCATTGCCCAGTTCGAAACGACTATGGTGGGTCGGCAGGAATCAAGCGCCCGGGCGCGCGTGTCTCCCGAGACCTATACGTAAGAGCTATGCCTTCACTAGAGATCGAACCCGAGCGAGCCGGCAAAACCCAGGCAGGAGACCGTCTGGCCGGCTTTTCCATCCGTTATCCGGTGACGATCTGCATGGTCTTCCTCTCGTTCATTGTCCTCGGGCTCGTCTCCCTCACAAAGATTCCCTTGGTCCTGACACCTGACATCAATTTCCCCTTTATCGGTATCATGGTGCCTTATCCCAACGCCACTCCCGGACAGGTTCAAGAATCAATTGCCAAGCCACTTGAAGAAGCGGTGAGCACTGTGCCTCATGTTCAACGCCTGATCACTCGCTCCAGCGACGAAGAAACCTTCATTGGAATGACGTTCGATTGGGGGCAAGATGTGGACTGGCTGCGCTCCGAGGTTCGCGAGAAGGTAGACCAGATCCGGCGAGACTTGCCTGAAGATGTGGATCAAATCTTCGTCAGAAACTGGAGCACCAACGACAACCCTATCGTGGATGGCCAGATTTCCTCGGGGCGTGATTTACGCAATGCCTATGATTTCATTGACCTGAAAATCAAGAAGCCCCTGGAGCGTCTGGCGGGCGTGGCCGAGGTGGAGATCTGGGGTGCTCGGCGTAAGGAAATTGAGATCTACCTGCGGCTGGACGACGTCAAGCGTCACCGCGTCGATGTGTCCAGACTATTCCGGCGCCTGGACAACTCCAACCTAAACTTGTCCCTCGGCCGGGTTGTAGATGGTGGAATGCGCTATGGGACAGTCACTGAAGGTGCTATGAATTCACTGGACGCCATTCGCAACTTCCCAGTGAATGATCGCGGCATCAGGCTGGGGGACATCGCCCGCATCGAAGTTGACAATCCTGTGGCCAACTCCGGACGACATCTCAATGGCCAGTTTGCCATCGGCTTTGGTGTGCGGAAGAACTCGCAGGCGAACACCGTCGACACTGTCCGGAGAGTCATGAATCGTATTGAAGAGCTGAACCAGGATCCTTCACTTAAGGGAATCCAGGTCCTGGTCTGGTTTGACGCGGGCGAAGAGATCACAAGGTCCTTGTCCGGTCTGCTGGATTCTGGGACGATCGGGGCTTTGCTGGCCGTGATTGTTCTGTTCTTCTTTCTTCGTAAACTCGGTGCCACCCTCGCCATCGGTTTTGCCATTCCGTTCTCGATCATTGCCACGGTGGGATTTCTATTCCTGCTGGGAAAGACACTGAATGTGCTGTCCATGATGGGCCTCATGCTGGCCACCGGGATGCTCGTGGATAATGCCGTCGTGGTCCTGGAATCTATTTTTCAGAATCTGGAAAAAGGCAAGGACCGCGTTACAGCCGCGCGTGTTGGAACTCAGGAAGTGATCACAGCAGTAACTGCCGCCACCTTGACCTCGATCATTATCTTTGTCCCCCTGGTTTTCGGCAGGCAGACCAGTTACTCCGTCTGGCTGGCTGACACAGGCACTTCAATCATCATCGCCTTGCTCTGCTCTCTCTTCATTTCACTCACGCTGATCCCGCTGGGAGTCGGCAAGTGGATTCGCATCGATGTTTCCAAAAAATCGAAGTGGCAGTTGTGGATCGAGAACCATGTTGTACCGCACACGCAAGCGTTGTCAGCCCGAATCTCAAGGCACCGCAAAATGTCTGCTGGCATCGAGACGCTGGAGCTAGCGAGTCGCCAGCAACCTCAAGTCCCCGGTTGCCAAGCAGGGACGGGTTTGGAGCGTTCCCCCTCGGAAAGCGGTGGCTTCGGACCAAGCGAACCCGGCGGAGCGGTCCGGCACAAGCGAGTGGCAGACCGCTATCTGCTGATGGTCGATTGGTGCCTAAGGCATCGGTTTGTATGCGGATTGCTGCTGGTACCCGTGATGGTTGGTGTTTCTGCCTTCGTGCTGAAGAAGGTTCCTGACAATTCCCCCGAGGCTCAGGACCTCCAGAATCTGAGCATTCAATACGAGTTCTCTGAGAACTATCATTACGCCAAGATCGAACAGGTCTATGTGAATT
>Ga0075421_100003733_pt1 | contig 18290 bp, 12 predicted proteins | sample SoiMetdeltSBSDD5_FD_75292 | JGI IMG/M metagenome (GOLD analysis project Ga0075421, IMG submission 75292) | Bulk soil microbial communities from a Populus tree surrounding site in Tennessee, USA - Soil MetaG P. deltoides SBSDD5 | ecosystem: Environmental > Terrestrial > Soil > Tree plantation...
GGATTTTCGACCTACGTCCAAACCGGCATTGTTCTGCAAGTCAACAGCAATCCCGCGATCCACGTGCTCCTATCCGTCGGGTCCGTGAATGAAAGCGTACAGGTGACGGCGGACGCGAGTCTGGTGGAAACACGCAACACCTCGATCGGGCAGGTGATGGACAATCAGCGCGTTGTTGAGCTGCCGTTGCAAGGCCGGCAGGTGACCGATCTGGTGCTGCTCTCACCCGCGGCAGTTGTAACAGGCGGATTCAACGGCAATCGAAACTTCCCGACGGTCGCGATTTCGGTTGCGGGCGGTTCCGGTGCGGGCACGACCTATCGTCTCGACGGCGCGGCCCACAACGATTTCCATAACAACCTCAATCTGCCGTTGCCGTTCCCGGACGCACTGCAGGAATTCAAACTCGACACCGGCGCCGCGGATGCGCGAGCCGGCCGTTCCGCTGCGGGTTCGGTCAACGTCGTGACTAGAACCGGGACCAACAACATTCATGGCAACGCGTTCTGGTACGTTCGCAACGCGATTTTCAACGCGCGAAATCCGTTTCGTCCCGTCCGCGACGACAGTTTGAAACGCAATCAATTAGGTGGAACGCTCGGTGGTCCGCTCATCAAGAACAAACTGTTCTGGTTCGTGGGATATCAATTCACGTCCGAAAGGTCGGATCCTCAGACATCGACTGTAACGTTACCAACGGCAGATATGCGAAACGGCGATTTCACGATGATCACATCGCCTGCCTGTAACGCAGGCACGCAGGTGACACTGCTTCAGCCGTTCGTCAATAACAAGATCAGTCCGAGCGCGTTTTTTCCTGGAAGTGTGAAGCTCGCGTCGTTCCTGCCGATCCCAAGCGATCCGTGCGGCCAGTATCAATATGGATTCCCAGCTCGTCCCGACACCAACGAGCTCGTGGCAAAAGTCGATTTCCAGAAGAGCGAAAAACACCAGATGTTCGTGCGGCATCTGTTTGCTCATCGCGTGAATCCGCTTCCAGACGTCGATCCGAAAGTCAACGGTCTTGCGGGGACATTCACCGGCACGGATAACGAAGCGAACTCGCTGACACTGGGCGACACGTTTACGATCCGTCCGAACCTCGTGAGCTCGTTCCGCCTGGCTGGAACGTGGACTGGAAATTATCGACTTCGCCCGAAGAACTTTGTTACGCCGGCTGACGTCGGAATCAATTTGTTTGTGCATAATCCGGGCGACGGCGAGTTCTCCGTTACAAATGGCTTCGGTTTCGGCGGCTCTGGCGGCGGCAAGTGGAACATGACCGGTATTCAAGTTTCCGAAGACCTCGACTGGATTCACGGAAATCATCAGATCGGGTATGGCGGGATCTTCGTGCTCGCCATCGAGAACCAGTACAACAATCAGTTTTCGAATGGCTCGCTGAATTTCGGCACGGCTCGAGCGGGAATGGGCTATGCGGATTTCTACCTGGGGTTGCCTAGTTCGGTCACGCAGGCGCATGGTCAGCAGGACTTCGAGCGCGGCAAGCAGTGGGGCCTATACTTCACCGACAACTGGAGGGTGAACAACCGTTTCAGTGTCAACACAGGCATGCGCTGGGAGCCTTACCGTCCGTGGCAGCATCAATATGGATGGGTGAACCATTTCGAAATGTCGAACTTCCTTTCAGGAACGAAGAGTCAGGCCTATGTCGACGCTCCAGCCGGAATGATGTTCCCCGGCGATCCGGGATTTCCGGACAAGGGCATGCACAAGGGTCGCATGATGTTGTTCGCGCCTCGCATCGGATTGGTCTTCGATCCGCGCGGCAGCGGAAAGGAAGTCATCCGCGCCGGCTACGGTTTGTTCTACGACTATCCGCCGGCGTCGTACAACATTCGCGTGTCGAACTCGCTTCCTTACGGCGGACAGGTCACGCTGACCAACCCGTCGCTGCCTGATCCTTGGGTCGGTACTCGCGGAAATCCGTTTCCGATTCCGCTGGCCGACAAGAACCTTGTCTTTCCACAATCGGGAACGTACTACAGCCAGCCGCTTGATCTTCCGAACAGCTACACGCAGCAATGGAATTTGAGCGTGCAGCGTCAGTTTGGAAACGACTGGTCCGTGGATCTGAGCTATCTCGGAAACAAGGCTACTCACATATGGGCGGATCGTCAGGCGAATCCGGTCATCTACATCCCCGGTAACTCGACGACGGCTTCGGCAAACATTTCGTCGCGCCGCCTGCTGACGTTGCTCAATCCGACGGTAGGTCCGTATTACAACAGCATCATCGAAACGGTGCCGGGCGGGAACATCAGCTACAACGGCATGGTCGTGAAGGTTCAGAAGCGGTTTTCTGGACGTTTCACGGTCCAATCCAACTACACGCTCGGACATTGCATTTCCGATATGGATCCGGATCAGTTCCTGGATGGTCAGGACTACATCAACTGGAACGACCGCAAAGCCGATCGCGGCAACTGCAGTCAGGATCGCCGGCATCTGACGAACAACTCCGTGATCGTGAGCACGCCCACCATTGGATCCCCGCTGACGCGCAAGATTGTCGGTGGCTGGCAGTTGTCGGCGATCTATCGGATGCAGAGCGGACAGCCGCTGACGATAACTACGACCGGTGACAGGGGTCTGCTCAGTTCCGCGCAGCGCCCGGACCGCATCGGTTCGGGAGAGGTCGACAACTCCACCATCGCAAAGTGGTTCGATACGTCGGCATTTGTTCAAAACAGTCCGGGTTCGTACGGCAATTCCGGCCGCAACATCCTGACCGGGCCGCACAACACTCAAATCGACATGAGTTTCAGCCGCAGATTCGAATGGGAAAATCAGCGCATTGAATTCCGTGCGGAAGCCTTCAATGCGTTCAACTTGTTCAGGCCGAACAATCCGAACACTGCATTGACCAATACAAATTTTGGTCGGATCACATCGGCTCAGGATGCGAGAATCATGCAATTCGCGTTCAAATACGTGTTCTAAGACTATGAAAAGAATTCTCTCTATCTCTCTCGTCGTCGTTCTGTTCTGCGCCATGGTCGTCGTGGCGCAGAACAACTGGGTGTACTTCGGTCAAGATCAGGGTGCAAGCAAGTACTCCACTCTGACCCAGATCAATACAGGTAACGTGAAGAATCTCAAACGGGCCTGGACTTTTCACACCGGTGACAAGTCAGGGTTTTTCGAGAGCACGCCGCTCGTCATCGACAGCGTCATGTACTTTTCCGCGCAGAATGGCTTTTATGCGATCGACGGCGTAACCGGACAGCAAATCTGGCATTTCCCGGCGACCCGTACGACGCGTCGCGGCGTTTCCTACTGGCCCGGCGATTCGAGATCGGTTGCGCGAATCGTCGCATCTACCGAGGGCCGGCTTGTGGCGCTCGATGCCAAGACGGGCACGCCGATTAAGGATTTCGGCGAGAACGGTTTCGTCGACATGGGGGCGGACATGGCGTCGCCTCCCGCGATCTACAAAGACCTGCTGATTACGCCGAGTTCAAGGCCCATCATTCGCGCGTGGAACGCGCGAACGGGAGCGCTCGCCTGGACATTCAACCTGGTCGCGCAGCCCGGCGATCCAGGGCACGAGACCTGGGAGAACGATGCGTGGAAGTCGATCGGCGGGACGAACGTCTGGGGATATCTGACTGTCGATGCGCAGCAGGGTGTCGTCTACATTCCGAACTCGATTGCCGGCAGTGACTACATCGGAATTCCGCGTCCCGGAAACAACCTTTACGGCACGTCGCTTGTTGCGGTGGACGCAAACAACGGAAAGCTGAAGTGGTACCAGCAGCTCGTCCATCACGACATCTGGGATTACGATCTGGCTGCGGCGCCCACGCTCCTCAACGTGGTGAAAGACGGCAAAACGATTCCGGCTGTCGCCCAGATCAACAAGATGGGATTGTTGTTCATCTTCGATCGTACGAACGGCAAGCCTGTTTTCGGCATGGAAGAACGGCCGGTTCCGCAAAGCGAAGTTCCGGGTGAAAAGACATCGCCGACGCAGCCGTTTCCAGTAAAGCCGGCTCCGCTGGCGCGAAACTCAATGAAGAAGTCGGATCTTCCAAACGGCATCACACCGGAGCACGACGCCTTCTGCAAGGCTCTTTGGGAGAAGTACAACCTTCTCGATTCGGTGCCGTATACGCCGTGGGATATGGCTCGAGACATCGTTCTGTTTCCTGGCGCCGTCGGCGGCGGAAACTGGAATGGGGTTTCGTTCAATCCGAAGCTCGGCATGATTTACACCAACATCATGAATGCCGGCCAGTGGGGTCATATCGAGAAAGTCGATCCCAACAACGTGCGTCCGCGCGGCGGCGGCAGAGGTGGCAGAGGAGGTCGCGGCGATGCTCCACCGAATGAAGCAGCTGAAGGACAACGCGGCCAGCGTGGCGGACGAGGTGGAGCGCCGCCGGCGGATGGCGAGGAGGCCGCAGGACCCAGCTTCAGAAAGGTCACGCCCGAGGGCGGACGTTTCTGGGATCCGAAAACGCGATACTCGTGTAATGCGCCGCCGTGGGGCGAGCTCGTAGCGGTCAATGCCAACACCGGAGATATTGCCTGGCATGTTCCGCTCGGAATCTTTGAGGAACTCGAAGCCAAAGGAATCAAGACCGGCACGCCGAGTCTGGGCGGCAGCATCACAACAGCCGGTGACCTGATCTTTATCGGTGCGACGATTGATGGCCGGTTCCGTGCCTTCGATGCAAGAAATGGCAAGGAACTGTGGAGCGAGAAACTGGACGCTCCAGCGCATTCGATTCCTTCGACCTATGTAGGTCGCGACGGCAAACAGTACGTCGTGATCTCGGCGGGCGGCGGTGGATTCCTGCAGAGTCCGACGTCCGATACCGTTATTGCGTTCACACTGCCATAGAGGGAAATCATGAAACGAATCGTTCTGTTGACGGCATTGATCGTGACCATCTGTGGCGCTCTGCTTTTGGCTCAGGCGCCCGCTCCGCAGCAACCAGCCGGAGCCCGCGGCGAGCGTGGAGCTGGAGCTCAACGTGGCGGTGGCCGTGGTCGAGGCGGAGCGCCGCCCCGCAAGGTACTGCTTGCGTGGGCCGACACGCGTAACGGAGTATCCCAACACGCGTTTACTTCTCACGCACTGGCGATCGTGGAGCGGCTCGGCTATGAGTCCGGACTGTGGGACACGTTCATCCGCACGGATTCAAACATCATCGCGAACACTGCGTTCAAAACCGACGGTACCCCGGCGAGCGGCGGTCCCAGCCTGAGCAACGTGGACGGCATCTTCTTTCTGGGCCACCGGGAAATTGAAATGAATGCCAAACAAAGAGAAGAGCTGCTGGCGTTCGTGCGGAACGGTCATGGTTTTGTGGCCGCGCATACCGGGTTAACGGCGTTTGAATCGTGGCCGGAGTTCGGCGAAATGCTCGGTGCGCAGTACGAAGGGCACTTGTACACGGGGCCGGCGAAGGTGATCAACGAGTCGCCGGCGTTTCCGATCGTTAAGCATCTCGGCGCCGAATTCGAGTACAACGACGAGTTCTACAAGGCAAAGACGTTTTCGCGCGACAAGATTGATGTGCTGTTACGTTTCAACCCCGCCAGCGTCACCGGCAATAATACCCTTGCTGCGGACGGCGATTATCCGCTTGCATGGGTCAAGAAATACGGCCAAGGCCGCGTCTTCTATGGTTCCTTCTCACACGGAACGGAGCTGTGGGACCGCCGTGACATCCAGCTGATCTATCTCGAAGCCATCAAGTGGTCGCTCGGCCTGACCGACGCCGAGCCCGCACCCCACGCCAAGCGCTAGCCCCCTCTCCCTCCGGGAGAGGTCGGCGCGAAGCGCCGGGTGAGGGTTTGAGATTGTTGCGATTTTCGAACCCTCTCCCGCCCTTCGGGCGACCTCTCCCGGAGGGAGAGGGGCGCCCCCGCAACATCTCCTTCTTTCCATTGACAAAGACATTCCTGCCCATAAGAATCCTCGGAGGTTGTTCCGGAGGGAAAAAATGCCTAAGTTGATCAGGATATTCGGCGTTCTGATCTGTCTCGTTGTGCTGCGGTTCGCGGTTTCCGCTCAGGCGCCTAAACAGGCCGCCCCTCCCAAAGCAGAGAAGACCGAACAGATGATCGACGATGCCCATCGCGGCATCCTTCAGCCGAAGACCAACCCCGCGGTCGAGGCCGGTAAGCTGACCAACAAGGCCATGCCTGGTGGCGCCGGCAAAGCGGCCGCTCCAATCGCTCGCAAGAATTTCATCGACGAACAGATCTTTGGCCGCATGGATCGTGACGGCATTCCGCATGCGCCGCTAAGCACCGACGAAGAATTCCTGCGCCGCCTTTACATGGACGCGACCGGGCAGCTGCCAAGTGCCGATACCGTCAGACAGTTCCTGGCAAACTCCAATCCTCGCAAGCGTGACGAAGTCGTCGACAAACTCGTCAGCAGCGACGAGTTCGCCGAGCAATGGGGCTGGCTGTGGGGCGATCTTTTCCGAGTTCTGGCACGCAGCGGCGACGGCAATCAGGGGCACGTCTTCCATTACTGGAACAAGGAGTGGTTGCATGCCGACCGTCCATACAACGAAGTCGTCCACGACCTGATGGTTGCTTCCGCCAAGAGCCACAGCGCGATTCCCGCGACAAATCTGATCGGCCGCAACAGCTACGACACAAACGTTCTGCCTTCTTCCGCCGATGATTTTTCCGTCGGCAACCGCCTGGACGCGATCGACGACTTCAATATCGACACCGGCCGCATCTTTCTCGGTCTGAACCTGACTTGTATTTCGTGTCACGACGGCGCCGGCCATCTGGAGTCGATCAACGAGTACCTGTCCGGGAAAACGCGTGCAGAATTCTTCCGCCAGTCGGCATTCATGGGCAACATCCGAACGCTCGTCGAATGGAGCGACCGAAGCAAGAACACCGGCAACAGCGATCAGGTTATCGATGATCTTGCGAAAGGCTACAACACCGGCAACGACGCGCCGTGGATGACCACCAGCCTCAATCGCATGCCGCGCGACGGCAAGACGTATGAGCCGGCGTTCATCCTGACCGGCGAAAAACCGAAAGCCGGCGAGAATCCTCGTGAAGCGTTCGCTCGCATGCTGACCAACCACGCGCAGTTCGGCCGCGCCACGATGAATTGGATCTGGGGAAGGCTGATGACGGTCGCGTTCGTCGAGCCATACGACGGCTTCGACCTCGCACGTTGGCAAAAACAGGCGACCAACCCGCAATTGCTCGACGCTCTCGCCAATGAATTCCGCACTCATAACTACAGCGTGCAACACATGATCAAAACCATTCTGAAATCGAATGCGTACGGATTGTCGTCGCAGTTCGGCGGCGAATGGAAAGACGCTTATGCGCCTTACTACGCGCGAAAGTACGTGCGCGTTCTTAGTGGAACCGAGGTGGTCGACGCGATCATGCAGGTGACTGGCCGGCCGGGCAACTACGTCATCGATGGCGTTCGCGTGTCACGCTTGAAGCAGCTCGCGACTCCCATGAACGTCGGTAAGAACGGCGAGAATGGTGAGATCGGCAGCATGATGGAAGCGTTCTTCCAGAGTAATCGGGCGACTCAGGTGCCGGACGGAAACCGCCCCACCACCTTACAGGCGTTGCTGATGACAGGCTCAGGTGTCGTCAATAACCGTGTCCTTGCCGAGAAGGGTGGAACGCTCGAACGTTTGCTGGCGAGCGGCAAACCCGACGCTGAAATCATTGAAGAAATCTTTCTGACCACTCTGGGCCGCAAGCCGATTGCGGCCGAGAAGGAACTGGCGCTACAGGCGTTCGAAAGAAACCGGAAGGAAGGCGCCGAAGACCTGCAGTGGACGTTGATGAACGCGATCGAGTTTATTTTGAATCATTGAGGACGAACCGAATGTCGACTCTACTTCCTAATCGCCGGGACGTATTGAAGTGGGGCAGCACGGCAATGATGGCCGCCTGCATCGGCGAAACACTGGCTCCTCTGAAGGTAAAGGCTGCCGGCGCCGCCGCAAACCCGCGTGGTACTGCGCGGAATTGCATCGTCATCATGATGGGCGGCGCGATGAGTCAGGCCGACTGCTGGGATTTCAAGGAAACTCAATACACACCGAAGGATCTCGACGTCCAGAAGTTCACGTCCGACATCTGGCTTTCCAAAACGCTGTTCCCGCGTGCGTCCGAGTACGTGGACAAAATCGCGCTCGTGCGCAGCATGCGTGCCAATGAGATGATTCATTTCATCGGCCAGTACCACACTCAGACCGGCCGGGCACTGAACGTTGCCGTGGCGCGTGAGATTCCCGCAATGGGCAGCTTGATCGCATATGAGCTGGAAAACCGCCGCCGGGAGTCGGACACGCTTCCGACCTACATGAGCACCTACATGGCGCAATGCAACAACGGCGCGATCGGCTGCGGTTTCCTGCCGACGCGGACGACGGGGCTCGACCTGGATCCCACCTCCGCTTTTGAAACTTTCGGCGCAGGATCAAGCAGCAGTAGCGAGGTTCTCGAGCGGCGTTGGAACCTGCTTCAGGAATACGAAAAGATCGCGCGCGCCGACACATTCGCGATGGGCAAGACTGCTAGCGACTACGAAACGTTTTACGCCGACGCACGGCGAATCGCGGCAGATCCGCGATGGTCCTCGCTGTTTAAAATCACGCAGCAGGAGCGCGACCGGTATGGCAATGACGAGTACGGCCTCGGGTTGATCCTGGCGCGCAACATCCTCAAAGCGGACGCCGGTGCCCACTTCGTCTACGTGAACGATGGCGGCCGGTGGGATCAGCACAGTTTCATTTTCGATCGCACCAAACGCGTCAACCACTACGTCAATTGCGAACGTTGGGACAAAGGCTTCGCCGGCCTGATTGCCGATCTTGCTTCGTTACCTGGAAGTGTTGCAGGAAAAACGCTGCTCGACGAGACGCTGATCATGGCAACCAGTGAGTTCGGTCGAACGCCGGCAATGAATGCCGTCGCGGGCCGCGATCACTACCGGCAGGTCTATACGACTCTGTTTGCCGGTGGCGGGGTGAAGGGCGGACGTGTGATCGGCAAGACCAACCACGATGCCTCCGAGGTTGTGCAGACACGCTGGAAACACAAAGAGCAGCCGTTCATGGACAATTGCACGGCGACTATTTACTCAGCTCTCGGCATCGACTGGAAAAAGACCATTTCGAACACGCCTTCCGGCCGCGGCTACGAGTATGTTCAGACCGCTCCCATCGGCGGTACGCAGTTCATCAGCAACGACGAGATCGCGGAATTGTTTGAATGAAGAAATACCGGTTGTTGTTGATCACCCTGGCGGTCTTTCTCTCTATCTCACAAACACACGCTCAGAACCCGGCAACAGACGGTATGGCGCAGATACCGGCGGGCGAGTTCTGGATGGGGCGCACCTTCAACTGGCTGCTCGACGAACTCAACATGCACTTGCGTCCGCGCCTCGACGATCAGCCGGTGCATCTCGTTTATCTCGATTCGTATTGGATCGATACACACGAAGTTACCAACGAAAAGTATTTGCGGTTCGCCGACGAAACTCGCCGCAAGAAACCTTTTCACTGGATCGGCGGCAAGATCCCGGCAGGCAAAGAGAAGTTTCCTGTGTACAACGTGACGTGGGACGATGCCACCGCATATTGCAAGAATGTCGGGAAACGTTTGCCGACCGAAGCTGAATGGGAACGGGCGGCCCGTGGCGGCGTTGAGAAAACGATGTATCCGTGGGGCGCCGAACTGCGAGCCGCAGCTCGGCGAGGTGGAAGCGCACCCGAGCCGGATACGCCAGGTCTGGTTGATGGAAAGAAAGCCCGGTTTGGATATCCAAACGGTCCGACGGCAGTCGGAACGTATGGGCCAAATGGTTTTGGACTTTATGACGTGACCGGAAATGTTTGGGAGTGGGTCAACGATTGGTATCAGCAGGACTACTACTCGCTGAGTCCGGAGAAGAATCCTCCCGGTCCAACGAGCGGCCGTTACCGCGTGATTCGCGGTGGAGGATGGTCGGACAGCGATGAACGCATCCTCGCTGTACACTACCGCAACTTTACAAATCAGGATCTACCATCCGACACAGTGGGATTCCGCTGCGCGCGTTCCCAGTGAGAAGTTCTATGAAAGTTAAAACGTCTACTGCTCTCGCGATTATCGCGATAGTTGCCGGTTTCGTCATCGCACAGAGTCAGACTCCAAGGCCTCAGCAGACGAAAGCCGAGGATGTTGTGCGGCTGTGGTTCGAACGCTGGAATGCTTTGGATGGTTCGGATGCTGCAACCGATAAGCTCCTGGAACTGTATCGGCCGGACGCTTTTCATCAGACGAGTCCGAATGACAAACAGCTGGGTCAGGTGCGATTCGACGGCCGTACGAGCATCCGCCAGATGATCGATGAATTTGCGAAGGCGAACAAAGACATCACGTACAGAATCGACTCTGCCACCGGAAACGAAAAGAGTGTTCAGGTGATCAACGTTGCGGAATTGCCGTGGAATGCATCGTCAGCCTCGGTCCAGTTCATTGGCGCTTACACCAATCGAAAGGACAACCGCCGCTGGATGACACCGGGATCCGCTTTCTTCCAAATCCAGGACGGCCAGATCGTCGGTGCGCGGTTTTACATACCTCGCGCCGAGACGATGGAAGTTTTCAACCGCTGACTCGCTTGTGGTCATTACCGAACACGTTGGGCAAGTAGGAAATAGTCCCCTCCTTCGCGAAGGAGGGGTGGCTGCGCCATAAATAAAATGACCCCGTTCCATAGCTGGCGCAGACGGGGCAGTTGTTTCAAGCCACCGCTTGTCCAAATCCGATCGAGATCAATAAAAGGTAGCTTGAAACAACTACCCCGTCCGCTCCTTTCAAAGGATGCTTCGCAGCTTTTTCTTTAGGTCGCGTCCACCCCTCCTTCGCGAAGGAGGGGAATAGGCCTTTCCCGACGATCACCGTGCACCGCTTGTTTCCCTCCGGCACGAATGAGCGATTTCATGAGGGGTATAACCCATGTCCAATTCTGGATGACGAGAAGTGATCTCCGTTTGGCGGCTGCGCCGGGGAACGTGTCTTTGACCATCCGCGAGTCAAAGCTGAAACGGAAGTCTGTCATCAACGTTTCGCAAATCCTTACCGTCGATAAGTCGGTGCTGTCGGACCGCGTCGTATCTCTACCTGAAGATTTAAGGCAACGAATCGATGAAGGACTGAGAAGTGTGCTCGCCTTGAAGTAATTACTTCAAGGCCGTAAGGCGTTGGGAGAGAGGAAATCGCCGTCTATGATCAACAACTCCACACCCCCTTCTGTAGATGAACGATGTTCGCTCATCTCGTCCGATACTATGTAGGTCATTCCCTTCGTGAGCCGGAAGCGGCGGCCGTCGCGGAGTTCGCTCATGAACTCGCCGTCTAGGCAATGAACGATGTGTCCAAGGCGACACCAATGATCGGCTCGATACCCTTTGCTGTATCGAACCAGCCGTACCCGAAGGCCGGGGAACTGGATTGTCTTCCACGTCGCGGTTCCTGCTTCACCCGCGTGCTCAGTCTCGCCAACTTCGTTCCAGTTGATTGTGGTGAATGGAATGTCGGACGGCTTCATTTTTCGCTAGGAGGCTGACTGCGAATCAGGCTGCCTTACGTTCCGCCCAGCGACGTCTCATTGCTGCGGAGATCTTCCGGCGTTGAGCGAGCGTCATTCGCTTGCCTTTGTTGGGAGCTTGTCGTCGGGAGCGACTCGCACTAAACGCGTGTATCTGGCCTCTACGTACAGTGCTCGATATTCCATTGCCCAGCTCGGCGCGGATCGCGTTCATTTCATCCTGAATACGTGTTTGTTCGCTCTCGAGTCCTTTCAGTGCGAGTTCAAGCAATCTGTGGCGGTTAGTCATGAGGACTCCTAAGGTTTGATAGTTTCTACTATAAATAGTATGTGCGCTTGGCTCCTGGTATTTCAATCCAGTAGTGTTTTGCTATTCGGACTTCAGAGCCACAGTCGGACTGACACGCATCGCGCGGCGCGCCGGCAGCCAGCAACCCAGTGCGGCGGCGAGGGCCAGCACGATGGCCGAGGTCAGAAGCACAGCTGGATCGGTAGGTGAGACCCGAACGAGTTCGGTTTTAATAAAGTGGTTCACGCCCAACGAGGCGGTCAGGCCGGCGCCGATACCCAGGCACAGCGGCAGCAACACTTGCCGAAAGACAAATCTTCGGATGTCGCCGGGCGCTGCACCCAGTGCCGTCCGGATTCCAATTTCCTGAGTGGATCGGCTCACGGAATACGACACCACAGCGTACAAACCAACTGAAGCCAGCAGCAGCGCGCTGGCGCCGAAAACGAGGAACAAGACGGCGATGTTGCGGGTTAACTCATAGGTTCCTCCCACGCGCGCCATCCACGCTTTCAGAGGAGCGAGGTGCTGATACGGCAGCCGCGAGTCAACAGCGTGAAGTTCAAGCTGGAAAGGTAGAGTTAGATTTTCGGGAGGTACCCGGGTGCGGGCGAGAATTCCCAAGCCACCCGTCGGCTTCTGCCGGAGTGGGACATAAACGATCGGATCGAATTGCTGCCGAGTCGCGTCGCCAAGAGAGACATTCGACACTACTCCAACCACGGCAAGCCAGGCCGGACTCTGTCCATCGCGAAATAGTCGCAGCCGCTTACCGACGGCGTTTTCTCCGGGCCAATTCCGGCTTGCGAACCGCTCGTTGACAATAACGACCGGCAGACTCGATTCGCGGTCGAAATCGTTGAAGTCCCTTCCGGAAAGCAACGGTACCCCCAGCGTCCGAAAGTAGCCCGGGCTGGCTGTTGAAACGAACGTAACTGGCCTGCTCTGCTCATCGACAGTGGGAGCTTCGGCGATTTCGTATGGCGAACGCCCGGGCGTCTCCGTTGGAGCGATGCCGAACGCGACGGATTCTATGCTGGGAAGCGCTTCCAGCCGTGATTTGAGACGATCGGCAAAAGAAGTCTGGGCGTCGCCATTGGGATACCGGTCTGAAGGAAGAGCAACGTACGCCGAGAGAACATTTTCAGTTCGGGCGCCAACGTCCGCATTGTAAATATTCATGAAGCTGCGGATCATCACTCCCGCGCCGCCGATTAAGACCACCGCAAACGCCACTTCTCCCGCGATAAGCAGCGCCGACAAGTTTTTCCCATTGCGTCCGCCGAAAGCGCCGGGTCCGCCATTCTTCAAGGCATTGTTAACGTCGAGTCTCAAGACTCGGAAAACCGGAGCCAAACCAAACAAGAACCCTGTGCCGATGGAAATGGCGGCGACGTAGCCGAAAACACGATAGTCCATTGCAGCGCCTACAGCATCGGCGAACCAGTAGTCGCTCCGTTGAAGCAAAACATAAACCCGCACTGCCGTCTTTGCGATCCACCAACCCAGGACACCACCAACGCTCGATAGCAAGACGCTTTCGACCAGAAGCTGCCGGGTAAGTCGCCACCTTCCGGCTCCAAGTGACAGCCGGACGGAGATCTCACGGGATCTGTTCAGCGTTCGGGCGAGCATCAGGTTTGCGACATTGGCGCACGCGATAAGGAGCACGAAACCTACGGCTCCGAACATCGCCTTATAGAGGGTTGTCGCGCCGGCGCCGATGAACCTTTCATTGAAGGTTTTTGCTTCCGGGACGCTCTGATTCGGGCGCGGATACTGACTCTGTAGCCGCTGGCCGATCGTTTCGATTTCGGTCCGGGCGTTTTCGATCTCCACGCCGTCGGCGATACGTGCCACCGCCAACATCAGAAAGGGCCGGTCTCGCCGCAGCACATCCGAGGTGGGAACGATCGGCAGCCAGAGATCCTGCTTCTGCGGAAACGCGAATCGTGCCGGCATCACGCCAATCACCGCTGTCGGGATGCCGTTCAGCTGCAGGTTGCGACCAATAACTGTCGGATCCTTTCCGAATCGTCGCTCCCATAGTTCGTAACTCAAGATCGTGACCGGTGACGCGCCGGGCACTCCGTCGGTAGTTGTGAAGTCCCGGCCCAGCTGCGGGTTCACACCAAGTACCTGGAAGGTATTGACAGTGACTGGTGTGCCGGAATAAATCTCCGGGGCGTCGCTTGATTCGCTGACGAACTTGAAAAGTCCCTGGGTAGCGGCCATTCCTGCAAATGACTTCGCCTGTGTTCGCCAATCTTCGAAGTCAGGGTAGGACACGATCCTGTTCGTGATGTAGAGAATCCGACTGTTGTCTTTAACGATCGGGAATCCGTTGAAAAGCGCCGCGTTTGTGACGGTGAAAACCGCGGTATTGATCCCAATACCCATGCCGAGCGTAATCAGCGCTACTGCCGTGAATGCCGGACTCTTGCGCAGCGTTCTTAGTGCAAAGCGGATGTCTTGAAAAAGACCGTGCATATGTTGACCGCCCACAACAGTACCAAAATCTCAAAAACCTCTGAACGAAAACGGCGGACAACGAGTATTAGAAGGTAATGAACCTCCATCTGCGCGCGATACTCGGCGACATCGGCGGCGATTTGCGGTATGCGAGCCGGCAACTTCGAAAGAGTCCGACATTTACTACGGTTGCCATTCTGACCCTGGCTATCGGCATTGGCGCCAACACCATCATCTTTTCTCAAGTCAACGCAGTAATGCTGAAAATGCTTCCGGTGAAAGATCCCGAGCAGCTGCATCAGCTCGAATGGACATCGAAGGACCGGGAGTTCGCGGGCTCCATAGGCGGAAGTACCGGACGTGAACGTGAAGGCAACAAGGTGAGTGAGTACTTTTCGTATCATGCTTTCACGGCGCTACACGACGGATCGAAGAGTTTTTCCGACCTGGCATGCTACGCAAGTCAAGGCGTCAACTTCGGTGTGGGCGGCCGATCGGATTGGGGCTCCGCGTACATGGTATCGAGTAGCTATTTTCAGACCCTCGGTTCCGAAGCTCTGATGGGCCGTACGATCCTTCCCGATGACGACAAAGTTGCCGTTCTTAGTTTTTCATTCTGGCAACGCACATACGATAACGACACGGCAGTCTTAGGACGATCCATCCAGATCAATGGAACGCCATTCACTATCATCGGTGTGATGCCTCGTGCGTATTTCGGCATCGATCCCGGATCCTCGGCAGATGTCATCGTTCCGATCGCAATGTATCCCGCTTTTTCCGGCACGGCGAATGCTCTCGACAACGACCGTCACTGGACCGCGTGCCGCATCGTCGGCCGGTTGAAAGCCGAAGTGCCGGCTGTACAGGCGCAAGCGGAGAGCGATGTCATCGTCAAACAGGTCGTTGCGGCCGCAAACGCGAATCGAAAATATGATCCGCCAAAGCTCTGGCTCACTCCGATAGGTCACGGATTGGAATATCTCCGCGCTTCAACCGCGCCCACACTTCTCGTGCTGATGGGTGTCGTCGGTGTCATCCTGCTGGTGGCGTGTGCGAATGTCGGTGGCCTGTTGCTTGCACGAGCCACCGTGCGTCAAAAGGAAGTCGCAACGCGTTTGGCGTTGGGTGCTTCGCGGGGCAGGCTCATTCGGCAACTACTCACTGAAAGTCTGCTGCTTTCGATAAGCGGCGGGGCCTTGGGCCTCGCTCTTACCTACGCCTTCAATCCGTTGATGCCCACTCCACTGAACAATCGGGTTACCTCGTTGGGCGTGACTCCGCTCGGCGTCGACATAACTCCGGATACTCGTGTACTCGCGTTTTCTATCCTGCTTGCTGCGGCAACGGGTGTCGTATTCGGTATTGCCCCGGCATTTCGCGCAACGCGCGTGGATCTTCTGGCCATGATGAAGGGTGTCTCCAATGCCGCGTCGTCGCGGTTCCGCTTCACAGGCGGAAAGGCTCTCGTCGCTGTACAGGTGGCCCTTTCGCTTCTCTTGTTGATCGGTGCAGGACTGTTCATACGAACTGTCGCAAATCTGAGATCGGTGCCGTTGGGGTTCGATCCCGACGGGCTGCTTGTCTTTCGTGTCAATCCGGCTCTGAATGGTTATGCCGGGGCGCGACTCCGCGATTATTTCGAAAACACGGTAAAGCGTCTGGAAGCGGCACCGGGAGTGATCAGCGCTTCGGTCTCACAAGTGGCGCTGCTCTCAGGCAACATGATGGGAAGCGAAGTGGGCGTGCCGGGGTATACCCCGAAAGGACCGAATGACAGCAACATCCTTTACCACGTCGTCGCGCCACGATTCTTCGAAACCTGGAAGATCCCGCTTCTACTTGGCCGTGACATTCAATGGACGGATAGGGACGACTCACCAAAAGTGGTCATCGTCAATGAGAGCTTCGTCAGAAAGTTCTTTCCGGATTCCAACCCGATTGGCCGGATGATTCGGGTGTTCAATGCGAACAGTAATCGACCGCCGGATACGACGATCATCGGAGTTGCCGCGGACAGCAAGTACCACCATATGAAGGAAGAAAGTACGGAGCCCACCCTTTATCTTCCTTTTCGGCAGCAGTCGATGAGATCCGCGGCAATGGTACTGCGTACTCAGGGCGATCCGCTGAAACTCGTCGCGGCCGTCCGCCAGGAAATGGCAGCAATCGACTCAACCGTACCGATGGTGGACGTAATCACGGAAGCTGATCAGGTCAATCGACGGATTCAGCAGGAGCGGCAGTTGACCATTCAGCTCATTCTCTTTGGCGCAGTGGCGTTGTTGCTGTGTGCGATCGGTATCTACGGAATGCTTGCTTACACCGTCGGATTTCGCACGCCGGAGATCGGCCTGCGGATGGCTTTGGGAGCCCAGCGCTCGAATGTCGTTTCCATGGTGATCCACGAGTCGCTCATTCCGGTCATCATCGGGATTGCCATGGGCTTAACAGCCGCCTTCGCTTTAACCAGGCTCGTTGAAAGCATGCTCTATGGGGTAAAGCCGAACGATCCCGCAACCATCGTTATCGCTGCAGCTGTGTTTCTACTGATTGCAGCTGGTGCCGCCTCTGTTCCTGCCCGCCGCGCATCGCGCACTCAGCCGATGTCTGCCTTGCGATATCTGTAGGCGCGGTCTATGAGCGCGCGGGCGCTCACAGAGCGCCCCTACAGCGCACTAGCGTAAAATGGGGTGCATGGCGCGTCGGGGTATATATCTCGTTGGATTCAGTGGGTCCGGAAAATCGACCATTGCGAAGTTGATCGGGGAGGCTCTTCAATGGCCTGTCTGTGACCTGGATGAATTGATCGTCGAACGCAGCGGCATCAGTATTCCCGTTATTTTTCAACGAGAAGGAGAGCCCGGGTTCAGATTGCGGGAAGCGGAAGCGCTTCGCGCGGCATCCAACAATCACCCCTTTGTCGTCGCGACTGGGGGCGGGACCATGGTGCGACCGGAGAACCGCTCGTTTATGGCAAGTAAGGGCTGGATCATCTGTCTCGAAGGGCAGCCCGAAACCCTTCTTGGCAGAATTCAGTCGCAACTGCGGAACAGCAACGCCAGCGCAATCCGGCCGATGCTCGATGCCGTTTACCCGCTGGATCAGATTCGATCACTTAAGCATATCCGGCAGACCGCATACAGTTTGTCCGATTGGACCATCCATACAGATCGGTTGACTGCAGATCAGGCGGCGGCTGAAGTGATCCGCGCGGTGGAGTTGCTCGAAAACTCACACGAGCCCGAGAGCTTTCAAGCGGCAGGGACTGCGCCTTTGCGCCATTCTCTCAATCCGGATCTGCCGCCACCCATCTTGGTAGCGTCAGGACCCTGGCCGTACCACGTCATTGTCGAATGGGACCATCTGTCTGCTCTCGGCGAACAGGTGAGGCGTGTTCTGCCTCAATCGCGTCGCGCTGCAGTGCTGACGGATGCAGAAGCATGGAGCCGCCTCGGCGACACTGTGCGTGGTTCGTTGCAGGCATGCGGACTCGAAGTGCATGTTCGGGAAGCTGCGCCGGATGAGTCCATCAAAACCACAGAACAAGTGGCTGCAATCCACGATTGGCTGATCGGAATACCGGTGCGCCGCGATGATGTGTTCGTGATTCTGGGCGGCGGCGCCATCGATGATTTGGGAGGCTTCGCCGCGTCCACGTATATGCGTGGAGTTGCTCTGATAAAGGTGCCCACATCCCTGGAAGGCATGGTTGACAGCTCCATCGGCGGGAAAACAGCTCTCAACCATAGGCGAGCACGCAACTTGATCGGTACTTTCTTCCACCCGCGTCTGGTCTGGTCGGATGCCTCGATTTTGCTTGATGAACCCAAAGACAGGTTGCGATCGGCGTGGGCTGAGGTCGTGAAGTACGCGATGCTCGAAAGCTCACTATTGCGAGATCAAGTGGTCGGCCTTCCGCTTTTCGATAAGTTAAGAGAA
>Ga0075421_100003735_pt1 | contig 18278 bp, 14 predicted proteins | sample SoiMetdeltSBSDD5_FD_75292 | JGI IMG/M metagenome (GOLD analysis project Ga0075421, IMG submission 75292) | Bulk soil microbial communities from a Populus tree surrounding site in Tennessee, USA - Soil MetaG P. deltoides SBSDD5 | ecosystem: Environmental > Terrestrial > Soil > Tree plantation...
GGCGGCAAGCCCGTGGAACACACAGTCCTGTCGACGCACCACGGTCCCCTGCTCGGCGCCACCGGTACCGAGCGGATGAGCTTGCGCTGGGTCGCCGCCGAGCCCGGATTCTTTCAGTATCCGATTCTCGACATCAATCGCGCTCGAAATTGGCAGGAATTTACCGCTGCAATCGAGAGATTTCCCGGACCCGGCTCAAATTTCGTCTACGCGGACGTCGACGGAAATATCGGCTACCACGCCGCCGGAAAACTTCCCATCCGCAAAGGTTTCGCCGGTGATCTGCCTGTCGACGGCACATCCGGCGAATTCGAATGGCAAGGATACATCCCCTTCGATCAGTTGCCGTCCGCGTTCAACCCACCATCCGGCATGATCGTCACCGCCAACCAGAACCCATTCCCGACCGATTATCCCTACACGGTGAACGGGAACTTCGCTTCTCACTTCCGGTCAACACAGATTCGCCAGCGCCTCTCATCTCGTACTGGTTGGCAACCCCAGGAAATGCTGGCCATCCAAAAGGATGTCTACTCCGATTTCGCTCATTATCTTGCACGCTCCGTAGTGACCGCTTATGAAAAGCGAAAGCCCGCCAATCCTGCCTTGACGGACGCGATCCGCCTCTTGCGCGGATGGAACGGGCAGATGGAGCACAGTCAGTCGGCGCCGCTCATCGCAACGCTGGCCTATCAGCATCTGCGACGAGCCGTAGTCGAAAGCGCTTCCAAGGCTTCCTCCAATTACGATTTGCAGATGGCGCCCGCCGTTCTGGAAAAACTGCTTCGCACCCGTCCCGCCGGCTGGTTCGCCGACTACGACGAAGCGCTGCTGAGCAGCTTCGCCGATGCCGTTGATGAAGGACGGCGCATCCAGGGACCGGACCTCGACAAGTGGAAATACGGAAAGTACGCGGAGCTTACTATTTCTCATCCTGTCGTGAATCAGCTGCCGCTAGTCGGGAAGTACTTCAACATCGGCCCCGTCCCGATGAGCGGCTCGTCGACTACCGTGAAACAGACCACGCAGCGTCTCGGTCCGTCCATGCGAATGGTCGCCGATCTCTCCGACTGGGACCGGTCATTGTTGAACGTGATCATCGGGCAGTCGGGGCAGATTCTTTCGAGCCACTATCGAGATCAGTGGGATCGATATTACGTAGGAAACGGCTTCCCGATGCAATATAAAAAGGTGGAAGCTAAATCGGTGTTACGGTTGACACCGGCGCAATAGCAGTCGCTACCAGACTTCGCTTGCGCAGGCGCGCTACTGAACAGCACGCAGAATTTTGCCGAGACGTTCGTGGCAAGCTTTTGCGAGGACAGACGCAAGAAGTAACAAAAATTGAAATACGTGATGAATGTGATGAAAGTGATGAATTTTGATGCAATCGTGTTTCGAAGCCGCTTAGTCTCCTATTCGAAAGTAGCAGGGTATGTCAAGGATTTAAGCGCTAGTATTGAGGTCTGCTAAATGATTTCTAGAGCTTGGACGCTATTTATCGTTGTGAACTGGCGTGACTACCTCAATAAACCATGAAGCCAGCGCGACGAGGCATGACTGCAACTACATGGTAACTTTGATAAATGCCTCTGTGGTTTGGTAAAAAGAAGCGGCCTGAAACGTCGCCAGGTGGATCCGTCATTCAACGCTATGACTACCTCTCGGCAACACCAATTGGGCTGACCGATGAATCCACGGCCGGATTCTCCGGACTTCGTGAACAGGTGTACGGACGGTTCTTCGGCGAGGCTGCTAATGTATCCCATGAAGTGATTCCGCTGATTCCGCATATTGATGTCTATACCTATGGGAGCGGACAGCAAGGACGCAATTATTGCACCCTCGTTACCGGCGGCATGAGCGACCTGGCGATGAAAGTTCCTGCCGAGGCCACGCCAAAGGGTGTCCCGCGGCGAGTCGAATTAATTTTTTACTGTTCGGAGCCAAAACAGGAATACCTTGAAACCCTTCGAAGACTCGCCCACTTTCCTCACGACAACAATACCTGGATCGGCGACTTCCATACGATGCCAAACGGAAATCCGCCGGACCCTTTTGGGGGCAGTCCGGTTTTAAACACATTCCTCTTCTTGCCGACAATCGTCAACCCTGACGCCGCGTTGCCAAAAGAGTTGAGTCTTGCCGGGGAACCGGTTCAGTTTCTGTGCGTGGTCCCCCTGACAACACCTGAATGCAATTTGAAACTGGCGAAGGGAGTCGTTACGATCCTCGACTTGTTCGAGCAAAATCAGCATCCGCACGTTTTTGATCCCAGCAGAGCGAGCTATGTCTAGCGGCTAAAAGCGCCGGGCCCCTTCAACGCGTAACGCCCCAAAGATTGCCACTCACTCCCGCTGCATATCCGTATCCGCCGCAGGATATCCCAACAGCCTCAGCATCGCTACGATCTGCCCCTTATGATGAAACGCATGCGTGACAATGTGCAGAAGAATAAAAGCCGGAGCTCGCATCGGACCCACCCATTCACTCGGCTTCTCGATTTCGGTGTTGAGCTGCGCCTCGCTTAGAGAGTCGAGATAGGCCATTGTGGTCCCAATCGCGGTCCTCTGTGCGCTGCACAAATCCTCGACACTCACGAAACTCTCAGGAGACAACAAGTGCGTAGGCAACGACTGAAGCCGGCACACCCATCCCGACTCGGTCGACAAAATATGGGCCAGTTGCTTCACCACGCTCCCATATCCAAACCCGGCAATTTCCTTCCGCAGCGACTCCATCGGCAGGTCGGCGATGTGGTCCAGAACCACGTCCAGCGACCCGTGCATCGACGCATGCAGCTCCTTGATCCCTTCCTTGGTAAACGTCATTTTTCAAGAGTATCCCAGGCGCCCCCTGAAACGTTGACTACCCTCCAACCGTCCTTTTAAGATAGAATTTACGTTCTGCCCCTTAGCGAATCCGGCAGGCGAATCAAGCCAGGCTTCGCCCTCGATGACCCTATATGATTAAAGTCGAAGGACTTACCAAGAGATACGCGCGCAACGTCGCCGTGGACAACATCTCGTTCGAGATCGAGAAGGGAGGCATTGTCGGGTTCCTCGGACCCAACGGCGCCGGCAAGACCACCACCATGCGGGTCCTGACCTGCTTCCTCCCCCCCACCGCCGGGTCGGCCACCGTCGCCGGATTCGACGTCCTCGAGCAGCCGCTTGAGGTCAAGAAGCGCATCGGCTACCTGCCGGAATCCCCGCCGCTGTATCCGGAAATGGAAGTGCATGAGTACCTGACCTTCGTTGGCCGACTCAAAGGCATCTCCGGAGCCGATATCGGCCGTCGCGTCGACGAGGTCGCCGGGCGATGCGCCGTCGGCGATGTACGGACCAAACTGATCGGCAAGCTATCCAAGGGCTATCGGCAGCGCGTCGGTCTGGCTCAGGCGATCATCCACAATCCGGAAGTCCTGGTGCTTGATGAGCCGACCTCCGGCCTGGACCCCAAGCAGATCATCGAGACTCGCCAACTGATCCGCAGCCTCGCCGGCGATCACACCATCATCCTCAGCACCCATATCCTTTCCGAGATCGAAAACTCCTGCGACAAAGTCATCATCATTAGTCAGGGTAAGCTCGTCGCAACCGACACCGTAGCCAATTTGACCAATCGCCTGCGCGGTTCCGAGGCTGTGTCCGTCGATATCGATGCGCCTTCCGGTCTCGACGAAGCCGACGCGCGCGCCCGTCTCGAACAGGTCCCCGGCGTCAGCCGCGTGATGCACAAGGAAAGTCGTGATGGACGACACATTTTCGAGGTCGAAAGCCTGCAAGGCCGCTCGGTTCGCGCCGATCTCGCTCGGACCATCGTCCAGGCGGGCTGGAACCTGAATGAGCTGCGCGCCATCGGCCTGAGCCTGGAAACCATCTTCCTGCAGTTAACGGCTTCGGAAGCAAAGAAGCCCGGAGGTACCAATTGAAGAACATTCTCATCATTGCCAAGAAAGAATTGAAGAGCTATTTTGCTTCTCCGATAGCCTATTTACTGATGGCGATCTTCGCTGTCATCTTCGGGTTTTTCTTCTATAGCGCCACTGCCTTTTTTGTGATGCGCGGCATGGAGTCCCAGATGATGGGGCGCGGCATGCCCATGGACGTCAACGAGTGGGTAATCCGCCCGCTGCTCAGTAACGCTAGCGTCATTGGACTGTTCCTCATCCCCATGATTACGATGCGGCTCTATGCGGAGGAGAAGCGCTCCGGCACGATGGAGCTGCTCATGACGTCCCCCATTCGCGACGCCGAAATCATCATCGGGAAGTTCGTCGCCGCCCTGCTGATGTACGCCTGCGTCATCGGCGTCTCAGCGCTCGACCTCGCTGCCCTCTTCGCTTATGGCAAGCCGGACTGGAAACCGATCCTCGTCGGTTACCTTGGACTGCTGCTGCAAGGCAGCGCCCTGATCGCCATCGGAACTTTCATCTCCACCACCACCAAAAATCAGATCATCGCCGGTGGCGCCACCTTTGCCGTCTCGCTGCTGCTATGGGTGCTGAACTGGGTCAGTTCCTACGAACAGGCTGCCTGGGCCAAGGTCGTCTCGTATCTTTCTGTAGTTGAGCACTTCGAGCCATTCTCAAAAGGTGTAATCGATACGAAGGATGTAGTGTTCTTCGCTTCCCTGACTTTCTTCGGGCTCTTCCTGACCGCCCGGTCGATGGAATCCCTGCGATGGAGAGCGTAAATGCAAGCTGAGTGGATGAAAACGCGCCAAACGAAATATACCCTTTACGCCACTGTTTATCTGTTGGTAATTGTGGCAGTGCTCGGAGCGGCCAACTGGCTTGCTAACCGGCACAATAAGTCGATTGATTCCACTTCCAACAAGAAGTTCAGTCTTTCCGACCAGACCGTCAAGGTCGTGAAGGAACTCAAGAAAGACGTCACGATCACCAATTACGACAAGACCTCAGCGTTCGCCACGGCGCGCGATCTGCTTGATCGTTATGCCAATCTTTCGACGAAGCTCCACGTCGTCTATGTCGACCCCGACAAGAAGCCGCAGGTGGCCAAAGCCGCAGGCGTCCGCGCGTACGGCGAGACCTACGTGGACAGCGGGACGAAAAAGGAGCAGGCGAAATCGCTCACGGAGGAAGAAATCACGGGCGCCCTGATCCGATCGCTCAAGAGCGGCGAGCGCAACGCCTGCTTTGTCAGCGGCAGCGGCGAGCACAGCCTCGACGATGCCGGTCGCTCCGGATACGCGAACGCGAAGGAAGCGCTGGAGAAAAACAATTACAAGACCAAGACCGTCTCGCTGCTCGGCGGCGCGAAGCCTGTTGAGGGCGCTCCTCCCGCAGCCGCGATTCAGCCGCTCGGCGCGGCGACTCCCGGTGGCGGTGCTAAACCTGAGGTCCCGTCCGATTGTACGATCCTCGTTGTCGGTGGTCCCAGGTACGCCTACATGCAGCCCTCCGTCGACGCCATCCAGGCCTACGTGAACAACGGTGGGCGCGCGCTGATCATGCTCGATCCATCGCTGAAAATAGGCCGCGAGGAGATGCAGGAAAATCCCGCGCTCGAGAAGGTGATGGACTCCTGGGGCGTAACCTTCGAGAAGACGCTTGCCATCGACGCCAGCGGTATCGGACAGATCTTCGGCTTGAGCGAGGTCATTCCTTTGGTCACCAGTTACGAATCGCATCCGATCGTCCGCGATTTGAAGGAGACAGCAACCGCGTTTCCTTTGGCGCGGACACTCGAAGTCAAGGCCGGTTCCGCTGAGAAGTTGTTCTCCACTTCCGATAACAGCTACGCCACGACCAACCTAACTTCGGCGGAAATCCGCATCGACCCGAAGAAAGACAAGAAAGGCCCGCTAACTCTCGGCGCCGCCGGTACAGTGAAGGTGGCCGGCAAGGAAGGCCGGTTCGTGGCCGTCGGCAGCTCCAATTTCATTTCCAACAATATCCTGCGATTCAACGGAAATCGCGACCTGTTTCTCAACATGATGAACTGGCTCAGCTCGGATGAAGACCTGATTTCGATTCGTCCCAAAGAGCCGGAAGACCGCCGTCTGTCACTTTCGCGGCGGCAGATGTCGACCATATTTTCGTCCAGCGTAATCGGCCTGCCATTGGTCGTGGTCGCGCTCGGACTCATGGTTTGGTGGAAGCGAAGATGAAATTCAAGGGACTGCTGACTGCCGTCATCGTACTTGCGGCGCTCGGTGGCGGCGTTTACTGGTCAGACAGGAAAAAGGCAGCCGAGGAAAAAGAGCCGGCAAAGGACGCGCCTCCCAAGGTCCTCACCATTGCCGAGGACCAATTCAAGAGCATCAGCCTGAAGAAAGCGGCGGGCGACACGACGGTTGTTCAGAAATCGGCGGCAGGCAAGTGGGAGATCGCCCAACCCAAGCCACTGGCCGCGGATCAGGATTCGATCAGTTCGCTGGTTTCTACGCTCTCATCCCTGACCTCCGACCGCCTGATCGAAGAGACCACATCCGACCTGGCTTCTTACGGTCTCGCATCGCCGGCCCTAGAAGTTGTCGTCACGAAGAAGGACGGCAAAACCGAAGATCTGCTCATAGGCGACGATACGCCCACCGGCGGCAGCACGTTCGTCAAGCTCAAGAGCGATCCGCGAATTTTCAGCGTTTCGAGCGGCGTCAAGTCCAGCCTCGACAAAACCTCGAAGGACCTACGCGACAAGCGCCTCCTCACCTTCGACTCCGACAAGCTAACCCGTGTCGAACTGGTAGCCAAAGGTCCAGCCATCGAATTCGGTAAGAACAACCAGAATGAGTGGCAGATCATCAAGCCGAAACCCCTCCGCGCCGACGGATCCCAGGTCGAAGAGTTAGTCCGCAAACTGAAAGACGCAAAGATGGACACGGACGCGGACCCCGCGAAATCAGTCTCCGCGTTCGCCACTGGGACCCGCGTCGCGGTCGTCACCGTCGCCGACTCATCCGGCACGCAGACTCTCGAAATCCGCAGAGACAAGGACAAGAACTACTACGCCAAGAGCTCCGTCCTCGACACTGTCTATAAGACCGCCGCCGACATCGGCGACGGGCTCGACAAAGACCTCGACTCCTTCCGCAACAAGAAGCTGTTCGACTTTGGCTTCAACGACCCCACTAAACTCACCGTCAACAAAACTACCTACGAGAAGTCGGGCGACAAATGGATGTCCGCCGGCAAGGAAATGGACTCCGGCTCCGTCCAGGCGGTCATCGACAAACTTCGCGACCTATCCTCGACCAAATATCTCGAGACCGGCGCCGGCGAGCCCGTCATGGAGCTTGCAGTCACCTCCGGCGATGGGAAGCGCAATGAGAAGGTGACGATCATGAAACAAGGCGCGACCTTCATCGCGAAGCGCGAGAACGAGCCCAGCGTCTATGAGCTCGACGCGAAAGCCGTCGAAGAGCTTCAGAAAACCGCCTCCGGCGTCAAAGCAGCCCCACCCGCGGATACCAAAAAGAAGTAGCTGGTGACCGGTCTCCTCACTGACCTGTACGAGCTCACGATGGCCGCCGCCTATTTCGACGCCGGCCGATCAGCCGAGATCGGCGCCTTCGAGCTATCCATCCGTCGCCTCCCCAGGCATCGCGACCACGTCATTGTCGCTGGACTTCAGCAAGCTTTGGAATATCTCCTCGAGCTTCGCTTCACCGCTCCGGAGATCGACTATCTGCGCGACCTTGCCCAGTTCGCACGCGTCACGCCAGCCTTCTTCGACTATCTCCGCAATTTCCGATTTACGGGCGACGTCTTCGCCGTCCCCGAAGGCACGACCATCTTCGCGGGCGAGCCCATGCTAACGGTCCGCGCCCCCATCATCGAAGCCCAGATCCCGGAAACCTACCTGCTCTCGACGATGACCTTCCAGTCGCTGATCGCGACCAAAGCCTCGCTGATGGTTCGCGCCGCGGCCGGACGCCCCGTCATCGAATTCGGCACTCGCCGGGCCCACACGCCCGAAGCTGGAGTCCTGGCCGCTCGCGCCGCCTACATCGCCGGATGCGCCGGAACCAGCAACACACTCGCTGGATTCCGCTTCGGCATCCCCGTATTCGGCACCTCGGCCCACTCTTGGGTCATGTCCTATCCGACCGAGCGCGACGCATTCCAGCAGCTTCAGCAGATCCTCGGGCCCAATACCGTCCAACTAGTCGACACCTACGATTCGCTTGAAGGCACGCGTTTGGCGGCGACGCTTGGACTGCCACTCTGGGGAATCCGCCTCGACAGCGGCGATCTTGCGGCCCTTTCGAAGCAAGCTCGCGTCATCCTCGACGCCGCCGGATTGCGCGAAACGAAAATCATGGCCACCAGCGATCTCGATGAGGCACGGATCGCGCAGCTCATCGCCGCCGGCGCTCCCATCGACGTCTTCGGAGTTGGAACCGAACTGGCCACCTCCGCCGACGCGCCGGCCATGGGCGCCGTCTACAAGCTGGTCGAAATCCAGGGACGGCCCACCGCCAAGTGGAGCGAGGGCAAAGCCTCTCTTCCCGGTCCGAAACAATTATTCCGTCTTCCCGATCGCGACATCCTCGCGCTGGTTCACGAAGTCCCGCCGCCGGGCGCTGAAGCGCTACTCCAGCCGGTAATCCTCAAGGGACAATTAGTAGAAGGCCCACGCGACGTGGACATCACCCGCCGTCGCGCAGCCCAACCGGCGCAGCAGCGACCTCTCGAGTACAGTGATGCCCTGACAGCTTTAATCAAGCAAACACATCCAAAATGAAAACAGTCTTCTTCGATATCGACACACAGATCGATTTCCTCTTCCCGGCCGGAGCCCTCTACGTCCCCGGCGCCGAGCAGATCATTCCCGCCATCACTAAGCTGAATCACTACGCCGCAGCGCACGATATCCCCGTTGTCTCCACCATGTGCGCGCACTCTGAGACCGATCCGGAATTTCGTGACTGGCCGCCCCACTGCATCGTAGGCACGACAGGACAGCTCAAACCTCAGTCCACTATGCTGCCTAACGCGCAGCAAATCATTCTGGAAAAACAGCAGCTCGACCTGTTCACCAACCCGGGGCTGCCCGCACTGCTCGACACCCTGGCTGCCGATGAATACGTCGTCTACGGAGTGGTCACCGAGTATTGCGTCAGTTGCGCCGCGCTAGGACTACTCGCCACCGGCAAGCCCGTCACCCTGGTCACCGACGCGATCCGATCGCTCTCAGAACAGGACGGACGCAGCACAATCGATAACTTCACCGCCCAAGGCGGCCGCCTGACCACGCTCGATCAACTTGTGAACGCCCGATAGAATCCCAGCAGCAGGAACGGGGAGAGGACTGCCAGCAGCCACAGCTTGGCCTCCGGCTGCATCTTCTCGTCTTTTTCCCAACGGAAGATTTTCACCGAAATAAACGTTCCCAAAATGACAGTGACTGCTAGCGCGAGTATCGCCGGACCGTTACTGGAGAGTGGCTCGCTTCGCATCAGGACGCTTTGCAGGCCCGCAACCAGGTAAGTCGCCGGCATGAACTGGCCCGCTGCCTGAGCCCAGTCCGGCAGAAGCCTGACCGGGATCGTTGCTCCGCTTAAAAAAAGCATCGGCATGTAAAGAAGCTGGATCGTGATAGTGGATTCCTGCGTGCTGTTGACAATGGAGGCCAGGATCAGGCCGATGGAACGGAATGCCACGACACCCAGCGTGATCATGACGAAAGTGGAGAACCACCGATCGGGAATCGCCAGCCCATAGAAAAAATGCGCCAGTGTGCAGACCAGCAGAACCGACGGGAGGTAGATCAGCCAACCTGTCACCATCGAGGCGAACAGCAGCGGCGCAGGTGTTATCGGCGTCACCTTGAACCGTCGCAGAATGCCCTGCTCGCGCTCCTGCACCGCGCGCATGCCGGCTCCCCACAGCCCATTGCCGAGTATTCCGATCGCCAGCACCATCGTTACAACGTTTTCAATCCCCCCATTTCGCGCCGTCCCCATGATGCCTGAAAATACAAAAAAGAAGATCAGCGGGAACAAGTAGTTGAAGAAGAGCACCGAACGATCGCGCATCGCCAGCTTGATATCAATTCTCGTCAGGGCTATGTAAGGACGCATCGTGCCCTCCTATTCCCGCAGAGTCTTTCCGGTCAGCTCGATGAAGGCGTCTTCGAGCGTCGGCCTCTTCAGACGGATGTCCGAGGGCTCGATTCCCCGCTCCTCGATCCACTTCACCAAGTCGACCAGCGTGCGCGCCGGATGGCTCGTTTGCACCGTCAGCTTCCGGCGATCCGCGCTGAAAACGGGACTCCCGGCGTCTCTCCAGCACGGCCCATCACCTCCGGGAAGCCCCTCCTCGCAGCGTATTTCGATCACCGACTGACTCAGAACGCCGGCTTGAATCTCGCCCGGCGTCCCCATAGCGACGATTCGCCCCTCGTCGATAATCGCCACCCGGTCGCAAAGCTTTTCCGCCTCTTCGATGTAGTGCGTAGTAAGAAGTATTGATCGCTGCTCGCGCCGCAGGTCACCGACGAGCGCATGAATCTCCAGCCGCGCCTGTGGATCGAGCCCTGCCGAAGGCTCATCGAGAAAGAGCATTTGCGGATCGTTCAATAGCGCGAGCGCCAGCGCCACCCGCTGCTTCTGTCCACCTGAAAGCTCGCCATATGGCGCATCCCGCTTCTCCCAAAGGGCAAGCCGCATCAGCAGCTCATCGCTATCCACGGTCTGCGTATAGAAATCCGCAAACAAATCCATCGCCTCGCGGATTGTGATCTTCTCTTGAAGGTTCGTCGATTGCAAGCAGACGCCGATCCGATCCTTGAGCTGCCGGCTCTGGCTCCCCGGATCGAACCCCAACACCGACACTTGCCCCCCCGTCCGGGATCGCAGTCCTTCCAAAATCTCGACAGTCGTCGTCTTCCCCGCTCCATTCGGACCGAGCAGTCCAAACACCTCTCCGGCGCGAACCTCGAAGTCAATCCCTTTGACTGCCGCGAAGTCACCATAGCTCTTCGTCAGTCCGCGAACCTGAATGACCGGTTCGTTCTTATCGGTGTTCATCAGTGTTTATCTGTGGCAACTAGATCCGGTGGAACGCCTTAAGGATCTCACGTGTGGAGTACTGCAGCGCAATGGGACGCCCGTGCGGACAGCTCATCGGACAATCGGTCGCCGCCAGCGCCGAGAGCAGCCACTCCATCTTGCTCTGATCGAGCCGCATGTTGATCTTAATGGCCGCACGGCAAGCGATGGATGCAGCGATGTTGCGCCGGATGTCGTCCATGGAAAGCCCGCGTATCTCGCCCTCCGCCGTTTCCAGGATCTCGAACATGAGCTTCTCCAGGTCCGAAACCGCCACCGCCGCCGGAGCTGCTTTGACTGCAATCGTCCGCGCCCCGAACGGCTCTGTTTCAAACCCGATCGACTGCAGTTCATCGGCGATCCGCGCATACTCGATCTGCTGCTCGGCCGTGAGCTGCAGGATCATCGGCATCAGCAGCGCCTGCCGCTCCACCCGGCCGGACGCGCGCTGCTGCAGTACTTTCTCAAACAGGATGCGCTCATGGGCCACGTGCTGGTCGATGATCCACAAGCCGTCGCGCCCAGCCGCGATGATGAAGCTCTCGTGAATCTGGCCTAGAGGCCGCAGATCCGCCAGCGCCGTCAACGATGAAGAAAACTCGGGCAGCGTTCCCGGCGGAAATTCGCCGTGCGTGTCGGGCACGCGGGCGCGCGCCGTCTCCACGCTGTGCTCCCTTCCAACCGTCACCGCGCCCGGACCGAAATCAAAGCGTGGCTCGGGCGACCGCTCTGGCCGAAGAGTAAACGCCGGAGCCGGAGCCATCTCGCTCGCAGCAGGCTCGGCCGGCGCTTCATTGTTGAGCATCTGGGAGAACTCGGAAAACGGCAGCCCCGGGGCCGGCTGCGCTCCCGCGCTTGCCGTGAAGGCCGGCGCCGGCCGCGATTCGATCAGCCGGTCGCGAAGCGTATCCCGAATGAAGTCGTGCACAAAGGACTGATGCCGGAACCGGACCTCCGTTTTGGACGGATGCACGTTGACGTCGACTTCTTCACAATCGCACTCGAGAAAAATCAGCGCGAACGGATAGCAGGCGTGTGGCATGAGGTTGTAATACGCCGACGATATCGCGTGCAACAGCAGCCGGTCGCGAATCAGGCGGCCATTTACGAACGTGAATATCGAATTCCGGTTGGCTTTCTGGATTTGCGGCCGCGAGATGAAGCCGTTCATCTGAAACACTCGGGCTTGCGGTTCGTCGTCGAAGCCGGGCGGTAGCATCAACTCCCGTTTGCAGCTCCCCAACTCCACCAGTTCTTCCAGAGTCTGGCTGCCGAATACCTGGTACACCCGCTCCCGCAGCGTCGCCACTGGTGTGACGTGCAGCAGCTCGCCGGCTCCTCCCGTCAACTGAAACGTCTTGTCCGGGTGCGCCAGGCTGTAGTGCGTCACCAGCGACGCGATGTGAGCCAGCTCAGTTTGTTCCGACCGCAGAAATTTCTTACGAGCGGGCACGTTGAAGAACAAGTCGCGCACCGCGATCGATGTACCCGGAGCGAGCGCCGCCTCGTCGCACCGCAGCATCTTGCCTCCGGCGATCTCGACCAGCGCCCCGGTCGATTCCTCCGCCGACCGGGTCTCGAGCAGCAGCCGCGATACCGAAGCGATCGACGGAAGCGCCTCGCCCCGAAATCCCAGCGTGGCGATGGAGAGCAGATCTTTGACGTCGCGCAGCTTGCTCGTCGCGTGGCGCTCAAACGCCAACATCGCGTCGTCGCGCGACATGCCGCAGCCGTCGTCGGAAATGCGGATCAGCCGTCGTCCGCCAGATTCGATATCAATGCGAAAATGTGTCGCGCCTGCGTCGAGGGAATTTTCGAGGAGCTCTTTGACAACGGAAGCGGGCCGCTCAACCACCTCCCCGGCCGCGATCTTATTCGCTACCTGATCGGGGAGAACGCGGATACGACCCATTGAACTACTTTATCGCGACTCCTCGCTCTTCAAGCAATTCGCCTGTCACCTGAAGCAACCGAAGGACGTTCCGCCGGTACTGCACCGATTCAGTGACCACAGTCGATTCGGCTCTGTTGAGATTGCTTTGAGCAGTGATTACGAATTGGATCTGGCTGGTTCCAAGCTCGTATTTCCTGTTCTCCGCTTCCAAGGCCAATTTGGCGAAATCGCGCGATTTGACGGCTAGTTCGACGGCAGTCTTGCTCGCCTCAACCTGGTTGATAGCGTTTAGCACGTCGAGGCGGATCGTTTGCTCGATGCCCCGAACCTGCAGCGTATCGCGACGTTTGGCGATGACGGCGTCGGCCATATCAGCCGAAGCAGCGCGATTTTTGATGGGGAGCCGCAGTCTTAAGCCAAATCCGTAAACCGGGTAGCCGAAACCCCACATTTGGCTGAAGGCATCGCCGTAGCCGCCAGGGATTATTTGCGTGATCGGCGTTGACTCGCCCAGATCATTAAACACATTCCTACGAACGTAACCAGTGCCGCCGCGGCCCTGACTGGTATAGAGGCCAGTTAGGGAAAGGTCCGGCCGCATCGCGTTACTGACTTGCCGTATGGTCAGATCATCAATATCCAGATCCTGCGCCGCGGACTTCAAATCAGGGCGCATTGTCATAGCCTTTGCGATCATAGCCTCGGGGTCGGGAGCGCCGGAGTTGGTTGGAGGTGCCGGCGCCTCGGTGAGCACGATCGGTAATGCACGGATGTTTGGATCCAGATCGGCGCCAATTTGTTTGCGGATAGCGTCATCCTGTTGCAGCACTTGGTAGCGAGCCTGGGAAACATTAGCTTGCGCCTGCACGAAGGTGAGCTCAGGCTGATAAATGTCGAGTTTGGAGATCGCGCCCAGTTCGAGCTCCCGCTGCGAGCGTTTCAGGAACTTATCGGCGACATCGAGATTGCTCTCCTGGACTCGAAGATTCTCGCGGAGTTGGACACCCAACCAATAGACCAACTCGGCGTCCCTGATCAAAGTGATCAACGTACTCTTCAAATCGTATTCCGATTTGCGAACACGGCTATGCGCCAGGGTGATCGGCAGGCGGTTGATGAATGACCCGCGATTCCGCAGCAGTGGCTGGCTGAAGCTGAATTGAAGGTCGCTTCGAAATGCAGGGTTGAAATTTTGGAACCCGCTATTGCTGGTGCTCTTCGATTCCGCAAATCCGACTGTATAGTTGGTGCCACTAGGAAGCAGCTGCGTGTAGCTGAAATTCAGCGGCTGGCTCAACTGCTGAAGTGTTGACGCGCCAGCCAGCGCGTCGGTGGGTAGGGATTTGGTGCGAGTGCTGTTGAAATTCGCCTGCGCAAAAGGGTCGAACGGCGCATGTCCACGCAGAATAGCGTTTTGGGCCGTGTCCACAGCCAATCGTGAAATTTGGATGTCCGTATTGTTCGCCATCACCAGCTCGAGATAGTTGCGCAGCGAAAGCTCGAGCTTGCCGTCGACCACGGAGTCAGAGAGCTTGACCGGCGGCAGCATCTCCACTTTCACCTTTGGAGTGGAAAAGGTCTCGCGAAAATACGACGGCTTCGGAAAGAAGTTTTTATCCTGCGCCGGCAAGGTCAATACAAATATGAGAAGGGCGGCTGTGATTTTTGTTGTCATACAGTCTAATTACTCGTAGCGAATCGCTTCGATAGGATCCAGTTTAGCCGCTTGGACGGCTGGATAAATTCCGAACAGCAGTCCAATCAGGACCGAAACGCCGAAAGCCACGGCGATCGAGCTCGTCGTCACGACCGTCGCATAACCGGCTTGCAGCGAAATAATGCGGGAAAGGCCCACGCCGAACCCGATTCCCATTAAGCCGCCGAGGAAGGAAATCATCACCGCCTCGGTCAGAAACTGCCGGACAATATCACCCTGCCGGGCCCCGATCGCGCGCCGGATTCCGATTTCGCGCGTGCGCTCGAGCACGGTCGCCAGCATGATATTCATGATTCCGATGCCGCCGACCAACAGCGAAATGCCCGCGATACAAATCATCACGAAGGCAAAAATTTGATTCGTTGCCTGTTTCTGCTTCAGCAAACCGGCCGGAACCACCACCGTGAAATCGCCGGCGTCCTTGTGTGTCGAGGCCAGAATCGCCCGGACGACGCCTTCGGTTTCGATCGAATCTGTTCCCGGCTTCACCCGGATATAGATGCCGTCGATCTCGTCCTTAAGCCAGCTCATGTTGTCGTCAAATCGGCGCATGACGGTGTTGAGCGGTGCGATCACGATGTTGTTGCGATTACCCGCGCCCCCCTCGTCGGAATCCGAGCTGCCCTGCGGCGCCATCACGCCGATCACTTGCAGCCACGTTTCATTCAATTTGACGTACTTTCCGATCGCATCGTCGAAGCCGAGTAGATTGACTTTCGCCGCCTCGCCCAGCACGCATACCGCTTCGGAGCGCAGATTCTCATCCTCGGTAAAGAATCGTCCCGACACTACCCTCAAATTACCGATGTCTCTGAAGTTTGGTAGCACGCCGATGAGCTGCGGCAGTTCCTGGTTCGTCTTAGGCAGCGTCTTCTGAGGTTTGAAACGCTTGCGCGGAGTGATCAATTCGATGCCGGCGATATTTTCTTTGATCGCGCGGTAGTCGCGGAACGTCAGCCCCGGCGAGATCGCTCGTACCGTTTGCAGCTCGTTCGGATCGTTCGCTTCCCGCGATTCGATGAAGATGTTGTTGACTCCCATCTGGTCAATCATGGCCAGCATCTCTTTTTCGACGCCCGCCGTGATAGAAAGCATCGCCACAACCGCTCCCACGCCGAAAATCATTCCCAGCATAGTGAGCAAACTGCGAAGTTTGTGGACCAGGAGGCTCGAAAGCCCCATGTAGAGTTCAGGCAGATAGCCGGAAAGCATGCTTATTTCCCCTTTCCGGCCGCGGGAGCGCCTGCTGCTGGCATCGCGCCCATGGATTTCTGCGAATCGGAACCTTTTTCCTTTTTGTTGCTCTTCTGCGCCGTCGGGTCACCGAGAGCGATCGTTTCGTCAGGTTTCAAGCCCTCGGCGATCACTGTCACCGACTCGCTGCGTTTTGCGATTTTCACCGCGCGCTCTTCGAAGCGCTGATCTGCCGGGTTCTGCACAAATACGACCTGGCGGCCGCCTTTTTCGAAAATCGCCTGATTGGGAACATGGATGGCGTCGGCTACTTTGTCCACCGTGATCTCCACATCGGCGAGCAGGCCTGGCCGAAGCAGGACGTCGAGCTGCGAGTCCTCCTCGGGAGGCAATGGCAGCTTAGCGTTCTCCCGATCTTTTTCCGCCTGATCTTGCGCGGCCGATCGAGCGCCTCCTGGTCCACCGGGACCGCCCGGTCCGCCGCGACCCATGCCTGCTGACTGCATAGCGTCCCGGATTTTTCCGACCAGCTTCGCACGGTCTTCAGGAGCGAGCTCTTCCATCTTCTTTCCCTTGAGCTCTTTCTCAATCTCCTTACGAACCTCGGCGGGGAGTTGTTCCATCATGCGGGCGAAGCGATCACCGCCGCCTCCACCGCCACGCGCTCCCTGAGCCCCCTGAGCTCCGCCTCCAGGTCCGCCAGGTGCGCGGGCCATGCGCCTCGCGCCGCCCGCGGATTCTCCCTGCGCCGCCTCGGGTCCCGGCGTTGGGCCAGGCATTCCGGCGATCATCATTGGGCCGGGTCCTTCACCGGGAGCCCCGCCCGGGGGCATTCCAGGCATGCCAGCCATCATGCTCCGCGCGGGAGCCTTGCTGGCGTTGTGAGCGGCGGTTTCGCTCACCTTGCGGATCTGCTCGGGAGTCGCGCCCAGGACGGTCATCAGCTCTTTCATGTCGACAGAGAATATGACGTCGAATTTCTTGCCCGGATCCCCACTAAATGGATCGGCGCTCGCCGTCGCGCTCATTCCCTTGATCTTGCCGTGGAACGTCTTGTCGGGAATCGCGTCAAGCTGGAACTTCACATCCTGGCCGTCCCGGAGATTGGCGCGGTCGAGCTCTCCGACTTTGGCGATAATCTCCATCTCGGACAGATCGAGCACCTCAGCCACCGGCGTCCCTGGCTGCAGCGTGTCGCCCTCGCGAATATCGGGGACCTGCTGGCCGAAGCTGCCCATAAACCCGCCACGGTTCTGGCGGACCGAAACCAGACCAGTGATCGGCGAGAGCAGCTTCGATTGCGCGATGCGCTGTCTTTCGCGCGAGACATCGATCATGCTCTTATTTTTCCTCTCGCGAAACACATCGAGCTCGGCCTGGGCCTGCGCCTGCCTCGACTTGATATCGCTCTGAAGCTGGGCGAGCCTCCGGCGCGACTCTTCGAGATTCAGAACGTTCTTCTTGGCGTCGATCTCGGAGATCAGCTCGTTCCGCTTCACTTCGAGCTCCGCGCGCCGCACCGTATAATTCGCCTTGAGCAGCTCCACCTGGTCCTGGTTATTGCGGATCGCCAGATCCGCCTGCGCTTTCTTAATCTGCTCGTCGATCTGCTCCACTTCGAGCAGGGTTTCCTCGAGGGCCGTTCGCCGCTCGGAATCGTCGAATTCGACGATCAGATCTTTTTCCTTGGCCAGCGACCCCAGAGGCGCAAGCTTGGTCACTTGGACGGTGGAAAACAGGTTTGGCGCCGTCAATGTCGCCGAACGGACCGCGCGTAGCTCACCGCGGGAATAGGCGCGGACGACTACGTCGCCCCGCCGGACTTTCGCCACCGCCACCGGCGCCTGCTTCTGCGGCATGTGGTCAAAGTAGCGGTAGCCCCCATAAGCGGCTCCTAAGACAGCTAACACCAATACAACGCGAATTAAGACTTTCATGGACAAAGTGGCGGATTAAAACGATTTAGAACTTCTTTTTAGCGCGTTTCGCTGCATCGGCAGGACTCTCCAGCGTCACCAGCTCGCCTTCCTTGAGCCCTTTCAGGATCACCAGGTCCTCTTCGTTGCGCCGTCCGACTTCGAGCGTGCGCTTTACAAACGCTTGACCCTGTTGAACATAGACAGCGGGCTTCCCCTTCTCGAGGAACGAGGCCCGGGACGGAATCAACAGCGCGCTCGGCTGCCGATCAATAATAATTTCCGCCGAAGCGGACATGCCGGGCCGCAGGCGGGGGTCGAGCGACTTCAACGTCGCTCGACACGGGAATACTTTGTCAGATGCGCCGAAACCTTTGAAAACCAAAGCCGCAATCGGGCTGATCCAGTCGAGCTCGGCGGTGAATTCCTTCTCCGGAATCGCGTCCACGCGGATTTTAACCGGCTGGCCGATTTTGAGTTTTCCGCGATCGACTTCTTCCAGCTTCAGTTCGATCCGCATTTCGCTCAGATCGGG
>Ga0075421_100003737_pt1 | contig 18270 bp, 18 predicted proteins | sample SoiMetdeltSBSDD5_FD_75292 | JGI IMG/M metagenome (GOLD analysis project Ga0075421, IMG submission 75292) | Bulk soil microbial communities from a Populus tree surrounding site in Tennessee, USA - Soil MetaG P. deltoides SBSDD5 | ecosystem: Environmental > Terrestrial > Soil > Tree plantation...
CGCCCGCGAGCGCAAGGTCGTCTCAAGCTCTGGGCTTATCGTGATACTCATAGAGCTAAGACAAGTTTACCTCTTGAGGAGCTCAATCCACCACCTTAGCCATCAGCACGACGATCGAAGCTCGATCCGACCCATCCATATTCGCTTTCCCCACAACTACTTTCTGGCCTTCGTGGACATCGATGTCGGTATTGATACCCGTATCGAGATAGTTTACCGTCGGCGTGGGGCCGAAGTTGGATTGAACCGGAATTCTCAAGCGCACCCTCAAACCACGAAGATGTATGGCGCGCCCCTTTTCGTCATTCGAAACTGTGACCTCATTGATGTCGACATGATTGCTCGTCTTGAGCCCGGAGGTTCCTCGATCGACGAGGCCACTCGCCGACCCACCTTTTCCAGCCCGTGTCCGGATCACTTGCGTGTCGATCAATTCGAATCCTTTGTAGGAAAATGTGCTTTTCAACTGCTTCACCACTCCGTCCAGTTCCGGCGGCAAGGCCGTGGCTGAGGGTTGTCCAAGAGCCGACATCAAGTAGATGGTGACCTCGACGTTGGGAATAGGCGGCGGCGGGACGTCGAGTCGCTTGACGACTTCTTCCCATTCATCAATTTGCTTCTTCCAGGCGCGAACAGCGATGGTCTTCATCTGATCGTCCCAAGATATATCTTTGGCGCCCAAGAACATTTGGCGCATCCGGTCCGGGCTCACATACTTGAGCTGAAATATTCGCGAAACTATTTCGTCCTGCGCCTGCAGGCAAGGCAGCGCCAACAAAAACAAAAAAGCAATTCTCGTCATGTCAATCTCCTCGTTGATCCAGCAGCCAGATAATCACGATATCCGGATCGTCGGTCAGCATCTTCACAACTAATGGGTGCTCCTCTTTCGGAGGCGGCGCGGGCCGTCGTCTAGCGACGCGTCTCCGGCGAGGAACAACTGGCTGCTCCACGATGACTTGTTCGGGCGTTACCACTCGCGCGACCTGCGGCGGCGGAAGTTGCTCGACCGGCTTATGAGGCATCACAACCAGACCGGCCACCACCGCCGCAGCCGCAGCAAACGCCGCGACCCACGGCCAGACCCGCCGTCTCCGCTCGCCGATTCTCGCCAGGACCCCAGCCCGCACGGCCGTCAACATCGCCGCATCGACAGCTTCCGATCCCAGCTCCCGCAGAGCCGACTGGCTTGCCTGAAAGTCCTCAAGTAACTGGCGGCAATTCGCACACTCCGCAAGATGCTGTTCCACTTTTGGCCTATCCCCTTCGGGTAAGTCGGCCTCCACGTGGAGCGCTATCAGAGGCTCGAACGCTTCACAATTCATATACGCCTCCTCAAAAATTTCCGGATTTTGAGCCTCGCTGTCGAGACCTGGGACCGCACAGTCGCCTCCGACGATCCGAGAATCCCGGCCACTTCGCGAGTCGAGAGCCCTTCGATATCCCGCAGCGTCACCGCCGCCTTTTCCTTGTCCGGCAAGGTTCGCAGCGCCTCGGCTACCAGCTTGCGCTGCTGCTCGCGCCCAAGCGTGGCTTCGGTCGAGCTCTCGACCGGCAGCCGAGCCTCGTCGAGCGCCACCGCCACAGCGCCTTTCCGCTTGCGCAGGATATCGTAGCTCGCGTTCACCGTCACCCGGTAGAGCCACCCGGAGAGGTTGCCCGCGCTGTCGATCTGGGAGATCCGCTGGTAGAGCCGCAGGAACACCTCCTGAGCCGCGTCCTGGGCGTCCTGCCTGCTTCCAAGCAGACGCAGGGCGGTTCGAGCTACCTGAACTTCATAGAGCCTGAGTAGGCTCTCAAACGCAGCGATATCCCCCGACTTGGCCAGGCGCAACAGGCGGGGGACCTCATCGGTTTCCACCAGCGCGCTCACGGCCAGGCCATATCCCAGCATCGGCAGCGCTACTCCTCGCGACTCCACCACTTGCCTCTCAAATCATTTATACGCTTCGAGCTTTACAAACGTGGACCGGAAAATTGCCTTATGATGGTTTACTCTCCTTAATACTCGATGCTACTGTACGCCTGCACGATTTTTCTCAGCGCCTTTCTCTTGTTTCAGGTGCAGCCTGTAATCGCCAAAATGATCCTGCCCTGGTTCGGCGGATCGGCTGCGGTGTGGACCGCCTGCGTTCTATTCTTTCAATTCCTTCTGCTGCTCGGCTATCTGTACTCGCACTGGTCGATCCGCTCTCTCCAGCCGCGGTCGCAAGCGATTCTGCACATCGCCCTGCTAGTGGCGAGCCTGCTCATGCTGCCCGCGATCCCCAGCGCGGCGTGGAAGCCGGCCGGCGGAGAGGATCCGACATTGCGCATTTTCGGCCTGCTCGCCGCAACCATCGGGCTGCCCTATTTTCTGCTGTCGACCACCGGTCCACTGATCCAGGCCTGGTTCGTGCGAGAGCGGCAGGACCCTGGCGCGACGCCCTACCGCCTCTACGCGCTTTCGAATCTCGGCTCGATTCTGGCGCTATTGAGTTATCCCGTGCTGGTTGAGCCGTTCCTGGCGACGCGCATGCAAGGATACGGCTGGTCGGCGATATACGCCCTGTTTGTGGTCTTCTGCGGAATCGCGGCCGCGCGCGGACTATCGCCGGAAGCAAGCAAGCGCGCACAGCTTCAAACAGCCGGCGCGGATTCCACCCATGCTCATCCGCCCAGCGCGGAACTCATGCTGACGTGGGTGGGCCTCGCCGCCTGCGCGTCCAGCTTGTTTCTGGCGACCACCAACCATCTCTCCCAGAACGTCGCCGCCATTCCCTTCCTGTGGGTGCTGCCCCTCGCTTTGTATCTGCTCAGCTTCATCCTCTGCTTCGACGGCGAAGGATGGTACATGCGCGACTGGTTCCTGCGGTTGGGCGCAGTGATGATCGCCGGCATGGCTTACGCGCTGTTCGCCGATGTCGACAACATGCCGCTTAAAGCAGCGCTCCCTTTGTTCGGCTTTGGGCTGTTCATCTGCTGCATGGTCTGCCACGGGGAGTTGGCCCGTCTGAAACCGGACCCACGATTCCTCACTCTGTTCTACCTGATGGTCTCGATTGGCGGCGCGATTGGCGGCAGTTTCGTGGGCTTGGTAGCGCCGACCTTTTTCGCTGGATACTACGAATTTCCGGTTGCGCTGGCAGCTACCGCCGTGCTGATAGTAGTCGTCTTGCGGCGCGATCTGCTGCAGGGAGCGGCATGGATCGCCGCGTCGCTGTGCGTCATCGCCCTGGCGGGGTACATCGGATATCAGATCAGGAAGTCGCACGGAACAAATCGCGTCGCAGTCCGAAATTTTTATGGCGGAATGAAAGTCAGTGATTCCGGAACCGGCAGATCGCGGACTCGTACGCTTACCCATGGGACGATCAATCACGGCGAGCAGTTCCTGGCCCCGGAGAGGCGGCGAGCGCCCATTACCTACTACGGCCCGTCGTCGGGTGTTTCGCTCGCGTTTCAGCAGGTCGACAATAACGGACCCAAACATCTCGGCGTCATCGGACTTGGTACGGGAACCCTCGCCGCCTACGGCCGCCCGGGCGATCGCATCCGGTACTACGAGATCAACCCGCTGGTTATCGAGATTGCCAGGAACGAGTTCTTTTACCTGAGCGACAGTCCAGCCCAACTCGACATTGTCCTGGGGGACGCGCGGCTGTCGCTCGAACGCGAAGAACCGCAGAATTTCGACGTGCTGGCCGTGGACGCTTTCTCCAGCGATTCGATTCCGGTGCACCTCCTCACGATCGAAGCCTTCCGGCTCTACTTTCACCACATCAAGCCGAACGGGATCCTGGCGGTTCACGTCTCGAACAAGTACCTGGATCTCAAACCCGTCGTCGAGCGGGCGGCCCGTACCTTAGGGAAGGAGAGCCGGCTCGTCGACACCGATGATGATGAGGAGGACACCGGAATCTTCGGCTGTACCTGGATCCTGGTTTCCGCCGATCACCAGTTTTTTGAGAAGCCGGCGATTCAATCGGGCGGAAGCAAGCTGATCGCGCGCAACGATCTGCGTCTGTGGACCGACGACTACAGCAACTTGTTCCGGATTCTAAAGTGAGGACGCCAGACGCAGAACCATCCGCTCGTACTGCGCGTTGAACTCGCAGCCCAGCAGGGCGATCAGCGACATCAGATACATCCAGACCAGCAGCGTGATGCTGGTCGCGACGCTCTGGTAGAGGACGTTGTAGTTGGCTAGGTTCCGAACATACCAGCCGAATCCCGCGGTGGCAAGCAGCCATAAGAGCGTGGCCAGCGCCGCGCCGCGCCAGACAGCGCTCCAACGCTGCCGGCGGAATGGACCGAAATAGTAGAGCAACATCGCCACGCCGACCGCCGCGCTGAACGCGACGCCGTACCGTGCGAGACGGCTGACCCAGTGCCAGAAAGCAGTGGCCCATGTCAACATCGGATCGAGCGCCAGGGCTCGCATCATAAGCCGATCGATATAGCTGCCGAACAGCATCAATCCGCAAGCCGCCAGCAGTGGAATGCTCGCCAGAAATACGAGCATCATCGAAACGGCGACCGTTTGCAGGAAGGATCGCCCGCGCTGGATGTAGTAGGCGGACTGGAAGCCCTCCATGAGGCTTCTGACGACGCCCGAGGCGGCCCAAAGCGAGAATACGCCGGCGGCGATTAGAAGCAGGACCGGACGTTCGCCTTTCACAGCGAATTGGTACTGGACCAATTCTTCGGTTCCGGGCGGGATCACTTCGAATAAGAATTCGGCAATCGTACGGGAAACGAACTCGGCCTTGGTCTGAACCAGAATCGTGGCCGCGGATGTGAGGACCGGGAAGAATGACAGGAGCGCCGAGTAGGCCGCCGCTTTGGCGACTCCGAATCCGCGATGTTCAAATGTGGAAACAGAAGTCTGGCGAAGTAGGAGCAGATAGCTCTTCCACGTCAATCCCACTACAACCAGTATAAGAGGCTGCGCCGATGCTTTAGGCTACTTCTGAATGAGAGTGGCCATTGGAGCGCATGAACTCATACCGCTCCAGAGAAATCGCGACTTCGACGGCCGGTTCTACAGCATCTTCGGCAGTGTTCTTTTGAAGGCGGAGCACCTTACCCATGCAACGGAGATTCACTATTCCGTTGTTTCCCGATGTGAGCGTAACAACGTATTCGACGGGACCGCCGATCTCCATTTCTCGCGCTGCCATGAACAGCACACCGCCCGAACTTATGTTCCGGGTGATTCCAGTTTCCGAGACTCGTTCCGCTCCAGCGCGGACGATTTCCAGCGGTAACTCCAGCTCAAAACGTTTAGCTCTTCGTTGCTCTATCACGATCTGAATCTAGATGGTTTCCCTTATAGAGTCAATAGGCAATCTTACATTTAGTACCATCTTATTACCCAAGCTCCTCAACTTGCGCAATTCCGTAGATTCGGCAGCCGTCCAAGTCCTGGATGTCGTAGTAGACGCGAAGCGAAATATCGCGCTCTCGGCGGCTGGACCAGAACACGCAAGTTTTCTGTAAGATAGGGCCCGCGTTGGTTTCGTTCATCGGGGTGATGCTCCTTTGTTGTGCCCCGATACTACACGACCAGCTTGACACCGGGGAGGTCCCGAATGTCTGATTCCTAACAAATGAAATGAGTTAACAGAACCAAAATCGCTGTGACCGCCCTAGTCCCCTAGGAATTTCCCGTAAGGTCTTAGACTGCGAACATTGTCGCAAACCGCCTTAATACCTGCGGTAAGAGGTATCGCCAGCACCAGCCCGGCGGCATCCCAGAGAAAGCCCCAGAACATCAGCGCGACTGTGACCACGAGCGGATTTAAATGAACGCGTGAACCAACTAATTTCGGATAAAGAAGGTTCAATGCGAGGATGTGCAGTAACATCACTATCGCTGACAGCACGACGTATGAGGAAAAGCTGTGAAAAACCATTGGAGAAACCACCAGCGGAGGTACTAGCGCTAAAGGCAATCCGATGTAGGGAACCAAGCTGAAAAAGCCGCTTAGCGGCCCGATCAGGAGCGGATATGGCAGGTTCATTTTCCAGAAAATGAGCGAACTGGCCGCCGAAAGCAGCAGTCCCAGAGCGAAATTTCCGACCACAAACGCCCTTACCATGAGGGCGACGCCCTCCAGGCTCTTGGCGGCGATAGTGCGATCCTCGCCATCAAAGAATTGCAGGAAGTTGCGATGCGCGTGATCGCGCCAGCTCAGCATGAAGTACACCAGGAACGGCACAAATGAGGACATGAGCAATACCTGGTAAACCGAACCCAATCGCGCGTAAAGAAATTCGGCCACCGGCAGCCGGTCTGGCGGCCGGGTTTCGGGAGTGGGGGCGGGGGCAGGAACTACCTCCGGTGTCTTCTTCTTCCGCTGCCGTGTAAGATCGAGCTGCTGCTGTTTCTGTTTGGCCGGCACGACGGCCTGATAGACGGCCTTCTCCATCTCTTCAATCCGGGTGCGCACGTTGTGGATAACATCGGCGACTTTCTCGCCGTAGTTCTGCTGATAATCGTCCGCAAGACTGGCGACCTGCGTATAAGCGCCCAGTCCCATCAGATAGACTCCCAGCAGCGCCAGACTGCAGATGACGAAGCTCGCCAGGCTCCTCGGGAACCGGATCCGCATCAGGAGCACAACAAATGGCTCGAGGATGAAAGCGATCGCCACGGCGACGAAAAATGTGATGAAAAACAGGCGCGCCCAGTAGAGCAAGGCAATGATCACGCCGAGCCCGATCAGAGGGACAGCGCGAGTCTGCGCCAACTCGGTAAACGGTCGCGAAACTAACGCCATTGTGCCTATTATAAGGTGTAGGCGCTTTTTTCCCGCCTGATTTCAACACTTAACGATGAGAATTCTTGCTCTTGACCTTGGCAAAAGGCGGATCGGCCTGGCGATCAGCGACGAGCTCGGGATCACCGCGCAGGGCCTGCCGACCCTGCAACGGAAGAACAATCGCACCGATCTGGCGGCGTTGTCCAGGATCGTGAGGGACAAGGGTGTACAGAGGATTCTCCTAGGTAATCCGCTGCATATGAGCGGTGACGCCGGAACTCAGTCGGATCTGGCACGCGAGTTCGGCGACATGCTGGGACGGCACACCGGGCAGGAAGTGAAGCTTTGGGATGAGCGTCTAACAACGGTCGAGGCTTCCCGCGTGCTGCGTTCGAGCGGCATTGGGATTGAAAAGCGCGCACGTGCCATCGATCAGCTTTCGGCGGTAATTCTGTTGCAAAGTTATCTCGACTATCTGGCGGGATCGAGCTAAGTGAAATCCCTAAGGATTCTGGCTGTCCTGATTCTATTGGCTGGCGGCGCTGCTGGCGCGCTCTACTATTTTGCCGTGCGTCCATTCGCCGGATTCCAGGATGAGACATTCGTTGAGATCCCGCGCGGGGCGTCGACCCGGTCGATCGCCGGGATGCTGGCAAAAGCGGGCGTGATCGAGGATTCTAAGGTGTTTCTCCTAATGCGTGCGCTGCGGCCTTCGACGAAGCTGCAGGCTGGTGAGTACCGGTTTGTGGGGCCCGCGTCCACTTTGGACGTCTACGACCGCATCGCCCGAGGCGACGTATTTTATTTCGAGCTGGCGATTCCTGAGGGGCTGAACATGTTCGATATCGCCTCGGTTGTGGAAAAAATGGGACTGATGTCCCCAAGCGAGTTCCTTACGGCGGCTCGCGATCCATCGCTGATTCGAGATCTCGATAAGACTGCTCCGACTCTCGAAGGCTATCTCTTCCCCGACACCTATCGCGTCACCCGCCATACCTCCGCCGCCGAGCTTTGCCGCATCCTTACCCACCGCTTCCGATCCGAATGGAAAAGGCTGGGCGCCTCGGTTGACCCACACCAGACGGTCACCTTGGCGTCTTTGATCGAAAAGGAGGCGGCAGTCCCGGCCGATCGTCCGCTCGTCTCCGCTGTCTTTCACAACCGGCTGAAGATCGGAATGAAGCTCGATTGTGATCCCACGACTGTGTACGCAGCCTTGCTCCAAGGCCGCTACCGCGGGACGATCTATCAGTCGGACTTGGCCAGCACGAGTCCTTATAACACCTACCAGCATCCGGGTCTGCCACCGGGACCCATCGCGAATCCAGGGATTGCCTCACTGAAGGCGGCGCTGAATCCGGCCGCGGCCGATTATCTATACTTCGTCGCCAGCCCGGATCGGTCCGGCCGTCACGTATTTTCGAAGGACCTGGCGAGCCATGAGGTGGCCGTCACACGTTATCGCCGTGGCGCTTCGAAGTAAATCAAAAAAACGCCGTCTCGAAGAGTTCCTGACCGAACGCCAGCCGTCCCGTATCAGCGAGGAGATCTGGGGCGAGCTGGTCGCCCTGCTGGCGCCGATTTCGGAAAGCTATCTGCGCGAGCTGCTGCATCTGGCGAGTATCCCCGTGGAGCAGCCGTTCGGCGGCGTTCGCCAAAGCTCATTCGAGGAGCTGGAGGCGTCGCTGCTCGAGATTGAAAGCGTGTACGCGGAGGCGATAGCAAACGGGGATTTGAGTCGCGTGACAGCTTGCCGGCGCGTCGTTATCCAGGCCAAGGACCGGGCGCGCCTCGTCTCCCGCAATGAAAAAGTCGACCCGGAAAGGCGGAAGCAGAAGGAGGAGATGGTTGACTGGATGCTGGTCTGGCTGGAAAATCCGGGGATCTTCGAATCGTGGGTGGAGCTGCGTCGACGACGAACAAGCTAAAGCTTGTTCCACAGTGGCGTCGTCTCTTCTGTGGAATAAGCTTTAGCTTGTTCGTTCGAGCTTACGCCAGGCGTCGACCAGCAGTTGGTTCTCTTCATCGGTTCCAGTCGAAATGCGGATCGCATTTGGCAATCCGAAACCCGATAGCCCTCGGACAATGATGCCTTTTCGCAGTAGCTGGTCCGTTATCCTCGCTGCATCCGATACGGCCAGCATTACAAAATTGGCGTCGGAGGGTGGCGGCTGCAACCCCATCGCGTTGAACGACTCCGAGAGAAAGCGAATCCCTCGCGCATTCAGCTCCAGCGACCGGTGCAGGAACTCCTTGTCCGCCAGCGCGCCGATGCCGGCTTCCTGAGCCACTGTGCTCGGCTCGAATGGCAGCTTCACCTTCAGCAGATTCGCGATCAGACGCTCGTGGGCGAAGCCGTAGCCGATCCGCACGCCGGCCAGTCCGTACACTTTCGAGAAGGTGCGGAGCGTGATGACGTTGTCGTAGCGGTAGTGCATCGAATCGGGATACCGCGGATTATCCTTGGCATACTCGAAATAGGCTTCGTCCAGGATAATCAGAACGCGCTCGGGAACATGAGCGTAGAAGCGATCGAACTCGTGCTTAGTGAAAATTGTCCCGGTCGGATTATTGGGATTGGCCAGATAGATGATCTTCGTGCGCTCGTTGATGGAGCCGGCTAGCGCGACGAGATCGTAATGCCAGTCCTGATAGGGCACAGTCCGGTACTTGACGCCGCGGGATTTGGCGAGCACCTGAAATCCGATAAAAGCTGATTCGGTGGTGAGAACTTCATCCTCGTCGCAGAGAAAGGCGCGGATGATATTCGACATGATGCCTTCCGAGCCCGAGCCGGCGATCACGTTATCGACGCTGAGGTCGTACTGCCGCGCGAGCTCGCGCCGGAGATCGAGCCCACCATTCGGATACAGGTTCAGATTGCCTGTCGCGCGCCGCATCCGTTCCAGCGCCAGTGGTGAAGGGCCCAGCGGATTCTCGTTGGACGCAAGCTTGATGATCCGGCTGAGCCCGAATTCGCGCCGCACCTCTTCGATGCTGCGCCCCGCCTCATACGGACGCAGCGACTCGATGTAGGGCGGAACAAGCGGCATTACAATTTGATTCCGAAGATGGCGTAGTCGAGGCCGCCGAAGAATGCTTCGCGGAACGCTTCCGGAAGCGCGGCTAGCGAGGGCATCGACTCGACCGCCGGCGACAATCGCTGCGTTTCGACTTGCCCCAGTCCGAATTCCTCCATATAGAAGGCCATCAGCGGATGTGGGACCGGACGGGTGTGAGTGGGATCGAGATAGAAGTGGCTGGCAAAGATCGCCAGACACTCTGGATTCGGCGTTTCGATGGCAAGCAGTCCGTCGCGCGAAAGCTTGGCGGAAGCGAGGCGGATCATATCGGGCAGACGGAACGGTGATAGGTGCTCGATCACCTGGGCGCAGAAAATGCCGCCGAGCGAGCGATCGGGAAGATCGCTGAGGTGCGCGAATAAGTCGGCGTGCTCGACGTTGAGCCCCTTTTGTCGGCACAGCGCCACCGATTCTTCACTCAGGTCGATGCCGCGGGCTTCGATGCCCGCCTCGCGCATCATTTCCAGAAACTCGCCGCGCCCGCAGCCGATGTCGAGAACGGGCGCGTGATTGGCGAATCGGGGAAGGTAAAACTGGATGTTCTTCTTGACGTACTCTTCCGAACCGCGAAAACGTTCGGCGAAGCGTCCGTAGTCGAAGGGCAGGTCCGGCGCGGTTTCGGTTAAGGGCGGAAGAGCCGGCGCTTCCGGCTGTAGAATCGTCCGCTGACGGATAATTCGCAGCTCCTCATGGATGACGCGCTCGTACTCGCGTCGTGCTTTCGCGGCTTCCTCCCAAAATTTCTTCTGCAGTTCGGCGGTGGAGCGATCCAGGGCGGCGAGATAATCGGCGTGCTGGACGCGGGTAATTTCGCGGAGATTCGATTCCATCAGGGCGGTCCGAAGCTGAAAGGAACCTTGCAGATCGGCCACGCTGCGCAGAAACTGCGTCTCGTTGACGAACAGCTTGCGTTCCCATTCCGCTCGCCACTGATTCCAATGCGCGGACAGATCCTTGACCTCATCGGAAAGAGGATGATCTATTTGCGCCAGGGCGCGCTTGGTCTCGTTCAGCGCCTCGAGCGTCGCTTCGACGCAAGCCATCACCTGACGATTGAATTCGACCTGCTCGCGAACATGCCAGTCGAGCGCACGGGCCACCAGTTTCTTGATCCCCTGGGCCAGCGTGTTCAGCGGACCGCCGGGACGCGGATTCACCATCCCGATAGAGGCGACCTTGGCCTCGGCGGCATCTCGGGCGTGGACCAGCGGCATCAGATCGGGCAGAGTCAGTTTCGCGCCGCCGCTAGGGTATCGCGCTCGGACACGGTCACGAATCTCGTGAACCAGAGCCGTCAGCTCTGCCGCTTTATCTTCCGCCGCCACTTTATCTTCCGCCGCCACGCTTGCTCCAATTGGCAGTTACCTTCGAGTGCAGTCCTCCGCGCGGAGTGAACTCGCCGACCACAGTAGCCGAGACCGGCTTCACAGCTCGCACGACGTCCCGTAAGAAGCGATTCACCACGTTCTCGTAGAAGATGCCGAGATTGCGGTAGGCCAGTAGATAAAGCTTCAGCGACTTCAGTTCGAGGCAAAGCTTGTCGGGCATGTATCGCAGCGTCAGCTTGCCGAAATCGGGTAGTCCAGTCTTTGGACAGACAGAAGTAAACTCCGGGATCACCACTTCGATCTCATATCCCGGAAACTGGTTCGGCCACGTTTCGATCTCTGGCAGCACGGCCGATATCCCGGCTTGCGCGTGTTCGTCGGTGTAGGCGCGTTTCATGGCAGGGGTTTTCATGGCAGCGCTTTCGCCAGCAGGTCGAGAAACATTCCGACATCGCTCACCACGCCGACCGCCTGCCCGGTGCCCCGGTCGCTCACCTTGGTGGCGACGGCGGGATTGATATCGACGCACACGATCCGAACCCAGCTCGGCAGCATGTTCCCGGTCGCGATGGAGTGCAGCATCGAGCCGAGGCACAGCACCAGGCCGGCGTTCTTTAAATGGGCTGCGTAGGCGTCCTGCGCCTCGTTCATGTCGGTGATGGTGTCGGGCAGTGGACCATCGTCGCGCAGGCTGCCCGCCAGCACAAACGGCACATTGTTCTTGACGCACTCGTAGAGAATGCCCGAGCGAAGGCAATCGTTTTCGACCGCCGGGCGTACGCCTCCACAATGGTAGATGGTGTTGATGGCCCGCATATGATTGCGATGCCCGTGCTCCTCCTGCCGGCCGTCCGCCATGCGAACGCCGAGCGAGGTCCCGAGCAGCGCCGCTTCGGCGTCGTGCACTCCCAAAGCATTTCCGCTCAGCAGAGCTTGCACGTAGCCCCGTTTAATCAGGTCGGCCAGCGGTGGTCCGCCCCCAGTGTGAACTACGACGGGACCTGCGACCACAATCACTTTTTGTTTCTGTTCTAGCACCTGCAGCAGTAGAGATGCCGTCTGGCGCACCGCCGTCTCGAGCTGCCGTTCCGAAGAGATCCCGTTCGACATGAAGGCGAAGGAGAGCCGATCGCGCTCTTTCGATTCCGGAACCACGCGGATGCCGCGCATCCCGACCACCACTTGGTCGCCGGCGCGAACATCCCGCAGCCGGCGGCAGAAGGCCCGCTTGTTCTCGACCACGACGAGCGCGTCCATGCGCTGATTCTCCACGTCGAGCCACTGCTGGCTGTGACGGATCATGGTGCGATGGTTGGTGGTGGAGTAAAAATCCTCCGGCGCGCAGCGATCACGGTCGACCGTGCGCAGGTGCGCATCGCTCGAATCGACGGGAGAGCAACCGAGCCCGAGCAGTTGCTGCAGCAGGTGGTCCATCACTTCCCGCGTCGGCGCTTCAACTTTCAACCGCAGATAGGACGGCTCGCTATTAGTGCGCCCGATGCGGAACTGCTCGACCTCGAAGCGGCTGTTGTATTCGACAACTTTGTCGAAGATCTGCTCCATGACGTGGGAATCGATAAGGTGCCCCTGGGCCTCGACTACTTCCTGGAATTGCATAGAAGTCTCATTCTAGCAATGGCGGCTCATAGACCGGCTTTGTGAAAAAGCTCGAACGAACAAGCTAAAGCTTGTTCCACAGTGATGTAGACTCCTTGACTTGTCTTTGCGGAGGCTGCTGAAACAATCAATAGGTGCGTCTTACGAACGAGCTAAAGCTCGTTCCGCAACGACAAATCAAGGAGTCGCAGTCACTGTGGAACAAGCTTTAGCTTGTTCGTTTGGATCGCCTATCGTCGGAGGTTACCAAGTAAACCTATTGAATGGTAATCACCGCGGACCCGTCCGCGTCGGGCGTGACGGCCACCCGGAACAGGTGCGAGTCTTCGTCGTACTGAGGAACACCAGCGCCGCCTTTGAGCGCGGTCACCACCGGCAGCGATCGCGAGTAGCCGAACAGTGTTCGCGACCTCTCACCGGGCGCGAACGATATCGTCGCTTGCGCCACCCCGTCATCTGCGAAGTTGGCGATTCGCTTTTTTCCGAGCGAGACATAGTGCCCGGCGTCGCCGAGAAAGGCAACCCCCGATGGTCCGACTGGGGCAACGATGTAGTAGGCGCGATCCATAAGCCGGACGTGGTAGGTTTCGGCGGCGTCCATGACGACCCCCGATCCGCTGAAGTAGTCGTAGACGTACACGCGTCCGGAAAGCCCCAGCGCCGCTGGCGTAAACGATGCGTCGGCGGCGGCGCTGCGCTGAAAGGCGAACACATACAGCGCCCGGCTCCGCTCAAATGACGTATGGGTGAAGGCGACCATCGGCTTGCCTTCCATCTTCGCGTCGTTGAGGAATACCTCGTCCACTGGAATGATCGGCGTGTCCGGCTTCACGATAACCCCGTCCTTTCGGACAGCGCGAAGGAGATTCTCGGTATTGATGTCGGCGATGCGGTCGCCGACTCCAACCGGACCGGCCGACAGCGTCGATAGCAGCAAATTGTCCGGCTCGTAGCTCATGAACACGTCGGACCACGGCCACAGGCCAACTGCGCTGGCCAATCGCGATCCGTACAGGAACTGGTTCCAGCGTTCCCGGCTGAAGCGGTCATCGCTGGTGCGAATGGTTGTCACGTTGCTATATCTCGAGCTCTGCGTATAGTGGCGTGGCAGCGGCATGCAGTATTGAATCGTTAGATTCCGCTGCAGGCTGGCGCGCGCCATGTTGTCGAGATAGTCCTTACGGTCGGTCAGGTTCAGCTGTGGCTGCGCCTGCGCCGCAAGCCAGTCCTGCTCGTAACTGACGACACCGGCCGCCCGTAGATAGTCCGCCACATAATCCCAGTAGCGGCCGTCGGTAGACACGTCTTTGGACATCCGGTATTGAAGCCGGTAAGGACTGTCTACGTCGATCCAGCGGCCATGGGCGACCAAAGGAATGCCCAGCCTTTCCTGGAAGCCCTTGAGCTTGTCCGGAAACAGCTTCGGGTCGGCTTCGTAGCGGTAAATGCCTCCAGCGGACTCATCCCACTTGGCATCGCGGCCTTTCGGATAGAACCAGCTATCGAGCTGCATGTACCCGAGCGGCAGTCCCTGCCGGTCGAACTCCTCCTTCACGCCCTGCAGTGTCCCCACATAGCCCAACTTCGATTCCCACTTGTAGTAATAGGAGGCGCCGTTGTCAGTCCAGTACCCAAGTCGGCTCAGCATCAAATCAGCATCATTCGCCGGCCGGACCTTCCCCTTCAGATCGGTCATGGCCCTGCCCCAGGTGTCGAACGTCTGGTTGATTCCCTTGCCGATCACCAGAAAGCTGTCAAATTGAAAATCGGCAGGCAGTGTATCGATGTCCCAAGTGACGCCGATCTCGATTCCGCGCGAGCTTCGCAGCCTGGTAACCCCGACATCCAGATGGGAAGCCGGCGAAAGGATAAACGTGTTCCCTTGCGGATCGAAGAAGGTCCAGGGACTATCCGGTGAAAGTAGCTGGTACTGGGGAACGGCAAAAAGTCCCTCGTACGTCAGGTGGAGCATGTCGGCGGGAAAACTCTTGAACGTCGGAAAGGGCCAGGCATTCGCCGAGGACTTTAGAAATTTCGACGAAAACAGCACCACCGCTTTGCCGGCGTACGTGCGCATGGATCCGGTTCTGGGTCCGCTCAATTCGTATTCGAACGCGATCTCCTGGTAGCGTCCCAGGTTATCCGTTCCCGAACCAACGGCTATCTTGCCGGCAAGCGCGTACAAAGTGCCCGCGAAGTGGAAGGGCGGATTGACGGACGCGACCGAATAATCGCCTCCCGAGTCGAGAGTCAATGTAACCCCTGTGGAGGGCTCGGTGACTGACTCCGCTAGTGCCACCATGCTCGGAGCCAGTAACAAAACAAACGAGCGCACGATGCTCTTCAATGACAGTGGCGCGGTCATTAAACGGGCTTTGGAAACCTGAACCTCTTAATAGAAGAGAGTTAAGATAGCACATTTTCTCTTCCTGTCAACACGACCGTTTGTAAAAATGTTATTCTGCTGGCGTGAAATTGCTCGTTTTAGTACTGATACTCGCCATGGGTTTCGCCTTGGCTCAGGGCGAGTTGCAGAATCCTTACAAGAACGATCCCGGCGCGGTGGAGGTGGGACGCGGTGTATTTCGAATTTCCTGCTCGCCCTGCCACGGAATCCACGCCGAGGGAGGCCGCGGACCCAATCTGACGCTTGGCGGCTACGCGGCCGGCGATCGCGACGTGGATCTGTTCAACGTGATCATGAACGGCGTCCCGTATAGCGAGATGCGGGGGTACGCGGGGATGGGAGCGGACAACGTATGGCGCATCGTCTCCTACCTGCGCGGCGCGGCGAAGAGCGCAGCCGCTGGGAAACTTCCGGGAGATGCGGCGGCCGGCGAAAAATTATTTTGGGGAAAAGGCGCATGCGGGAAATGCCACCGGGTCAATACGCGCGGCGGACGCCTGGGGCCGGACCTGACACGATCCGGCAGGAGCCGCACGCCGCAATATCTGCGGGAGTCGGTCATCTCTCCTGACGCCGATCTGACGCCAGGCTATGAGACGATTACCGTGGTGACGCGCGATGGCAAGATGATCCAAGGCGCCCAACGCGGGTTCGACAATTTTTCGGCGCAATTGGTGGACATTCAGGACAACTACCATTCGTTCCTGAAGAGCGAAGTGACCTCCATCCAGCGCGAAGATAAATCGTTGATGCCGGGCGGATATGAAAGGGTGTTCAGCAAATCCGAGCTAGACGATTTGGTGGCGTACCTGAGTTCCCTAGGAGTCAATCGATGAAGAAGAAGTGGCTATGGCTGGGAGTGTTCTGCGCTATTGTCGGCGGCGCGCAGGTCACCGACGAGAAGCTCAAGTCAGCGCAGGGCGACTCCGCGTCGTGGTTGATGTATGGACGGAATTATTCGGCCTGGCGCTACAGTGAGCTGGCTCAAATCAATGCCAGCAACGTCGCCCGGCTGACACCGCGTTGGATCTACCAGACCGGAGCTGGACCGCTTCAAAACACGCCGCTGGTATTTGACGGGGTGATGTACGCTACCGGATCGGCCAATCGCGCTTTCGCGATCGATCTGCTCACCGGCCGGCCCATTTGGCGCTACGCAAAGCCGGTGCCGGAAGGCGTCCAAGGCTGCTGCGGCACGCCGAATCGCGGCTTTGCGGCGCAGGGCGACCGGCTGTTCAAAATGAACGCCGAAGCCATGTTAGTCGCGCTGGACGCCAAGAGCGGAGGCGTGCTCTGGGAGACCAAAGTCGACGATTACAAGAAGGGATTCAGCGCAACCGGCGCGCCGCTAGTGGTCGGAAATAAAGTGATCGTCGGGATCGCCGGAGCCGAGTTCGGCGTCCGCGCGTTCGTCGACGCCTATGATGTGACGACCGGGGAACGCCTCTGGCGGTTCTACACGGTCGCCGGGCCGGAGGATCCGGTCGGTAGAAAGACGTGGGGTGGCGATTCCTGGAAGCAGGGCGGCGGCTCCACCTGGGTCACCGGCTCCTATGATCCCGAGCTCAACCTGACCTACTGGGGCACGGGCAATCCGGGTCCCGACATGGACGGCGACGTGCGGCCGGGCGACAACCTCTACACCTGCAGCATGGTCGCGCTCGACGTCGAGACCGGAAAGCTCAAGTGGCATTATCAATTCACTCCTCACGACGTGCACGATTGGGATGCGACCGAGGACCCGGTGCTGGTCGACATCAAGAAGAACGGCGTCTCCGTGAAAGCGTTGCTGCACGCCAACCGGAACGGCTTCTTCTACGCGCTCGACCGGACCAACGGCAAAGTACTCGCCGCCCAACCGTATACGAAAGTGACCTGGGCGAAGGGGATCGGTCCCGATGGCCGTCCCATCCTCGTCCCTGGCCAGGACCCGACCGAGAAGGGCAACGAATCCTGCCCCGGCTTGGGCGGCGGCCACAACTGGCAGCCGACCGCGTACAGTCCTCAAACCGGCCTGTACTATTTCGGCTCTACCGACGGATGTGAGCTCTTCTTCAAACACAAGCAGGAATACGTCGAGGGTTTGCGGTATCAGAACAGCACTACGGAGCACGTGCCGAATAAACGCAACGAGGGATCGGTGCTGGCGGTCGATCCCACGACGGGCGCAACCAAATGGCGGGTTCCACTGATTAGCTCGCCGAGCGCTGGAATGCTTGCCACCGGCGGTGGCCTGGTATTCACGGGCGACGGCCAGGGCTACGTGATGGCTCTCGATGCGCGCAGCGGGAAACTGCTCTGGAAATTTCAGGCAGGTGGTCGAGTCAGCGGGGCGGCGATTACCTACACGTTTCGGGGCAAACAACTGCTGACGGTAACCGCCGGTGACGCGATCTTTACTTTCGCTCTGCCGGAGTGAGTTTTTCGTAGATAATCGTCGCTTGCGTGCGGCCGGCCACGCGATATCCAGCTAGCCACGTCGCAAGATCCGGGTACGCCGTTATAGCTAGCCTGGGATTGTAGGGCCCAAGTCCATCCAGAATGATCGCCGGCTGAAGACGCTGCAGCTCCCTTCGATTCGCCGCCGCGAGATCCGGGGCAAGCACGGTCGAGTCCACCAGGTGGCGGTCGGCTGGCACTCCGGTGAGCGGTTGCGAATCGAGGAAGCGACTGGCGGCGGGCAACCCCGCGTAGACATATACCTCGGGACGGAATCCCCAAACGAAAAGCGTATCCTGCGCCTTGGCGAAGGATCGGACGAGCGCGGCTGCCGCCTGGCTGTCCCGATCCATGGCAGTATCCACCCAGCCATACTCTCCCGCCGCCAGTTGAACGTAGCGCGGACCAAAGCGAACCAGCGGCACGAGCAAGGCGAGAGAGATCAAGCCGGCGCGCACTCTCCTAGGAAGCAGACAAATTCCGCGAGCGCCGAGCAAAACCATCGCGGGCAGCAATTGAAAAAAGTATCTCGGGAAGAAGCGCCAGCCGACCGTAACCGCTAACAGCGATATCGCCAGCCAGCCAATCCACTTCGCGCGATCCTTTCCAGCGTCGCCTCGCCAGACCCAGATGGCGCCGATAACGAAGGC
>Ga0075421_100003740_pt1 | contig 18262 bp, 17 predicted proteins | sample SoiMetdeltSBSDD5_FD_75292 | JGI IMG/M metagenome (GOLD analysis project Ga0075421, IMG submission 75292) | Bulk soil microbial communities from a Populus tree surrounding site in Tennessee, USA - Soil MetaG P. deltoides SBSDD5 | ecosystem: Environmental > Terrestrial > Soil > Tree plantation...
GAGGCTTGTCCATACGCGCGTAAGGGACATTCGGATTTCGGTCAGCCGTCCCAGCATACGCGCCGCCGTCGCGGGCCCCGACATCGCTCGCTCGCAACGAGCGCCCTGCAGCTCGAGTACCATGCCGTCGATCCGCTTCACTGCCGCGTACGCCGCGTGAGCGGGGCTTCCATAACCCTGCCGCAAAAAGAGGTAGTAGCTCTTCCGGGGGTCGCTGTGAAAATCGCTCCAGCTCGCCATAGGTAGACTCCACGTCCGGACTCGAAGCATCGTCCGGAATCAGGTATGTTTCCTCCAGCATAAGCCGTGCCATGACAATTCCGAGGAGGAGCTCGATGCCCCGTCTGCCTGCGGTCACCACGCCATCCGATCTGCCTGCGGCGCAGCGTGCCGCAGCCGAAGCGGTCCTCAAGGTGTTTGGCCACATCCGCGGCCCTTTCAGCATGCTGCTGCACAGCCCGGCGCTTGCCGAGCAGGTGCTGCCGCTCGTGACGTTCGTGCGCGAGACGAACATCGTGGAACCGCGGCTGCGGTTCGTTGGAATCCTTGCTGCCGTTCGTGAAAGCGGCGCGAACTACGTATGGGCGGCGCAGGTGGAACAGGCACGCAAGAACGGCATACGCGAGGAAGTGATCGATCTCATTCGGACGGGGGCAGACCCTGCACGGTTCGCAGCGGACGAAGGAGAGATTCTGATTTACGTCCGTCAGCTGCTGAGCACCAAACGAGTCGAGCAGGCCGTATTCGATGCGCTCGCACGCAAGCACAGCTCTCAGTGGCTGGTCGAGCTCACCACTATCGTGAACTTCTTTGCGTTCGTTTCGGGAATCTGCAATGCATTCGAGGTTGAGCCGCCGACCGGTGGAGACAAGCTTCGGCGGGATGCATGAACGCCGGTTTCAGGTATTCGCGCGGGCTTCGTCTTTTGTGGACGGCAATCGCGTCCATACTGCCGCCGGCGCTCTACGCAGCCCAAGGCGATCCAGCCGCCAGCTATCCGGCTAAACCCGTTCGCTTCATCGTCCCGTACGCACCGGGTGCAGGCACCGACACTACCGCGCGAGCGATCGGCGCAAAGCTGGCGCAACAGTGGGGCCATCAAGTCGTCGTGGATAACCGCACCGGTGGCGGAGGCGCAGTCGGCATCGAATACACCGCCAATGCAAATCCGGACGGCTATACGATCGGGCTGGTCACCGCCTCGCATACGACGGCCCAGGCGTCCGGCCAGAAGCTCCCTTACGATCTCACGAAGGACCTGCAGGCCATCACGCAGCTTACTTCGGTGTTTTATGTGGTCTACGTGCCGATATCGCTGCCCGTGAAATCGGTCAGGGATCTGATCGCCCACGCGAAAGCGTACCCCGGCAAGCTCAACTATGGCACGTCGGGCCCGGGTTCCCTGCAGCACTTCGCAGGGGAGCTCCTGAGTCACATGGCTGGAATCCGGATGGTCCACGTCGCATACAAAGGTTCGGCGCCGATCATCACGGCCATGCTTGCAAACGAAGTGCATCTCGGGTTCAACTCCATGTTCAGCGTTCGCCCACAGGTGCAGGCCGGCCGGCTGCGCTGGATCGCAATGACCGCGAGCAAACGTTCGCCCACGGTGGACCTCCCGACGGTCGCGGAGACGGGGCTCCCTGGATACGAAGTCATTCAGTGGTACGGCGTCATAACACCTGCCAGGACACCCGCGACCATCGTGAAGAAGCTGCACGCAGGTATCACAGACGCGCTCAGGGCGCCCGAGGTGGCGCAACGCCTGACGGCGGACGGCTCCGAGATCATCGCGACGACACCGGACGAGTTCGGCGCGTACATGAAATCGGACATCGCGAAGTGGAGAAAACTGATCCGCGAGGCGAACCTCACGCTCTAAGCGGCGCACCGCGGGTTCGTTTTTCGCTTCCGCGCCGTAGCACCCCGGCGTGCTGCTCGTCGACAAGACCGATCTGCTCAATTTCTGTCAGAAGCAGGCTTTCCTGCGGCTTCTCGAGGCCCGGCGCGCGAGTCGTCGTGGTACGCCCGCTCGAAGGCTAGCGGGATCAGTCCAGCGTGATTTTTCGCTCGCGGATAACGCGGCCCCATTTCGCCGACTCCGTCCGGATCCACGTTGCGAATACGTCCGGCGTGCTGGCGACGACTTCTGAACCCTGGGCGACGTACTTGTCTTTGACCTCTGGAGCAAGCAGCGCTTTAACGAGCGCTGAATTCAGTCGTTCGACGGCCGCGGCTGGCGTGCCCGCCGGCGCGAGGAACCCCACCCAGCTCTGCGCTTCGAAGCCGCGATACGTCTCTCCGATAGTCGGCACGTTCGGTAATTGCGGTGACCGCTGCGCCGAGCTCACCGCGAGCGCGACGAGCCTCCCCTGCTTCACCTGCTGAACCGCCCCGCCGAGCTGAACGATCATCGCGGGCACGTGCCCGCCGAGTACATCGACCAGAGCAGGCGCACCACCTTTGTAGTGAACTGCGGTGGTGTTGATGCCCGCGACTTCCTTTAAAAGCTCGAACGAAAGCCGGCTCGAAGTGCCTGGTCCTGCCGTGGCGTGGCTTAACGCAGGTCCCTGTGCTTTCGCAAGCGCGACAAATTCCCCGAGGCTCCTCACCGGCAGCGAGGGATGGACGATCATGACTTGCGGCGTTCGGATCATGAGCGAAATGGGCGCGAAGCTTTTTACGGCGTCGTACTGCACACCGCTGAAAAGATGCGGGTTCGTGACGAAGCTGTCGAAGACTGCAAGCAGCGTGTAGCCGTCTGCCGGCGCCTGGGCGACCTGGTTGGTCGCGAGCACACCACCGGCTGCAACGCGGTTTTCGACGACGATCTGCTGACCCAGATACTCAGCGAGCCGGGGAGTGACAATGCGCGCTGCCACATCGATGGCACCACCGGCTGTGTTCGGCACGACGAGCGTGAGGCGCTTGGCCGGGTAGATCTGCGTGGGGCTCCGGTCCAAAGGTTGCGCATCCTGCGCGCCGGCGTGCGACGCGATGAGCATCGCGGCCAAGGCCGCCGTGCACGTGTTTACGAAATAGAGATCCAGTGACCTCACGCACTTCCTCGCGTACGAAGCCGTCGTCCCGTGGGCGACCGGTATCGGGGTGATGTCGTTCGGCGTCGACTGATCAGCCCAGGATTTCAGCGATGTGCTCGCGTTCGTCCATCTCTTCGACGAACGTTTTCAGCTCCGGTCCGAGCGCGTCACGGGCGGAGACGACGCCGATCGGACGGCCGTTCACGACGACCGGCACGTTACGAAATCCGCCTTCGTACATCATGTGCAATGCATGACCGAGCGGCTTGTCCGGCGCGATCGTCTCAGGGTGCCGCGTCATCACGTCAGCGAGCTGAGTAGTCTTCGGATCGCGTTCGGCTGCTGTCACCCGAAAAAGCGCATCGCGCTCGGTGAACACGCCGACGAGACATCCAGCTTCGCAAACCAGCAGCGCACCAGCCTTATGCTGCTGCATGAGCTGCGCCGCGTCACGCACGGTCATGGTGCTCTCGGCGGTCAAAACGGGCCTGTTCTCGATAATCGATCGGATGGGTCGATGCGACATGGCAGCTCTCCTCGGTTCCTCGATGGCAGTTTACGCCCGCTTTTTGATGAGACGATGACAAGCGACGGCGGAAACGGCGCTTCAGAGAGCTGAGACCTTGAGGTCGAGTGCCCGTTCGATCATCCACGCGGTTGCGATAAGCCCGATCGCTGCCGATCCGCCCGACAGCAGCGCTTTTCGGTATAGATCGGTCGATCGAATGCCATATGCCAGAACGAAATAAAGCGCGACGACCGCAAGCTGTCCCAACTCGACGCCGAGATTGAAGCCGAGCAGCGACAACGCGAGGGAGTGGCGCGGCAAACCGAGGTCGAGCAGCACGCTCGCGAATCCAAAACCGTGGATCAAACCAAAAGCGAACGCCACCATCCACAGGTTGCGTTGCACAATCGGATAGATATTGTTCAGCGCCGCAAGCAATACGGAGGCCGCTATCGCGCTTTCGACCCACGCGCCCGACCACGCTAAATCTTGCTAAACCGTCGGTCGGACCGCCCCCTCCTCCTTCAGCGCGCGCAGCGACTTCCGCCACGCGTCGAGCGTAACCTCGACATCAGCCTGCGTGTGAGCGGCCGATAGTATGCCGCCGCGCCAGCCTTTGAGATCGACGCCGTTGTTCAGCATCGCGAGGCGCAGCTTCGCGAGCATCGATTCGTCGCGGCCTTTCAGCATCTCGGGCGTGATCGTGGAGGCATCGAACTTCGTCGGCCGGATCGTGTCCCCGCGCGGGTTCGAATGGATGTGAAAGAAGGAGTGCTCGCCATACACGGCCCACGCAACGCCTTCTTCCTCGAGCACTTCGTTCATGCCGTTGCGCAGCCGCGCTGCGATCGCCGACGCTTTTTCGCACGCGTTCGTATCGCGAACGATTTCCAGCGTCGCTATGCCAGCCGCCGCGCTCACCGGATGCGCGTTGTGCGTCCCGTGGTGATTGATGTGCTCCCGACCCGAGGCGTGGGCCGCCTCGTAGTCGAGCCAGTCGATCATGTCCGCCGCACCGCCGACTGCCCCGCCAGGCATGCCGCCGGCGACGATCTTCGCCATGGTCGTGAGATCCGGAATCACACCATAGAACTCCTGCGCACCGCCCGGCGCGACGCGAAAGCCCGTCACGACTTCGTCGAATATCAGAAGCACGCTGTGCTTTCTGGTGATTTCGCGAAGCGCCCCCAACACTTCAGGGGGCGTCGGAACGATCCCCGAGCTGCTGCCGATCGGCTCGAGCATGACAGCCGCCACATCGTTTCGGTTCGCGATAACCTGCTCCACGGCAGCCACGTCGTTGGGCAGGACGAGCGTCGTGTTCTCGGCGACCTCTTTCAGGACGCCAGCGTTCGCTGAACCGTCGAAGTGGTCGTGCACGCCGCCCGCCACCTGGTCGTGCCAGCCATGAAAATGAGTGGCAAACCGCACGACGCGGCGCTTGCCGGTGTGCGCCCGGGCGATGCGCATTGCGAGTTGTGTCGCCTCGGTGCCCGACGACGTGAAGCGCACGCGCTCCGCCGACGGCACGATCTCGACGATGAGTCTCGCCCATTCGATCTCGAGCTCGTGCGCGGCGGCGAGATGCATGCCTTTGCGCAGCTGCCTCTCGATCGCCTCGAGTACCGCAGGGTGCTGGTGCCCGAGCAGCAGCGAACCGTGGCCGCCGTAGTAATCCACGTATTCGTTGCCGTCGACGTCCCATTTGCGCGAGCCGAGCGCGCGATCGCCGTAAACGCCATACGGCCACATGCGTCGCGACTCGTGAACGATTCCGCCGGGCAGCACCTCGCGCGCCCTGCGATAAAGCTCGGCAGCACGCCGGGTGCGTGCACGATAGGTCGCAACGATCTTCGATTCACGCGCAGCGCCGTCAGCCATCGCCCTGTCTCCTGATGTTTATTGCGGCTTGAGCCCAAGCTCAGGCAGGAGCCTTCGGTAGACCTCGTACTCCGCTTGCCACTTCGCTGCGTAAGCGGCCTGGCTTACATCGATGGCAGGTTCGCCGCCCTGCCGCTCGAACGCTTCCTTCACAGCGGGCTGCCGCATTGCAGAAGCGATATCGCCATACAAGCGGCTCACCATTGTCTTCGGCAGCTTCACCGGCCCGACAATGCCGATCATCGTCTCCACTTCCGCATTGCGCAGCCCGGCCTCCGCGACCGTGGGCACGTCCGGTAATCCCGCATAGCGTTTCGAGCTCGTGACCGCCATGGCTCGCAGCCGCCCCTCCTTCAGCATGGGGAGCGAAGCCGGCGAAATCCAGATGAGATAGTGCACCTGGGTGGCGACCATCGCGGCAAACACGTCCGCAACGCTCTTGAACGGGACATGCACTGCATCGATGCCGGCGGCGCGATTGAAGATTTCCGGCGTGAGATGCGCGGCGCTCCCGGCGCCGATGGAAGCAAAATTGAGCTGACCGGGCTTAGCCTTCCCATACGCGATGAACTCCTTCACGTTTTTCGCCGGCACACCCGGCGCAACCACGAGTACGCTCGTGAGCGACGACAGCAGTGCAATCTGCACCAGGTCGCGGAGCGGATCATAGGGCGGTTTCGCCTGAAGCAGAGGCGCCACGATCGATGAAGTCGAGGCGACGCCGAGCGTGTAACCGTCCGGCGCGGCGCCGGCGACGATACCGGTGCCGATGAGACTCCCGGCGCCTGCACGATTGTCGATGATGACCTGCTGCCGGTAGACCTCGGTCAGCACCTGCGCGAGACTCCGGCCCATGTTATCCATGCCGGTGCCGACTGAACCGGGCACGATGACGCGCACGGGACGTGCCGGAAACGTGCTCGTCTGCGCGTGCGCGGTGATCGCAACGCAAAGAAAACCGGCTTGAACCCATCGAAGTGTCGTCACAGCACGCTCCTCAACCACGACGTCACGGCCTCGATCACCGCATCCTCCCTCCCGTTGTAGAAATGGTCGCAGTCCGAAATGATCCTGACGGTGCAGGATGCCGTCGCCGCGCGCTGGAATTCTTCAGCGGGATAGCGCTGCGCATTCTCCTTGTCGCCGCGTATGCAGAGAATAGGGCAGCGCACCTTCGGCGCAAGCGCGATGGTGTCGGGTACTTCGGTCATGCGGTCGATGAAGCTCTCCGCGGTGATCACGTACCACCAGCCGGGCATCAGGATGAGCTCCTTACCGCGCCCCTCGGCGACGAGCTTGCGTGCGCGAGCGTGAATCTCTTCGAAACGATTCCCGGCGAGCAGCCCTTCCGTGCCGCCGTCCTGAACGCTTGTCGGACCGCCCCGCCCCGCGGAGAGCAACACGAGGCCGCGCGTAGCGGGATGATCGACGACGTGCCGCACGCCAAGCATTCCGCCGTTGCTGTGTCCCAAAACGACGGGCGCGGCAAACCCGCGTTCGGCCAGCCAGCGTGCGGCGATACGGTTGTCTTCGATGGCTTCGCGCGTGAGCTGAAAAGCCCCGCCTTCTGCGTGCCGACTGTTGCGCGTACCGAGTACATCGTGGCCGCGGCGATTGAATACGAGGCACGCGAAACCAAGCCGGGTGAGCGCCGGCGGTAGAAACCGTGCCGCGCCGACGTAGAAATTCATCGTATTGCCGTGAAAGTACAGGGTGCCGCCGGCCGTCGCGCCGCCATCGGGCTCGTAAAAAAGGCCGTCCAGAGGCTGGGTCGGTGTCGGAATGGAGACGAGCTCGAGGCGCATTGAGGCGTGCTTTTGTGGTAATTGGATGGCTGGCAGGATAATGGTTTCGCGTGATGTTGTGGGAGATCGATGCATGATGTGCCGACTGAAGCTCCACGTGCCACTGCTTGCGGCCGCGATTGCGACTGCATCATTCTTCGTTGCACCCGAAGCTTTCTCGCAGGACGCGATCAAAAAGGCTGAGGCCAACACTTATCCTGCGCGACCCATACGTCTCATCGTCCCGTTCGGCCCGGGCGGAGGCTCCGATTACGTCGGGCGCCTCGTCGGCCAGAAGCTCACGGAGCAGATGGGACAACAGGTGGTGGTGGACAACCGGCCGGGCGCTGCATCGCTCGTCGGCACCGAGATCGTCGCACGCGCCGCGGCGGACGGCTACACGCTATGCCTGTGCGATGTCGGTTTCACCATCAATCCTGCTTACTACAGGAAGACGAGCTACGACGCGCTCAAGGATTTCGACCCCGTCACGGTCGTCGCCGAGACACCTTATATCCTCGTCGTGAATCCGAGTCTTCCGTATGCGGGCAGTCTCAAGGATTTCGTCGCGGCCGCAAGAGCGCAGCCGGGCAAGATCAATATCGGTTCGGCCGGCAGCGGCAGCGGCACGCATTTCTCCGGTGAGCTTTTCAAGCTGCGCGCCGGCATCAACATCACGCACGTCCCTTACAAAGGCGCCGGCGCATCCACCGCAGACGTAGCGGCAGGACACATACAGTCGACGATGAGCACCCCGCCGGCCGCGCTCGGGCTCGCGAAATCAGGTCGCGTGAAGATTCTCGCCAGTGCCGGACCGAAGCGGAGCTCGGTGATGCCCGATGTGCCGACTTTTGCCGAAAGCGGCGTCGCGGGCGTACTGGTGACGAACTGGTACAGCGTCATGTCCGTGGCAGGCACTCCGAAGCCGGTGCTGAAGCGTCTATACGAGGAGCTTCAGCGCGCGATCGCCACGCCTGACATGCGCGAGCGGCTCGCGGCCGCGGCGCTCGAGCCCGCGCCCACTACGCCGGATCAGTTCCGAAAGATGATCGGCGAGGAGCTTCAGCGCTGGGCGCGCGTGATGAAGGAAGCGGGTATTCGACAGGAGTGATGCGAGAAACGGTGCGGGGTCAGCATGACTGAACATGCCGCCCGGCGCGCCAGGAACCGGGGCAAGGTGCAAAAGCGAGTAGACTAGGTTTACGTCACGCCCGGTCGCGCTGCGCGGCGCCTTTCCTTTGCGGCACATCGAGTCTTAATGCCCATCCTGAACGTCCGCCACACGACCACGTACCGCTACAAACAACCGGTCGAGCTCGGTGAGCACCGTCTCATGTTCAGGCCGCGCGACAGCTGGGACCAGCGGCTGCTCGATTCCACGCTCATCGTGTCCCCCAAGCCTTCCAGCATCCGCTGGGTGCACGATGTGTTCGGCAACTGCGTCACCGTCGTCGAATTCGCGCGCCGCGCGAAGGAGCTCCGGTTCGAAAGCACGATCAAGCTCGTCCATTCGCTGGTCCCGCCGCTCGATTTTCCGATCGCCGCGCACGCGCAGACTTACCCTTTCTCATATGACGCCGAGGAGATGCCCGATCTCCTGCGTTCGATCGAACGGCAGTATCCCGATCGCGACAACGTGCTGTATCACTGGGCAAGACAGTTCGTGAACCATGCCGGCCCCGTCGGCACGTACGGTCTCCTCGAAGCGATGACGAAGACGGTGCGAAAGAATTTCAAGTACGTTTCACGCGTCGAAGAGGGGATACAGGATCCGCTGACGACGCTCACGCTGAAAAGCGGAAGCTGCCGCGATTTCGCGATCCTGATGATCGAAGCGGTACGCTCCCTCGGCCTCGCCGCGCGTTTCGTCTCCGGCTATTTACACGTGCGTCCGAGCGCCTCGCGAAAATACGACGGCGGCGGCTCCACGCACGCTTGGGTGCAGGTCTACATTCCCGGCGCTGGCTGGATGGAGTTCGACCCCACCAACGGAATCGTCGGTAACCGCGACCTCATTCGTGTCGCCGTTGCACGCGATCCCATTCAGGCGGTGCCGATCTGGGGCAGTTTCGCGGGTGACGTCTCCGACAGCCTCGGCCTCGAGGTCAACGTGCAGATCACCAGCGAATCGGCGCAGGTCTTCATGCCGGCTTCAGTCGTAAACGGAGCTGCCTGATGCACATCAAAGCCGGATACGAAATCGCCTACGACTGTCCGGGACCCACGCCGATGCTGCTCGTCCTGAGCATCCATCCATCGCGCGTGCCGGATCTCGTCACGCCCCATCGGATATCGTTCGACCGGGAGGTGGTTCCGTACGACTACGTCGACGGCTTCGGCAACGTCTGCACGAGAATCATCGCCCCACCCGGTAGAACGACGATCCGAACCGAGTTCGTGATCTCCGATTCGGGCTTGCCGGACATCGTGGCACCCGACGCGCGCCAGCACGAAATCACCGAGCTGCCGAACGAGGCGCTCGTTTTTCTGCTGGGGAGCCGCTACTGCGAGACCGACCGGCTGAGCGATATTGCATGGTCGCTTTTCGCGAACACGCCGCCGGGCTGGGCTCGCGTGCAGGCGATCTGTGACTACGTACATGACTGGATCGGCTTCGGCTACGAGCACGCTTGCGCCACAGCGTCGGCATGGGACAGCTATGCGGGGCGCAAGGGCGTGTGCCGCGACTTCGCGCACCTTGCAATCGCGTTCTGCCGCTGCATGAACATTCCGGCACGCTACTGCACCGGCTATCTCGGCGACATCGGCGTGCCGCGAGTCGACCCGATGGACTTCAGTGCGTGGTTCGAGGTCTACCTCGGCGGCCAGTGGTATACGTTCGACGCACGCAACAACATCCCACGCATCGGGCGCATTCTGATGGCACGCGGACGCGACGCGACCGATGTAGCGATTTCGACGTCGTTTGGCCCGAGCACGCTCGCGGCGTTCGACGTGGTTGCGGATGAACAGCCAGACTCCGGTTGAAACCGGCATCGTCGCGCGGCTTGCACTCGACAGCGCGTCGCCAGTGGCCAACACGCCTCAAGCGTTCGCGCAGGAGTTGCGCAACGAGACGGCGAAATGGGCTCAGGTCATCAAGGACGCGAACATCACGATGTGAGGCGTTCCGTGCTCTTCAGCGGTATGGTGCCGCCGACCACGGAATTGCGTCAGCAACATCGGCTCACGGCGCCGCCCACGCGCCGGTCAGGTAGTCGTAGAGATTCGCGACATTGCGCTTCATCACCATCGGTGCCATGCCGTCCTGCCCCACATCCATCGGGTAACGGTCGGTCAAATGAGTGAGGCGCGCGACCGCTTCATCCTTGGTCATCCCGCGGTCGATCGCGCTCTTCACGTACGCTTTCCACTCCTGGATGAACGAGCCCTGCTCGTCGAGATACTCCTTGCCGCACACGGCGCCGTGGCCCGGCACGAAGATCTCCTCCTTCAGCTTGCGGAGTGAGTCGAGCGCGAGCAACCACAGATCGGGGTTTGCCTCCTGCAGCCACGTATGCACCTTGTGGAAGATGTTGTCGCTCGTGAAGACGACGCCTTCCTCCTTGATGCAGATCGCCGCCTGATACATCGTGTGCCCGGGCATGTGGATCATCTCGAACGTATGATTACCCACGTGCATCGTCATTCCGTTCCTGAACGTGATCACCGGCGCGTTAGGTCGATAACCCTCGAGCAGCGCCGGCTCCTCCGGCCCGAAACTCCCCACGCGCGCGACGTGCTCCGGCATGTTCGTCTCGAGAATACGTCTGCGAACGCCTTCGTGCGCGACCACCGGCACGTCGAAGAACGCGTTGCCCGTCCAGTGATCGCCGTGCGGCTCGGTATTGATGATGTAGCGTAGCCGCCCGCCTCGCCTCTCGATCTCCGCCTTGAGCTTCAGCGCATCGCTTGGTTTGTGCGGACTGTCGATCATGACAATGCCGTCGGAAGTCGTCACGAAGCCGTGGTTGCAGCCGCGGATCCCGGTTTCGACGAACACGTTCTCGGTGAGCTGCCGCATGCATGCTCCTTTGGTGGGCTGTTCGATCGGGTAAATTATGCGCTTACACCAGGAGGCAGGTTCTCATGAAATCCATCGACATACACGCTCACATCGTGCCGCGCTCGCTCTGGAATGCGGTCGATGCAAAATCGGATTGGTTCGGCTACCGCCACGAGCCCGGCGAGGGTCTCGGGACAGTTACTGGCGGCGGCATGCGCACGCACTTCACGTCTCCCAAGGTGCGCTACACGACCGACGAGCGCCTGAAAGACATGGATCGCGAGGGCACGGATGTGCAGGTGCTTTCGGTTCATCCGCCGTTCTACGGTTACCACCTCGATGCCGCGCAGGGTTGTGCTCTCGCACGGGATGTGAACGAAGAGATCGCTGCGATGACGCGGCAGTGGCCCGCGCGCTTCGCAGGCCTCGCTACGTTGCCGATCCAGGACGTCAACTCCGCGATCGACGAGCTCGAACACGCCGTCACAAAATTGGGGCTCAAAGGCGCCGAGCTCGACACGCACGTCAATGGCGAACAGTGGGACGAACCCAGGTTCCGGCCGTTCTTCAAGGCCGCCGAATCCATGGGCGCCGTGCTCTTCTTTCATCCACAGCCGCAGAACAATTTTCTGATGCAGCGGGTGCCACGCTACCGGCTTTTCAACAGTCTCGGCGTGGTGCTGGACGATGCCATCGTAACGGCCGTGCTCATCGTTGGCGGGGTGCTCGAAGCATGCCCCGACCTCAAAGTCTGCATCGCGCATGGCGGCGGACCGAGCTGCTACGTGATGGGTCGCATCGACAGAGGGTGGGCGGCGCAGCCGAAAGATCAACGCACCCCGAGGCCACCCAGCGAGTACCAGAAAAAGATCTACTACGACACCGTTATAGGCAGCGAAGAAGCGCTGCGCTTTCTCATCGACTCCGTCGGCATCGACCGCGTAGTGCTCGGCAGCGACTGGCCGTTCGTGCCGTGGAATCCGGGTCCCGGCGGTTGGGTGCAAAGTCTCCAGTCACTGACGCAGGCGGAAAAGGAGAAGATCCTCTGGCGCAACGTGCAGTCGCTGCTGAACCTCTAGAAGGAGCACGAAATGAGTGAAGGCAACGTAGTGCGATTCGACATCGAAGATGGCGTCGGCGTGATCACGATCGACAATCCGCCGGTCAACGCGCTGGGGCCCGGTGTGCGCGAAGGCATCATCGAGTTCGTCGAAAAGGGAAACGCCGATCCGAACGTGAACGCCATGGTGCTGATCGGCGCGGGCCGAAGCTTCATCGCAGGCGCCGACATTCGTCAGTTCGGCAAGCCACGCCCCCAGCCGCCGCGGCGAAGCACCGATGTACTCGAGGACAGTGCCAAACCTGTGGTCGCGGCAATCCATGGTTACGCGCTCGGCGGCGGCCTCGAGCATGCGCTCTCCTGTAATTACCGCGTCGCGGTCCGCAGCGCGAAAGTCGGCCTTCCGGAAGTGCTCATCGGCGTGCTCCCGGGCGGCGGCGGCACGCAGCGCCTGCCGCGGCTGATCGGACCCAAAGCTGCGATGGAGATGATCGTGAGCGGTCGTCACGTGCCGGCCGAAGAAGCCAAGAAGCTCGGCATCATCGATGAAATCGTGGACGAGAAGGATCTTCGCGGCGCAGCCATCCGGTTTGCGAAAAGCGTCGCCTCGAAGCGGCCGCTGCCGCGGGTGCGCGAGAAGACCGACCGGCTCGCGGAAGCGAAAAGCGATCCCGGCATGTTCGACGCGATGAAGAAATCGATCGCGCGCAAGGCCCGCAACCAGAAAGCGCCCTATCACTGCATCGCGTGCGTTGAAGCGGCGGTGACACAGCCGTTCGAAGAAGGACTTCAGACCGAGCGGCGCCTGTTTGCGGAGCTCGAAAACTCTGACGAAGCGAAAGCTCTGCGCTATGCGTTCTTCGCCGAACGCGAAGTCGCGAAGATTCCCGGCGCGCCGAAGGATCTGAAACCGCCGCGCGTGAAAACGGCTGCTGTGATCGGCGCCGGGACGATGGGCGGCGGCATCGCGATGTGCTTCGCCGATTTCGGCATTCCCGTGAAAGTCCTCGAAGTCTCGCGCGACGCGCTCGAAAAAGGCATGCAGCGCGTGCGCGAGAACTACGCCGTCAGCGTGAAGCGCGGCAGCATCACCCAGACGCAGATGGACGAGCGGCTGCCGCGCATCCGGCCGGTCGAGCGGTACGAGGACATCGCGGACTGCGATGCAGTCATCGAAGCCGTGTTCGAGCGCATCGACGTGAAGAAAGACGTGTTCGCGAAGCTCGATGCCGTGATGAAGCCGGGCGCGCTGCTGCTGACGAATTCTTCGGCGATCGACACCGACATCATGGCCGGCGTTACGAGGCGGCCGCAGGACGTCGGCGGCGCGCATTTTTTCGCGCCGGCGAACGTGATGAAGCTTCTCGAGGTGGTGAGGGGCACGAACACTTCGATCGAGACGATCGCCGCCACGATGCAGATCGGCCGCGACATCGGCAAGATCGGCGCGGTGGCCGGGACCTGCGACGGTTTCGCCGCGAACCGCAGCCGTGCGCCGCTCGTCACCGAAGCAATGCTGATGCTCGAGGAAGGAGCGCTCCCCGAGCAGATCGACAAGGTCATGGTGGATTTCGGCTATCCGATGGGGCCATTCGCGGTGAGCGATCTTTCGGGCCTGGACGTGAGCTACGACACGCGGAAGCGCCGCGCGGCAGCCGATCCGAATTTCCGCAAGCTGCACGTGCCCGACCGCCTCGTCGAGATGGGCCGCAAAGGCCAGAAAACCGGCGCCGGGTGGTACCGCTACGAAAAAGGCGATCGCACCCCGCACCCGGACGAGGTCGTGAAGAGCGTCATCGCAGAGGTCGGGCGCGAGCTCGGGATCCCGCAGCGCACGTTCACGGATGAAGAGATTCTGCGCCGGCTCCTGCTCGCGTCAGTAAACGAAGCCTGCAAAATCCTCGAGGAAGGCAAAGCGTATCGCGCGAGCGACCTCGACGTGATGTGGCTGCACGGCTTCGGCTTCCCGCGCTATCGCGGCGGGCTGATGTTCTGGGCGGATACGGTCGGCTCGAAGGAGATCCTCCGGCAGGTCGAGGAGTGGCACGCGCGTTATGGCGATCGGTGGAGACCCGCGAAGTTGCTGCGGGAAATCGCCGCGAGCGGCGGCTCGTTTCGCGAAGCGAAGAGCGCCGGCACGACGGGGTGAAGGGCCACTGCCGCTGGTCAACGGCGCTGCAAACTCGCAAGCAGCGCCCAAGGGCTCACGCGTGCTCGCGCGGGTTTAAGCCTTCGTCGTCGCCTTCGCCAGCCGCTCCGCATTGTCCTTCGTATCGAACATGTTGATCGCGGTCTTTCCTTCCGCCGCTTTCGTCATGCGCTCGCGGATTTCCGCGGCCATCTTGTTGTTCCGCTGCACGGCCGGACGTGCTTCCATCGCTTCGAACCAGCGCATGAAGTTCGGATAACCGGCCTTGTCGATTCCGCGATCCTTGTGACCCTTCGTCCACGGATAGATCGCCATGTCCGCGATCGTGTATTCGTCGCAGCCCAGCCACTGGCTTTCGCGCGCACGATTGTCGAGAACGCGATAAAGGCGCACCGATTCGTTGTTATAGCGGTCGATCGCGTACTGGATCTTGTCCTTCGCGTAATTGTTGAAGTGATTCGCCTGACCGAACATCGGGCCCACGTGCGCCATCTGGAAAAACAGCCACTGCATCGTGTCGTAGCGCTTCCGTGCGTCCTTCGGCAGGAACTTGCCGGTCTTCTCGGCGAGATAGAAGAGAATCGCGCCGGACTCCATCATCGTGTAACGCCCACCACCCGGGCCTTCGGTGTCGATGATGGCCGGGATCTTGTTGTTCGGGGAGAGCTTCAGATAGTCCGATGTGAACTGCTCGCCCAGCCGGATGTTGATGTCGAAATGCTTCCACTCGAGGCCCGTCTCCTCGAGCATGATCATGACTTTCTGGCCGTTGGGTGTGGGTGAGGAGTGCAGCTCGATCATGGACGTCTCCCATCATGGTTGGAATGCCGCAATTTACACTAGCAGCAGTCATCGCGAGAGCGGCACCGTTCCGGACGAGTGGGCGGGGATCCGCGAGCGCTGCGGCCGGAGTCGGACCTGCGCCGCCCTGTGAGATCATCGGGTCCTCTACTCGCTCATCCACATTCGACCTATGCCCACCTATCGAGGCGCAGACATCGTCGCGCGGACCCTCGCGCGCGCCGGCGTGAAGCGCATTTTTTCGCTCTCCGGCAATCACATCATGCCGCTCTACGACGCTGCACTCGACGCTGCGCTCGCGATCACGCACACACGTCATGAAGGCGCCGCCGTGCACATGGCTGATGCGTGGGGACGGCTCACCGGCACGCCGGGCATTGCCCTCCTCACCGGCGGCCCAGGACACGCCAATGGCGTCGGCGCGCTCTACACGGCGCTTGCTTCCGAATCCCCGATGGTTCTGCTGTCCGGACACGCCCCGCTGCGCGAGCTTGGCAAAGGCTCGTTCCAGGAAATGGACCAAGCGGCGATGGCGGCGCCGGTCGTCAAGGCCTCGTGGAGGGCTCAAAGCCTGGACAAGCTCGGCGACGACATCGCTCGCGCCCTGAGGATCGCCACCGCGGGCAGGCCGGGACCGGTGCACGTGAGCCTGCCGGTCGATTTGCTCGAAGCCACAACGAGAACGCTCCCCGATTCCGCGGGCTACCAAGCACCGCCGCAGCGACTCGGAGTGGCGGACGTGGATGCGCTGTTCGCACTGATTGCCGAAGCGAAGCGTCCGCTCGTTCTTTGCGGCGCAGTGATGTCGCCCGGACGCGCGGACGACGTACGTGAAGCGCTCGAAAAGTCGCTCGGTGTTCCCGCGATTTGCATGGAAAGCCCGCGCGGACTCAACGATCCCGCGCTGGGAGCCCTGGCCGACATCGTGTCGCGCGCCGACGCGATCGTGCTCCTCGGCAAGCAGCCTGATTTCACGCTGCGCTTCGGGCAGCCGCCCGCGGTCGCGGCGGCGTGCCGAATCGCCGTCATCGATCCCGAGCCCGAAGCGCTTCAGCGCGCGCTCGACGTGCTGGGGCGCGATCGCACCGTTCTTGCCGCGGTCGCGGACAGCATCGCCGCGGCCCGTCAGCTGATCGAAGGCGGTTCAGGTCGCACAAACAGCGGTGCGTGGATGACCGAAGTGCAAACAGCGTTGAGGCATCGCCCGCCGGAATGGGATTCGATCACGCCGCGAGCTGACGGCCTCGTGCATCCGGTCGAGCTCGGACGCGCAGTGCAGCACTTCATCGATGCCGCGGGCGAGACGGTGCTGATCTCCGACGGCGGCGAATTCGGCCAGTGGGCGCAGTCGTGTGTCACCGCGTCGACGCGGCTCATCAACGGACAGGGCGGCTCGATCGGCAGTGCGATTCCGTTCGCGCTCGCTGCAAAAACGGCTCGCCCCGACGCGACGATCGTCGCGACGACCGGCGACGGCGCGTGCGGATTCCATCTGCTCGAGATCGAGACGGCGGTGCGCGCGGGGCTGTCCTTCGTGGTGGTGGTCGGCAACGATGCGTGCTGGAACGCCGAGCACCAGATCCAGCTCCGCACGTACGGGAAAGCGCGCGCGCACGGGTGCGAACTCGCGCCCACGCGCTACGACGAGGTCGCGGCCGCGCTCGGCGGCCACGGCGAGCTCGTGACGCGCGCTGCCGATCTGCCTGCCGCGCTCGCACGCGCGGCAGCTTCACGCAAACCAGCGCTCGTGAACGTCATGATCGAGCGCTTGCCGGCCCCGACTGTCGGCGCGGCGCCGCCTGCGGCGCGCTGATCGACATCATCGGCTACTCCACGATCACCGCCGCCCGCACCGCGTCCGTCTCCTCGTTCAGCACCCGCGTCGCACGCGCGATGTTGTCGCTCACGAGTCGCGCGCGGTCCTCGATCTTGTTCGCGCAGCTGCGGATCGATTGCGCGTTCTTGCGGATATCATCGAGTCCCTGGATCTGCTTCTCGACCTCCAGCATCGCGCGCTGCATGCGCTCGAAGTCGATCTCGATTTCCTTCCGCTCCGCGCCGGCCCGCGCGCAGAGCGCCCGCGCGAGGCTCATGCCGGCCGTGAGGATCACGTCACTCGCCGGGTCGTCGCAGTCCCAGACCACCACGACGTCGTTGCCGTAGCGCGCAAACGGCGCGATCTGCCAGTCGGCCGTGCGCTTCGAGAACACGAAAACGCCGACAGCCGCCTCGCGGTTCTTGCGCGCCTGCTCGATTTCGTGAAGCGCATCGGCGAGGCGATAGCTCGCGTCCTGCTTCGCTTCGACGACGATACGCGACCCGGCGGCCGCGTGCTCGGGGCCGAGTGTCATCACCACGTCACCGACTTTGCAGTTCTTGATGAGCCCCGTCGTGCCCGCGGTGTGCTCGACGATGTCCCCAGCCGCTTGGCCGCCCTGCGTGAGAAATGCATAAACGGCCTGCTCGAACTCGAGGCCGTGACGCGTCGATTTGAGCGATTCCTCTTTGCGCGCCTGCAACGCCGCGAGCGAAGCGCACACGTGCGTGCGGAATTCGTCCAGCGTTGTCCTGAGGCCATTCGCGAGCTCCCCGTGTTTCGTCGTGAGCTCGTTCACCAACCGTGCGAGGGCGCCGGCACCGTTGTCGAGCGAGAACTCGGAGAGAATGACGTTGCGCTGCCCTTCGAGGGCCTTCTGCATTGCCTGCGAGAGCGAATTGAGAATCCCTTCGGTCTCGCTCGGCCGCAGGATTTTCATGAGCGTACTCTGCTCGCCCACGTGAGTGGCGAGCGTCCGGGCGAGCGCCGAGTCAGACGCGCCGATCTGCGATCGGAGGAGTCGCTCCAGCTCGCCGCCGTCTTTCACGAGCTGCTCGACGCGCTCGTTGAACCGCCCGCTTTTCGGATCGAAATATTCGCGCAGTGTCCCGGCGACCTGATCCTGCACACTGCGGTGATGGTTCGCGAGACGCTCCTCCAGCATGGTAAGCAGCCGATCGCCTTCGCCGCGGATCACATCGCCATCGAGGCGCCC
>Ga0075421_100003741_pt1 | contig 18261 bp, 17 predicted proteins | sample SoiMetdeltSBSDD5_FD_75292 | JGI IMG/M metagenome (GOLD analysis project Ga0075421, IMG submission 75292) | Bulk soil microbial communities from a Populus tree surrounding site in Tennessee, USA - Soil MetaG P. deltoides SBSDD5 | ecosystem: Environmental > Terrestrial > Soil > Tree plantation...
CCGAGGGCCGCGAGATAGTCCCGCACGGTCTTGCGGCTCTCGGCATCCATCAGGTCGGCCAGCGAGCGGCCATGGACTTCGGCCTGGCGGTAGCCGAAGATCGCTTCGGCACCGGCACTGAAGCTCAGGATCCTGCCCGCGGTGTCCAAAGTGATGATGCCGTCGGTGGCGGTGTCAAGGATGAGACGGAGTTCATCGGCCGTGGGGCCGAACTTCTCCGACACGGACGAGCGCGATTCGGCCTCGCCGCGAGGGCTGGCGATCTGCGCTTCAGCCGGTGAATTGATGTCCTCTTCGGCGGTCAGCAGCGCCAGTTCCGCCTTGGCGATGGGACCGGCAATCGAAGGAAAGCTCGACCGCTGCACCAGGACGCTGACCGGCGTTCCGGCGGCATCACGGATCGTCAGCTCGGCGCTCTCGCCGGCGAGGGCGGCGAGGTCTGCCGCCAAGTCGTTGCGCGATTGCATCCCGGCAAAATCAGCGTAACCGAGCAGGGCGGCAGCGGCGCGATTGGCGTGGAGCAGCCGGTGGCCGTCAAAGAGAATGACTGCCGATTCGGAGAGATCCAGCGTGCGCCGGACAATGTCGGGGATCGCGGTCTCGGGGGAGAGGGATACTGCTGTTCTTGTCTGCTCGGTCGGCTGAGGCGGCAGCGGACCCTCGCCCGTGGAAACTGCGCGCGACGTCGGATCGGCACGTCGGATCCGTTCGCCGAGATAGGCGAAGGTGCGGGCGTCGGCATCGCTCAGCTTGGGGCGTGACGGATGAAGCTCGCCGGATGTCGTCCGGCGACCGGCCGCCAGCATGCGCTCCAACCCCCGCCGCTCGGTGACATCTTCGAAGGCGATGAGATAGCGCGGCGGATCATCCCGGCCGACGCGGCGCGCCGTGAAGCGAATCTCGCGGCGCCCGAATGCGGTGGCAGTCATGGTTGTCAAGGTCGCTGTGCCGGCCGCGGCGGTGCGGCCGAGCAGGTCGTCGACCTCCGGCACGGATATCATCGTCGCCAAGACGGGCTCGGTGTCCTCGCCGGCCAGGCGTTGCGCCTCGTGATTGTAGGCGAGGAGATTGCCATCGCCGTCGGTGATGGTGACGGCCCAAGGCAGGACTTCGAAGGCGCTGCTGCACAGGGCGGCCTTCGGATCGGCCGCCTCACTGCTGGTGGCGATCACCAGGAGACAGGGCCGACCGTCGTCGAGCTGGTGCGGGTAGCAGCGGGTGGCGAGCTCGGGCGCACCGCGCAGCGAGGGGAAGCGGAGGGTCAGGCCGACCGCCGCCTCGCCGATCCGGCTGAGAGCGGCGACGGCGGGCTCGGCCGGATCGAAGACCCGGTCCACCACATCGAACAGGGTGTCGCCGCCGAAAAACGCGATGGCAGCGGCATTGGCCCACAGGACGCGGTGGCGCTCAGGGTCCCACAGCCATCCCGGCTCGGCGCTGGCCTCGATTTCGCTTAACCCTGGTGTGGCGGGGGCGCTCACGCTCTCTCCCTGCACGGTGAAGGCATGGCAGCCGGGCCGTCCCCTCGATCCAGGGCCCGTGAGGGCGCACAGCCGCTAAGGTCACTGACTCCTTAGCGGAATCCAGGGGATTTCGCAAAGCTTCTGCGCAGTCTTCCGCAGCCAAAGCACCCATGCTTGATTCAGCGGCTCGTTTTGGACTAGTTAATGATTTCGCGGGCCGGTCGAAATTCCGCCCCTTGCGCGTTGTCGCGGCCCACACGCATCGACATGCAGCTGTAGCTCAGTTGGTTAGAGCGTCGGATTGTGGCTCCGAAGGTCGGTGGTTCGAGTCCACCCAGCTGTACCACCCGAACCGGTCACCTCCTGCCGCACCTGCCGCGCCGCATCGACCACGGCGGCGATCCGGGGGTAGCGCGGGGTGTTAACCATCATGTCGCGAGCGAGGAACAATGCCCGGGTCTCGCAGAGCGCCCGCCGCTCCGGGTCAGCGATCCATTCGAAATCGATGTTATGGGCAAGGCCAAGAATTCTTCGGATCGTCTTTGCCGCCGCAAAGCCGAGGGAGTCGGCGAGCAGCCGATCCATGTAGGCCTGGCGTTCCTCCTCCAGGCAAGTCTTGCCGCGGGCATCGGCGAACAGGGCGCCAGGATAGGCATCGCCTGTCGCCTGGCCGCGCCAGAGGGCGAGGAACTCCTCGCGGAACTTGACCCATACCTCCGCGATCGTCGCCAGCACCCATTCCTGATAGGCGGCGCGCGGTGACTCCGGGGATGCATGGCCGTCCTGGCTGAAGAAGTTCATCAGCAGATTGCCGAGCACGGCACCGATGTCGAAGCCCATGGGGCCGAAAAAGGCGAATTCGGGATCGATGACCTTGGTGTCGGACTCGGTGATCATGATCGAGCCGGTATGGAGGTCGCCATGGATCAGGGCTTCCGCGGAGGTCAAAAATCTCAGCTTGAGCCGTGATACAGCGAGCTTGAGCTCGGTATCCGCGCGAAACGCCGCCGCTATGCCGTCGAGCTGCGGCCTCGTCCAGCGGTTGCGGTCATGGATCATGTAGGGATCGGTGAAGATGAGATCCTCTGTGATCTTGCAGAGCTCGGTGTTGTCGCAGAAGACCGCCATTCGGCGCTTCTTGGCGGCTGCCGACAGAGCGAGGTCGGAGGTGAAGAACAGCGACCGCGCCAGGTAACGAGCGATGTCGTCGGCAAACCGCGGATAGACGATGCCCTGGATCATGCCCCGTCGCATGATGATATGGGGCTCGAGCAGTTCCATGACGATTGCGTAGAGGGCCGGCTCGTAATGATAGACGGTCGGCAGCAGCGTGCCGACGTGGCGGCCGTGCTCCTTGAGGCATTCGTGCTCGAAGAAGGCGCGCTGCAGCGGCATCGGCCAGCTTTCGCCGACAAGCCGCACATAGGGCAGGGCCTGCTTGACGCAGACGCCGCCTGCCGGCCCCCTGACCAGGAAGACGAGGTTCAAGTTTCCGTCGCCGATCTCGCTGACCTGCCAATCACCCGGCTGCCCGCCCAGCCGGGCGGCGATGTCCGGCTGGCGCGAAAGGAAGGCGGGGATGCTGGCGATGTCGAGCGGCGCATAGCCTGCAGGAGTCTTAAGCGGCACGATGACCTCTTCCTTCGTGCATTGTTGTTGGATTGTCGGAAGCAAGCAAGCGCTTGACTTCGCTCCCAGCGGCTCGGAATACTCGTCCGAGAAGCCGCCCCTGGCGGCGCAAGAACAAGACGGCACGCTGGGAGGAACTTCTTGGCAAAGGCGTGCGAGCTCGGGCGCCTCGTCCCTCGCGAGGACGTGCTATGACCGCTGCGACGTCCGACGCCGCGACAGCGCCGGCGGTCGCGCCCGACTGGTTCGCCCAAAAGCGCCGTCGCGGCAATCTGATCGTCAATCCTCTCGTTCCCTGGGTCATGGTAGGCCTGCCGGTTGCCGTGCTGGTGGCGATCGTTGTCTATCCGACGATCTGGATGGCCTATCACGCCTTCCAGGACACCAATATGATGAGCCTGTTCAGCGGCAACTGGACCTTTGTGGGCTGGCAGAATTTCGCGACCGCACTCACCGATGACCGCTTCCTCGGCAGCGTCAGGCATCTCGTCCGCTATTTGCTGTTCGGCGCCTGCCTTCAGGTCCTGCTCGGCGTGGCGCTGGCGCTGATCCTTTATGAGTGCATCAAGAACAATACCGTCCGCGTCACTCTTCTGATCCTGCTGGTGCTGCCGATGATGCTGCCGCCGTCGATCGTCGGCGTCTTGTGGAAATTCCTGCTGCAGGCCGACAATGGCGGGTTCAATCACCTCCTGATCAATCTGCAGCTGTTGCCGGCCAACCAGCGGATCGACTGGCTCGGCACCAGGCTGTCGCTGTGGTCGATCACGCTGGTCGATGTCTGGCAATGGACGGCCTTGCCGCTGCTCATCGTCTATAGCGGCCGGGTATCGCTGCCGCCGGCCATTTATGAGGCGGCACGGGTCGATGGTGCCTCGAGCTGGCTGGTGCTGCGGCGCATCACGCTGCCCATGCTCAAGGAAGTCATCGCCATCGCGTTCATCATCCGCTTCATGGACGCCTATAAATTCGTCGACCATGTGTCGGTGATGACCCAGGGAGGACCATCGGAGTCCTCGGAGCTACCGGTCTATATTGCCTTCCAGAAGGGTATCCGCGAATTCCAGGTGGGTGAGGCGGCGGCCCAGGCGTGGCTCATCTTCGCGGTGGCGGCGGTGCTGATCACGCTCTTCCTCAAATATATGAAACGCGTTCTCAAAGCCCAGGCGATCGCGTAGGCCCGCCATGTCGCAATCCAACTATCGCCTGATCAAGACGCTGCTGCTGATCTTTCTCGGCATCTGGCTCGTCTTCACGCTGTTTCCGCTCTATTTCATGATCATCACATCGCTGAAGCCGGTGGAGGAGATCAACCGCATGATCCCCACCTTCTGGCCTCACACGCTGAAGCTCAGCAACTATGCCGGCATCTTCGCCGATCCAGGCAGCCTGAAATCGCTGGCCGACAGCGTCATCGTTTCGGTTGCCAACACCGCGCTGTCGCTGCTGCTTGGAACATTGGCGGGCTATGCGCTCGCCCGGTGGATTCGCGGCGCGGCCGGCGAGAACCTCGCCTTCTGGATACTGTCAAACCGGATGTTCCCGCCGGTGGCGGTGATCATTCCGATGTTCTTCCTGTTCGACTCCATGCCGTGGGGCACCGACAGCTATTTCTCGCTCATCGTGCTCTATCTCGTCTTCAACCTGCCGCTTGCGACCTGGCTGATGATGGTGTTCTTCCGCGACGCGCCGCGGGAGCTCGAAGAGGCCGCCTATCTCGATGGCTTCACGCCGCTCCGCGCCTTCTTCCGGGTGACGCTACCGCTGGTGTTTCCGGGCATGATATCGGTCGCGATGCTCTGCTGGATCTTTGCCTGGAACGAATATCTGTTCGCCAATCTCCTCACCGGCACGACCGTGAAAACCTTTCCGGTCCATATCCCGACCTTCACGCTCGGCAGCCAGTCGCTGTGGAACCTGATCATGGCCTTCAGCCTGGTGGCCATGCTGCCGCCGGTGATCCTGTTCGTCATCCTGCGCCGCTACATGGTGCGCGGCCTGTCGCTCGGCGTTGTGAAGGGCTAGAGATGGCGCGACTCGAGCTGCAGCACGTCTGCAAAGGCTATGATCGACCGATCCTCGACCGGTTGAGCCTGACCGTCGAGGAAGGCGAGTTCTTCGTCATTGTCGGCCCCTCGGGCATTGGCAAGACAACGCTGCTGCGATGCATCGCCGGGCTCGAGGTTGTCGACGCCGGCCGGGTGATCTTCGGCGGCAGGGATGTGACGCGCGTACCGCCCTACCGGCGCAACGCCGCCATGACCTTCGAAAGCTATGCGCTCTATCCGCATATGACGGTGTTCGAGAACATCGCCAGCCCGCTCCGGGCCCGACGGATGGACGAGGCCTCGGTGCGGAAGGCGGTGCTCGAGGTGGCGCGTCTGCTGCGCATCGAGCAGCTGCTCGACCGCCGCCCCCATGAGGTCTCGGGCGGTCAGAAGCAGCGCACCGCACTCGGCCGCACGCTGGTGGCGAAGCCCGATGTTTATCTGCTGGACGAGCCCATCAGCCATCTCGATGCCAAGATCCGCCATGAGCTGCGCCGCCAGTTTCATACGCTGCAAGAGCTGCGGCGGGTGGCGACGGTCTATGTCACGCATGATTATGCGGAGGCGCTGTCGCTGGGCGACCGGATCGGCGTCATGGGCGATGGCGGGTTGGTTCAGGTGGGCAGCTCGCGCGAAATCTTCGAGCGGCCCAACAGCATCTTTGTGGCCCGCCATCTCGGCCAGCCCTCGATCAACGAGGTACCGTGCCGGCTATCGCGCGATGGCGGTGCGCTAACGCTGCGATCGCTCGAGGGTAGTCTTTCTTTCGCGATGAACGGGTCGCAGCGGACAATATTGGAGAAGGTGAGAGGCGATGTGCTGGTGGGCATAAGGCCGCAGCACATCCATGTGGCGAATGGCGGGTCGACGAGTCAGATCGACAATGCGCGCGTCGAAGCCTTCGAGGCGCTGGGCGCAACGGGTGTGCTGATTGCCGAGACCGGCGGCGTATCGCTGACCGTACTGACCTCGCCGGAGGAGAATTTCGAGCCTGGCCAGCCGGTGCGACTCGGGTTCGACGTGGAGCAGTTTCTCTATTTCGACGCGGTTCATGGCCGCAATCTCAGGGCTTGAGAATGGCGCGGGTGACACTCACCGATCTCAACAAGATCTATCCGGCGCGGGACCGGAGCGTGCATGCGGTAAAGGACCTGAACCTGACCGTGGAGGATGGCGAATATGTCGCGCTGCTCGGACCCTCGGGCTGCGGCAAGACCTCGACATTGCGGATGATCGTCGGTCTCGAAGGCATCACCTCCGGTACCATCGCGTTCGACGGGAAGCGCGTGAATGAGCTGACGCCGGAACAGCGCAACGTGGCGATGGCGTTCGAGACCTATGCGCTCTATCCCAATTTCACGGTGGCCGAAAATCTGGCGTTTCCGCTCGAGGTTCGCGGCTTGGGAAAGGCCGAGCGCGACCGGCAGGTGGCGCGCATCGCCAAGCTGCTGCGCATCGAATCGATTCTCGAGCAGAAGCCGGCGCAGCTCTCCGGCGGCCAGCAGCAGCGGGTCTCGCTCGGGCGGGCGCTGATCCGCGATCCGGCCGCCTTCATCCTCGACGAGGTGATGAGCCATCTGGATGCGCATCTCAAGTTCAAGATGCTGTTCGAGCTGAAGCGCATCCACCGGTCGCTGGGCAAGACGACGATCTATGTGACGCATGATCAGGTCGAGGCGCTGGCGCTCGCCGATCGGATCGCCGTGATGTCGAATGCGGTGCTGCAGCAATACGGCACGCGTGATGATCTCTATCACCGGCCGGTCAACCGCTTCGTGGCCGATTTCATCGGCGAGCCGCCCACCAATTTCTTCGCCGGAGAGATCGCCGAAGATCAGGAGGGCGTGGCATTGCGGGTGGATGGCTCGGGCCTCGCCTTCCGGCCGGATGCATCACGAACCGCTGCCTTGCAGCAACGGGGGGCGCGGCAGGTCACTATCGGCATCCGACCGCAGAACTTCTCGACGATCGCCTCGCCGGGCCTGCAGACAGTGTCGGCGCGCGTGGTCCTCAACGAATATCTCGGCGAGCAATCGATCGTCACGCTGGAAGCCGGCGGCACGACCTTTCGGGCTCTTGCTTCGCCGGATCTCGAGCTTTCGCACGGCGCGCCGATATCCTTGTACTATCGCAGCAGCGATGTCATGGTTTTCGATCCGGAGTCCGAGACGTTCATCGGCTAGGCAGCAAGCCTCACGAACCATAACGGGGCCGGCCGATCGGCTCCAACGAAAGGGAGGAGCAACAGCATGGGTATCTTCAGCGGTCTTTCGCGTCGAAAGTTCATGCAATATGCCGCCGCCGGGGCGGGAGGCACTTTCGCCAGCCAGATGTTCGGCTCCGGGGCGCGCGCCGGTTCGACCGTCATCCTGCCGCCGGGCGGCAAGAAATTTGCCGATGTGCAGCTGACCTATTTCCAGGACTCGAACTGGCTCCACGCGCCGCTGTGGCTGTCGCCGATCTTCCAGAAGGATGCGGGTGTCAGCATCAAGAGCCGCGAGCTCTATGAGGGCGGAGACACGATGGCCAAGGTGCTGCCGCAGCTGCTGTCGCGCAATCCGCGCTTCGACTGGGTGCAATATCCGTGCCTGTTCTATGGCGCCTTTGCCGAAACCGGCCAGCTCGAACCGCTCGATGACTATCTCGCCAAGTATGAGAGCTCCGCCGATTATCTGAAATGGGTGATGCCGGCCTATAGCGAATTCTACACCAAGTGGAACGGCAAGACCTATGGGGTGATGCTCGATGGCGACATCCACGTCTTCCATTATCGCAAATCGCATTTCGCCAATCCGGATCTGCAGAAGAAGTTCTCCGCCCGCTTTCAACGGGAGCTGCAGCTGCCGAAGACCTGGCAGGAGTTCCTGGACTGCACCCAGTTCTTCACCGAGGAGCTGTCGAGCCAGGGAATTTACGGCACCTCCATGGTGGTCAACCCGCCGAATTTCGGTTGGGGCTTCTGGATGGACATCGCCGCCGGCAACGGGGTGAATTATTTCGACGAGAACATGAACCCGACCATCAACACCAAGAAGGCGGTCGAGGCCCTGGAGATGTACAAGGCCATCATCAATTTCGGCCCTCCCGGCAAGGAATCGATGGACCTGACCCAGACCATCCAGCGCTGGCAGTCGGGCGCCGACGTGATGTCGATCTGGTGGATCGATCTCGCCGAGTTCACCGTGCAGCAGCAGGGGCTGGAGCGGGCCGAAGACCAGGGCGCCGATATCGTGCCCGGCTGGAAGCAGCCGGACGGCAGCATCGTGAACCGGGCGATTTCGCTGTGGTGCCGCACCGCGTCGATTCCGAAGAACCTGCCGCAAGACGTCAAGGACGCTGCCTTCTACTTCATCTATCGGATGTCCCATCCATCGGTGTCGGACTATATCGTGGCGGATGCCTATTGCGGCTCCGACCCGTTCGGGGCGTCGCATTACACGGACGAGGCAGCACAGCACTATATCGAGCCGAACCCGCAGCGCGGCACCGACAACGAGCTGTGGCCGACCAACAGCGGCATCTTCAAGAATTTCGCGACGGCGCGGAATCACCTCGATGGCGGCTTGAAGAACGTGAAGGTCGGTTATCCGCAGTTCTATTGGGAGGGCACGCCGGAATATGCCGATGCCCTCGGCCGCAACATCTCCAAGGCGGTCACCGGCGCATTGACGCCGCAACAGGCGCTGGACGAAGCGGCGGAGGAGTGGGTCAAGATCGTGCAGAAGCTCGGCATCGACAAGCAAAAGGCGCAATATGCCAACTTCCTCACCGGTGCTCGCAAGCTCGGCTACCAGATCTGAACAATCTGATGGCCACGGTTGAAGTCCGCTCGCTTGTCAAACGATTTGGCAGCGTCGAGGTGCTCCATCGAATCAGCGCCACGATCGAGGATCGCTCCTTCGTGGTGCTGGTCGGCCCGTCAGGCTGTGGCAAGTCCACGCTTCTCAGAATGATCGCCGGACTGGAGCCGGTGAGCGAGGGCGAGATTGCCATAGGCGGGGTGGTGGTCAACGACATGGAGCCGAAGAGCCGCGACGTTGCCATGGTGTTCCAGAACTATGCGCTCTACCCGCACATGAAGGTGTTCGACAACATGGCGTTCAGCTTGAAGCTGGCCAAGGTCGCGGGTTCAGTCATCCAGGAGAAGGTGGCGTATGCAGCGCAGATCCTCAACCTGACGCCTTATCTCGATCGCTATCCGCGGCAACTGTCCGGTGGGCAGCGACAGCGCGTTGCGATGGGGCGTGCCATCGTGCGAAACCCCAAGGTCTTCCTGTTCGACGAGCCGCTGTCCAATCTCGATGCGCAGCTCAGGGTGCAGATGCGCACCGAGATCAAGGCGCTGCATCAACGGCTCGGCTCGACCGCCATCTACGTCACCCATGATCAGATCGAGGCGATGACGATGGCCGACAAGATCGTGGTCATGCGCGACGGTCATATCGAACAGGCCGGCCCGCCGCTCGAAGTCTATGATCGCCCGTGCAATCTGTTCGTCGCCAGCTTCATCGGATCGCCGGCGATGAACCTGATCCAGGGAAGATTGCAGCGCAGCGCGGAAAGGTGCCGGGTTCAGACCGCGGACGGCATCGAGCTGCCGCTGCCGACCGGTGTCAATGGATCCGACGGCCAGGAGGTCTATTACGGCGTTCGACCGGACCACCTCGGCTTTGGCGACCGGATGGGGATCGACGCGATCGTCGGCGTGGTCGAGCCGACGGGCGCGAACACGCTGGTATTCGCGACGATCGGCAACCAGAAGGTCTGCGCGTCGTTCTCGGAGCGTTACAATTTTCGGCCGGGCGATCGTATTGGGCTGGTGCCGCGGCTCGATTGCGTCCATCTTTTCGACAGGCAGTCGGGTATCAACCTGATGCCATGACAACAGACCGCCGGAGCAGGCGGCGGCTTGAGGAGGAAACCGATCATGGACTTGACGCGACGCGATTCACTGAAACTCGGTGCGGCAACTCTCGCCGGTGCGGCCACTGGCCTTGGCCTCACTCTGCCGGTCAGCGCGCAGGAGCCGAAGCTCGATCTGAAGCCGGAAGAAGGCGCATCGCTGCGCGTGCTTCGGCCGGCCAAATTCGTCGCCGGCGACGAGAAGCTTTGGCTCGAGAACACGGAGAAGTACACCAAACAGACTGGCGTCAAGGTCAAGGTGGAGAGCCAGGCCTGGGAGGATCTTCGCCCGAAGGCGGCGGTCGCCGCCAATGTCGGCAAGGGGCCCGATATCGTCTATGGCTGGTATGACGACGCGCACCAATATCCCGACAAGCTGGTCGACCTTTCGGACCTCGGCGGCTATCTCGATAAGAAATATGAGGGGTGGTACGACGTCTGCAAAAAGTTCGGAATGCGCGACGGCAAGTGGATTGCGATTCCGCTGGGGGCGGCCGGTGCCCGCATCGTCTACCGCACCTCGCTCTTGAAGGAAGCCGGCTTCGATGCCTGGCCCAAGGATCTCGACGGCATGCTGAAGGCGACGACGGCGCTTGCCGCCAAGGGCAAGCCCGGCGGGCTGGCGCTCGGCAATGCGGTGGGTGATGGCAATACCTGGTGTCATTGGCTCGTCTGGTCGCATGGCGGACGCATGGTCGACGAGAAGGATCAGGTGGTCATCAACAGCCCCGAAACGATCGCCGCGCTCGAATATGCCAAGGAGCTCTACAAGAGCTTCGTCCCGGGGACCCTGTCCTGGCTCGATCCATCGAACAACAAGGCTTTTCTCGATGGCCAGCTCTCCTGGACGATCAACGGGATCTCCATCTATTACACCGCCAAGAACTCGACCGATGCCAAGATCAAGGCCATGGCGGACGACATCAGCCATGCAATTCTACCAATCGGTCCAGTCGGACGTCCCACCGAGGTCCATCTGACCGTGCCGGCCATGGTGTTCGCGTATACGGAGTATCCTAACGCGGCCAAGGACTACATCCGCTTCATGCTCGAGCGCGAGCAATATGTGCCATGGCAGGAGGCATCGATCGGCTATTTCAGCCAACCGCTGCGCGCCTATGAGAAGAGTCCGGTCTGGACCTCCGATCCAAAGCACACGCCCTATCGCGACCTGATGGCCAACATGTTGTGGCCGGGCTATGCCGGGTCGCTCGGCTATGCCTCGGCCGGCGTCATCGCCGATTTCGTCATGGTCAATATGGTTGCGCAGGCAGCGTCGGGGGCGAAGTCCCCGAAGGATGCGGCAGCCGAGGCTCAGAAGCGCGCCGAGCGGTACTACAAGCTCTGACCCGGGCGATGGCCGGGCTGCTCAACAATCGGGCGGTGCTGTCGGTCCTCTTCATGTTTCCGGCAGCATCGATCCTGTTGCTGTTCCTGTCCTATCCGCTCGCTCTCGGCATCTGGATGGGATTCACCGATGCGCGCATCGGGCGGCCCGGCATCTATGTCGGGCTCGAACAGTATCTCTCGCTGTTCGATGATGATGTGTTCTGGCTTTCGGTGTTCAACACGCTGGTCTATACGACTGTCGCCACCATCGCCAAGTTCGGGCTTGGAATGTGGCTGGCGCTTCTGCTCAATCATGCCTTGCCGTTCAAGGCGATGGTCCGCGCCATCGTGCTCCTGCCCTATATCGTGCCGACCGTCCTGTCGGCGATCGTCTTCTGGTGGATCTACGATCCACAATTCTCGATCGTCTCCTGGTCGCTGGTAAGGCTCGGCCTGATCGACCATTATATCGATTTCCTCGGCACGCCGTGGAATGCCCGTTGGTCGGTCATCGTCGCCAATGTGTGGCGCGGCATTCCGTTCGTCGCGATCTGTCTGCTGGCCGGCCTGCAGACGATCCCGCCATCGCTCTATGAGGCAGCAGCACTCGACGGCGCCAATGCGTGGCAGCGTTTCCGTCATGTCACGGTGCCGATGCTCATGCCGATCCTCGCGGTCGTGCTGACCTTTTCGGTGCTCTTCACCTTCACCGATTTTCAGCTGATCTATGCGATCACCCGCGGCGGGCCGCTCAATGCGACCCATCTGATGGCGACGCTCGCATTCCAGCGCGCCATTCCGGGCGGCGATCTGGGGCAGGGGGCGGCGATCTCGACGGCAATGATCCCGTTCCTGATCGCCGCCACCGTGTTCAGCTATTACGGCCTGCAGCGCCGCAAGTGGCAGCAAGGGGGAGCCGATGACTGACGTCGTCAAATCGCCGGCGGCCGTCAGCGAGCAGGGCGGCATGGGCTATCTGGTCAGCCTGCCGCGCCGGGTGGTGACGATCTACCTGCCCCTGGCGATCTTCCTCTTCGTCCTGCTCTTTCCGTTCTATTGGATGGGCGTGACGACGTTCAAACCCAATGAGGAGCTCTATAATTACTCGCAGCACAATCCGCTGTGGATCGAGAGCCCGACGATTGCCAATATCAGGAAGCTGCTGTTCGAGACCGACTATCCGCAATGGCTCGTCAACACCATGACGGTCGCCATCTGCTCCACCTTTCTGTCGATCTTCGCCAGCGTGCTCGCTGCCTACGCGATCACCCGTCTGCGGTTCAGGGGCGCGCCGACGGTCGGGCTCATGATCTTTCTCGCCTATCTCGTGCCACCCAGCATTCTGTTCATCCCGCTCGCCACCATGGTCTACAGCCTTGGCATTTACGACAGCAACTGGGCCTTGATCCTGACCTATCCGACCTTCCTCATTCCCTTCTGCACCTGGCTGCTGATGGGGTACTTCAAGAGCATCCCCTACGAGCTCGAGGAGTGCGCGCTTATCGATGGGGCAACGCGGTTACAGATCTTATGGAGGATCACGCTCCCGCTGGCGATTCCCGGGCTGATCTCAGCCGGCATCTTTGCCTTCACGCTGTCGTGGAACGAGTTCATCTATGCGCTCGCCTTCATCTCGTCCACCGAGCAGAAGACAGTGCCGGTCGGTGTGCTGACCCAACTGGTCGAAGGCGATGTCTATCATTGGGGCTCGCTGATGGCGGGCGCGCTGCTCGGATCACTTCCGGTCGCGATATTTTACTCGTTCTTCGTCGAGCACTATGTCTCGTCCCTGACCGGCGCGGTGAAGGAATAGGCTGAACGCATCGCGGACCCATTGAAGAGAATGTCCTGCGGCGTTCCATCCTTCACGATCCGGATCTCGTAATAGACCGATGTGGCGCGCCGAAGCTTCTGAACACGCAGGATCGGCAGGCCGGCGTAACGATCTGCCAGCACGGCAAGAATGGGAGCCGGGAGCGAGTCAAGATCGACTGTTTCGTCCAAGCCGATCAGCTCGCCGGATTCGTCGAACAAGGCGCGACGCTCCGCGCCTCGATGGGTGCCGGCGATCTCGTAGAGGGCAACCGAACCTTGGGCCGCCTTGACGCAGCTGCGAATGGCAGAGAAGAAATCGGGAATGGAGCTGCTGATCATTGCCGGCAGAGCATTGCAGGCGGCCCGCATGGTCTCACCGGCATCCGCCGGAGCTGACATCAAGACGGCACCAAGACCGACGACAAAAGCAGCGAGCCTCATGTTTTTGCTCCGTTTGAGCGAAGAGTACGCTCCAGACGCTGACAGGCCGCTGATAGCAGGCGTCAGGAATCTGTCAGCTATGGGGCAGGAAGACGGATGGTGGCGCGAAGCCCAGGGTCGGCGCCGGCAAGGGTGAGCGTGCCGCCCCAGGACTCGACGATATCGGTGACGATGGCGAGCCCCAATCCGCTGCCCTGGCCGCGCTCGTCGAGGCGGCTACCGCGAGCCAGGGCTTCCGCCCGACGATCCTCGGGAATACCGGCGCCATCGTCGGTCACGCTGAAGGCAACATATTTGCCATCCGCGCCACAATTGATCGACACGGCATGGCGGGCATGCCGTGCCGCGTTCTCGAGCAGGTTGCCGACCGCCTCCGACAGATCGTCGCGGTCGATACGCGCTGCCGCATCCTTGGGCACCTCCACCAGCCAGTCGAGACGCAATCCGTCAGGCGTGCGCTGAATGACGCGCAGCACCTGATCGATCGCAGAGCTGATATTGGCCGAGGTTTCCTTGAGAGGGTCGGCGCGGCGCACTCTGGCAAGCTCCCGCTCGACATTGCGCTGCATGGATTCGGTGGCGGTTTGAAGATTGGAGGCAAAGGCGGCCTGGCCTGCCGCGCGCAGGCGCTCGATCTCCGCATGAATGACCTGAAGCGGCGTCCTGAGGCCATGGGCAAGATCGGCGGCACGCGTCTTGGCACGGGCAAGCTCCCGGTCGCGTGCGTCGAGCAGCTGATCGATTTCCTGAGCCATGGGACGGACTTCGGACGGGAAGTCCGAGCCGAGCCGGCGACTGTCGCCGGAATTTATTGCCGCCAGCCGGCTGCGCACGGTCGCCAGCGGGCTCAAGCCCACCGACACCTGGAACCAGGCGGCGGCAATGAGCAGCCCGCCAATGATCGCCAGCAACGGCAGGAGGTCGGCGGCAAACTCCCCGACTGCCGCCGACACCTCGGCAGTGTCCAGGGCCACGGCAATGCGTGCGGTTCCTCCGCCGAGGCGCGGGGGAAGCTCGATCCGGCGCTGCAGGAGATAGAGCTGGGTGTTTGCCGGACCGGCAAGACGATGGTGGTGAATTGCGTCATCGACCGTCGGCTCAGGCGGCAGCTGGAGCTCGAAATCCCACAGCGACCGCGATCGCAGCACGTTTCCCGTGGGTTCCTGGACGACCTGCCAGTAAAGTCCCGAAAGCGGCTTTTCGAAACGCGGATCAACCGGCGGTCTTGCCAGCACCATGGCGCCGGAAGCCGACCGCTCGATCTGTCCGATGATCTGGTCGAGATAAAGGCCGAGCTCCTGGTCGATGCGGCGCTCGACATGTCGCTCGAACAGCACCGTCAGGACATAGGCTGCGAGCAGGAGCGCCAGGACCGTCGAGACGGCCCCGGCGAGCAGCAACCTGAGACGCAGCGAATCGAAGCTCATCGCTCAGCCATCGATGAAGTAGCCGAAACCACGCCGGGTCTGGATGGTCTCCGCACCGAGTTTCCTGCGAAGCCGTGTCACCAGGGCTTCGAGGGCATTGGCGCCGCGCGCATCGTCATTGCCGTAGAGGTGATCGATGAGCTCGCTCACCGGGACAACCCGCTGCTTGTGGTGGAGGAGATAGGTGATCAGGCGGTATTCGAGGGGCGAGACCTGAATCTCGGCGCCGTTCAGGGCGACCCGCATATGGCGCGTATCGACGGAGATCACCCCCGATTCCAGCACCGGCGAGCCATGGCCGGCGGCACGGCGGATGAGCGCTCTGACGCGCGCCAGCAGTTCCTCGATCTGGAACGGCTTTGGCAGATAGTCGTCGGCGCCGGCGTCGATGCCTTCAACCCGTTCCGGCCAGGCGCCGCGCGCCGTCAGGATGAGCACCGGCGTCTGGCGGCCGGCGGCGCGCCAGCGTTTCAGAACGGTGAGACCGTCGATCTTGGGAAGCCCGAGATCGAGAACGATCAGGTCGAATTCCTCAGTGTCGCCGCGAAACCAGGCAGCCTCACCATCGGCGGCGATTTCGGTCGCATATCCCGCTCGCTCGAATGCCGCGACGATGCTTGCGGCGATCGCCGGCTCGTCTTCGGCGAGGAGAATGCGCATTACTCGTCCTCCTCGATCTTGAGGATCGTTGCAGTCGCCGCGTCGACGTCCACCTCCCTGAGCTTGCCCTCCGGGGTGATGATATCGAACTCGTAGACGAAGCGGCGTTTCTGATCATCGACGTCGATCTGCACCGAGAGGATCTCGCCCGGCACTTTGGACCGAACGACGTCGGTGATCTCCGTCAGCGGACGGATGCGGCCTTCGAGCAGGGCCTTTCTTGCGAGATCATGGTCGCGCTGCTCATCGTCAGCAGCGGCATCCGCCACGCCACCGAGCAGCATGGCGGCGATGACAGTTGTTCCGACCAATCGAAGCAGCAGGAGCATGACACAAGCATAGCGCGTCATTCACTGACAAATTGCTGACGAGTGTCGTCAGTCCCTCGTCAGGGTCGATCTGCAACTGTGCCGGCCGCCGCGGGGGCGGAAGCTTCGAGACAGCTGAACAGGAGACGCGAATGCGAAATATCGTGTGTTCAAAGGTGGTTGGATCAAATCCCTCAAGGATTGGAGCGGCCTCGATGGCGTTAATCCTAACGCTGGCAGCGGCTCCGCCGGCTCTGGCCGACGACGACAAGACAGAGGCGGCGCAAGAGGCCGCCGCGGTGGCGGCTGCGAAATTGACGCTTTCCCAAGCCATCGAGGCCGCGCAAAGAGAAGTGCCCGGCGCCGAGGTGCTGAAGGCCGAGGTCGATACCGAAAACGGCGTGCCAAGCTATGTCGTGGAAGTCGAAAAGGACGGAGTCCAGCGGCTGGTGTTCGACCTCAAGACGGGGCAGATGACCAAGGTGGCCGCCGAGAAGGATGACGACGGGGGCAACGACGATTCCGCCAATCGCGACGAAGACGACGAGGAGGACGAAGACGAGGACGACGAGTAGACCGGCCAAATCCGCCGGTCCGCAAAGCGCCTTCTCCCCACCGCGTGGGGAGAAGGTCGGTTCCCCTGGATCCACCCGGGTTGCCGATCATCATGGAGCAGGCGAAGATGCCGATCTCGGCTTTCGCGAAGGCCGGCGCTTGCGCCAGTGCTTCACGAGACCGTTCGGCAAATAGGAGAGCTCCATGGCCGCGAGGCGGAAAGTCATCATCACCTGCGCCGTTACCGGATCGATCCACACGCCGACCATGTCGCCGCATCTGCCAATCACCGCGCAGGAGATCGCCGATGCCGCAATCGGTGCGGCCGAGGCCGGCGCTGCCATCGTGCATCTCCATGCGCGCAATCCGAAGGATGGCCGCCCCGACCAGACGCCAGCGGCATTCGAGCCCTTCCTCAAGGTGATCAAGCAGCGCAGCAGTTGCGTGGTGAACATTACGACCGGCGGCGCCGCTACCATGACCATCGAGGAACGCGTCAGGCCGGCTGCGACCTTCAAGCCTGAAGTCGCCTCGCTCAATATGGGGACGATGAATTTCGGCCTTTATCCCATGCTGGAGCGCTATTCGTCGTTCAAGCATGACTGGGAGCGGCCTTATCTCGAAGGCTCGCGCGAACGCATCTTCAAGAACACTTTCGCCGATATCGAGTACATCCTGACAACCTGTGCCGAGAACGGCACCCGGTTCGAGATCGAGTGCTACGACATCGGGCATCTCTATACGCTGCGCCACTTTGCCGACCGCGGCATCGTCAAGCCGCCATTCTTCATCCAATCGGTGTTCGGCATTCTCGGGGGAATCGGACCGCATGCGGAGGATGTGCTGCATATGAAGCGAACCGCCGATCGGCTGTTTGGCGACCATTATCACTGGTCCGTGCTGGGTGCCGGGCGAAACCAGATGGCGGTCGCCCTGATGTCGGCCTCGATGGGCGGCAATGTCAGGGTCGGTCTCGAAGACTCCTTGTGGATCGGGCCGGGACAACTCGCCAAGACGAATGCCGATCAGGTGACGAAGGCGAGGACGCTGATCGAGGGTCTCGGACTCGAGGTGGCAAGCCCGGATGAAGCGCGGCGGATGCTCGCGCTGAAGGGCGCCGACAAGGTGGGCTTCTAGTCGCCGCTCTCGATGGCGATGATCTCGGCTTCGCCGCCGGGGGTGGAGACGGTCTCGCCGAGCTCCTTGCCGATGAGCTCGCGGGCGAGCGGCGCGACATAGGAAATGAAGCCCTGTTTCGGGTCGGCTTCGTCCTCGCCGACAATGCGGAAGCTCTGGCGGCGTCCTCCGGCGTCCAGCGTCACCTTCGAGCCAAAGCGCACCGTCGAGCCATCCGGCGGCGGGCTGACGAGCTCGGCGGAGGCGCGACGCGCCTTCCAGTAGTTCAGATCGCGCACGATCTTGCGTGCTGCCGGCGGATCGTCATGCGCTACTGCATTGGCGAGGGCGGACTGCAACTCGGCAACGGCAGACTCGATCTGCTGCAATCCGCGGGTGGTTACGTAATTGCGGAACCGGCTGACGGGGCGATCGGGCAGCGTTTCGACCTCGTCACCCTCGGGCTCCTTCACAAATGCGCGACTCATTTGAAATTACTCTGCTTCGTCTGATCGGGCGACAGGACTTATCCTGCCACGCCCGACCAGCGAATTCCATCCTTGCTCAA
>Ga0075421_100003744_pt1 | contig 18258 bp, 16 predicted proteins | sample SoiMetdeltSBSDD5_FD_75292 | JGI IMG/M metagenome (GOLD analysis project Ga0075421, IMG submission 75292) | Bulk soil microbial communities from a Populus tree surrounding site in Tennessee, USA - Soil MetaG P. deltoides SBSDD5 | ecosystem: Environmental > Terrestrial > Soil > Tree plantation...
AAAGGAAAGTCGAAGGAGGGAATTATTTACGCACGACTCTTCCCAGAGGGTGATTTTAGGTGTGAGGGCTAACACTCCGCGCATGGAGGAGCTTTGTGCGCATGCTGATGCAGGTCAAACTTCCACTTGAACCCTCCAACTCCGCGGTGCGCGACGGCTCCGCGGGGCGCCAAAATTCAAAAGATTCTCGCTGAGCTCAAACCTCAAGCCGTGTTCTACGCGTCCGTGCAGTTTCGTCCCGTCATGTGCGCGAGTTAAACGACTACGGGCCGAAGTGGACCTGGATTCGCTCAGCGAATGTTCAAGAACTAAAACCAGGTTGGTGCGATGGCAGCGGTAATCGATGCCAGCAGAAATGTTCAATCGAACCTGATGCTGGTGGAAGAAGCTGGAATCTACAGATTTGTATGGCGGGGACGACGGGGCTCGAACCCGCGACCTCCGACGTGACAGGCCGGCGCTCTAACCAACTGAGCTACGTCCCCGCTAAGGGGTGGTGGGCGCGCCTAGCATTAGCGAAGCGCACTCCTCCCAAAATAGCATGGGATCCCGGATTCGTGCCACTCCACTGGCGCTGGCTGCTGGTCTGGTGGATCGTCACGGACGCGGGCGATTGGGCGGAGGCGCCGGAGGCCGAAACAAGATCACCGGAACGCGCGCCGCGGGCACTCTTGCCATTTCCTCGCTGAGCAACGGCGTCCGCGGATCGGCCTTGATGGCCGCCTGGTAATTCTCGATCGCCTGAGTCACGTACTCGCGGTTACGGCCGCCTGTCTCCATGGCCTTTTCGCTATACATGTGAGCCACCATGTAGTGGTAGTAGGCAGTGGCCTTATCGACCTTTTCATTGGCGGCAGGTGAGTTGGAATTCTCCTGCCCCCATGCGACGGTTCCCGTGGCCATAAAAATGGCCAAGACTAGCTTGAACATTCGCTCCCCCTTGTGGTGCTGAACCTTTCCAGTATATCGGCATGATCCACCAAAAAACTTGACACAATCGAAATTTATTTCGCGCAGTTTCGGTAACAGCAGGATCAGGAGGAACATGCGACCGGTCTCCCTGTTTTTGGCCGCCTCTCTGCTTCAGGCGCTCCCCTTGACGCAGCAATTTGGCACTTTTCTCGGCGGCAGCACGGCCGACCTCGCACAATATGTCCGCGCCGATTCCCAAGGCAACATCGTAGTCGCCGGTCTCACCGGCGTGGGCGGCATTCCCGTGGTCAACGCGACACCCGTCGGTCCGTCCCGCGCCGACCGGCTCTTCGTCGCCAAGTTTTCGCCGCAAGGCCAATTGCTATGGTCGAACTACTACGGCGGAAACAACCGCGAATTCCTGCACACTCTCGCCGTTGACTCGAACGGCAACGTCTATCTCGGCGGGCGCACGATGTCCACCGACTGGCCCAGCGCGACCGATTCCGGCAAGAGCTTTCTGCTGGCGCTGAGCCCCACCGGCACGGTCCGCTACGCCAAAACCTTCGACGAGGTCGACCGAATCTGGGCCATCGCCGTCGCCCCCAACGGAACTATTTACGCCGCCGGGCAGTGCATCACGTTTCGGGATCCGGTAAACGGCTTCCAACCGAATTACGGCGGCGGCGAATACGATGCCTTCTTCTTCACACTGAATCAGTCCGGCACCGTTTTGACGCGCTCCTACTACGGCGGCAACGGCAACGACGAAATCTGGGACATGAGCATCGAGCCGGGCGGCAACCTCAGCGTAGCGGGCGTGAGCAGTTCCACGAATCTCCCTGCTTCCGGATTCCCCGCGCTGGGCGGCACGATCAATCTCGCCCCCGGCAGGATGTTCTATGCGAGCATCGACCTCCCCGCCAAGCAGGTGGTCTTCATTCGCAACATTCCGGCCTCGACCGGCCGGCCTTATCGCGTTCACGCAGGCAAGACCGGCGTCTGGATCGCCGGATTCGCCGGGCCCAATCTTGCAGTCACCGGAAACGCCTGGCAATCGACGAAGACCAACGACGAGGACCACTTCCTGGTGCGCATCAACTACCAGGGCGGGAACATCGGCTATGCGACCTACGCGCATCCGGTGCAAGTCGGATTTGGTCCGGGACTGACGATCGACGAGAATGACCGCGCCTTCATGACCGGCTACCTCCAGGGCCCGCCGCAATCCAATCCATGGCGCGTCTCGAGCGATGCGCTTCAACCCCAGCATGGCGGGGCGACCGGCGATGCTTACCTGTTGGTGGTGGAGCCCAACGGCACGGTGGATCACGCGACTTTTCTCGGCGGGCCCGGCCTCGAGCGCGGCAGCGATGTCGCCGCCCTCGGTGGAGGGAAGTTCGCCTGGCTGGGAACTGCCTTCGCGGACGGGCTTCCGGTAACTTCGGCGGCTGTGCAATCGCAGACGCGCGGGCAAGGGGATTTCTGGCTCGGCATCTATCAGCTTGGTACGCCACCTGTAACGCCTCCCGTGAGTCCTCCGCCGGTGACGACGCCCACGCTCACTGCCAACGCCGTCGTGAACGGCGCCAGCTTCCAAGGCGGCGGCGTCGCGCCCGGCGAGATCGTGACCCTCTACCCGCAAAATGCCGGACCGGACACGCTTGTGGGTGTCCAGCTTACGCCGCAAAACACGGTGGCGACGCTCATCGGCGAAACGCGAGTGCTCTTCGACGGTGTCGCGGCGCCCATGCTCTACACGAGCAAGGGTCAGATCTCGGCAATCGTGCCGTATGGAGTGGCTGGACGCGCGACCACCTCGGTAGAGGTCGAGTACAAAGGCGCAAAATCGGCGGCTGTTTCCGTGCCGGTGGCGCCGACCTTCCCAGCGCTGTTCACGACCGACGGGAAGCAAGCAGTCGCGGCCAATGGAAACTCCTGCTGCAACTCGCCGAGTTCAAAAGTCGCCGCGGGAGGCGTGCTCGTGCTGTACGGTACCGGCGAAGGCGAACCGGCTCCCATTCCGATTGACGGTTCGGTTTCCAACTACGCGACGTTGGCAGACTATCCACGGCCGAAGCTGCCAGTATCCGTCATTGTCGGCGGCAAACCCGCGACGATCCTGTACGCCGGCGCCGCACCGGGTTTGGTGGCCGGTGTCATGCAGTTGAACATACAACTCGCGCCGGATACGCCTTCGGGAGACGCCGTGCCGATTGTTCTTCAAGTGGGCAATGCCACTTCGCCCGCCGGTGTGACGGTGGCCGTGCAGTGACTACCGCGCCAGGCCGGCTGCTGCATCGACGCCATAGAAGAACTCTTCGCGCGTGATCTTGCCACCCGCTACCGTATACACGGCGATCTCCGCGACGCTCATCCGCTTGCCGGTGGCCTTCGGAGTGATATCGAAGACAAAGTTGACGGCGAAGCGGTCGTGCAAGATGTAAGGCCCGGTGCAGGAAGCGCCGTGGATCTCGTGCGCGCCCGCCCATCCGGCGCTCTTTTCAATCACGGCAGCTTTGCCGGCGGTCTCAAATGAACCGTTGGGACGCGGCGCAGCCTCGACACTTACGATGTTGTCGGCGTACAGCTCCTTCATCGCGTCAAAATTCTTAAACTGGCTGCAAAGCTCGACAAATCTGGCGGCAACTTCCGATGTAGTCATGACTCATGATACCTAGGTGCAAGCTGCGTCCCTACCCCCGATTGAGGTATAGACTCTCCCTATGCGCAAACTCGTGCTTGTCGCCGCCTTGTCTCTGGCCGCCTTCGCTCAAGACACTACGAACTTTCCTGTTTTCGGCAAGATTGTCCGCCTCGATCCGCGGCTGGATCAACTGCTCGGAACCGACGCGAAGCTGGAAATGATCTCCTGCTGCTTCGACTGGTCGGAAGGTCCGACGTGGGACCGCAAGGGCGGATTCGTGCTTTTTTCCGATATTCCGCGCAATTCGGTAATGAAGTGGAAAGAAGGCGAGGGCATCAGCTTGTACCTGAAGCCTTCCGGCTACACGGGCGCGGTTCCTTATGGCAAAGAGCCGGGATCGAACGGCCTATTGATGGATGCCGACGGAAGGTTGTACTCAGCCGAACACGGTGACCGGCGCATCTCAGTTCTCTATCCCGATGGCGGAAAGCGCACGCTCGCCGACAACTATCAGGGCAAGCGGTTGAACTCGCCGAACGACCTGGCGAAGCACTCTTCGGGTGCAATCTACTTCACCGACCCGCCCTACGGTTTGCCCGATAACGTGAACGACAAGCGCAAGGAGCTCGACTTCCAGGGTGTCTATCGCGTGACGCCCGACGGCAAGCTGACGCTGCTCACCAAAGAGTTCACGCGTCCGAACGGCATCGCGTTTTCACCCGATGAAAAGACGCTCTATGTGGCGCAGTCCGATCCGGCTAAAGCCATCTGGAAGGCGTTTCCGGTGAAGGCGGACGGCACCATTGGCGAGGGAAAGGTGTTGGCCGACGTCACCTCCATGGTGGGAAAGATGAAGGGACTTCCGGACGGCATGAAGGTGGACAAGGCGGGCAACCTGTGGGCGAGCGGTCCTGGCGGCATTCACATCATGGCGCCCGACGGCAAGGCGCTGGGGCGCATCGAAACGGGAGAGGCGACGGCGAACTGCGCGTTCGGCGAGGACGGCTCCACGCTCTTCATCACCGCCGATATGTACCTCGCGCGCGTTAAGACTCGGACGAAGGGGGCTGGCTGGTAGGCGGCGCATCGGGAGCCTTCCCGCCCATAACGCCCGACTTTTCCGCCTTCTCCTTGGCCCAATGCAGGAGGCGTTTGATTGGCGGAAAGTAGTCGCCCAGAATCACCAGGCCGGGGATCAAGAATACCCAACCCGGCATGATCGGCAGGATCAAGCCGGCAATGCCGACAAGAACGAGGACGACACCAAGGCCCACTCGCAGCGCATGACGCATATCGAAAAAAGACGAGGGACCACCAAAGGCCTCCCCGCCTCTATTATGGTCTGACTCTCATTACGCGCTTTGCGTTTCGCGCGCTTATCTGGGAGCGGGGACCGGGAGGATTCCTAGTTTTTCCGCAATACGCCGCGCGCGCGGTTCGTTGTGGAGCGGCCGCAGGCGGCCTTCGACCATCAGGTAGACGATACTGGGGTCCTTGCGTGTATAAGCTCGCTCCAACCAGTGGAGAGCCTTCTCCTTTTCGTTCATGCCGCAATAGATGAGCGCGAGGCCGTATTCGCGGACCAGTCCATTGGCAACCAACTGCTCCATGTCGCGGGCTACCTTGGCGGCCTCGGCGTGCCGCCCCATTACCCCGAGCACATTCCCGATCGCGGGCAAGGCTCGGGTGTCGCGCGGCCGGCGCTTCAGGATGTCGCGCAGAATGGCTTCGGCCCCGGGGTAGTTTTCCTGGCCTTGGAGGATGAGCGCCTTCAGCCAATGTGCTTCTTCCAGGCGCGGGCTTACCGAGAGCGGAAGCTGAAGCAGTTCAAGAGCGCGATCCCAGTTTTCCTCGGTGTAGAACAGAAGGGCTTTCTGGATGAGCAGCCGGGGCTCATCGGGCGACATGGAGATGGCGCGGTCAATTTCGGCCATCGCCTTCACGGGTTGACCGAGGATGCGCAGGACGTCGCCATAGACGCGCATCAGCCGCGCATCGCGTGGCTTCAAATCGACCGCACGGCGAAAGGAGGCTTCGGCGCGCACGGGGTCGAGGTCGCGGAAGAGCTCGAGCGTGGCCAAACTGCCGTAGCCCTCGGCAGACGTTTCGTCGGACTCGATCGCCTTCCACGACGCCGCTTTCCCTTTGGCGATGAACTCGCCGGTACGTTCCGGATCGTAGTCGGCGCAAAGTTCGTAGGCATGCGCAAGGAAAACCCAGGCCTGCGTGAAATCGGGCTTTTGTTTCACGGCGAATTCGAGTTTGGCCACTGCCTGCTCCATCGCCGGCGGAATTCCGCGCGTTGACGACGTCTGGCGGATGTCCTGCTTCATGAGCGTCGTGGCTTCGAGGAATGCATCGAGCGCGGCGCCGGTGGGCGGGGTGCGGCCCTTCGACCTCCATTCCGCGCGGCCTAGCGTGCGCGAGCGAATCTGTTCCACAACCTCAACGGCTAGGGAGCGCTCCAATGCGAGCAGATCGCCGGCGGGCCGTTCGTAGGTTTCAGCCCACACGTGATATCCATCGCGCGAGCTGATCAATTGCATGGTGATGAGGTAGCGTTCGGCAACGCGTCTGACGCTCCCCTCCAGGAAGTAGGCCACGCCGAGATCTCTCCCAACGCGGGCCAGGTCGACGGCCTTGCCTTTGAAGGATGACATCGTGGTGCGGGCGAGAACCTTGAGGTCGCCCGAAGACGCCAGACGGGCCGTCAGCTCTTCGGTCAACCCGTCGCAGAGGGCATCTTCGGCGGGTTGACCTGTCAAGTTCACCAGAGGCAGGACGGCGTAGGAGCCGGCATCAATGCTGGGCCTACGGCTGAAGTTCCAATAGGTGAGAGAGCCTGCCACCAGAAGGATCGCCATGGCCAGCCCCGCTCTCCATGGCAGCCGTTTGACGGGCTTCGCCAAGGGCGGAAACGACGAAGCGGTAGTTTCGGATTCGTGGGTTGGCGCCGCGGGCTCGACGGTGACCCTGGTGATGCGCGGACGGTAGGCGCCGAGCGGCAATTCAATTCGAAGATCGGTTTCCCGTCCAGGACCCTCGTAGTATTCTCCTAGCCGTTTGCGCAGCCGGCTGGCCTCGACGCGGACGATGGAGTCCGATTGGGGATCATATCCCGACCGCCGGTCATAAACTTCCATGGCAATTGAATATTCTTTAATTTCATCGCCTTTTCCCTGTAAAGTTTGTTCGACAATATAGCGCAAAAATCCGCTCAGCCGCGCGGATCCGGCAAAGGATGACGATTCCAAAATGCCGGCCAAGTGGGCGCGAACATGGTCCGAGAAGGCTTCCGAGGGATTACCGGAGTCTGCCATCCTAGTCGAAATATCATACTCCTCAATGATCGTTGGGGCAGTAGAGGACTTGGTGAATCCGCCCAATGTTCGTCTTTTATTCGTGAATATTTCGCGTTGGCAACTGTTATCAAGCCCTGCCTTAGGAGATATACCCGCACAGGGGGATGAACCAAAAGCGCGCCCCTTAGTACTTTATTTCCTGAGGTATACAGATCAATGCGTTAGGACTAATGTACCAGGACCTTAGTCCCGAGAGTGAGATGTTTCACTATTGACCCAATCAGGTGAAACCCTTAGATTTAGGATAATGCAGGCTGAACAGCGCAAGTCCAAACGGTTTGACCTCCGACTGCTGCTCGAACTCGTTCGGACGGGTAGCGAAGCGATCAACCGCGTAACGGAAACAAGAAACGTCAGCTCGGGAGGCGTGCTTTTCGATTGCGAAAATCAGCTTTCCGTGGGTGAACCCATCGAGTATTTCTTAACCCTTCCCACCAGCAGTAAGGATGGTAATAACGTCCGATTGCACTGTATGGGCACCATCATCCGGCTGGAATCCAGTCAAAAGCGCAACCGGAAGGAAAAGCCGTTTCACGTGGCCGCCACCCTCGAGCGGTATGAGTTCGTCCGTTTCGGCCGTTAAGAGACCACCATTCCAGAACCGCCTTCCGCGATTCCTCCGCTTACCAGTGAATCTGTGTCCGATAAGAGAAAAGTCGGAATTGCCAGGATTCCGATGGAACACGGCACATGTACGACGGTCGCATAGAAGCCTACCTGGGCAAGCCGATGATCGAAGAGACGTCGGTAGGCGTCGTGGTCACAGACGCCGAAGGTAGGATCCTTCGAGTCAATGCGGGTTTCACTCGTCTTACCGGCTACTCCCAAGAGGAAGTCGCGGGTAAGAACCCGCGCCTTCTAAAGTCCGGGCTGACCCCACCCGAAACGTACGCCGAGCTTTGGGGCACCGTCCGTTCTGGCCGGCCATGGGTGGGGCAGGTCATCAACAGGCGAAAGGACGGAAGCCTTTACGCAGAGGAGATGAGTGTCATTCCACTCTCCTCACTCGACGGCGACGTCGCCCGGTTCATCGCCATCAAGCACGACATCACCGAGCGCCGCCGCATGGAGACCCTTCACCGGTTGGTGTGGGAGGAGTCGACCGACGCGATGCGGCTCACCAACACGGACGGCATTGTTGTCCGCGTCAACGAAGCCTATTGCCGGCTGGTCGGGATGGCCCGTGGCGACTTGGAAGGCCGGCCTTTTTCGGTGGTGTATGCGACCCATCGCCAGGCCCACATCCTGGAGCGCTTCCGCGAACGTCACTCCGATCACGCAATCGACCATATGCTAGAGCGCGAACTGGTGCTGTGGGATGGCTCCCGGCGGTGGCTGGAGGTAACTTCCAGCGTGCTTCATTTGGACGGCCAGAATATGCTGCTGAGCCTGATGCGCGACATCACCGCGCGAAAGGAGGCCGAGGAGGAGTTGCTCCAGGCCAAGATGCATGCAGAGATGGCCAATCGCGCCAAGAGCGAGTTCCTGGCGAACATGAGCCATGAGATTCGCACTCCCATGAACGGCATCATGGGCATGCAGTTACTTGCGTTGGGCACGGAATTGAATGCCGAACAACGTGAGTTCCTGGAGACAGCCAACCTTTCGGCGAGGAACCTGCTCGGGTTACTGAGCGACATCCTGGACCTCTCCAAGATTGAATCCGACAAGCTCGAGTTAGAGGCGCTGCCGTTCTCACTGCCCAAGCTGATGGAGGAAGTGGTCAAGCTGCTGTCTCCGTCGGCGGAACAAAAAGGCCTGGCGCTCACATGCGAGATCGAGCCGGAAGTACCGTCCTGGTTGGAGGGTGACCCGCTACGGCTTCGTCAGATTCTCATCAACCTCGTCGGAAACGCAGTGAAATTCACCGAGCGGGGTTCGGTATCGATCCGTGTGGGAACGATTTCGAATGCCGAGCGTTCTCTGGAGCTCGTATTTCGCGTGAGCGACACGGGAATCGGCATCCCGCCCGGTCAGCGCAAGCTTATTTTCGAGCCCTTTCATCAGGCAGACGGGTCCACTACGCGGCGGTTTGGAGGAACCGGTCTTGGGCTGGCTATCAGCGCGCGGCTGGTTCACCTGATGAACGGCCGGATCTGGGTGGAGAATCGTCCCGAGGGTGGCAGCCACTTTCAGTTCACCGTAAAGCTTGCGAGGACGGAAGATACTTGCGAACCGGCGCCGGGCAAGGCGATCGAGGATACCGAAGGCACGGTGCCATTTCTGCCCGCGCGCATTTTGGTGTGCGAGGACAATGCTGTCAATCGCCGCCTCGCCGAGCGCGTGCTGGAGAAGGCCGGTTATGAAACGGGCGCGGCCGGTAACGGAGAGATTGCCGTCGAAATGTTCAGCCGCGAGACGTGGGATCTCGTCTTGATGGACGTACAGATGCCCGAGGTAGACGGCATGGCGGCTACCGGGCGGATCCGGCAGCAGAGCGAAGCGGGCCGCGCGGTGCCTATCGTCGCCATGACCGCGCATGCGATGAAGGGCGACCGGGAACGGTGCCTTGACGCCGGCATGGATGACTATCTGGTGAAGCCCTTCACGCCGGACGAACTGCTTCGGACGGTCGGACGGCACCTGAGGCGTCAGGCGCTTCTCGCCGAGCCGGTTGACCAGTAAGCGCATGGCGCGTGGCGTTAATTTCAGATAGCGTGGATGGCGTGAACAATCGGCTATCCGAGCAGGTCCACGCCGCTCTCGACCAGTTTCAAATTGAACTTCCCTCGTGGGGCTTCGCCAATACCGGCACCCGTTTCGGAAAGTTCCAGCAGGCTGCCGCGGCCACCACACTTCAGGAAAAGCTGAGCGACGCGGGCCTGGTCCACTCCCTCACTGGCGTGTGCCCGACGGTTGCGCTGCACGTGCTGTGGGACCTGCCGCAAGGCGCGGCAAGCGCCGATGAGGTACGCCATGCCGCCTCGTTGTTCGGTGTGCGCCCCGGCTCCATCAATCCCAACGTCTTTCAGGACCAGATCTACAAACACGGCTCGCTGGGAAATCCCGACGCCTCCGTCCGCGCCGCCGCGCTCGAACACATCCTCGATAGCGTCCACATCGCCAACGCGCTCGGATCGCGCGACATCTCGCTGTGGTTTGCCGATGGGTCGAACTATCCTGGCACGGCTAACATGCGCCGCCGAAAACAGTGGTTCGGCGAGGGGTTGGCCGCGGCGCATGCGCGTCTGGCGCCCGATCAGCGGTTGCTGGTCGAGTACAAGCCGTTCGAGCCGGCCTTCTATCACACCGACATTGCCGATTGGGGCATGGCGCTCGAGCTTTCGCGGCAGGCCGGGCCGCAGGCCAAGGTGCTGGTCGACACGGGGCATCACTATCAGGCGCAGAACATCGAGCAGATCGTCTCCTGGCTGCTCGACCTCGACATGCTCGGCGGGTTCCATTTCAATGACCGCCGCTATGCCGATGACGATCTCACGATGGGCTCGATCGATCCCTATCAGGTGTTCCGCATCTTTCATGAGATCCGCTTCTTCGCCTGGGAGACCGGCCGCAAGCCCGACATCGCCTACATGATCGACCAAAGCCACAATCTGAAGGGAAAGATCGAGGCGATGATTCAGACGGTGACGACGGCGCAGGAGTTGTATGCGAAGGCGGCGCTGGTCGACCACGAAAGGCTGGCAAGCGCGCAGTCACGGGCCGAGCTCGTGGACGCGGAGACTTGCTTAAAGGACGCTTTCTCCACCGACGTTCGCCCGGCTGTCCGCGAATGGGCCAAGAGCAAGGGGCTGCCGGAGGACCCGATGCGTGCGTTCCGCGAGAGTGGTTATCTGGAACGCATCACTGCCGAGCGCGCGGCGAGGAATGCGGCTTCGGTGAGCAGCTACGCCTGAGGCGCTCACCGCGCGGCGGCCGCGGTCCATGCGCGGGAGGCTTTGGACGTTGGGGCCTAGCGATAGTGAATCTCGAATGGCTTGTTCGTGATGAACAGCACCACCACGTCGTCGGTCGCCGTCGCGCCGTGCTCCATCACTTCACCTTCGGGAAACCACACGAATGTGCCAGGAGGATACTGGCCGGCGTGGGTTACCAGCGTGCCTTCGAGGACGTACATCCCGTGCGCGCAGGGATGGGTGTGCAGCTTGTTGATGACACCGGCCGGATACTTGACAAGACGCACTTCCATTCCGGTATCGGGGTCGGTGACGAGGTTCTTGCGGTAGAGGGTCTTGCCGAGGTGTTCGTTGAAGCGCTCCTCCCAGGGTAGAGCGGCGGTGTCAATGGCAAGCAATGTTGATTCGGGCATGTTCTATAGTCCCTCGGTTTCGGCTTCGTTCAACACCTGCACAACGCGGGCGTGCAGCATGACGATCGAGGCGTCTCGCTGCAGCACATCGCGGTAGCGGCTCTCGACGAAATCGGGCGGGCGCAATACATTGCGCGCCACGCCGAACAGTTGTTTGGCTTCCTCAGCCGACTTTGGCTCCTTGGCGTCCTGATACTCGTCGATGGCCACGATCAGACCGGAAAACGGCCGCATCCAGGCGAACGCCGGCTCGTTCAGCAGCATGTGGAGGAACTGAGTAGGGCCGCCTACCGGTCCCCGGTTTTGCTCCCACTCCTTCTTCTCGCTATCCACAAGCGCCTTGTGCAGATGCAAGACGGAACGATGAAGCTGGGTTAGGAGCTCGTTGATGCGTTCGGGTGCGAGTGGAACAACGGAGGACATGTTTAACTTCCAGGATAGTGGGCCGACAAGGGCCGAGGAAAGGGTGAGAGGGTGGAGCGCCGGATGGCACTGGAAACGGTAGGGATAGCTATGACCATGTCCATCACGCGGCGTGAGATTCTCCAATGGTTGCAGCCAGGCCAGCCTCGCCGTGTGCAACATGCCGCACGCACGCCGGAGGCTGAGCGGCTGCGGGAGTCCATCAATCGATACTCGGCGTTTCGCATCGAAAGGGGGGATGGCTGGTGGTGCGCGCCCTTCTCGCCTTCAACTCGGGTGGTGCGCGAACATAATATCCGCCGCGGCCGCGGAAAGGTGGTGGCGCAACTTTGCCGCGAACTACCGCCAAACGCCTGGGTTCTCGATTGGGCTGGCGGCACTGGATGGCTGGCTTCGATGCTGTTGAAGAGGCGGCCGGACCTGGTGGCGGTGAGCGTGGACATTTCGGACGTGCTGCAAGAATGGGGCCGCACCCACTACGCGGAATCGATCGTCCACATTTCGGGCGACGCCACATCGCGCCACATCTTCGATCCGGGAATGTTCGACGCCATCGTCGGCGCCGAATGCGTGGAGCACTTCCCCGATTTGGCGTCGGCCATCGCGACGGCGCACTTCTGGCTGAAGGAGGGCGGCAGGCTAGTGGTGACCACGCCGAACGCGGGGTTCTGGGCGCCGGAGCCGCCTGAGTCGATTCGCGGCTTTTTGGGCCGGCCGCCATCGACCGAGCACGAAGAGCGCGGCGACATCTATGACCAGAGCATCCCGAGCAAGGTGCTGGCTGAAACCATGCGAAAGGCCGGCTTCCGCGACGTGGCGGTCGAATACACGCAGTATGGCGGTGAATGGCCACTGCGTGGCATATGCAGTTACTTTGGGCGGGTGCCCGCGCAGTTGGCGGCGCGAGCGGCGGAAGTGATTGAGTGCATTTCACCGCGTCTGCTCGGCCGCAAGCTGGGATTCACGCAGATCTTGTGGGCAAAGAAATAGCCATTGTCGGAAGACCCGCACATGTAAGCGCTCGTCAAGTCGATCCTGCCAGTGGTCCTGGGGCAAAGCCAAGTGCGGTCTGGCAGGGACGACCTAAGGGCTGGCGGCAACAACCGCTCCCGGAGCTGCCTTTAATTTTTGTTGGCAAGAATAGGTGTAACATCTTTAAAGAAGAAAGCGTTTTCTATAAGTAGGGCCTCGTATGTCTCATCGCATTTGGCGAGCATGTGTAATTGTGTCCCTTGCAGGACTCAGTGCGTTCGCCCAGCAAAAACCCGAATCCGCTTTCGACCAGACGGTAAAGCCGATGCTCAACCGGCGGTGCTTTGCCTGTCATAACGACCGGATGGCGTCGGGCGGATTGAACATCGCCCCGTTTACCCAGCCCAATTCCGTCGCTCAATACCGCGATGCGTGGGAAAAGATTGTCGCCAAAGTGCGGTCCGGAGAGATGCCGCCGAAGGAAGCTCCCAAGCCAACCCAGGAGCAGATCGACGCCTTCGCGGCTTTCATGGAGGCCGAGTTCGAGAAAGCGGACCGCAAGGTTCAGCCCGATCCCGGCCGGGTAACAGCGCGGCGTTTGAACCGTAACGAATACTCGAACACGATTCGCGACCTGCTGGTGGTCGACTTCCGCGCGGAGAAGGATTTCCCAACCGACGATTCCGGCTACGGCTTCGACAATATCGGCGATGTGCTGACCATCTCACCGATGCTGATGGACAAGTACGTCCGCGCGGCCGAACGGATCTCCGCACGAGCCATTGGCGCCGATCCGCTGCCGAAGAAGCCGCTGGAAGTGGAGTTCAGTGGGAAGGGACAGCCGCTCCGAAAGATTGACCGGAGCACGGTGGAGCTCACGCACGAAATCGGTTGGGACGCCGAGTATCAGATTATCGTCCAACTGCCGGGTGAGCGAGCCGCTGATGCGAAGCCGGTGGAGATGGGCTTCTGGATGGACGGCAAGCTGATCCACAAGATGATGGTAGAGACCAAGCCTTCAAAGCTGGTGTACTTCAACCCGATGTCGGTGGAGGAATTCAAGCTGGCGCTGCCGGAAGGCGATCACGTGTTTCGCGTGGCGTTCATCAACGATGAGTTTGTGAAGACGCTGACCGATAAAGAGGCGCGGGACCAGAAGAAGAACAAGTACATCGGCGCGGTGACGTTCGTCGGGCCGTTTGCGATGAAGGGCGAGCGGGCGAGCCGCAAGAAGATTCTGATTTGCGATCCGGCGACGGGCAAAGCGTGCGTGAACAAGATTCTGTCGACGCTCGCGCGGCGCGCCTATCGCCGCCCAGTGACACCGGGCGAAGTGGCGCAGTTGGTGAAATTTGTCGATTATGCAAAGGCCGAAGGGCAGAGCGTCGAGCAGGGTTTGCAACTGGCGATTCAGGCGATGCTGGTGTCGCCAAAGTTCCTGTTCCGCATCGAGCGGGACGCGAATCCGGCCGATCCGGGTAAGGTGCACGCAATTTCCGATCTTGAGCTGGCCTCGCGGCTGAGCTACTTCCTGTGGAGTTCGATGCCCGACGAGCAACTGCTCGCGTTGGCGGAAAAGAATCAGTTGCGGGAAGCGGGCGTGCTGGACGCGCAGGTGAAGCGTATGCTGGCCGACGATCGGAGCGCGGCGTTCGCGGAAAACTTCGCGGGCCAATGGCTGGAAACGCGTAACCTCGACAGCGTGAAGCCTGATCCGGTGAAGTTTGCCGATTGGGGTCCGGACCTTCGCGATGCGATGAAGGCCGAAACGCGGCTATTCTTCGAGAACATTCTTCGCAATAACCGGCCGATGAGCGAGTTCCTCGACGCAGACTACACGTTCGTGAACGACCGGCTTGCGCGGCATTACGGGATCGAGGGCGTGGAAGGCCCCGAGTTCCGGCGCGTGCAGTTGGCCACCGACCAGCGCGGCGGTATCTTGAGCCATGCCAGCGTGTTGACTGTGTCGAGTTATCCGACGCGGACGTCGCCGGTGATTCGCGGCAAGTATCTTTTGCAGAACGTGCTCGGCGCACCGCCGCCGGAGCCTCCCCCGGACGTACCTTCGCTCGATGAAGAAGCGGTGGGCAACAAGGGTTCGCTCAGGCAGCAACTCGAGCAGCACCGTTCGAACGCGATTTGCGCCTCATGTCACGCGCGGATGGACGTACTCGGCTTCGGGCTGGAGAACTACGACGCGATCGGACGCTGGCGCACGATGGATGGGAAGTTTCCCATCGACGTAAGCGGGACGTTCCCCAATGGGAAGTCGTTCACTACGCCGGCGGGCATGCGGAAGCTGCTGGTGGACAACCTGCAGGATTTCACGCGGTGCATAACCGAGAAGATGCTGACCTACGCGCTGGGGCGGGGCCTCGAGCGCTACGACCGGCGCACGGTGAACGGGATCGTGAAGGCGGTTGCAACCGACGAATATAAGTTTCAAACTCTAATCAGCGAGGTGGTGCGGAGTCTTCCGTTCCAGAACCGGCGGGGCGAGGTGTCCCGCCGCCGAGAGGGTGTGAAGGGTAAGGAGATCGCAGGGCGATGATAACGAAAAAAGCGCTTCCTCGGAGAACGTTTTTGCGCGGCCTGGGAGCCGCCGTGGGGTTGCCGTTTTTAGACGCGATGACACCGGCATTGTCGGCCGCGGTGAAACCTCCCGTACGCATGGGTTTTGTCTACGTGCCGAATGGCATGGACGTGCGCAACTGGAACCTCGACTACGAGGGCAAGCTGGGCCAGTTGTCGCGCATCATGGCGCCGCTGGAACCGCATAAGGAAGACATTCTCGTCACTTCGAACCTGACGCACAATAATGGCCGCGCACTTCTCGACGGCGCGGGCGACCATGGCCGTTGCTGCGGCTCGTACCTCACCGGCGTGCAGCCCCGGAAGAGCGCCGTGGACATCAAGTGCGGCATCTCGATGGACCAGATTGTGGCGAACGAAGTGGGCCACAAGACACGCTTCCCGTCGCTGGAGTTGGGCCTGGAAGACGCGCGGCAGGCCGGCGATTGCGATTCCGGCTATTCGTGCGCGTACACGAACAACCTGGCCTGGCGTAGCGAGACGCAGCCGCTGCCTCCCATTCTCGATCCGCGCGCACTGTTTGAGCGGCTCTTCGGCGCCGATGCCGGCCTGACTCCGGAGGAGAAGGCGCAGCGCAACAAATACCGCCGCAGCATTTTGGACTTCGTGCAGGAAGACACAAAGCGGCTTCAGACAAACCTCGGGCCTTCCGACAATCGCAAGCTGGACGAGTACCTGTCGTCGGTACGAGAGATCGAACGGCAATTGGAGCGCGCCGAGAAGGACAACGCGCAGATCGATCCAGGCATGCCGAAGCCGTATGGCGTGCCGGCCGATTTCGCCGAGCACTTCAAGCTGATGACCGACATGTTAACGGTGGCGCTGCAGAGCGACATGAGCCGGGTGTTTACCTTCCTGGTGACGCGCGAAGGCACCAGCCGCGCTTACCGCGAGATCGGAATCTCCGACGGTCACCACCCGTTGACGCACCACCAGAACCAGGCGGCGCTGATGGAGAAGGTATCGCAGATCAACACCTATCACGTGAAGCAGTTCAGCGACTGGCTTGGCCGCTTGAAGAGCATCCGCGAGGGCGACTCGACGCTGCTCGACAATTCGATGATCGTCTATGGCGCGGGGCTGTGCGACGGCAACCGCCACAACCACGAAGACCTGCCGACGTTGATTGCGGGGCGCGCGGGCGGCTACATCAAGAGCGGCCGCCGCGTCGTGTACCGCAAAGAGACGCCCATGTCCAACCTGTTCCTCACGATGATGGACCAGATGGGTGTGAAGGTGGACAACTTCGGCGATTCCACGGGCGCGCTCGACGGGCTCGCGCTCAGCTAACAACGAACGGACGGACAGCCGATGCAACTGGAACCGAGGCCACGACCGCCGCTCGGCGTGGTATTCGACTGCGACATGGGCAACAGCATCGACGATGCCTTGGCGTTGTCGGTGTTATACGGGCTCGACGGTAAGAACGAGTGCCGGGTGGTGTCCATCAGCACGAGTAAGCCCAGCCTGCGTTCGGCTGCGATGTGCGAAGTGATCGGGCGGTTTTATGCGGGCGCGGTGAGTGGCGCGTTCTCCGCCGCCGGCCGTACGCTACCCACCGGCATGGCCGTGAAAGGCGCACATCCGGAAGACACGCCGATGATCAAGGCCGTGCTCGACCGCGTGGGGGCCGATGGCAAGCCGGTTTACCAACATGGCATCGAAAAGCTCGTCGATACGGCCGAGGCCGAGGCGCTGATCCGCAACGCGTTCACCTCGCAGTACGATCAGAATTGCGTTGTCGTGATCACCGGTCCGGCGACAAATTTCCGCAAATTGCTCGAGCTGCCGGGCATAAAGGAATTGATCACGGCCAAGGTACGCACGTTGGTTGTTATGGGGGGGAAATACCCATCGGGCGGGCCGGAATACAACGTCAAGCTCGACATCGCGGCGGCGAAGAAACTGTTTGCCGAATGGCCGGGCGAAATCATCGCTTCAGGCGAGGAGTTGGGCGAGCAGGTGCTGTTTCCTGTCGAGGCGATCGACACGAAGTTCTCCTGGGCGGCGAATCATCCAACGGTTGACGCTTATCGCGCCGCCGAGAAGATGCCGTACAACGCCAAGTGCTGGGACGTGACTGCAGTGCTCCAGGCCGTACGGCCGAAGGAAGCCTACTTCAAGCTCTCCGAGCCGGGGCGAATCGAAGTGATGGACGATGGCCGGACGAAGTTCACTGTGGCAGCGGACGGCAAGCATCGCTACATGATTCTCGATCCGGAGAAGAAGGCGGCGGTGGTCGAGGCGATGGTGGAGTTGGCCAGCGCGAAACCGGTCGTTCGGCAGCGTCGCTTCCGTCCGCAAAACGAGCAGAAGAAGGAAGAGAAAAAAGAAGAGCAGAAGAAGAGTTGAGCGTGGACCACCGGGATGTGATTGCGCGGGCGCGCATCAGTTACCTGCTGGGAGAGCTCAACGAACGCTTACTGAGCCCCGACCCCCTGGATCAGTTTGAACTTTGGATGCGCGCGGCGATCGAGGGGGAGCTTCCCGAGCCAAACGCCATGTCGTTGGCAACGGCAACGCCCCAAGGCGAGCCGGATGTGCGGGTGGTTCTGCTGCGCGGCTACGACGCGAGCGGATTCTGTTTCTACACGAACTATGAGAGCGCGAAGGGCCGTCAGTTGGCTGCGAATCCGCGCGCGGCATTGAACTTCTATTGGGCGGAGTTGGAGCGGCAGGTGCGGATCAGTGGAAGCGTTGAGCGGTTGAGCCGCGAGCAGAGCGCGGCGTACTTCGCGACGCGGCCGCGGGGGCATCAGTTGGGGGCGTGGGCGTCGCGGCAGAGCGAAGTCGTGGCTTCGCGGGAGGCCTTGGAAAAGGCGCTGGCCGAGGTGGAAGCGCAATTTCCCGGCGAGGTGCCGTTGCCGGAGCATTGGGGCGGCTATCGCGTGATTCCCGAAGCGATCGAGTTTTGGCAGGGACGGCCGAACCGGCTGCACGACCGGATCCGGTACCGGCGTGAGGGGGAGACGTGGGTGAGGGAGCGGTTGGGGCCGTAGGGGGTGCTTCGCTTCCTATTCTGTTGTGCAGCAAACCAGAATTGTCTATTCCACAACCATGGTGACGCCGCTTTGGCTTGG